>WPCJ01201607.1_pt1 | contig 360238 bp, 331 predicted proteins | sample 5399831 | NCBI WGS metagenome assembly WPCJ01 (sample SAMN12869470, study PRJNA574797) | sludge metagenome | isolation source: wastewater treatment of pH10 | place: China:Beijing | collected 2019-05-20 | reverse complement strand
CTGTTTCAACTGTTTGGTGACCTCGATACGTGTCGTCATTGACACCACACCCTTGTTCATACTCGTTCAGCGTAGGAGTACGCGATCAAAGTAAGTGAGGCACGACTCCGGCTACGCGATCAATATACGTAAGGTACGCCGTGCCCTTCCAAATGTCGCCGGTACGTCGTAACCTGATATTGAGGCGGATTTCTCCTTGATATGACGCTCTTCGGGGCAGGCCGCAAAGCCACTCACACACGCACCGCCTCCGACGCTTTGTCGTGTATGTGAGAGGAAACCCCGTCATGATCCGCCAGCTCTGGACCCTCAGCGTCCACACCCGCGCATTCCTGCGCCGCTACATGCCCACCAACATCCTCCTCGACACCATCCGGACCCGCCGAGGACTCAAATGGGGCATACCCGCGATGCTCCTCGCCGCACCCTACCTCCTGGCAGCGAGCACCTTCACCACCCTCATCGCAGACGGCGGGCCCGGATGGCTCAACCTACTCGTCCTCCTCTGCCTGTGGAACACGATGAAGGTCATCGCTATGGGGCCGGTCAGCGTGGCTTTGCTGGTTCGCACCCGCATGCGCGAAGCCGCCGAACGTCGCCTCACTCGCGCAATAAGCGAATCAACACAGTCATCTAGGGCGTGTCTGACAATTGCTTGGTCCAGGCGATTGCGGCGTGGATGAGGACTGCGGCGCGGTAAACGGTGGCGTGCTTGTCGTAGCGGGTCGCGAGGCCACGCCACTGCTTGACGTCGCAGAACCGGCGCTCGATGACGTTGCGGTTCTTGTAGTCGGCGGCATCGAGTCCGACCGGCCTGCCGCCGCGTGATCCGCGCCGCTTGCGGTGGCCCTTCTGGTCGTCGGGCTCGGGGATGACGGCCTTGATCCCGCGGGAACGGAGGTGGCCGCGGATCGCGCGGGACGAGTATGCCTTGTCACCGCGGACCGCGTCCGGCCGCGTCCGCGGTCGCCCCACCTCGCGACCGACACGCAGCTGCGCCATCAGCGGGAGAAACAGGGGCGAGTCGCCGGCCTGCCCCGGAGTGATCAGCGTCACCAACGGCAGCCCGTTCCCATCGACGAGCTGGTGGATCTTCGTCGAGAGCCCGCCGCGGGAACGGCCGATTCCGTGATCAGGCGGCTCTTCGAGCAGATTCGTGTAATTCGATCCAGCCCCCTGTGGTGCGAGTGGTGTTCGTCGCGTGCTGGTGCGCCCGGGCAATCGTGGAGTCCACCGAGAGCGACCAGTCCACGATCCCGTCGGCGTCCGCGGCGGCGGTGAGCTTCGCGAGCACCTTGTCCCAGGTGCCGTCCGCCGCCATCCGGTGATGCCAGGTCCATACCGTCTGCCAAGGGCCGAACGACTCGGGCAGATCCCGCCACGCGATCCCGCACCGATACCGGTAGATGATGCCCTCCAGCATCGTCCGCGCGTCCGAGAACGGGCGCCCCTTCCGACCCGTCGGACGCGGCAGCATCCCCTCGATCAACAACCACTGAGCATCCGACAGCACCTGGAAACGCGACACGCGTCCCAGCCTCCCAGCCAGACACCGAACTATTTGTCAGACACGCCCTAAGCCTTCGCCTGCACCAATTGAGATGTAGAACCCGCTCAGGCGCTCAGCTCATATCGCTCAGCCGAGGCATTCAGATAGCTCGAACCACCGTTCCTCCAGCACTGCGGTTTCTTCCTTTGCCTCACGCAGCTCATCGTTCAGCCGACCCAGACCTGCATAATCACCTTGATCGTGTTCAGCCATGCGCACGTGGATGCTCGCAACCCGCTCGCCCAACCGGTCCAGCTTGCGCTCAGTAGCGCTAAGTTCCTTGCGCATGGCACGTTCTTCCGCACCCGATAGCACCTGCTCCGACGCGTCGGGCACGGCAGGGATGACGGCAACGGACGACGAACTTGACAGCGTCTCACGCAGCCGCAGATATTCGTCCATCCCTCCCGGGAGATGACGCAACCGTCCGTCGAGAATCGCGTACTGCTGATCCGTGATCCGCTCCACGAGATAGCGATCATGGCTGACGACGATGAGCGTGCCAGGCCAGGAGTCGAACAGATCCTCCATTGCGGCGAGCATGTCCGTATCCACGTCGTTCGAAGGCTCGTCTAGAACGATCAGGTTAGGTTCCGAAAGCAGCACCAGAAGCAGTTGCAGGCGCCGCTTCTGCCCACCGGACAGCTCGCCGACGCGGGCTGATAGATGCTCGCGGGAGAAGCCGAGACGTTCGAGGAGCTGCGCGGGGCTGAGTTCCTTGCCATCGATGACGTAGCTCGTCTTCGCTCTGGCCAGGACGTCCCTCACCCGATCGTCCGCTATCTCCTCCAGCTCACGGAACTGCTGATCAAGCACACCGAGCTTGACGGTCTTTCCTCGCTTGACCCGTCCTGCCGTAGCCTCGATCGTTCCCGCGATGAGGCCGAGCAGGGTGGACTTTCCCGCGCCATTGGCACCGAGGATCGCCGTGCGCTCACCGGGCGCGATGCGCCACTCGATATCGCGCAGCACCTCGCGGCCATCGAAAGAGACACCCGCGTCGAGGAGGTCGATCACATCCTTGCCGAGCCGGGCGACGGCGAGCCGGTTCAGCTCGATCCGGTCGCGAAGCGGCGGCACGTCCTCAATGAGCTGGTTCGCTGCCTCGATGCGGAACTTCGGCTTGGACGTGCGGGCCGGCGCCCCACGACGCAGCCAGGCCAGTTCCTTCTTCATCAGGTTCTGTCGCTTGGCCTCGACCGCTGCCGCCTGCCGGTCGCGCTCGACCCGCTGGAGCACATAGGCGGCGTACCCGCCCTCGAAGGGCTCCACGATCCGATCGTGCACCTCCCAGGTCACGGTGGCGACCTCGTCGAGGAACCAGCGGTCGTGCGTCACGATCAGTAGTCCGCCCGCGTTCTTCGCCCACCGCGAGCGCAGATGCCCGGCAAGCCAGGTGATGCCTTCCACGTCGAGGTGGTTCGTCGGCTCGTCCAGCGCGACAACGTCCCATTCGCCAGTCAGCAGCGCCGCGAGGGCGACTCGGCGGCGTTGGCCGCCGGAGAGCGTCCCGATCCGTGCTTCCCAGGGAAGGTCGGACACGAGGCCGGCGATCACGTCGCGCACCTTCGCATCGCCCGCCCATTCGTGCTCCGGCCGGTCGCCGACAATTGCGTGTCCGACCGTTGCGGAGTCATCCAGCGTGTCGGCCTGATCGAGCACGCCCATCGTCACACCACCGCGTCGGGTGACGCGGCCCGAGTCGGGTTCGATGCGGCCTGACAGCATCCCGAGCAGGCTGGACTTGCCATCGCCGTTGCGCCCGACGATCCCGATGCGATCGCCCTCATTCACTCCGATGGTCACGGAGTCGAACACGACCCGAGTGGGGTATTCCAGGTGCAGGGCCTCGGCCCCCAACAGATGCGCCATACGTTGCTTACGCCGCCTTTGACCCAGCGACCAGCTCAGCGCACGCTGCGATGACGAACTCGGGCACTGCATCGAACTCGCGCGGGTTGAGTTGCATCACATACTCGTTCTCGATGTGGTACGTCTCGTTTACGAACTTCGTGAATACCTCGTCTCCACCCAACGAGTTCGAACTCAACGCAAGCATGATTCTGAAGAGTTGTACCTTTTCATATCCGATGGTCGTCGCATCGAAACGTGTGCGGAGAGCACCAGGTGCCTTTAGATCGGCGACCAACTGGTCATAGTCAAAGTCGGCAATGTGCTCCTTGACTTGTCTCAGCGCTTCCTCGACCTCCTCGTTACGGAGCGGAACCTGCTCTCCAGTATCGAGCTTTCGGGTCGGTAGGTCGCGGGCATGAAGCGCACTCGACAACAATTCATATGCTTCGCCGCGCGCCCCGTGCACCTCGAAACGCCGACGCAAGTAGATGCACTGAACGACCTGATCCGTGGCTGATCGGATGTTGTCGTCGCAAACCTGAGAGAAGGTCTGAATGTCGGCCGGTCGAATCACTTTCTCTGACAAGACGCCCGAACGACCGCTCAGGAAGTGAACCACAGGCTTCGTAGCAACGAACTGACCAGTGGTCCGCACGATGTCAACGGCAGGCTCGATGTCGTGAGTGAGTAGGAGGGATGTGATCCCTCGGAGGCTGTTCTTCCCATGGAAGAGCTGATGCAGGATCGCAAATTTCTTTGTCTTGTCGAAGCTAGAGACCGGATCGTCCAGAACGACCAACCCGGGCTGCTTATGTTGAACATCGTGCATGAATAGAACCATCGCGAAAGCGTTCTTCTCGCCGTAACTGAGATGAGTAGCTGCGGTCTCCAGATGACCCGGAGCATCTTGGTGTTCGAGAAGCATCCGATATGTGTCATCGCTGGGCTCGATCCGGACTGTGTACCGATAACCCGCCGACTTTAGAAAGGTGTTGATCGCGTTCTGGTTAGTCCGTATCAGCTTTCCAACACGCGACTTCTGCTCTCCGATACGCCGCCGAATGTCATCGATCTGAGACGCTACGTCGTCCAACTTCCCGTTGATGAGTTGCACGACGGACTGCGTTGCTTCGGAGTTCAGCGCCGGAAGATACTTGAGTTCGATCTTTAGCCCGCCGAGTATTTCGGCGATGTTCTCTTCGTCTTTGAGCGCATGGAACGAAAGATTCTTGACTGCCGAAAGTTTGGTCAGCAACGTCTCAATCTGGCTGCGAAGAGTCACAACGAAAGACTCCTGTTCAGGAGCGAGCCCGGTGATCGAGGTAGTCAGTTCCTCAAGAGTCTCAAGATCACGGTCGGAGAGGTACCGCCCCAGCCGATCGATGACGTTTCGGAGTTGGCTCATGTTTCGGACGGCAGCGGAGTCATACTCCTCAGAGACCTTCGCAGCAGTCACCTTGTCTACGCTCGGAGTCGAGCAGAAGGGGCAGTTGTCTGAAAGATCCAGGTACGCTTTACCCTTCGCCTGCCAGGTGATCCAACCAGCCGGGTCGTCACTGTGTAGGAATCCTTCATAGCGCTGCAACTGTTCGGGGATATGCGCGAGCTTCCCCCCGACGCTGAGCCCCTTGAACCCCTTGCTGGTCTTCGCGATCGCACCAGTCTTGGTGACGTTGAAGGCATCGCGAAGCTCCGTGAATCCAGCGATAGCTTCGTTGAACTCTGGCTCATCCGCAAAAGTCTGTTTCAACGCCTCGAACTTGGATTCGATCTGGACAAGTCCTTCTCGGAACTCCTCCGTGTTGATGAAAATCTCGAAGCTGTTCTTCAGCACCTCGTCACGCTGAAAGACGAACTGTGAAACATAGTCGTCATTGAACGTCATGACGCTCTGAATGCTGTCCGCGCCCTCAACCGTGGGCCTGGGGCCGTCTTTCACCGCCTTGTACTTGAAGGGGGTGAGTTCGTCAAGGCTTCCATCACCTTCCGTGCGCAGCGTGAGCGCGCGAGCGATGGTGCTCTTGCCGATGCCGTTGGGCCCATACTTGATGTTGAGCGATCCTTCCCGCAGGGTGATGACCCCTTCCTCGATGCTGTTGCAGTCACGGATCGTAATGCTGAGGTCTGACGATGCAGACTCCGTTACGGCCGGCTGTTCGGTGAGCGTCATCGCGCACTCCTGTTCTGTGTCGTCCGGTGCGCCACGGTCCTCAGTGGCAGGGAAGATGCATGACGTACCGCTGCCGGGGTCGAGGCACATCGGCTCCGAGGCTTCCGTCGAGGCCGAGAAGCCCGTAAAATCAAGGGACAAGCCCAACCCGCCTCGGACATGCTCGGTTCGTCAAGGATCAGCACATTCGGCTGATCGAGCAATATCAGCAGCAATTGCAAGCGCCGCTTCTGACCACCAGAGAGATCCTTCACCGGCGTCGACAATTGCGCGCTTGAGAACCCCATCCGCTCAAGCATTTGGCCGGGAGTGAGGTCTTGGGCCTTCGATCCGCTTCCCACCGTGAAACTCGAACGGAGGCGACCAATAACCACGCGAACCGGTTCGTTCAAATGCTCTTCAAGCTCATCAAGGCGCTGCGTGAGCGTCGCAACCTTGACCGTCTTGCCTCGTTTGACCCGCCCGCTCGTCGGTTCTACAGTTCCAGAGATCAAACCGAGCAGCGTCGATTTGCCCGCGCCGTTCACTCCCAGAATTCCGGTTCGTTCACCAGGCGCAAGCAGCCATTCCACGTCTTCCAACACCACGCGGTCACCGTATTGCACTCCCGCATCCACCAGATTCACGATTTCTTTCCCCAGCCGGGAAACGGCAAGGGATTTCAATTCGGTCGAATTGCGAATCTCGGGCACATCTGAAATCAGTGCGTTTGCTGCGTCAATACGAAACTTCGGTTTTGAGGTACGAGCTGGCGCCCCTCTGCGCAGCCAGGCAAGCTCTTTTCGCGCAAGGTTTTGCCGTTTCTGCTCGATCGTCGCAGCCTGCCGATCTCGCTCAACTCGCTGCAAAATATAGGCGGCATAACCGCCCTCAAACGGTTCAACGAGGCGGTCATGCACCTCCCAGGTCGCATTCGCCACCTCGTCGAGAAACCAGCGATCGTGCGTCACCGCGAGCATTGCACCAGCATTCGCCGGCCAGCGCCGCTTCAGGTGCTCAGCAAGCCACGCGATAGCTTCGACATCGAGGTGGTTCGTCGGCTCATCAAGAGCGAGGATATCCCAGTCCCCCACAAGAAGTCGCGCGAGGGCGACACGACGACGCTGCCCTCCACTGAGAGAAGCAACTGGGGCATCCCATTCCAGGTCAGCAACGAGACCAGCAATCACATCTCGCGCCCGCGCGTCACTCGCCCACTCGTACTCGGGCACGTCACCGACAATGGCGTGTCCGACAGTCTCACCCTCATCGAAACGGTCTTCTTGGTCGAGCACACCGATCCTGGTGCCGCTTCGCATCGTCACCTTGCCACCGTCAGGCTCGCGTCGCCCAGCAAGCATCATCAGCAGGCTCGACTTACCGTCGCCATTGCGACCGACAATGCCGATTCTGTCCCCCTCGGCAACCCCAAGGGTCACCGAATCGAACACTACCTTGGTGGGAACTTCGAGATGCAGGCCTTCGGCCCCGAGCAGATGCGCCATAACCCTTCGAGTCTAGGCGTTGTCGCTGCCGCCAGGCTCCCAGTTCGCCACCGGAAGCGGATCTTCGAGCGTTTCCTCCGCAAGACGAGCCGCGGCTGGAACACCTGCCAGGGCGGCTGCCGCCGCCATCGCCCGAGACTCCTCGGCCACTGCCTCTGCCGCGATCCGCTTGCGCTCTGCACGAGCCAGCCGGGTGAACTCTCGATAGCCGAGAGGCGATCCGCTCCGCTCCGCAAACCACTGGAACTCGCTCTTGCGTCCCCACTTCACCATGAAGAGAAATATGCCGACGGTGAGGAGGTACAGCGGGATCGCCAGGGCGAGATCAAGCGCAGCCAACACCGAAACTGAGGGCGCATCCCACGCGGCATGCAACAGCATCGGAATTGGTACGAGAAGTACAAGCACCCACCAACGCCCGCCCAGACCGCGCTGTCTGCGCGAGAGGCAATAGGCCAGAGCGGCGCCTCCGATAACCGTCCAGAGTGAGTGAAGCCCGAATCCCATGAGCACTCGCGTCACCCCTGACCCAATCGCGCCAGTAAAGCCGTCGCCCCGCACCGCGAAGAGCATGTTCTCAATAAGTTCGAACCCCGAGCCGACTATGAACCCGTAAACCACGCCGTCCATCACGGTGAGGCGTTTGCCGTAGGCCAACACCAACACGATCAGCACACCAAGCAGACGAAACGCATCTTCGTTGATGGGGGCTGTGAGCGAGGCTGTGAACGAGCCAAGGCCGATGTTCCGTAGCGGCGCGTCGTATGGTGAGTTCGCAAAAATGGCAAGACCGCAGGTCGCAGTGAATCCCCAAATAAATGCGGCCCATTGCAAAGACCTCGGTTGACGGCGAAATCGTGGCAAGACCCGCAAGATCAGCCAGAAGAGCACCGCTTGGACGAACATCATCAAGGTCGCCGCGATGACTGCCCCAACACTCGAAATCTCCATCACGATTTCCACAATCCCGAGGGTGCCCATGACGAGACAGAGACCGACCCACAACCAAAACACGGGCTGTGTTGGCTGCCAGAGACGAGGCAGGGTGGCCTGCAGTTGCTGACGGCTCATGCGAATACCTCCAGCGTGCTGAGCATTGAACGAACTTCTGGGAGCATGACTCCGTCTTCCTGTCGTTGTGCGAAACGGGGATCTCCGAACCACGCCTGCGCCTCGCTCGTAATCAGCGCACACACCGTCGGTGTTCGTGTCGAGCACGCCGTAATCAACTGGGTGCTGGCGCTTCCCGCACGCAAATCAATGTCAAGCGCAGAAAGCTCGACGCCACCCTCAACGGGCAAGACCTCGCGCGGCACCATCGCAAAGCCGATTGGAGTGAGGCTTGTGCCTATTGGCGCGCGCTCTTGCAATAGCGCTTCGGGGCTATCGACCCCGCTCACTAGCTCGACGGTAATCCGGTCGCGTCCTGTGGACGAGACGAAGGTGCGCTGCGAGGGAGCCTCGTCTGCTTGTTCATCGCTGCTTTCCGCTTCGCCTGCTTCGGGCTTCACTTCAAACCAGCCCTCGGGCGCGATGAAGCCTCCAATCACGGAGGTTTCGTCTTCAGTCTGTTCTTCGCTCAGTGACAAACTGGCTCGTTCAAAGACGCCCACGGGAAGTGTCTCAACCTTCGGAGTGACAAATGCGAACACGGTCGGCGCGCCGAGAAGCACGCACACCAGGCCGATCACAACCCAGAACGGAACCCATTTGGGTGAAGGAATAGCGGGCTGAACCTGGTCCGACGCAGTCGCTGTCAGTTCGCCCTCTTCGCCGCCCTGAGGCAGGGTGCTGTGCATATGTCCCCCTCCAATGTGCTCAGCCGCACACTGGCCGAGTGTGTTCCATCGTATGTGCCAGAATGACGATAACCAGCAGCTTGCCGGCGCCCCTCGCGAATTGCATGCAGACTTGCGCACAATGAGCTTTGCCGGTGATCCCGCAGCTGTCTGCACGACCCGAGCGCAGCCGCCACCACCCCCGTGGCAATCTTCACCTCACCGCCGAAACCCGCGACTCACGTCTGTGACTCAAGCCTGCAACTCACGCCTGTAACTCAAGCCTGAGACCGCGAATTCGACGCCCCACCCCTCGAGGCAGTCTCTTCGCCACCCAAAACTTCGGCATCCGAGACGTCATCGACCGCGACCCCGGCATCCGAGCCGTCATCGACCAAGCCGTCACCGACCGACACGTCGGCATCCAAGACCGTGTCGACGAGACCCCGGCAACTGAAACTTAGGCCGCCGAAGCACCCACTGGTGTCGCCGAAGCCGCTTGCGCAACAGCGGCTGCCATTGCCCGCGACTCATCAGCCACCGCCTCTGCAGCGATGCGCTTACGCTCTGCACGAGCCAGCCGCGTGAACTCTCGATAGCTCAATGGCGATCCGCTTCGCTCGGCGTACCAAGCAAATTCGCTGCGACGCCCCCACCGCACCACAGCGAGAAGCGCAATGAGCCCCACGCTGTAGAGCGTGATCTCGGTCACCAAAGTGACCAGGAAGTACACCGAGAACTCGGGAGCATCCCAGGCCGCGTGCAAGAGCACAGGAATCAAATAGACAAGCACGAACACCCACCAACGGCCAGGCAAACCGCGCTGCACTCGTGAGAGACAGTACGCCAGGGCGGCGCCAGCGATCGTCGCCCAAATCGCATGCAGGCCGAAGCCAACAAACAATCGCTGAATCCCGGTAATCAGTGTCCCCAAGAAGCCTTCCCCACGCACCGCATACAGCAGGTTCTCGATGAGTTCGAAACCACTCCCGACGATGAACCCGTAAACCACACCGTCCATCACGGTAAGTGGTTTGCCATAGGCGAGCACCAGGATCAGCAGGACACCGAGCAGGCGAAACGCGTCTTCGTTCACCGGGGCCGACATGGGTGAAGAGAATGCACCGAGGCCCCAGGCGAGAAGCGGCTCGTCGTAGGGCGTATTGGCGAGCATGGCAAGACCGCACGCCGCGGTGAGACCCCACATGAGCGCTCCGAAGCGGAGCGATCTTGGTTGCCGGCGAAAGCGTGGCAGAGCCCGCCAAATCAGCCAGAAGATAAGTCCCTGGAGAAGCACGATCACCACGGCCGCAATGAGAGCATCGACCCCAGACACTGCGGCGACTACTTTATAGATGACCCACGATCCCAGACCAGCGCACAACACGAACCAGAGCCAGAACACCGGCTGTCGCGTTTGCCACAGTCGCGGCAATGGTGATTTCGATCGCTGCGGGCTCATGGGTACACCTCCAGAGTGCGAAGCAACGAGCGGACTTCGGGGAGCACCACGCCATCACTCTGTCGTTGCTCAAATCTTGGGTCGTCCAACGGAGTCTGAGTCTGACTTGTCACGAGCATGCACACATTCGGTGCAGCCACCGCACACGCAGTGATCATTTGTGTGCTCGCATTTCCGGGGCCAAGCATGAAATCAAATGCGGAGAGTTGGAAGCCTTCCAGCTCAGGAAAATCGAGCTGTGTCTTCGCTGCTTCGATCTCCTCATCACTCGAAGCGATGGGTGCCCGCGCACGCATCAACTCTTCGACCCCACTCACGTCAATGAGCAGTTCGACGCTGATGCTCTCCAAGTGATCCGGTGAGACAAATGTGCGAGTTGACGGATCCTCAGCAGCATCCTCTTCACCGTCATCTTGCGAAGGATCGCTCAGCTTCGCCGTGGACCAGCCCTCTGGCGCAATGAACCCACCAATAGCCGACTCATGATCATCACTCGCCGAAAGCTTCACGAGTTCCAGCACACCAACGGGATAGTCATCTGCGATCGGAGCCAAGACAGTGAGGAGTTGCGGGATCAGCAACAGCACGGCCATGCAGCTGAGCGCAATCGTGAACGGCAGCCATTTTGGCGCTCGAATCACCGCTTGCGTCCGCTCGGGCGCAAGCGCCGTCGCTACGTCGCTTCCGGCGCCCAGCGGTGGAATGCTGTTCATGTCGCTCCCTCAGTCCTCCGGCAATGACCGGATGAAGTGGAACTCATCGTAATTGCGCGAGCAGACGCCTCGTCGGGATTTCTGTTGGAGGATTCAGAAGTTGAGTAACGACAGGAATGACCTGAGTCTCAAGCCCCCTGCTTCGGAGTAATCAGCCGCACACATACGCAGAACATCGCAGGAGCGCACCCATCCCTGGGTGCGCTCCTGCGATGTTCGTATTCTTGCGCGTCAGCGCGATCCTGCGGGTGCGATTACGCGCAGCATGCACCGCCGCAGCAGCTTCCACCGGACTGCTCATTATCGAGCAGATTCAGGATTTCAGCGCTCTCCGCTGATGCCGCGGCTGCAATGCCTGCTTCGTCGTTCAACTGTGTGGTGGTTTTCTCACTCATTGCTTGCTCCTTGAAATTCGGTGTGGGGGGGGTTAGTCGTCGTCGGGTGAGCTCTCACCAGTGCGGAAGCTCAGCACCTGCGCAAGCACGTTCGCAAAGGTTTCAGCGGATTGAGCGCCCGAAACAGCATATTTCTCTTCAAAGAGGAAGTAGGGCACACCGTTCACGCCGAGCATACGGGCTCGGGTCACGTCACGCTCCACAGCTGCTTCAAAATCTTCGTCGTCGTAAGCCTCGCGCACCTCTTCGGCGTCAAGCCCCACCTCTTCGCCAAGCTCCGCCAGGGTATCAACGTCGGCGAGCTGACGACCCTCTGCGAAATATGCGCGGAAGAGGCGATCTTGCATCTCTGCTTGCAGACCCTGCGATTTCGCAAGGTGAAGAACACGATGCGCGCGGCTTGTGTTCGCATGACGAAGCTTCTCGAAATCGAAGGTGATACCTTCAAGCTCAGCCATCTTTGTCATCTGTTCGAGCATTTGTGCGACCTGCTCGCGAGGCATTCCCTTGTGGGTGGTCAGAAAGTCAATTTCGCTCCCGTCATAGTGATCTGGAGTGTCCGGAGCCAGCTCAAAGCTGTGACTTTCAACTTCGATGTCAATATCAGGATTCTGGCGAGCAAATTCTGCGACGCCAGCCTCGAAACGATGCTTTCCGATATAGCACCACGGGCAGGCAATGTCGCTCCAAATGTCGACGCGGAGGGTGTCATTCATACTGGCTACAGCGTATCGCGCTCAGAAGATATTCCCCACAATTCACAGATATGCCAGAGTTAGTACAAACCAGACAGTGGGGTGCACACGCTATGGCTCGATTCTCGACATGGTCGAAACCGCTACGGGCGCTACTCGCCATCGCAACAATCGCCATCGGCGTCATCCTCATCATGGTGCCGCTGAGCACCACACTCACCACTATTGTCATCGCCTGCGGTCTGATCGCAATCGGCAGCGCACTTGCGATCCACCAGCCCTCCAGCACGAGCGCCGAGGGCAGCGCGAGCAACTTCGTGTTCGCAAGATTTGGGCGCGCCATCGGCGCGGTTCTTGTCGTGTTCGGACTGCTTCTCGCATTCTGGCCCGACGCGGGTGCGCCTTGGCTGGCAACCACAGTTGCACTTGCACTGATCTTGCACGGGATCGCCTCGGCCCTGATTTCGATCCGTGGTGGTGCTGACCATACAGCCGCCGGAATACTTGTTGCGCTTGCCGGGATCACCCTCGGTGTGCTCGCCCTCTCTTGGCCGGTGCTCACGCTCGCAATTTTCAGACTCACCGTCGGCGCATGGCTCATCTTCAACGGCTTGCGCGCCTGCTTCGCACTGTGGCGGAGCCGCCATCACGATGCAGCAGAACTCGCCGATGCGGGTGCACCGGCAAAGACTTCCTCGCGAATTGGACGGTGGACCAAAACCGCCGGTGCGGGACTCGCCCTCGTGCTTGCGGTGGGAGCAAGCTACGGCAGCGCGCAACTGCTCGGCGGCACACCACTCCCACAACCGGATGCCTTCTACTTCGCACCAGCGCAGGTTCCGGCGAAACCCGGGCAACTCTTGCGCACCGAACCCCTCACCGTCGGCGTGCCCAGCGGGGCACAAGCATGGAAAATGCTCTACACGACCACGCTGCCCGACGGCACAGCGAGCATTTCGAGCGGAACGATCCTCGCCCCCCGCACACTCCCCGCGGGTGAACTCCCCCTGCTCACCGTCTCCCACGGCACCACTGGAGTGGTGGACGGATGTGCTCCCTCCCTGAGCGCCACACCGTTCGCGGACGGGGCAGGGACGGCAATGCAGACGCTCGTCACTGAACACGGCTGGGTGGCCGTCACTTCTGACTACACAGGAATGGGAACTGAGGGCATGGCTGCGTATCTCGTCGGTGAAGCCGAAGCGCGCAATGTGCTCGATGCTTCTCGGGCGGCCAGACAGTTCACCGAGCTGTCGTTGAGCGACCAGACCGTCGTCTGGGGGCATTCCCAAGGTGGTCAGGGGTCGCTCTGGACCTCACAACTTGCTGCCAGCTATGCGCCTGAACTCACGATTCGCGGCACCGCAGCGTTCGCTCCCGCTGCAGACTTGTATGGTTTGGCCGACGCGAACAAAAACACAGCGGCAGGGAAAACCGTATCCGCCTACATTGCATACACCTGGAACGAGAACTACCCGCAGCTCGACCTCGCTTCGCAGCTCACCCCCGGTTCGCGTGGCCCGGTCGAACGCATTTCACAGCTCTGCTTCAACGGCAGCGACGCACTCGCTGCGATACTCCGCGGCACCCAAGTCCCAAACCAGATCTTTCCAAACAGCGTGCTCGACGGAGCATTTGGCACCCTGTTGAAGGAGCAAACCCCGCTCGGCCCATTCCCGGCACCCGTGCTCGTTGCGCAGGGACTCGCTGATCCGCTCGTGCTCCCAAAGATGCAGGAAAGCTGGGTGCATGGGCGCTGCGAGAGCGGAGTGGTGATTGACTATCGCACGTTTACGGGACTCAGTCATGTTGACCTGGTCGCTGCCGAGTCGCCGCTCACTCCGCAAATAGTCGAATGGACCCTCGACCGCTGGAATGGCGTCAACGCTCCCAACGCGTGTACCTCACAGACGTACCCCGGCAGTGGACACTAACCGGAACGAGACGCAAAGAGCTATGCCGCGAGGGCTCGAGCGATCGCGAGGAACTGCGAAATGTCGAGTTGCTCAGCGCGAAGCGTTGGATCGATACCAGCGGCAGCGATAGCCTCGCTCGCGCCCTCGGCGTTCGAGGGAATTCCAAGGACGCCCTGGAGCGATTGACGCAGCATCTTTCGTCTCCCTGCGAACGCCGCATTGACCAGTTCGAAGGTAGCGACGCGCTCAAGCTCAGTGCCAAGCGCCTCCTCACGTCGTGCAAACGCAACCAAATTGGAATCGACCCCGGGAACTGGCCAGAAAATTCGGCGACTCACGGTGCCTGCGATATGCCATTCCCCGTACCAAGCGGCCTTCGCGCTGGGCGAACCGTATTCTTTCGAACCCGGACTCGCCGCGATGCGGTGCCCCACTTCGGCCTGGACCATGACCAGTCCGGAGCGCAAGCCGGGCAATAATTCGAGCAGATGCATGAGAATCGGTACCGAGACGTTGTATGGAAGATTCGCCACCAACACCTGCGGCATCAGCCAAGTATCTTGATCGATCAGTTGCCCGAGGGTAACCTCGAGCGCGTCAGCGCGCACCACCCGCAAGCGGCCTTCGGCAGCCGCTTCCGGCTGCATCGCCGAGAGCGTGTGCGGCAGCTCAGCAGCAAGACGGTGGTCAATCTCCACCGCCGTCACCTGAGCGCCCACCTCGGTAAGACCAAAGGTGAGTGAGCCGAGCCCCGGCCCGATTTCGACCACGCGATCACCAGGCTCCACTCCGGCCAGGCGCACGATCTTTCGTACCGTGTTCGGATCAATCACAAAGTTCTGACCGAGTTTCTTGGTGGGGGTCACGTCGAGTCGCTCAGCGAGCTCACGTACCTCCGCCGGTCCCAGCAGCGCCACGATCAGCCTTCCTCGCCCGGCAGCGCCCAAGAACCGTACACTCGCTCCGTGTTCGCATTCAGTCGCGCACACAGCTCATCGAGCGGTTCGCCAAGATGCTCCGACATGCGACGCACCGTGTGCGGCATCAGATACGGAGCATTCGGCCTGCCCCGATACGGTTCGGGGGTAAGGAACGGTGCATCGGTTTCAATCAGCACAAGCTCCGGTTTCGCTACTGAGAGTGCGTCTCGAAGATTCTGCGCATTCTTGAATGTCGAAGTGCCCGAGAACGACATGTACCATCCGTTGTCGTTGCAGATCGCCGCCAACTCAGCGTCACCCGAGAAACAGTGGAACACCGTTCGCTCTGGGGCACCGGTGCGCTTGAGCGTCGCCACGACGGCCTCATGAGCATCACGGTCATGGATCTGCAGGGCAAGCCCATTCCCCTTCGCAATATCGATGTGCGCCTCAAAGGACTCGATCTGGGCGTCGCGCCCATCCTCTCCTGTGCGGAAAAAGTCCAGACCAGTCTCCCCCACCGCGCGCACTCGGGGCTGCGAGGCGAGCCGGGAAATCTCGGAGAGATGCGCGCTCAACAATCCCTGAGCAAAGAGCTTCGGAGCCTCGTTCGGATGCAGCGCCACCGCCGCCAATACCCGCGGATCGCTCGCCGCCATCTCGGCGCTCCAGCGACTGGTTTCAAGATCAGTGCCCACTTGCACGACACCGGCAACACCCACCCGCTCGGCACGATCCAAGGATTCACGAGGATCAAGCACCTCAAGCCCGTCTTCGAACTCAAGGTGTGTGTGGTTGTCGTATACCGGAATAGGCAGGGGCTCTGGCGCCGGCGGCCTTGTCAGATCTCGCGATCCGCTTGCAGCGCCCTTGAGCGAAGCCGAAGGGCGCTTGCGTAGACCGCCAGCGGGAGAAGCAGAAGACATTTATTTGCTCTCAGCGTCGGTTTCGATGCGCGGGAACAGTACCGCGAGAGCTTGCTGCGGTGTTCCTGCCGGGAGGCGGTTCCACTGGCCAGCAGATCGCAGCGGCTGTGCAGCGAGCACGCCGATCGCCTGATCCGCTCCGAGCGCAGTCCACAGCTTCGCGGTAGCCAGCGGGAGCACCGGGTGCAGCAACTCGGCGAGCGCCCGCAACCCCTCGGTCGCGGTCGCGAGCACGGTGCCCAATCGAGGCAATTGCTCTTCGCTCTTAGCAAGCACCCATGGTTCTTGCTCGGTAATGTATCCATTCAGCGCGTCTACCAACTGCCAAATCTCGGCAATCGCCTCGTGAATCGCGAATCGCTCAATGTGCGCGTCAGCGCCTGCAGCCACCGAACGTGCGAGGTCACGGATCGCCCGATCCGCTTCGGTTTCTTCAGCTGCGGCAGGCTGCACGCTTCCGAAGTACTTTGCATTCATCGCCAGCACCCGGCTCGCGAGATTGCCAAACCCATTGGCAAGTTCTGCCTGGTAGCGGGCAGCGAGATCTTCCCAACTGAACGACCCATCATGACCGAAGCTGATTGCGCGCATGAAGTAGTAGCGGAACGCGTCACTGCCGAAGGTGTCAGTAATCTCGTTTGGAGCGATACCAGTGAGCTTCGACTTCGACATCTTTTCGCCACCGACCAGCAGCCAACCGTGCGCGAACACGTGCTCTGGCACGGGGAGTCCAGCCGCCATCAACATCGCTGGCCAAATCACGGCGTGGAACCGCAGAATGTCTTTTCCAACAATGTGTGTTGCTGGCCAGCGCCGCGCGAATTGGGCGTCGTCTGCACCGTACCCCGTTGCAGTGACATAGTTCAGCAACGCATCAAACCACACGTAGGTGACGTGCGAGTTATCCCACGGAATAGGGATGCCCCAGTCAAAGGAGGTACGTGAAATCGATAGGTCTTCGAGCCCCTGCTGCACGAACGCCACAACTTCATTTCGGGCGCTTGCGGGCTGCACGAAATCAGGGCGCTCTTCATACAGCGCGAGCAGTCGATCCTGGAACGCGCTCATCTTGAAGAAGTAGTTCTTCTCTTGCAGCAGTTCAAGTGGCTTGGAGTGGATCGCACACACCTTCTCGCCTTCGAACGCACCCGTGCCATCAACGATTTCGCTCTTGGGTTTGAATTCTTCACAGCCAACGCAGTACAGCGCCTCGAACTCTCCCGCATAGACGTGGCCGTCGTCATACAACTTCTGCAAGAACTTGGCGACACCGGCCTCATGGCGGGCATCGGTCGTGCGAATGAAGTCATCATTCGAGATATTGATGGTGTCGAGGAGTGGTCGCCACGAGCTCTCCACGAGACGATCCGCCCACTCCTTTGGGGCGACGCCATTCGCGGTGGCCGTGCGCAGGATCTTCTGGCCGTGCTCGTCGGTTCCGGTCAGGAACCAAGTGTCATCGCCCGCTTGACGATGCCAGCGAGCGAGCACATCGGTCGCTACCTCGGTATAGGCATGCCCGATGTGGGGGGCATCATTGACATAGAAAATCGGGGTGGTGATGAAGAACGACTTGTTCTCAGGGCTTTCGGGCATGACTACCATTCTACGAGGTCGCACCGACTCCAATGACCTTGTTACGGCCTCGGGCTAGGCGGCCACCACAATCGTCGGTTCGTGAGTCACCGGGAAATTCACCGAGTTGGCAATGAAACAATTCTCAAACGCCGCCTGATGCGCAGCGCGAGCATCTTCCACCATGCCTGCTTCGGCCACAGTGACAACCGGGCGCAAGACCACACCGGTGAAGTGCCCGCCCATGCCCTGTTGCACCATTGTGCCCTCTGCCTGGTCGGTGTAGGCCATCACGATCACACCCGCTCGAACCGCCATGTGCAAGTACGACAGCATGTGACACTGAGAAAGTGCCGCCACGAGCATGTCCTCGGGATTCCATCGCTCGGCATTTCCGTGGAAGGTTCGATCGGCGGAGGCCGCAATCTCGTGTGCCTTTCCTTCGGCGCGCACGACGAGCTCGCGACCATAGTCCCGGTATCCGCTCGTTCCGCTTCCCCGGTTTCCCAGCCATTCAATCTCGACAACGTAGCGGTGCGCATCACTCATACCCACACCCTAACAAGCTGCTTCAGCGCTGCACAGCACTGCAGCGCACTCGTCAGAAAAGTGTGTTCCTCCTCGCCACAGCACTAGGCTTGCTCTATGAGCACAGACAGCCACATTGACGTGTCCGATATTCCCCAGGAGCCCCTGCTCCTCACTGAGATCCCCGGCCCGCGCAGCCGCGAACTGCATGCCAGGCGACAGGCGGTCGTGCCTCCGGGAGTGCACAGTGTCATGCCGCTCTACATCGAGCGAGCGCACGGCTCAATTCTGGTGGACGTTGACGGGAATCGCATCGTTGATGTCTGTGGCGGCATCGGCGTGACCACCATCGGACACACCGATGAGGCTGTTGTAGCAGCGGCACGCGAACAGCTTGGACGAGTCACTCACACCCTCTTCACGATGACTCCCTACGAATCGTACGTTCAGGTCGCCGAACAGCTTGCGAAGCACTTCCCAGGCGAAGGTCCAGCGAAAACCTTGCTCATGAACTCTGGCGCAGAAGCCGTCGAGAATGGCGTGAAAATCGCACGCAAGCACACGGGACGTCCCGGTGTTGCCGTCCTCGAACACGCTTACCATGGGCGTACCATGCTCACCAGCAGCATGAACTTCAAGGGCGCCCCATATGCAGCAGGCTATGGACCCCGTGCCGGAGACATCTATAAGGCACCCAATTCTTACCCGCTTCGCGACGGGCTGAGCGGCGCAGAAGCTGCGGCGCGCACCATCGCGTACCTCGAAAAGACCGCTGGAGCTGAAGACCTCGCCTGCCTCGTTGTCGAGCCTGTCCAAGGCGAAGGTGGCTTCATCGTTCCAGCTGAAGGCTACTTGCCTGCGCTGGCACAGTGGTGCCGCGACAACGGCATCGTATTCATCTCTGATGAAGTGCAAGCTGGTCTCGCTCGCACCGGCACCATGTTCGCGATTGAGCAGTTTGGTGTGCAACCAGACATCGTACTGACGGCAAAGGGCATCGCTGGCGGTATGCCGCTGGCGGGAATCACCGGTCGCGCAGAGATCATGGACAAGTCCCAGCCAGGCGGCCTCGGCGGCACCTTCGGCGGCAACCCCGTTTCTTGTGCTGCCGCTGTCGCGGTCTTCGCTCAGATCGAGAATGAACAGTTGCTCGCGCGCGCCGCACACATTGAGCAGGTGTTCAAGGGAGCGCTGCTCGAACTCGCGGCTCGCCACGATGTCATCGCAGAGGCACGCGGACTCGGCGCCATGCTCGCCATCGAGATCGTACGACCTGGAACCCTCGACCACGATGCCGCGCTCACACAGCGCGTGATCGACCGTGCCGCACAGCAGGGCGTGCTGCTCCTGAGCGCCGGGGCGTACGGAAACGCGATCCGCTTCTTGCCTTCGCTCCAGTTCACTGATGAACTGATCGCCCTGGTCGTACGCGTGCTCGACGAAGCGTTCACGGCTGAGGCAGCCGAGGCGTAACGCACGCAAGCCGCTGCCCAAGCGGCGGCGCACGACACACGCACGAGGTGTCGACTCTTCGGAGTCGGCACCTCGAGTGCGTTAGAGAGTGGGCACCTCGACCGTATCGCGAGCATCCCCCACCGCGTGCACGTCGATCACGAGCACGGTCACATTGTCGCGTCCGAGATTGCCGAGCGAAGCTGCCACCAGGTTCTCGGCAGCATCCTTCGCAGTCTTCGACTCGCTGAGGTAGTGTTTGATCCCCACATCGGTGAGTTCCTTGGTGAGTCCATCAGAACACACCAGCAAACGCTGTCCTGGAATGAGCGCGAGCCTGCTGTAGTCAGCTACCGGATCCTCGCCAAGGCCCACCGCCCGGGTGATCACGTTCGCATGCGGGTGCACCTCTGCTTCTTCAGGGGTGATCTGACCCGTATCAACGAGGTGCTGCACGACAGAGTGATCCACCGTCAACTGGCTGAGCGCTCCCTTGTACAACTGGTAGACCCGAGAGTCGCCAATGTTAAAGACTGTCCAGCTGGGTTCATCGATATCGCTCCCCAGGATCAACCCCGTCACCGTCGTGCCCGTGCCGAGGTCAGTTTCACCCACGTTAAGTTCGATATCGTCGATTGCGTCGTCAAGCGCCGACTCAAAATCGTTGTGCGACACTGAGGATCGGCCACCGAGCTCCGCGAGCCGACGCACGACGGCTTCGGAGGCGATCTCCCCTGCGGCGTGTCCACCCATGCCATCGGCAACCGCGAAAATCGGTGGGATGGCGACGTAACTGTCCTGGTTCACCTCACGCCGAAGACCGACGTCAGAGACACCGTGCCAAGAAAGCTCAGCTTCAATGTGCGAGCCCACATCGGTAGGCACCCTGCGCCGCACCGCATTCTCACCACGCACAGTCACATTGACCCCCTAGATACACGGTTCAAGACTAACCTGATGGCGACAGCGCTCTGTGCAGCCTTCGGCTGAAAAAAAGAGAGACCACTCACGAAGCCACCTCGTCTGCGTTCCGCGCCGGTGCGCCGAGTTCGGTCACCAGTGTGACTGTAGCCTCAGAAACGTCGAAGCTCGCTTCGAGCCCCTGCGTCGAGGCCCACTCGACAAACTCAGCTGGGCCGTCGATCGTGGCGTGGTCCTGCGCGAGTCTGCGCACGAGGTCACCCTTCGCTGCCTTATTGAAATGGTTCAGTGCACGCACCTCACCGCCTGGCCCTCGCTGCACCACGTGCAACCAAGATCCATGCTCCGCCGGGAGCGGTGCGAGTGCCACGTAGTCCTTCGAGCGAAGATCGAGCACCCATGCGAAATCAGCCCACGCAAGAGACTCGTGGGCTGCAGCCCACGTACGCTTCAGCGTGCCACCGAGTCCGGGCAATCTGGATGACCCTGAAAGGCGGTAGGCCGGGATCACGTCATCGGATCGAAGCAAACCAAAGAGCGCAGACTGCACCGACACATGCTCCGAAAGCCAAGCGCGGGCCTCATCATCGAGGCTCGCAGTATCGAGCGCGTCGTAGAGCACCCCGGTGTAACGATCAATTGCGGCCATGCCACCGCTGCGCGCAAGCTCCAGGTTGTGCTGCACTTCACCACGATTCTTGACACCCAGTTTCAGTGCCTGCGCGGCGGCCTCCGTGTCTTGCGAGAGCGAGACGAGAGCGGATCGAACCGCTTCGCGAGTCTCAGCAAGCAGCTCATGATGCGCCAGCGCTTCGGGGACAAAGACGCTGCCGCCCCCGGAACGTTTCGTTTCCGAGGGCGGCAGCAGAAGATGCATGAGTGATGTGCTGGCGCGGCGCGTGGTCGCACCAGCTACCGGCTACGCGACGAGCGCAGCCTTACTTGCAACGATGGTGACGGTGTCGTGGTCGACAGAGAGGAACCCGTCCTCTGCGTCAACAGCGATCTTTTCACCGTCAGCGGAGGTCACACGAACCTCACCGCTGGCCAGAAGGGCCAGCAGTGGCTCGTGACCGCCGAGAATACCGATCTCGCCTTCGACAGTCTTCGCGACGACCTGGGTGGCTTCGCCACTCCAGATCTCCGTGTGTGCCGAGACGACGCTGACCTTGAGAGCCATGGGCTATGCCAGGTCCTTCTGCATCTTGGCCCAGTTCTCTTCGACATCGCTGATCGCGCCGACGTTGAAGAACGCCTGCTCTGCAACGTGGTCGAACTCGCCCTTGGCGATAGCGTCGAACGACTCGATCGTGTCCTTGAGCGGAACGGTCGAACCCTCAACACCGGTGAACTTCTTCGCCATGTAGGTGTTCTGCGAGAGGAACTGCTGGATGCGACGTGCGCGTGCCACAGTGATCTTGTCTTCTTCGGAGAGCTCGTCAACACCGAGGATGGCGATGATTTCCTGAAGTTCCTTGTTCTTCTGCAGGATCTGCTTGACCGTAGTAGCCACGCGGTAGTGATCCTCACCCAAGTAACGCGGGTCAAGAATACGCGAGGTCGAAGTCAGCGGATCCACAGCAGGGTACAGGCCCTTCGAAGCGATTTCACGCGAAAGCTCGGTGGTCGCATCGAGGTGGGCGAACGTCGTTGCCGGTGCCGGGTCAGTGTAGTCATCGGCAGGAACGTAAATTGCCTGCAGCGAGGTGATCGAGTGACCGCGAGTCGAGGTGATGCGCTCCTGGAGCACACCCATCTCGTCTGCCAGGTTGGGCTGGTAGCCCACAGCCGATGGCATACGGCCCAGCAGGGTCGATACCTCAGAGCCAGCCTGGGTGAAACGGAAGATGTTGTCGATGAAGAGCAGCACGTCCTGGTTCTGCACGTCACGGAAGTACTCTGCCATGGTGAGCGCCGACAGTGCCACGCGAAGACGCGTTCCTGGAGGCTCATCCATCTGGCCGAACACAAGAGCGGTCTTGTCGAAGACGCCTGCTTCTTCCATCTCGTGGATCAGGTCGTTCCCCTCACGGGTACGCTCGCCAACACCGGCGAATACCGACACACCACCGTGATCCTGCGCCACGCGCTGGATCATTTCCTGAATCAGGACGGTCTTGCCCACACCGGCGCCACCGAAGAGGCCGATCTTTCCACCCTGAACGTATGGGGTCAGGAGGTCAATCACCTTGATGCCGGTCTCAAAGAGCTGAGTCTTCGACTCGAGCTGATCGAAGGCTGGTGGGGTGCGGTGGATGCTCCAACGCTCGGTAGCCTCGAAGGTGCCGCCGTCAGGCAGGTTGAGAACGTTACCGGTAACGTCGAAGACCTTACCCTTGGTGACGTCACCAACTGGCACCATGATTGGGTTGCCGGTATCGGTCACTGCCTGGCCACGGACGAGACCGTCGGTTGGCTTCAGTGCAATGGCGCGAACGAGGTTGTCACCGAGGTGCTGAGCAACCTCAAGCACGAGGGTGAATGCCTCTGACTCTTCGCCAAAGTCAACGCGAGTCTCGAGTGCGTTGTACACAGCGGGGATCGCATCGTGCGGGAACTCAATGTCGACGACTGGGCCGGTGACGCGGGCGATACGCCCGACCGTCTGAGTGACCTCTGCGGTTTCGGTCATGTTTCTCTCTCTTCGTACTGGGATTAGCCGGCCAGCGCGTCGGCGCCGCCCACAATCTCGGAAATCTGCTGGGTGATCTCAGCCTGGCGCGCGTTGTTCGCAAGGCGGGTGTAGTCGCGGATGAGGGCGTCTGCGTTGTCGCTAGCCGACTTCATCGCCTTCTGCGTAGCTGCGTGCTTCGCGGCTGCCGACTCAAGCATCGCGTTGAAAATACGCGACTCAATGTAATCGGGAAGCAGCTTGTCAAGCACGACCTCGGCCTCTGGCTCGAACTCGTACAGCGGCTCTGCCTGGTCGCTTGCGTCAGCGACGCCCTCGACAATCTGCAGAGGCAGCAAACGAGTCACCTGAGGAACCTGGCTGACCATGCTGATCAGACGGTTGTATACGAGGTGGATCTCCTGAACGCCACCCTCAGCGAGGGGACGCACGAAGGCTTCGATGAGCGAGTCGCTGACCTCTTTGGCAGTCTCGAACACTGGGTTCTCAGTGTCGCCCATCCAGGTGCGCTCTGAAGCGCGGCGGCGGAACGAGAAGTAACCCTGTGCCTTGCGGCCAATGAGGTAGTAAGAGATCTCCTTGCCCTCGCTGCGCAGCAGCTCGGTCAGCTCTTCAGCTTCACGCAGCACCTGCGAGTTGAAGGCACCTGCGAGACCGCGGTCTGAGGTGAAGATAACTACTGCTGCGCGCTCGACCTTGTCGGCCTCGGTGAGCAGCGGGTGATCGGTCTTCGAGTGAACGGCGACGGCCGAAACTGCGCGGGTGATCGCATTCGCGTAGGGGGTCGATGCCTCGACGCGTGCCTTCGCCTTCTGAATGCGAGACGCTGCGATCAGCTCCATCGCACGGGTGATCTTCTTGGTCGTCTGGGCAGAACGAATTTTCTGCCGGTAGACCCGAAGTTGCGCTCCCATGTCTCTCCTGTATCGGTTGAGCTAGCTGAGTGAAGAAGTATTCCGTCGGAGGGGGCTCAGTGCCCCCTCCGCTCGAAACTACTTCTTTACGACCAGCTGCTCCTGCTGAATCTCGGCCTCGTCAAGAGCATCGAACTGCTCAGCGAGCGACTGACCTGCTGCGGTACGGAATACCAGCTTGAAGTCAGCGATGCTCTTCTCGAGCGTTGCGACGGTCTCATCGTCGAGCACGTTGGTCTCACGCAGGGTGGTGAGAGCCGACGTGTTGTTGGCAACGTAGTCGAGGAACTCGCGCTCGAAGCGGAGGATGTCCTCAACTGGGACCTCATCGAGGTGGCCGTTGGTGCCAGCCCAGATCGATACGGTCTGATCCTCAACCGGGTACGGGGTGTACTGAGGCTGCTTGAGCAGCTCGGTGAGGCGTGCGCCACGCTCAAGCTGCTTGCGGCTCGCAGCATCGAGGTCGGATGCGAACATCGCGAATGCCTCGAGTGCGCGGTACTGAGCAAGCTCAAGCTTCAAGGTGCCCGACACCTTCTTGATCGACTTCACCTGCGCGTCGCCACCCACGCGGGACACCGAGATGCCCACGTCAACAGCTGGACGCTGGTTTGCGTTGAAGAGATCGGACTGGAGGAAGATCTGACCATCGGTGATCGAGATCACGTTCGTCGGGATGTACGCCGAGACGTCGTTTGCCTTGGTCTCGATGATCGGCAGACCGGTCATCGAACCTGCACCGAGCTCGTCGCTCAGCTTTGCACAACGCTCGAGGAGCCGGGAGTGCAAGTAGAACACATCGCCTGGGTATGCCTCGCGCCCTGGTGGACGACGCAGCAGCAGCGACACTGCACGGTAGGCCTCAGCCTGCTTCGAGAGATCATCAAAGATGATGAGGACGTGCTTGCTGTTGTACATCCAGTGCTGGCCAATAGCCGAGCCGGTGTATGGCGCAAGGTACTTGAAGCCTGCTGGGTCCGAAGCTGGCGAAGCAACGATGGTGGTGTACTCCATCGCGCCGGCCTCTTCGAGGGCACCCTTCACCGAAGCGATGGTTGAACCCTTCTGACCGATAGCAACGTAGATGCAGCGCACCTGCTTGTTGATATCGCCCGACTCCCAGTTGGCCTTCTGGTTGATGATGGTGTCGATCGCGATTGCGGTCTTACCGGTCTGGCGGTCACCAATGATCAGCTGGCGCTGGCCGCGGCCAACTGGGATCATGGCGTCGATCGCCTTCATACCGGTCTGCAGCGGCTCGTGCACCGACTTACGCTGCATCACGCCGGGAGCCTGGAGTTCGAGTGCACGACGGCCCTCAACACCAGCGATCTCGCCGAGACCGTCGATTGGGTTTCCGAGCGGATCAACCACGCGGCCGAGGTAGCCCTCGCCCACTGGGACCGACAGCACCTCGCCGGTGCGGGTCACCTGCTGGCCCTCTTCGATGCCGGTGAACTCACCGAGCACGACGACGCCGATCTCGTTCTCTTCAAGGTTCTGAGCGAGGCCCAGGGTGCCGTCAGCAAAGCGGACGAGCTCGTTCGCCATAACGCCGGGAAGACCAGCAACGTGCGCAATGCCGTCTGCTGCGTCGACAACAGTGCCGACCTCGGTCTTCTCCGCCTTCTTGGGCTCGTAAGAGGCCGCGAAGTCCTTCAGCGCATCGCGAATCTCATCGGGGCTGATGGTGAGTTCTGCCATTTCGTTCTCTCTTGTTCTCGTCCGAGGCAGCGCCCCGGGCCTAAAGTCGCTAACCTGCGAGCTGCAGGCGAAGATCGTCAAGACGTGAGCGGACGCTGCCGTCGATCACGTCGTCACCGATTTGGATGCGAACACCGCCGACCAACGAAGGGTCGACGACAGTGGTCACGCGCACCGGTCGCCCGGCGTTCTTCTCGAGCAGGGTCGAGATTCGGCCCTGCTGCGCCTCGGTCAGAGGCGAAGCCACGGTGACGGTAGCGAGTTCGCTGCCGCCCTGATCCGCTGCAACTCGTGCACTCTCACGCAGTGCCGCGCTGACGCGACGGCCACGTGGGTGTGCGACGATGTAACGAACCACGCCTACAGCTGCCGCTGAGAGCTTGCCCTTGAACAGGCGCTCCACCAGCTGCACTTTTGCCTCAGTGTCACCGAGCTTGCTGCCAAGCACCAGTTCCAGCTCGTGGCTGCTGTCGATCGTGGCTGCGGCTGCGAGCAGTTCGTCGGCAAGCGTCGGCTCGGCAGCGGCTTCAGCACGCAGTCCGAGTTCTTCGATGCCTTCGATCAGCTCAGCAGGATTCGACCAGGACTGCGCGACCGCTGCGTTCAGCACGGAGCGTGCACCCGCAGAAATCGATGCGAACAGGCGGTCGACGAGCTGAGCCTTCGCTGCGCTTTCGGTCGAGCTGTCTGCCAGAGCAGCAAGCAGAGCCGATGAAGCATCGATCTGAGCCGATGCAGCGAGCAGCTCGGCACCAGCGCTCTTACCGAGCCTGCCGCCGAGTGCCTCTTTCGCTACTGCAAGCGCCTCGCGTGACGCACTGCCCATTAGTTTGCTGCCTTCTCTGACGCTTCGAGCTCTGCGAGGAAGCGATCAACCATTGCCGATGCCTTCGCGTCGTCACTGAGCTGTTCGCCAACCACGCCGGAAGCGAGATCGATCGCGAGCGAGCCGACCTCCTTGCGGAGTGAGACCACAGCACTCTGACGCTCAGCCTCGATCTGGGTCTGGGCGTTCTGAGCGATACGAGCTGCCTCAGCAGTTGCATCGTCCTTTGCCTTTGCCACGATCTTCGTAGCGTCGTTCCGGGCTGCATCGCGGATCTCGCCAGCCTCCTGGCGTGCGCCAGCGAGCTGTGCGGTGTATTCCTGCAGCGCAGCCTCAGCCTTAGCCTGAGCTTCGTCAGCCTTAGCGATATTGCCCTCAATCGCAGCTGCACGCTCGTCGAGCATCTTCTGCAGCTTTGGCAGGAAGACCTTCCAGAACGCGATCAGAAGGATAGCGAAGACTACCGCCGACCACACAATGTCATAGGTCTCCGGGAGCAGCGGGTTCTTATCGGCCGCGTCCGCAGCAGCGACAACGATGGGGTTAATCATCGCCGCCTCCTCTCAAGTCAGTTGCGGTAATAGGAATTAGAAGCCGAACATGTAGGCAGTACCGATGCCCACGAATGCGAGAGCCTCGGTGAATGCGATACCGATCCACATCAGAACCTGCAGACGACCAGCGAGCTCTGGCTGGCGAGCAACGCCCTCGATGGTCTTGCCGACAACGATACCCACGCCGATGGCGGGTCCGATTGCAGCGAGGCCGTAACCGACGGTGGCGATGCTTCCTGAAACTTCAGCGAGAACAGACACGGTATGTGTTTCCTTCCGTTGTGAGCTCGGCGGTCGCCGAGCCCTGTTTTGGTTTTAGTGCTCTTCAGCCAGCGCGAGCTGGATGTATACAGCAGTGAGCAGAGTAAAGACGTAGGCCTGCAGCACGGCGACGAGGATCTCGAACAGCGTGAAGGCGAAACCGAAGGTGAAGGTGAATACACCAAGCACTGGGAAGAATCCGCCTGCGTACAGGATGAAGAAGTTGGTGGCCGAGAAGAACAGCACCAGCAGCATGTGGCCCACCATCATGTTCATCAGGAGACGCAGGGTGAGCGTGACCGGACGAATGATGAAGGTCGAGATGAACTCGATCGGGGTCACGATGATGTAGATGGGCTTGGGCACACCTGCGGGGAAGAGCGAGTTCTTGAAGAAGTTCTTCGGGCTCTTCTTGATACCTGCGTAGATGAAGGTGACGTACGAGACGACGGCAAGCACAAGCGGGGTGCCGATCACTGCCGAGCCTGCGATGTTCAGGCCTGGCACCACACCCGTGATGTTAAAGGCGAGAATCATGAAGAACATCGCTGAGAGGATCGGCAAGAATCGCTTGCCATCAACCTTGCCAAGCAGATCTTCTGCGATGTTCACGCGTACGAAGTCGGCTGCCATCTCGACCAGCGACTGCCCGCGGGTCGGGATCACACGAAGCTTGCGCGTGCCGAGCCAGAACAGCAGCAGCACGAGCAGCGCCATGCCCACACGAATGAGCATGATTCGGTTCATCGCAAAAGGTGTGCCTTCGAAAAGCACAATCTCAGGGAAGAACTCCGAAATTGACGGCGGATGGAATTCGCCGCCCTCCGCAGCAAAAAACACGGGGGTCACGAGTTGCACAGCGTTAGAAAACAGCGCCATTCTCCTGATTCGGGTGCAAGCTCAGCCTGCACGGCGTCGAACGATAGTCGCGCCCCCACGCACGCGGAAGCGCCTTGCGATCCGGCGGGGAACGTATTGATGCTATCAAGAAGTGCGCGCGACACGAAACCGAAAAGCATCTTTGTTGAAATTATCTGATGAATGAGTGAATTGTTTAGACGCCTGGGGCATCGACATATGGCAATCGGCTCTTGAGCACGACCAGCGCATCGATAGCCAGCGAGACCACCACTCCGGCCACCAAACCAAAGAAGAAAATCTTCGGGTCAAGCCAGGTTTGGTGCTTGAGGACAATCAGCAGCACGACGAATGCGACCAGCTTGATGAGCCATCCACCGGCAACAATTCCGAAAAAGATCACGACAAAGTTCGGATCTGAAATGAATTTGTGGTTCGCGAATGCAATGCTGCCCACTGTCAGGCACGCCATCACCCCGGCGATCACCGCACCGAGTACGCCACCAATAATCCCTGGAGTGCCAGAAACGAGATGACCGATCACACCAAACACCACGGCAAGGATCACCGTCGCCAGCAGTTCAAGCCGCAGTGCACGCAGCAACACCGGCTGCGAAGTTGGCATGCGGGGAGTCGCTGACTCAGCCGCTTCGCGTGTGTCGGCGGGAAGGTTCTCGTCAGTCACTCAGTGTCCTCTCGTCGGCGGGCGCACCCTTTGGTGTCCCAGATAACCGTAGCAAGCCGCGTTGTGAGAGCCAATCGCGCACGCGCACAAGCGGAGTCAATGTCACGATCAAGCAGATCACTCCCCCGCACAAGACCACAATTGACGGCCAGAAGAAACTCTGCGTCACAAAGACCAGCAGACAGGCAATCGAGACCATGGCAGTCCAAAGGTAAAAAATGGTCACTGCTTGCACCGGCGAATGCCCCATATCAAGCAAGCGATGATGCAGATGCAATCGATCCGCTTCAAACGGACTCTTTCCCGCAAGCAAGCGACGGAATACTGCGAGAGTGAAATCGGCGAGCGGCACGGCGAGCACGGCAATTGGCAGGATGATCGGGATGTAGCTTGCGAGCACGAGTTTTTGATCAAGCTGTGCCGGGTTCAGCTGGCCCGTCACTGACACAGTCGAAGTTGCCATCAGCAACCCGATCAGCAGCGCACCAGTGTCTCCCATGAACATTCGCGCACGATGCCAATTGAACGGCAAGAAACCGGCACAGATCCCCACCACAATCGCCGCAATGAGCGCAGCCAGGGTAATCGAGGAGTCGTTGCCAGTCTGCGCGGTCAGCAATTGGGTGTAGACGAAAAATGCCGCGTTCGAAATGATGGCAACGCCAGCGACAAGCCCGTCAAGTCCATCGACAAAGTTCACCGCATTCATGACCAGCGTCATCAAGAACACCGTCAATATGAAGTTCACCGTTGGCGATCCAACGATCAGCGTGTCACCAAATGGCAACGAAACAATCTGGGCCCCGTTCCAGGCGAGGAGGCCCGCTGCCGCAAACTGCGCCCCGAGCTTGACCATCCAGTCCAGATCAAGCAGATCGTCAAGCACCCCGACGATGGCGATGAGGGTGCACGCCCCCAGCAGCGCCCAAAGCTGCGTCCGGTCTTCGAACACCGAAGCAAATGGCCCGATCGTTCCCGCATACGCAAACGTCACCAGGATCGCGACATACATTGCGATCCCACCGACTCGTGGAGTCGGTTGTGTGTGCACATCGCGCTCACGGATCTCGGGCGCAAGGTGCAGACGTTTGCTGAGGTGCAGCACACCAATCGACCCCGCTGCCGTGACCAGCGCGGCGATTCCGGCTACGAATAAAAAGGAGACCATGCTAGGCCCCTGCTGGCGCGGCTCCAGAGGCAGTGTCTGGAGCGACCTCGTTCAGGCCCAGAACGGTCACCGATGGAAGCAGCTCTGAGAGCGCGGCCTGCGTCACGCCACCCTCTCGCAGCACACGCAAGGTGCCTCCATTCGCCGTGACCCCGGTCGCGTCAACAATCGTCGAGGCTATTCCGTTGCCCTCAGCAGTGCCTGCGTCAAGATAGACATCGACTTCATCACCAAGCATCTCTTGGGCCTGAGCAATGTTCGTCGCAGCAGGCCGTCCTGTCTTGTTCGCGCTTGACACGGCCAGCGGGCCGGTTTCACGCAAAAGTTCAAGTGTCAGCGGATGATTCGGAATTCTCAAGGCAACAGTGCCACCCGTATCACCAAGATCCCAGCTGAGGCTTGGGTTTGCCTCGAGCACAATCGTGAGCGGCCCAGGCCAGAACGCTTCGGCCATCGCACGAATCGGTTCGGTCACGTGGGCAGCAAGCGCGCCAAGGGTGGCCGTATCGGCGATGAGCACGGGCGGTGGGGACTGCCTGCCCCGGCCTTTCGCCATGAGCAAGCTGTCTACTGCTTCTGGCGTGAATGCGTCCGCTGCAATTCCGTATACCGTGTCGGTAGGAAGCACGACCAGCCCGCCACGACCGAGCGTCTGCCTCGCAGCTCTCGCGGCTGCGAGCAGTTGCGTACTATCGGAGCAATCGAAGACATCGGCCATAGCTAGCAATTCTAGCCTTGTGACCTGGACTCACGATACTGGCCTAACGAACGGCCGTGGTCGCCCGGTCACGGAAGGTGAGGTCTGGGTGCGTTGCGGGCATCCGCCAGCCATCGGCGGAAAGCAATGCACGGATCGCAGCACCCTGCTGTTCCGCATGCTCAAGCACGAGCATGCCACCGGGAATCACCAGGTCGAGTGCGACTTTGCTAATGACTCGGACAAGGTCGAGTCCGTCCTCACCGCTGAAGAGTGCGAGCGCGGGATCATGGTCACGCACTTCGGGATCTCGCGGCACCATGCCAAGCGGCACATATGGTGGATTCGAAATCAGCACATTCACTCGTCCGAGCAGCGGGGCAAGCATTTCTCGAGCATCTGCGACATCACCGAGCAAGAGGGTGACTCGATCCTCGCCCAGTCGAGCAACATTTCGAGAGGCCCAGGCATGCGCCTCGGGACTCTTTTCGATTGCCCAAATGTGCGCTTCGCTGACCTCATGAGCGAGCGCGAGTGCGATAGCGCCACTTCCGGTGCACAGGTCGACGGCAATCGGGCCAGTGTGCGCGCGTCCCTGGCTCGCGGCCTCTGGGAGAGGCACGGCAGCTAATGCGTCGATAGCGAATTGCGCGACCACTTCAGTTTCGGGCCGAGGCACGAATACTCCCGGTCCAACCTGCAACTCAATGTTTCTGAACGCCGCAGTTCCGGTCAGATGCTGCAGCGGGACCCGTCGGGCACGCTCAGTGGCGAGTTCCCACACCGATGCGCGATCCTCGTCGGAAATCGCAGCCCCCATCACCACAAGAGCTTGCACTCGCCCTCGGTTCTCCCCCATCACATGTGCAAGCAGAAGTTCGGCGTCAGGGCCGGGCGGGATCCCTGCCTCGGCGAACATCGCTTCAATCTGGCGGAGTGTTGCGGCAACGGTAGCGTCTGTGTGCACAACGTCACACTATCGTGCGGGGTGGGGCCAGCTCGCCAGCCGGGCAATGGATGCGCGCTCAGCGAAACGCGGCGTCACATTCATAAGCTGTAGTGAAACATTCAATAACACTGCGATATAGTTTGCTAGCGAAGCGTTCGTGAAGTCGAACGCACACCATACCGAGGAAGGGGCGCTGTCCGACCATGGCACGCACGTTCAGCAACATCACCGAAGCTTTCGGCAACACTCCACTGGTTCGACTGAACCGCGTCGCAGGCGACAACGCCGAAGTGTACGCAAAGCTCGAGTTCTACAATCCTGCTGGATCAGTCAAGGATCGCATCGGCATTGCAATCATCGACGCTGCTGAGCAGTCCGGCGCCCTCGCTCCTGGCGGCACCATCGTCGAAGGCACGAGCGGAAACACGGGGATCGCACTCGCCTTCGTCGGCGCAGCACGCGGCTACAAGGTCATCCTGACCATGCCCGAGAGCATGAGCATTGAGCGACGTAAGCTCCTCAAAGCCTACGGAGCCGAGATTGTGCTCACCGAAGCCGCACTCGGCATGAAGGGCGCAGTCGCGAAGGCCGAAGAAATCGTCGCGAACACCCCCGGCGCTGTGCTTGCCAATCAGTTCGGCAACGCCGCAAATCCAGCGATCCACCGCGCGACCACCGGCCCAGAGATCTGGAACGACACCGACGGCAAGATTGACATCTTCGTTGCTGGCATTGGAACCGGCGGAACCATTACGGGTGCCGGCGGTTTCTTGAAAGCACAAAACCCGAACGTGCAGGTAGTTGCGGTCGAACCCATCGACTCGCCACTACTCACCGAGGGCAAGGCAGGCCCGCACAAGATCCAGGGACTCGGCGCGAACTTCGTGCCCGACATTCTTGACCGCGAGGTCTATGACGAAGTCATCGACGTCACCCTCTCCGACTCGATCGAGAAGGCTCGCGCCCTTGGCACTGACGAAGGCATTCTCGCCGGAATCTCGGGCGGCGCCGCTGTGACTGCGGCAACCCAGCTCGCCGAGCGCCCCGAGAACGCGGGCAAGAAGATCGTCGTGATCATTCCAGACTTCGGTGAGCGTTACTTCTCGACGGTGCTCTACGAAGACCTTGAGGTCTAATACCCTCAAGAAGTGAACATTTTCACCCGAATTCGCGAAGACGCCGCCGCGGCAAGGTCACACGACCCAGCCGCGCGCGGTGTCTTTGAGGTATGCCTGGTGTACTCCGGACTGCACGCAGTGTGGTGGCACCGTCTCTCACACGCAATGTGGCGTCGCGGGATGCGCCTTCTCCCGCGTGCGCTCTCCCAACTCACCCGATTTTTCACTGGGATCGAGATTCATCCTGGTGCCACGCTCGGTCGCCGGATCTTCATTGACCACGGAATGGGTGTGGTGATTGGCGAAACCGCAGTCGTCGGTGACGACGTACTGATTTACCACGGTGTCACCCTGGGCGGAACCGGTCACCAAAGCGGCAAACGGCACCCCACCGTTGGCGATCGCGTAGTGATCGGGGCCGGAGCGAAACTCCTGGGTGCGATTTCGATTGGCCACGACAGCGCGATTGGAGCCAATGCTGTCGTGGTGCATTCGGCATCACCGTGGAGCACGCTCACCGGGATTCCAGCCACCGCGCGACCCCGGCGAGGATCCCCCGTAGCCGAACGCCCAGACGAAGCCGACTTCTACGTTATCTAAGGGCGTGTCTGCGAACTTCCGTGCGCTCGCGAGGATGAGCCCGGTGGAAGTCACCAGACATGCCCCAGGCCGCTCGCGAGGTGCGCAACCGCCCGATCAGCGCAGAGTGCGGCCGTGCCGGTTCATCCAGCGTCGTGTGTTGCGGTATTCGATGCACACCATCACCGTGCCAACAACCCAGAAGGGAATTTGCACGGCGAATGCCCATTCGAAGGCGGCAAGCGTGTAACGGTCAGGTGATCCCGCACCCTGCCAGTCAAGGATCAAGCCGATAAACATGATCACCAGCAGCGCCGAGGTGAAGCCAGCGGTGTTGATCAGACCAGTGCTGAACCCAGACAGACTGCGCGGAGTGTGAGAGCGTCCAATATCGAAAGCGATCATTGACGCCGGACCGCCAGTGGAGATCACGATCATCAACATCGCCAGCAGCCACACCGGCGGCCGATCTGGCCACAGGAATACCGCGCCCCAGACAAGCATCGCACCGACAACCGTGCACATATTGATCAGCACGCGACGCTCAGCAAACCGTGACGTGAGCGGCCCAAGCAGCACGCCTGTGATCATTCCTGCGACAATGGCGAGGCTCAGCAGCGTGCCCGCGACGGGCTGGCTGAGGCCGACCCCGCCAATCAAAAACGGGGTGCCCCACAACAGCACAAACGCTGTCAGGGCAAATGGAGAGGTGAAGTGCACCCAGTAGGCAAGCCTCACTCCTGGGATGCTGAGCAGTCTGCGGAGTTGGCGCCAGAAGCTCATTCCGGGAATCCGCCGCGGTTGTTCACCATCACTGGCGCCGAGGTTCGCATCACTCACCACGGGAAACATTGAGGTGGCGGGAGGGGCGATTGCGGCGAGCATCGCCGTGTTGTCGTGCTGACCCAGAGACTGCGAATGACGACTCAAGCGGCCCAGTCGCCCCGTCATGCGCTCGAACGCGGTACCGATTCCCGGCCCATCGCGAAGCACAAAGAATCCGAGCAGCGTGACGAGAAAACCAGTTGCCGCGACCCCGACGAAACCGCCAGTCCAGCCGAACACTCCGACCGCGATCGCGAGTGGGGTCACCGAGATAAGCTGACCGGTTTGACCGATGAGTCCTGTCACCTGCGCGAGCGTCGGAAGGTGTCGAACTGAGAACCACTCGGGCAGCATTCGAATCACACTAATGAACGTGCAGGCGTCACCCACGCCCACAAGCACGCGAGCGGCAATCGCGAGACTGACGTCATGCACGGTCGCCATCGCGAGCTGCCCGATGACCATGAGGACTCCCCCGAAGAGAATCAGCACCGTTGGACCGAATCGGTCAAGCATCACGCCAACAGGAATCTGCATGGCCGCGTACACCACAAGCTGGATCACTGCGAAAGCTGAGAGGACTGTGGCGTCAATCTGAAAGTGCTGCTGCGCGACCGGCCCCAGAGCTGAGAGCGATGAGCGGTTCAAGATGGCCATCGAATAGGCAATCGCGGCAATAATCCACACCAGCCAGGGAAGGATTGGGCGGTGCGCGGTAGTCACAGTGCAATGGTACCGCGATCCGCCCCTCACAAATTGCACCTCATCAGCGCAATTTGGCATACCTGATTGAAAAACTTTCCCCCCAATATGGGCCTCAATCGGGATAATCTAGACAACTATGGAACACTTTGGGGAAAATGGGTGTTTTGCGCGCCCCGACGAGGACGACCCTGGCTCGCGTCAGGTGGTAGACGTCATTCGCGAGCGAATCCTCTCTGGTGGCTTCGCCCCCGGGGATCGGCTCGTTGAACGCACTCTTGCCGGTGAGCTCGGAGTGTCAAGGATTCCGGTGCGCGATGCGCTCAACGTCTTGCGCGGAGAAGGATTCGTCACCGCCTACCCCAATCGTGGCATGCTCGTCACGAAGCTCGGAGAGCAAGACATCGCGGAATTCTTCTCGGTGCTTGAAGCCCTTGAGGTACTGGTAGCCCAGCACGCGTCCACAAACGCAAGCATTCGTGAGCTCAACCAAATGCGCGACGACATCCTGCGGTCCGAAGACCCACGAGTGCAGGCCCCACCCGGGCCAAGCGGACGGTGCTGCGAAAGCTTCCACAGCGCACTCCTTGCGAGCACGAAAAACTCACTGCTCTCGAACATGATGGCACCGCTCGCCGGTCGCCTGCGTCACCTCCTGCACACGAACGATCGCCCGGAACTCCTGCACGCCCAGCACGTCGATCTGCTCGACGCGGTTCGCAGCGGCAATAGCGAGCTCGCCGCAGAGCAAGCCCGCATTCATGTGCGCACAAGTCACGACATCTGGCAAGAGCTCTCATCACTCAACTGCTCCACTGTTCGCTTGAGCGTACCGGCTGGGATGCTCGCTACCGCACCCGACTCAGTGATGTCGCGCTAAACAGCAATGCGCCGCCCCTCCAAGCGGAGAAGCGGCGCACAGCGTGTGATGAAGTCGAGTGGCCCGGCCAATGAACGCTATCGTCCGAAGGTCGAAACCAGATCGGGCTTCGTTTATCGGCGAAGACCCAGGCGCTCGATCAGCGAACGGTAACGTGCAATGTCAACGTTCTGCAGGTAGCCGAGCAGACGACGGCGCTGACCCACGAGCAGCAGGAGGCCACGACGCGAGTGGTGGTCGTGCTTGTGCTCCTTGAGGTGCTCGGTCAGGTCCTTGATGCGCTGGGTAAGAATTGCAACCTGAACCTCAGGAGAACCGGTGTCGCCCGGCTTGGTTGCGTACTCGTCGATGATCGACTTCTTCACCTCGGGTGCAAGTGACATATGGACTCTCCTTTGTTCGTTGCGCGGCGCACACAGCGGGCTGCTGCTGCTCTCTCTTTCCGCGGCCGGTTTACGGCAACCTTGGTAGCTTAGCAGATTTCAGGTCAGATTCCGACACAGCCTGTCCGTCTCGCGACGTCACGAAACCCCAATCGTTCAGATGTGTGCAATAGCCTGGGGGAATGAGTGATCTCAGAAACTCCGGCGATGCATGGGTCGAGGCTGAAGACGGCGGTCGATACTGGGGGCGTTTTGGCGCTGCTGGTCTCCTCGCCTTCGATCCAGCGCGTGGTATCTTGCTGCAGCACCGAGTGAGCTGGAGCGATCACGGCGGCACCTGGGGAATCCCCGGGGGTGCTCGCCACGAGGGAGAATCCGCAGTAGATGGGGCGATCCGCGAGTCTCACGAAGAAGCTGGCGTACCCGTCACCTCGGTGACCCCTCGCTATGCGTACCAAATTGACCGTGGCGGCTGGACCTACACCACGATTATCGCCGACGTGACCACTCCGTTTGAAGCAGAGATCACCGACCCCGAGAGTCATGCTCTTGAGTGGATTGCGCTCGACCGAGTGGAGAGTTTTGATCTGCATCCGGGATTTGCTGCGAGCTGGCCTATTCTGCGCCCCCTGCTCTCAGGAGATCAGTCGGCAACCGAGCAATTGCTCGCTGCTGGCCGGATCACCCCTCTCGACTAATTCGGGCGTACGCTCAGAGCTGCCAGTGCACAGCGATAGCGCACTGCGCTCGATCCGTGGCGCGCCGTGACCTGCACGCCGTCAGGGCCACTCGCACCCTGACGCCCCCGACCGCTCGGGCACCCTGGAATGCCGGCAGAAACCGATTCTTGAGCTCTGCAAAAAATTCATCACATGAAGTCGTAAAGGCTCAGCTATACTTCATCTGATGTAGATGTCCGTCGGCTGCTCAGCCGACTCCCGGCCGAAAGATTTCCGTGTTTCTTGCTTCGTTTTTGATTGGTCTACGCGAAGGCCTCGAAGCCTCCCTCATCATAGGGATCCTGCTCGCTTACGTGACTCGCATCGATCGCAGCGACGTCAAACGGAAAATCTGGTGGGGCGTCTCCATTGCCATCGCGCTCTCACTCACCCTCGGCGCCTTCTTCACCTTCGGCCGCTATGCACTGACATTTGTGGCGCAAGAGGTGATTGGCGGCACTATGTCGCTGATCGCTGTCGGAATGGTCACCTGGATGGTGTTCTGGATGATGCGCACCGCGTCCGGACTCAAACACGAATTGCAGCAGGGAGTTGACCAGGCGCTTGCCATCGGCACAGGCTGGGCAATCTTTTGGCTCGCCTTCGCCACAGTCGCACGCGAGGGCATTGAAACCACGCTCATGCTGTGGGGGTGGGCGGGCAATCCCCTCGCACTGCTCGGAGCCGTCACCGGCATCCTCATCGCCGCAGGCATCGGTATCGCGCTCAACCGCGGAATGCTGCGGATCAACCTCCGAGTATTCTTTGCCTGGACCGGAGGCTTTCTCATCATTGTCGCCGCGGGCATCCTCGCCTACGGGATTCACGACCTCCAAGAAGCTGCCTGGCTCCCCGGCCCATTCTCTGGACACCCCATTACCCCGACAGATCTGCGCACCGGTGAGGTGCTGACAGGATTTGACGGTCCATTTTGGCTCGCAGCGTTCCCCTTCGGCTGGGCCTTTAACGTCGAAGACACAATCCCACCGGCCAGTGCCCTCGCGGCGTTCCTAAAGGGGACCGTCGGATTCGTTCCGCAGATGACCTGGCTCGAAGTCACCGCATGGGCCTGCTACATGGGCATTGCGATGCCCCGTTTTCTGGCGGAAGTGCGCAAGCAAAGCACAGCAGCCAAGCTCAGCCGCCACGCAGCCGCAACGTCTGCGCAAGCCGCACCCGGGGCGCCAGCCGCGCCGGGCTTGTCCACCGCCGCTGCGACACCGGCAACACCGGCCGCACCGGCGACACCGGCCGCACCGGCGACACACACTGCACCACAGTCCTCAATCAAGGAGAAAAATGAATAAGAGAGTCGTTGCTGCGACCGGCCTTGCCCTCACTGGCACGCTTCTGCTCGCAGGTTGCGTGCAAAAACAAGACCAGGTCGAGGTCGCTGCGGGAAACATGCTGACGGTCACTTCGACACCTGACACCTGCGAAATCTCCGCGGCGAGTGCGACCAGCGGAAACGTCACCTTCTCGATTTCGAACGACGGGGTGCAAACCACCGAGTTTTACCTCCTCGGCGCAGACGGCCTTCGCATCGCTGCCGAAAAAGAAAACATCGCTCCCGGATCCACCGCAGAATTGACCGTCTCATTGCAGCCTGGTGACTACTACACCGCCTGCAAGCCGGGAATGCGCGGCGCAAACGTGGGCAAGAGCGCGTTCAGCGTGACCGGCGATCCGGTCGAGCTCACTGGCGAAGACCAGGAGCTGTTCGATCAGGTCGTCGTGGACTATGTCAACTTTGTGAAGAACGAAGTGTCGGAGCTGGTCCCGAATGTGGAAGAGTTCGCGAACGCGTACGCAGCGGGCGATGATGACACAGCACGCGCTCGCTACGCTGATGTGCGCGTGAACTACGAGCGGATCGAACCGGTCGCTGAAGCTCTCGGTGTGCTCGATCCTCGAATCGACTACCGCGAAGTCGATTACCTCGCAGAGGCCGATCAGCTGGCAGACGATGACTCGAGCTTCACTGAGTGGCTCGGTTTCCACCGTATGGAGAAGGATCTCTGGGTCCCGGCTGCCGATGCCATCAATGCTGATGGAGCGAACGCGTGGGAAGGCTGGCAGCCATCTACCCCAGAGCAGCGCACCATGATCGCCAAGACGCTGATCGAAGACGTCAATCGCCTGTACGACGAAGTTCACGATCCAGCGTTTATCGAAAACCAGCAGATCAACGTCGGCACCGTCTCAAACGGCGCATCCGGGCTTTTGGAAGAGATTGCCGTCGGCAAGGTGACCGGTGAAGAGAACTGGTGGTCGCACTACGATCTCTGGGACTTCCAGGCGAACCTGCAGGGTGCGAGGATCGCATTCGACTTGGTCGCCCCGATCGCTGAGCGCAAGGGAAGCGATGGCGAGAAGCTCGTCACTCAGATCAACACTGAGTTCGACAAACTGCAGGCACTGCTTGATCAGTATGGATCGCTCGAACAGGGATACACGCTCTACAACGAGGTCGACAGCAAGCAGCAGAAGGAGCTCGTGGCGCAGATCGACGCGACCCGCGAGCCGCTTTCAAAGCTGACCGGAACCGTGCTCAGCATCGACAGCTAGCACCAGATGAAGAGAGGCCGACCGGGAAACCGCTCGGCCTCTCTTTTTTGTTGTCTGCTATGCGTCAAAGAGTTGCTGGCCTGCGAACTCACCGTCACGCATTCCCGGCGGCACGAGAAACACCGAAGACGAGGTGGTCTTCAGATACTCGATGAAGAGATCATCACGCGCCATGTTCTGGTGCACCTTCGCGAACCGTTCTGGTTTGTTCACGAACGCAATGAAGAAGAGACCGGCATTGAGCCTGCCCTGCGCATCGTTCCCGTCAACAAAGTTGTATCCGCGACGGAGCATCCGGATTCCGTCGTTATTCGACGGGTGCACGCGAGCAACATGTGAGCGCTCGTCAATCATGAGCTGGCCGTCTTCACCTACCGCCGTGAAATCTGGTTCCGAGAACTCTGTGCCGCCCGAAAGTGGCGCTCCATCGCGCTTATCTCGGCCGGTGACTCGCTCCTGCTCGCCGAGTTGCACCCCGTCCCACACCTCGATGGTCATGTTGATTCGGCGCGCCACCAGATAGCTACCACCGACCGCCCAAGCTGAGTCTGCGCCCTCAGGAGAGGCGATCCACACATGTTCGTCAATCAATTCGGGCTCTTCTGCGTGCAGGTTCATTGTGCCGTCTTTTTGCCCGAAAAGGTTGCGCGGAGTGTGTTGCGCGGTGGAAGTCGATGAGGTGCGGCCGAAACCCAGTTGCGACCAGCGCAACTGCGCGCGCCCAAACGCGATCCTGGTGAGATTGCGAATCGCGTGCACCGCGACTTGCGGATCATTCGAACAGGCTTGAATGCAGATATCACCATCGGACTGATCCCGATCAATAAAATCGTTCTTCATCTTTGGCATATCCGTAAAGTCATCCGGCATCTGTGCCATGAGACCGAAGCGGTCCTCCCCCGCGGCCGTCACAAAGAGGCTTCGACCGAAACCAAAGGTCACGGTCAATCCAGCGGGAGAGATACCGACAGCTTCACCAGTGTCGTCTGGCGGCATATACGGATCACCGCCGAATGCTCCGCTCACACTCACTTCAAGCCCCTGAGTAATTCGACTCGCGGCGTAGGTCCAGTCCTGCAACAGCTCGATGAGCTCTTCACGGCTGAGGTCTGCGGCCACATCAAATGCCGCAAAGTGCATGCGGTCTTGAGCCGGGGTAATGATTCCTGCCTGGTGTGCTCCGTAAAACGGGTAGCTCAGGCTCGGATCGTGTGCGGCGTCTTGCCCCGTGGCACCCATCATCGCCGCTGTACCGGCCGCGCCAATTGCTGCCCCGGCGACTCCTCCACCGAAAAGCGCAAACATTCCTCGGCGGGAAAGACCGCGGCTCATGGGGTGCGTGCGTGAGGTGGGGGCTTCCCCGGCCTGAGCGGTCTCGCCGGTCTCGCCGGTCTCGCCGGTCTCTCGAGCGCCTGCCGCTTCAGCGCCTGCAGCTGACACGCCGACTTCACGGTCAGATTCTGGAGTGGTGCCCTCGTGTGCGTTCGCATCGAGAGTTGCGTCATTCTGCGCGTGTTCATCACTCATGCATGCAGAATACCGTAGCTCGGCTGCACATCTGATGAATGCCCCACCCGCGTTCGCAAGAGTGCGACCGCACCGAACACAATGAGTCCCTGCCCCAGGGTATAGCTCGGCATGACCGCGAGATTACTGATCCACTGCGGCATGTCCATAAACTCCTGAAAGGCCAAGAAAGTGTCTGAAACCAGAAAGAAGAATCCGCCGAAGGCCACCGTTCTGCCGAGCCTCGGCGAGAGCGCTGCAGTCAACCCGAGCACCACCCCGTACACCGCAAGCGGCACGAGCAGCGCACCCGCGTGTGGCCCCACAATGCTCAGCGTCGCGACCCACCACAGCACATAGCCAAGACTCCACCACGGCACTCGAGCCACAGGCCTCATCCCCGGAGCCCGCCAAAACAGCACAATGTATCCAATATGCGCCAGCGCAAACCAGAGGATCATCGTTGGCAACGTTGGCAAGGCAGGAAAGAACAGCCCAGCCCCATCACCCAGCCATGACGCGGTGAGAGCCGCCAGCACGAGAAGCTTGGCACGCTTCGGCACCCCAGCAACCCCTCGCAATGACCACACCACGGCCAAGGCCAGCGCCGGCATCAGCAATTGCTTCGTCTCGAAACCGCTCCCGGGAAGCTGAGCCGCCACGAGCACACAGTGCACGATCGAGAGAATCAGATACGGAAGAAACGGCAGAATTCGAGTGCTTCGCATGTGCGCTCCTTTGCGGCGACGAGCTCATCGAAGATCAGCTTAGCGCCGCAGCCTAGCGTTCTACGAGAATTCCATCCTCGTCGCTAAAGAGCATTGCACCCGGACGAAAAGTCACATCGCCGAAGGTCACCGGCACATCCGCCTCACCCGCTCCGGTCTTACTCGACTTCTGAGGGTTCGATCCCAGCGCCTTCACGCCAATGGGGAGCGTGCCAATCACCACGCGATCACGGATCACACCGTTCACAATAATCCCAGCCCAGCCATTGTCGACACCGAGCTTGGCAATAATGTCACCCACGAGGGCGCTCTCCAACGCCGCGCCACCGTCAATGACGAGCACAGCGCCCTCTCCCGGGGTCGAAAGAATCGACTTCAAGAGGGCATTGTCCCGGAAGCAACGCACGGTGCGCACCGGACCAGAAAACTGCGTGTACCCACCGAGGTTGTGAAACTGGGTGCTCACGGATTGCAGCTCATCGCCGTGCTCGTCGAATAGGTCGGCCGTACTGATTTGCTCACTCATACCGCCACCGTATCGCGGTTCAGCGGGCAAAAACGAGAATGTTACTTACGAAAAAGCGAGAGACTTGCAGTCCGTAGAATTATGAGAAGTGCTGCCGCCCCACACCAGCACCCTTCGACGTTCGAGAGCCCCCTGCATATGACCTTTCAGATCCGGCCAGCCACCCCCTCAGACCTCACAGCCATCGAGTCAGTTGAAGCCGCAGCGGATCAACTCTTCGTCGAAGCGTTTCACGCGATCGATTGGCCGGCCCCCGACCCAGCGAGCTCGCGTTTTGCCGCACCCGGATACCTGCTCGTCGGAGTGCATCCATCGGCTGGGGTGATCGGCTTCGTGCATGTGCTCGACCTCGAAGGAAACGCGCATCTCGAACAGCTTTCAGTGGATCCCAGTTACGGACGCAAAGGTTACGGAGCGGCGCTTGTGCGCGCTGCACTCGCCGAAGCATCAGCTCGAGGGTACGGGCGGATGACGCTCCGCACCTACGCCGATGTCGCCTGGAACGGACCCTTCTATGCCTCTCTAGGTTTTGTGGAGAGCGAGGCCGACAGTGATGCCTTGCGACGATGTATCGACACGGAACGCGGCCTTGGTCTTGTTCGCTACGGCCGACGAGTGCAAATGTCGCACAGTCTGGGCGTGGTCACCGCTGCCGCGTCGGAGAGTTTCTCAACGTAGCCTGCTTCGGCGGGTACACCCAGGTGACCATCACCACCGAGAGAATCATCAAGAGAAACCACGACACCAGTTTCTGTGGTGACACCATCTCCCACCCCGCGAGCTGATGCGGGTAAAGCCACGCACCGGCCCAGGTGGCAACGTTCTCCGCGAACCAGATACAGGTGGCAACGCCTGCGAATACGAGCAACAAGGGCAGCTGGGCGGTAGCGCGCCAGTTCTTGAAATACATCGTGGTGGGCATCCACAGCAGCACGATCGCCACGAGCAAGACCCATCGCAGATCGATCATGAAATGATGCGAGAAGAAGTTGGCATAGATCAGCACAGCGAGCACCGTGGTCATCCAGACCTTCGGGTACCGAGTGAATCTCAAATCGTGCAGACGGTAGACCCGCACCATATACGAACCCACCGCCGCATACATGAAGCCGCTGAAGAGCGGCACCGCTCCGATCCGAAGCACTCCTTCGGCCTCATATGTCCACGATCCGACGCCAGTTTTGAAGAGTTCCATCGCCGTACCGGTGAGGTGAAAGAGCATGATCACCCACAGTTCACGGCCCGCTTCAAGTTTGCCCACAAGCATGCCCACTTGAATCAGCACCGCGGCAATCGTCAGCGCGTCGTTGCGCGCCAATGCCGCGTCATCTGGATACCAGAGGCGCGCAGCAACAATCACTGCCAGCATGAGAGCGCCAAACAGGCAGGCCCAGGCTTGTTTGAGGAGGAATACCGCACACTCGATGAAGAATGCGCGGGCACCCGTCGCAGGTTTCTCGGCGAGGATCCGAACAATCGCACGGTCAATCCCCGCTTCGAGCGGAGTGAAGCCACGCTCAGGAGCAGCGCTGGGTGCAGCGTCCGGGTGGATCCGCTTCGCTCCACCACCCGACGCTGCCGAGTAGGCTCCCCTATCGGCGCTCTCGCTTTTCACGAATTCGCATGTTCAAGGTGATCGGGCTGCCCTCGAAGTTGTAACGCTCACGGAGACGACGCTGAATGAAGCGGCGATATCCCGGATCAAGGAATCCGGTGGTGAAGAGCACAAAGGTCGGCGGGCGGTTCTGCACCTGGGTGCCGAAGAGAATCCGGGGCTGCTTGCCACCGCGCAGCGGGTGCGGGTGCTCCTGCACCAGTTCAGCGATGAACGCGTTGAACTTCGCTGTCGGGATACGGGTATCCCACGACTCGAGCGCCGTTTCGATTGCCGGCACCAGCTTCTCCAGGTGACGCCCGGTACGAGCAGAAAGGTTCACTCGCGGCGCCCAGCTCACGTGCGCGAGATCCTGTTCGATTTCTCGCTCAAGGTAGCGGCGACGGTCATCATCGAGCAGATCCCACTTGTTGAAGGCCAGCACGAGCGCGCGACCGGACTCCAGCACCAGATCGACAATACGCAGATCCTGATCACTAATCGGCTGCGTCACGTCAAACAGCACCACCGCGACTTCTGCTTTTTCAAGCGCGGCCGCTGTGCGCAGCGACGCATAGAAATCGGCGCCCTGCTGCAGGTGCACACGGCGGCGGATTCCAGCGGTATCGACGAAGGTCCAGACGCGCCCAGCGATCTCCACCTGCTCATCTACCGGATCGCGAGTCGTGCCAGCGAGATCATTGACCACGACCCGCTCTTCACCCGCGGCCTTGTTCAGCAGGCTGGACTTGCCAACATTCGGGCGCCCAAGCAACGCCACACGACGAGGCCCGCCAAGTTTTGGCTTGGCCACCGCAGACTCATCTGGGAGTGCCTTCAGCACAGCATCGAGCAGGTCGGCAACGCCACGTCCGTGCAGCGCGGAGACGGGCCACGGTTCACCCAGACCGAGCGACCACAGCTGCGCAGCCTCAGGTTCTTGGATCGCGTCGTCAACCTTGTTGGCGATCAAGAAGACGGGTTTGTTTGTGCGACGAAGCAATTGCATGACGTGCTCATCGGTTGAGGTGGCACCCACCCGAGCATCCACCACAAACAGCACCACGTCACACAGATCAATCGCGATTTCTGCCTGCGCGGCAACCGAGGCGTCGATCCCGCGGGCATCTGGCTCCCAACCGCCAGTGTCGACCACGGTGAAGCGCTTACCAGTCCACTCGGCTGGGTAGCTCACGCGGTCACGGGTCACGCCCGGCACATCTTCCACCACAGCCTCGCGACGGCCAAGGATTCTGTTCACCAGGGCAGACTTGCCGACATTTGGCCGGCCGACGATTGCGACCACCGGCAGCGCCTCAGCTTGAGGCTGTGCGAAGCCGAGAAACTCACCGTTCTCACCGAGGATCTGCATGTCCTCGTCTTCAAGATCAAAGCCGTCGAGGTTTGAACGCATCGCACGCAAACGCTCTTCGTCGGTGACCTCGCCGTCGAACGGCTCCGCCTCTGCGTCGAAGCCCTCACCCGAGATAATCTCGCTGGGGTCAATCGACGAGAGATCGAAGCTGTCTTCTGGAGTCTGTTCGGCACTCATGTGCTCGTGTTCGGTACTCATGATCAGCTCTCTCCTGCTGCGTGCGCCGAAGCTTCAGCCGCGCGCACAATGTCCACCACAGCCTGCACCGACTGCGTAAAGTTCAATTCGCTCGTGTCAACGAGCGTGACCCCGGGTGCGGGGTTCATGAAGTCCACGACCAGCGTGTCCTTCGCGTCACGGGCCTCAATGTCTGCGAGCACCTGCTCACGGGTGAGGCCCTGGAGTTCGCCAGCCCGGCGCGCAGCGCGCACCTCCGGCGATGCGGTCATCAAGATCCGCACTGGCGCATCCGGTGCCACCACCGTAGTGATGTCACGCCCTTCGATCACCACACCCGGCAAGCCCGAAGCCGCGACCAGTTCAAGAAACATCGCGTTCAACCGCCGACGCACCTCTGGATGCTTCGACACACGGCTCACCTGAGCGCTCAACTCGGGGGTGCGGATCAGTGCCGTCACCTCAGTGGCGCGGGCAGATTGAGCAAACGCCACCGTCACCCGCTGGTCACCGATCATCGTGATGTGGTAGTCCCAGCGCTCAAGCAGGTCAAGCAATTGCGGCTCACTGTCAAGGTCAATACCCGACTCAAGCGCCGCCCAGGCAAGCGCCCGGTAGGCGGCTCCCGTATCGAGAATGCCATAGCCAAGAACCTCTGCGGCGGCACGAGAGACACTGGATTTTCCGCTTCCGGCGGGGCCGTCAATTGCGACAAGCATGCTTGCGTTCACAGCGTCCTCCATCCGCGCTCACGAAGATCTGAGACTGCACGCTCGGCCACTTCGGGAAGCACGGCAATCTCAGCAAAACCAATTTGTGCGCCAGGTGAATGCTCAAGGCGCAAGTCTTCCATGTTAATGCCCAATTCTCCGAGCAAGGTGAGCAGAGCCGCGAGCTGACCGGGCCGGTCATCAATCAGCACGGTGAGAGTGGTAAATCGTTCGCTGCTGCCGTGCTTGCCTGGAATACGGGCGACTCCCCTATTTCCGGCTGCGAGCAAATCTGCAATCTGGCGTCGAGCACCCTGCTGCTCCGGATCCCGTAGCGCGGTGAGCAAGCGTTCGAGGTCACCCTGCAAAGCCTCAAGTCCGGCAATGACCGGCTCCCGATTCGCGCTCAGGATCTGCACCCAGAGTTCAGGATCGCTCGACGCGATCCGAGTGGTGTCACGCAGGCCCTGCCCAGCAAGACCAATCTGCTGGTCCGTCGCATCGAGCAGACGAGCGGCCAGCAGGCTCGACACGGTCTGCGGCAGATGTGAGACCAGCCCGACGGCGGCATCGTGCTGCTGAGGAGTCATCTCGAGCGGTGTCGCGCCCAGTTGCAGGGCGACCGCCTCGATCAGCGAGAGCGCAGCCCCCGGAGTCTCTTCATCACGGCAAATCACCCAGGGGCGCGCCGCAAAGAGATCGGCTCGGGCCATGATCGCCCCACCACGCTCACGCCCGGCCATCGGATGTGAGCCGACATAGTTGGTGAGGTCTATTCCTCGAGCCTGCAAGGCCTCAAATGGGGCGAGCTTGATGCTAGCAACATCGGTGACGACTGCGGACGGGTAGCTGCGCAGCGCGCGCTCAATCACATCGGCCACTACATCAGGCGGTGTTGCGACAATCACGAGCGCGGGCGCGGGATCGTCTACGCTGCGAATCCTGCCAGCTCCATAGTCGGCGGCCAACGCAACCGTGGTGGGCGAGGCATCTTCGAGCGTGACATCAATGCCGCTCTCGCGCAGGCCCAGCCCGATGCTCGCTCCAAGTAAACCGGCACCAATAATGTGCACTTGCCCGCTGACTCGACTTGCGAGGCCGTTGGCTTTGGTCTCAGCCACCGCCGTCTCCTTCATGTTTCGGCCTGATGATTGCCCGGTATCGGGAACATGCAAAATCAGACCACTCTAGGGTATCCGGTTGCGGGCGGGGTCAGGCACCGCGCGATGATTTTCGAGCATCACCCGTTTGCTTGCCACCGCGGTGCTGCGGAGTACCGGAGCCTGCGATCCCGCGCATCCCCTTCGCCCCCTTGCCGTCGCCCGGACGACCAGCGGTGATCTTCTTCTTGCGGGATCGCCGCTTGGAATCGTCACCGCCTGCGTCTGCCGCGCTGAGCAGCGCCCCACGTTCACCGGCGGAAAGCTCCCGCAGTTCTCCAACGCGCTGCGTTCCAAGGTGCAGGGGGCCGAATTGACGCCGCACGAGCTCATCGACCGGATGACCCACTTCAGCCAGCATTCGACGTACGATCCGATTTCGGCCCGAGTGCAGGGTGACCTCCACGAGAGAGTGCGTGCGCGAGGTGCCGCCGGGCAAGAGCTTGGCCGCGTCGGCGTGGATCGGGCCGTCTTTCAGTTCGACGCCGTCACGCAGGCGCTGGATCACCGCTGGTGTGACCGTTCCGCGCACCTTGGCGATGTAGGTCTTTTGCACACCAAAACTCGGGTGGGCGAGCTTGTGCGCAAGATCACCGTCGTTGGTCAATACCAGCAGCCCGGAAGTGTCGGTGTCGAGCCTGCCAACGTTATAGAGCCGCTCCCCCACCTCGTCGACGAAACTCTTCAGATCAGGTCGGCCCTGCTCATCGCTCATGGTCGACACCACTCCGCGAGGCTTGTTGAGCACAAAATAGCGCTTTGAGGTGTCCATCTGCACGATGACGCCGTCAACGCGTACGACGTCGTGTTCTGGGTCGATCCTCGACCCCATTTCACACACCACTTTGCCGTTCACTGTCACACGGCCACGCGTGATCAGTGTCTCGCAGGCGCGACGCGAGGCAACTCCGGCGTGCGCAAGGGCTTTCTGCAGTCTGGGCAGATGCGCATTCTCATCGGGAACCATCCCGTCCGGCTTGCCCCAGTTTCCGTCGTCAACATAATCAACGTCGTAATTGGTCATTCAGAGAACCCCTCGTCTGGATCATCAAGCAGTGGCGCAATCGGCGGCAACTCATCAATACTAGAAATACCGAGATGACCAAGCAGTGTGTCGTCGGTGCCGTAAAGAATGGCGCCGGTCTCGGCATCGTGGCCAACCTCGGTGACCAGCCCACGACCAACGAGTGTACGCACGACACTATCAACGTTGACCGCACGCACCGAGGCGATCGCTCCGCGCGAGATCGGCTGGCGGTAGGCGATCACAGCGAGCGTTTCAAGGGCCGCTTGAGAAAGCTTCGTGGGACTCTGCTGTTGCACGAAGTCAGAAACGATCGGATCAAGGCTCTCGCGCACGTAAAAGCGGTAGCCTCCGGCAACCTCGCGAAGCTCGAAGCCACGTTGAGGTGCACCGTCGATTCCGTCGTAATCGGCAATGAGCGATTCAATCGCTTTCCGCACTTCTCGCACGGGCCGATCCACAGCAGTCGCAAGGTGCACAGCCCCGATTGGCTCGTCGGCCACCAGCAGCAGTGCTTCAAGCTGCTGCGGAAGCGGGTGCGCATTCCTCGCCTCGCGCAGCGCAACATGTTGTGCACTCAGCGAGTCTGCCTGTCCGTCAGTATTGCCCGACTCGCTGGGAAGGTCTGGCGCGGTCGTCTCAGTCTGCACGTCGGGTTCGATGTTATCCGTCATAGTCTCCGCCTAGCGTTGAAAGATCCTCGTCAGAGAAATCAGTTCCCGTCCACTCCACGCGCAATTCGCCGAGCGGTTCGGCCTGCTCAAACCCCACGGCGTCGCGACGATACAGCTCCAAGATGGCCAAAAACCGTGCAACGATGACGCCGCGTTCCGACACACCAGTGATCAACTCTCGGAAGCTGCGCGCGCCACCGGTGCGCAGCATCGACACCACAATAGCTGCCTGTTCACGAATAGAAACCAGCGGCGCGTGCAGATGCTCCAGCCCCACCAGAGGGATCTCTTTTGGAGTAAAAGCGAGTGTCGCGAGCGCGGCAAAATCTGCTGGGCTCAGCGTCCAGCGCAACTCGGGACCGCGATCACGATACTTCTGTTCGAGCGGCACCTGACGCGGATGCCTCGACTGCTCGGCAGTGAGCTGCTGATGAAACCAGGCGCTCGCCTGTTTGAAGGCACGGTATTGCAGCAGACGCGCGAACAGCAAATCTCGCGCTTCGAGCAGAGCGACGTCTTCGGCATCGACCACTTCTCCCTGCGGCAGCAGACTCGCGATCTTCAGGTCAAGCAGCGTCGCTGCCACCACTAAGAACTCCGAAGCTCGATCCAATTCAACAAGGCCCTGCCCCTCAAGGGTGGCAAGGTATGCAATGAACTCATCGGTGACAAGACTGAGCGAGATCTCGGTGATGTCGAGTTCGTGCTTCGTGATCAGGCTGAGCAGCAGATCGAAGGGGCCGTCAAACGATTCGAGGGTGACACGAAACGGGCCGTCCTCGGCTTCAGCCTCGGGCGCGATCCCGGAGAATGCACCGGGATCGGTGAGTGCCGAGGCGTTCGCCTCAGGCTCGTTCATCTCAGCCAATGCATACCTACGCGACCACGCCTCGCTGCACGAGTTCACGAGCGAGTTTCAAGTACGCTTCTGAGGCCGCATTGTTTGGAGCGTAGTCAAGCACCGACTTGGCAGCGATCTGCGCATCGGGAAGCTTCACGGTTCGACCGATCACCGTATCGAACACCTGATCGCCGAAGGTATCGACCACGCGCTCAAGCACCTCGCGGGCGTGCAGGGTTCGAGGGTCATACATCGTGGCAAGGATGCCATCGAGTTCGAGCGACGGGTTGAGCCGGTCGCGCACCTTGTCGATGGTCTCAACAAGCAGAGCAACTCCGCGCAATGCAAAGTATTCGCAAGCAAGCGGAATGAGCACACCGTGGCTTGCCGTCAGCGCGTTCACCGTCAGAAGGCCAAGCGATGGTTGGCAGTCCACCAGGATCACGTCGTAGTCGTCGGCCACCTTGCGCAATACACCAGCGAGGATCTGCTCACGAGCCACCTCGCTCACCAGGTGCACCTCGGCAGCACTCAGGTCGATATTCGCAGGGATAATATCCAGGCCTGGCGTGGCCGTGTGCTGAATCGCCTCGCGGGGATCTTTCACGTGGCCAAGCATCAAATCGTAAATCGTCGCCACGTCATGAGCAGGTACGCCCAGCCCCGCAGACAGCGCACCCTGCGGGTCGAAGTCCACGGCGAGCACGCGACGGCCATAGCGGGCCAAGGCAGCCGCAAGATTGATCGTGCTCGTGGTCTTACCAACACCACCCTTTTGGTTGCACATGGCGATAATGCGAGCCGGGCCGTGTCGCTCAAGTTTCTGGGGTGCCGGAATGATGCGCTCTGGTCGACCGGTAGGACCGATCTCAACCTGATTCGCAGTGCGTTTCGCCACCTCGACGCCCCTTTCGCGGACTTCCGTTACGTTAACGATCAATCCTACCGCGCTGCTTCAGGGATCACGGTCGCATTCTTCTCGGCTATGCGCTCGGTGGCTCCAGATTGCGAGTGAGTTCATCAAGCAGTGCTTGCACTTGCGGCTCAACAAAACGATGCACTGCTGCCTGGATGCGGGCACGGTGATCCGCAAGAGCGAAGCACATGCGCTGACCCACGTCATGCGCGTAGCGGTCCGCCAACTCAATTTCCATCCTGAGCCGACGTTTCTCTTCGGCGCTCAAGGGAGGACGCGGCAATGGTGGTTCCGGCTTCGTCTGCTCAGCGAGCTCAGCCATCGTAAAGAGAAACGGCTGCTCATCATCGACCTCTGGATCAAGGTCTACACCCTCATACTCGGGGTCGAGTCCAGAACCTGGTTCATACCCTCCGGCATTCCAGATCTGCTCCCCCGTCAATTCTGCGTGCAGCGATGGCAGTTCTTCTTCAGTGTAGGTATCGACTGCCCGATCAATAATCCGCTGCATGCGGCTGACAAGAGCATGAGACACATGATGAGGCACATCGGATTCCAGCCCGGCCGCAGCAAGCACTGGTGATCCGGTGCATCGACGGCACATACGAACTCGCCCCTTATGCGTGCCCGGTGACCACGTCGGCAACCACCGCAGCCAGGAATCGACGGCAGCGCTCACCCGCCCGACAATCGGGTCCGGGGCGAGTGGTTCACCCGGAATCAGCTCGCTCACGACCGATCCCCGCGATCAGGAAAACGCCCGCCGTCAGGGTCACCGCCGTCGGGATCATCACCGTCAGGATCTGACGTCCACGGGTCTTCTTCAGTATTGGCCCAATCCGGCCCCTCAACGTCGCCCCGCTTCTCCCAGGGCCATTGGGGCGCCGGGCGATCCGTGTAAACCCGGCGCGTGAGCAATGCCCAGGCGAGCAGCGCTCCGATCGCCCAGGTGACGGCAAGCGACAACGCATAAGGACTCAGCCATGTGTCTGCGAGCGAGAGTCCCACTGCCATACCGAGCAGACACCACAGCAGGTATCCGCCGATCGAAGCGAGCAAAAGGTGTGTCCAGGACAGCGCACGCCTGCCTCGCAGCAGCACAAGCGACTGCGACCACAACACCAGAGCGAGCATCACCAGACAAGTCAGCACAGGCAGGGCAGTCGCGCCAAACCCCACGCCCGGGGTCGTGACCGGCCCACCGCCGCTGGCGAGAGAAATCGCCGACCATGCCACGAGCATGAGTGAAAAGGCAATCACCACCACCGCGAAGATCAACCCGCGAACGTATCCTCGGGTTACTCCCCTGCGATGGCTCTCGGTCACGGCTGCTGAGTCCGGGCCTCTGCCAGTGCGCTTTCGTACTCGGTAATCGACTCTGCATTCAGACGCTTCATACGCCGACCGCGCGCGCCGACCCACGCACCAAACCACACCGGCACCTCACGCGCCACGATTGCGGCGATGATGACGGGGATGATCAGCCCGTACTCACTCAGCAACGCCATCGGCTGCAGACTCACAATCTCGCCAGCGAAGCGATCATTGAGGGCATACCCGAGCACGGCTGCGGCCCAGGTGACCGTCGCCACGAGAAGCCCGAAAATGACGTACATCCACCACCCGGCTCGACCGCCGATCAGCACCAACACGGTGAAGCCAATGAAGAAACCTAGTGCAGCAGCCGCAAAGCCCAGGTTCAGCACCCAAGGAAGCAGCCCGTCACTCAAGAAGTTTGACAGAGCATAGTTTGGTGCAAGCCAGAGCGAAATCACTCCGGCATAGACGATCGCGAATGAAGCCGTCGCGAGCAGCGCGATCAGCACGCCTGCACCTCGATTGCCGCGAATCTCAGGCGGCATCGGCGTCTGCATGTAGAGCGCGGCCATCGGGTGATCGGAGCTAATGCGAATCTCGCCGTCGCGTACCGGAGGAAGGGGGGTCTCTGCGGGCGCTTCTGTCTGAGTTTCAGTGGTGTCAGCAGATTCTTTGATCGCCGGATCCGCTGTCGTGCTCGCGCTAGCACCGGCGAGGGCGGCGCGCTGCACCGAGCCAGCTGGTGGGTGCGAAGCAAAGATCTCTTCTGCGCTGAGCTGAGCGCCAGCACTTGGAGGTTCGGTCGAGGCCGCGATCACGGGGCGTGCAGAGCTGGCCGCAGCGGGTGGCTCGACGCTATCAGTCTCGGTGTTCGAAGCCTCTTGCGTTGCAGAGTCGCTCTGCTCACCGTCGGCATTGACCTCGCCCGTTTGCTGCGCAGAGGATGAGGTGGCATCTGTCGCGCGCTCGACTGCCGCGAGCACCTGAGTCTCGGTGGTTTCGTCTTGCTCAACAGGCGAACCTGCCTGCTCGCGATCTTCGCTCATCGCTCTTCCTCATTCCTTGCGGTGTCTCATGTCGAGAATTTCTGACGAACACACTTATCTGCCGCCAGCGTACTTGCTGCGCCGCGCCCCGACTGGCAAATGTGGAGAGTGTCGCAGAAAACAGCGAATCGACGCGGATACGGCGAAGGGGCCGCCCCGAAACTGTGCAGTTTCAAGACGGCCCCTTCGGGTGTCAGTAGGTGACAAGCTAGCTGTAGTCGCTTGGGTTGAACTCTTCTGCGGTGAACGCGTCATAGTCGACGAACGAGAGGTCGTTCTCATCGAAACCAGCGTCGGTTGCGAACAGACGGCTCGGGTAACGCTCCGCCTTCGCCTCCTCAGTCGCTTCGACATCGACATCGCGGTACACGCTCAGGCCGGTACCAGCCGGGATGAGCTTACCGATGATGACGTTCTCCTTGAGACCGATCAGCGGATCCTTCGAACCCTCCATCGCCGCCTGCGTCAGCACGCGAGTGGTCTCCTGGAACGATGCAGCCGACAGCCACGACTCGGTCGCGAGCGAAGCCTTGGTGATACCCATGACCTCTGGACGAGCGGTAGCCGCGCGCTTGCCATCGACGAGCGCCTCGCGGTTGATGCGCTGGTAGCGTGCGCGATCGACGAGCTCGCCCGGAAGCAGCTCAGTCTCACCGTGGTCAACCACGGTTACCTTGCGCAGCATCTGGCGAACGATGACCTCGATGTGCTTATCGTGGATCGGCACACCCTGTGAACGGTACACGCCCTGCACGCCCTCAACGAGGTACTTCTGCACTGCACGCTCACCTGGAATGTGCTTGCCACCTTCGGTCGAACCGACCTGCAGGATGTCCTTCGGATCAAGGGTGCCCTGCAGGAATGGCTGACCAAGCTCAACGTGGTCACCGTCTTCGACGATGAGCGTCGCACGCTTCAGCACTGGGTAAGCCTTCTCTTCACTGCCATCGTCTGGAGTGAGGAGGATGCGACGGCTCTTCTCGGTGTCTTCGATCGTGATGCGACCTGCAGCTTCTGCGATTGGCGATGCACCCTTCGGGGTACGCGCCTCGAAGAGCTCCTGCACACGAGGCAGACCCTGCGTGATGTCGTCAGCCGATGCCGAACCACCCGTGTGGAAGGTACGCATCGTCAGCTGAGTACCGGGCTCACCGATCGACTGTGCGGCAATAATGCCGACGGCTTCACCGATGTCCACGCGCTGGCCGGTTGCGAGGGAGCGACCGTAGCAGGTTGCACACACGCCAACAGCCGACTCACAAGTGAGCACAGAGCGAACCTTGATTTCGGTAACGCCTGCAGCAACGAGCATGTCGATCAGCACGTCGCCCACGTCGCTGCCTGCCTCTGCAATAACGTTCCCCTTCGGGTCAGTCACGGCGGTGGCAAGCGTACGAGCGTACACCGAGTTCTCGACGTTTTCGTCGCGGATCAGGGCGCCGTTTGCGTCTGCTTCAGCGATTGGCAGTTCGAGACCACGGCTGGTGCCACAGTCTTCTTCGCGAATGATGACATCCTGCGACACATCCACCAGACGACGGGTCAGGTAACCCGAGTCAGCGGTACGCAGAGCGGTATCGGCCAGACCCTTACGCGCACCGTGGGTCGCGATGAAGTACTCGGCAACCGAAAGTCCCTCACGGTACGAGTTAATGATCGGACGAGGGATAATTTCACCCTTTGGATCGCTCACCAGACCACGCATACCCGAGATGTTTCGGATCTGCAGCCAGTTACCACGAGCACCCGACGACACCATACGGAAGATGGTGTTGTCTTCTGGGTACGCGTCGCGCATCGCGGCAGCAACTTCGTCGGTTGCTTCGGTCCAGATCTCGACGAGCTCGCTGTGACGCTCGGCATCGGTGATCAGACCCTTGTCGAACTTCTTCTGCACTGCGGCAGCAGCCTTTTCGTGGTCTGCGAGGATCTGTGCCTTGCCTGCTGGGGTGACAATGTCACTCAGCGCAACCGTCACGCCGGAGCGGGTTGCCCAGTGGAAACCAGCGTCCTTAATGCGGTCAAGTGTGGCGGCCACCTCTACCTTCGGGTAGCGCTCAGCGAGGTCATTGACCAGGCTGGAGAGCGTACCCTTGTCGGCTACTCGCTCGAAGTATGGGTAGCTCGCTGGGAGTGCCTCGTTGAAGAGCGCCCGGCCCAGGGTGGTCTCGACCACAACCGGACGGTCGTTGGTGACACCCTCTGCGTCGGTGTAGCCGATCAGACGGATCTTCACCTGCGCACCGAGGTCGAGTGTTCCCTCGTCCATTGCGAGGATCGCCTCAGAAACCGAACCGAAGGCGCGTCCCTCGCCGGCCGAACCAGCCTTCACCGTGGTGAGGTGGTGCAGACCGATGATCATGTCCTGCGATGGCAGGGTCACTGGGCGACCATCAGAAGGCTTCAGAATGTTGTTCGAAGCGAGCATCAGCACGCGTGCTTCTGCCTGTGCCTCTACCGAAAGTGGCAAGTGCACAGCCATCTGGTCACCGTCGAAGTCTGCGTTGAACGCAGCACACACGAGCGGGTGCAGCTGAATCGCCTTGCCCTCAACAAGCTGAGGCTCGAATGCCTGGATGCCGAGACGGTGCAGGGTAGGTGCACGGTTCAGCAGCACTGGGCGCTCGCGGATGATCTCTTCGAGCACATCCCAGACCTCGCTGCGTGCGCGCTCGACCATGCGCTTGGCTGCCTTGATGTTCTGTGCGTGCGACAGATCGATCAGGCGCTTGATGACGAAGGGCTTGAAGAGTTCGAGCGCCATGTCCTTCGGCAGGCCACACTGGTGCAGCTTGAGCTGAGGACCGACGACGATAACCGAACGACCCGAGTAGTCAACGCGCTTACCGAGAAGGTTCTGACGGAAACGACCCTGCTTGCCCTTGAGCATGTCGCTCAGCGACTTGAGCGCACGGTTGCCGGTGCCCGTCACGGGGCGGCCGCGACGACCATTGTCGAAGAGCGCGTCAACAGCTTCCTGCAGCATGCGCTTCTCGTTGTTCACGATGATCTCAGGCGCACCCAGGTCGAGCAGACGACGCAGACGGTTGTTGCGGTTGATCACACGACGGTAGAGGTCGTTGAGATCCGAGGTGGCGAAGCGTCCACCGTCGAGCTGCACCATTGGGCGAAGCTCAGGCGGGATCACAGGAACCACGTCAAGCACCATCGCTGCTGGGCTTGCACCGGTCTGCAAGAAGGAGTTCACAACCTTCAGACGCTTAATCGCGCGGACCTTCTTCTGGCCCTTGCCCTCGCTGATCTGGAGGTGCAGTGAGTCGCTCTCCTCAGCCAGGTTGAACGCCTCAAGACGCTTCTTGATGGCTTCGGCGCCCATGTAGGCCTCGAAGTAGTCACCGAAGCGATCCTGGAGTTCAGCGAACGCTGCGTCTTCAGGCTTCAGGTCGCCAACCTTCAGGTTGCGGAAATCGTCCCAGACACGGTGCAGCGCAGCGATGTCGTCGTCGTAGTTCTTACGGATGCCCGTAAGTTCCTTCTCAGCCGAAGCTTCGGCACGGCGACGCTGGTCAGCCTTTGCACCCTCTGCCTCAAGCGCAGCCAGATCCTGCTCTGCCTGCTGCTGTCGCTGAGCGATTGCAAGGTCGCGCTGCTGTTCCAGGCTTGAGATCTCAAGGCGAAGTTCTGCCTCAAGCTCACCCATGTCCTCGTGACGGCCTTCTTCGTCCACATCGATCACCATGTAGGCGGCGAAGTAGATGACCTTCTCAAGATCCTTGGGTGCCATGTCAAGCAGGTAGCCGAGGCGGCTCGGCACACCCTTGAAGTACCAGATGTGCGTCACAGGAGCGGCGAGCTCGATGTGACCCATGCGTTCACGACGAACGCTCGACTTGGTGACCTCTACGCCACAGCGTTCGCAGACGATGCCCTTGTAACGGACACGCTTGTACTTGCCACAGGCGCACTCCCAGTCACGGCTGGGACCGAAGATCTGTTCACCGAACAGGCCATCTTTTTCTGGCTTCAGCGTGCGGTAGTTAATGGTCTCTGGCTTCTTGACCTCGCCGAACGACCAGCTGCGGATGTCCTCAGCGGTTGCGAGACGGATCTGAAGCTCGTTAAAACTCGTACCCTCGAGCAATTTTTCTCCTTGGGAAATAAGACTGTATCTATGAGTGCGTGAGCGCGCACTGTGCGATCACAGTGCGCGATCGGCTCAGATCTCGTCGATTGACGAGGTCTCGAAACGGGACGAGAGGTTAATGCCCAGCTCTTCCGCAGTGCGGTGAGCTTCGTCATCGTTGTCTCGCAGGTTGACAGCGCGTCCGTCTGCGCCGAGAACCTCGACGTTCAGGCAGAGTGACTGCATTTCCTTCATCAGAACTCGGAACGACTCGGGGACGCCCGGCTCGGGGATGTTCTCTCCGCGCACGATTGCCTCGTAGACCTTCACGCGGCCCAGGATGTCATCGGACTTCACCGTGAGCAGTTCCTGCAGCGCATATGCTGCGCCGTAGGCCTCAAGCGCCCACACTTCCATCTCACCGAAGCGCTGGCCACCGAACTGGGCCTTACCGCCGAGCGGCTGCTGGGTAATCATCGAGTACGGGCCAGTCGAGCGCGCGTGGATCTTGTCGTCGACGAGGTGGTGCAGCTTCAGGATGTACATGTAGCCGACCGAAACCGGGTACGGGTACGGTTCACCCGAGCGACCATCGAAGAGACGAGTCTTGCCGCTGGAGTCGATGAGGCGATCGCCGTCGCGAGTCGGCAGAGTCGAGTCGAGCAGACCCTTGATCTCTTCCTCGCTCGCGCCGTCGAACACTGGGGTCGCAACCTTGGTATTCGGTGCGGCCTCAAGTGCCTCTGCGTTCAGCTTCGAAGCCCACTCAGGGTTTCCTTCGACCTTCCAGCCCTGCTTCGCAATCCACCCAAGGTGGGTTTCGAGCACCTGGCCGAAGTTCATTCGACCTGGGATACCCAGCGGGTTCAGGATCACGTCAACAGGAGTTCCGTCTGCGAGGAACGGCATGTCTTCGACCGGAAGGATCTTCGAGATGACGCCCTTGTTGCCGTGGCGGCCAGCGAGCTTGTCGCCCTCGGTGATCTTACGCTTCTGGGCGATGTAGACGACTACGCGCTGGTTCACGCCTGAGCCGAGCTCATCGTCGTTATCGTTCTCTGCGTCAAAGACCTTGACCGCGGTGACGGTGCCGGAGACACCGTGCGGAACCTTCAGCGAGGTGTCACGAACCTCGCGGCTCTTCTCGTTGAAGATCGCGCGAAGCAGGCGCTCTTCTGCCGAAAGCTCGGTCTCGCCCTTCGGGGTGACCTTACCCACGAGAATATCGCCGGGACGAACCTCGGCACCGATGCGGATGATGCCGCGCTCGTCGAGATCCTTGAGGGCTTCCATGCTGGCGTTCGGAAGATCTCGGGTGATCTCTTCCTTGCCGAGCTTGGTGTCGCGGGCATCAACGTCGTATTCCTCAATGTGGATCGACGAGAGGGTGTCGTCCTTCACCAGATTCTGGCTCAGGATGATCGCATCCTCGTAGTTGTGGCCTTCCCACGGCATGAACGCAACGAGCAGGTTCTTGCCGAGGGCAAGTTCACCGTTCTCGGTTGCTGGACCGTCGGCGATGACCTCGCCCGCCTCGATACGCTCACCGGCGCGAACGATCACGCGGTGGTTGTAGTTCGTGCCCTGGTTCGAGCGGTCGAACTTGCGCATGTAGTAGCTCTTGGTGCCACCCTCATCAAGGTCGATGGTGACCACGTCAGCCGAGACGTCGCTAATGACGCCCGACTTCTCAGCGGTAATCACATCGCCAGCATCGATAGCTGCAAAGCCTTCCATACCGGTGCCGACCACTGGCGACTCGCTCCGCACGAGTGGCACAGCCTGGCGCTGCATGTTGGCACCCATGAGCGCGCGGTTTGCATCGTCGTGCTCAAGGAACGGGATGAGCGAGGTAGCCACCGACACCATCTGGCGAGGCGACACGTCCATGTACTGCACGCGACCGGCGTCAACCATCTGCACCTCGGCACCACGTGGGCGAGCAAGCACCTGCTTGTCGGCGAACTTGCCGTCCTTGGTGAGTGGAGCACCGGCCTGAGCGATGAGGAACTCATCTTCTTCGTGAGCGGTGAGGTAGTCGACCTGATCGGTGACGGTGCCGTCAACGATGCGACGGTATGGGGTCTCGATGAAGCCGAAGGCGTTGATGCGCGCGAAGGTTGCGAGCGCACCAATCAGACCAATGTTCGGGCCTTCTGGAGTCTCAATCGGGCACATACGTCCGTAGTGCGATGGGTGAACGTCTCGAACCTCAACACCTGCGCGGTCACGGGAGAGACCACCAGGGCCGAGAGCCGAGAGACGGCGCTTGTTGGTCAGGCCAGCAAGCGGGTTGTTCTGATCCATGAACTGCGAGAGCTGCGAGGTTCCGAAGAACTCCTTGATCGCGGCCAGCACTGGGCGGGTGTTGATCAGGGTGTTCGGGGTGATCGCCTCGATGTCCTGCGTGGTCATGCGCTCGCGAACCACGCGCTCCATACGGCTGAGGCCGGTGCGCACCTGGTTCTGAATCAGCTCACCGACAGCGCGGATACGACGGTTACCGAAGTGGTCGATATCGTCGGTATCGAGACGGAGGTCGATCTCTTTGCCGTCACGGATGCCAGGAAGTGTCTCGGTGCCTGCGTGCAGGCCGACGAGGTACTTGATGGTTGCGACAACGTCTTCGAGCGTGAGCACCGAGTCGGTGATTGGAGCGTCGATGCCAAGCTTGCGGTTGATCTTGTAACGACCGACCTTTGCGAGGTCGTAACGCTTCGAGTTGAAGTAGCTGTTGTCAAGCAGTGCGCGTGCGGCCTCAATTGCGACCTGCTCGCCTGGGCGCTGCTTGCGGTAGATGTCCTTGAGCGCCTCTTCCTGAGTGGTGACGCCATCCTTCTCAAGGGTTGCGGCAATCGACTCGTAGCCAGCGAACTCTTCGAGGATCTCCTCGGTGGTCATACCGAGCGCCTTCAGGAACACGGTCGCCGACTGCTTGCGCTTACGGTCGATGCGAACGCCAACCTGATCACGCTTGTCAATTTCGAACTCGAGCCATGCGCCACGGCTTGGAATCACGCGAGCGGTGAAGACGTCTTTATCGCTTGTCTTCTCCTGCGCGCGTTCGAAGTATACGCCCGGGCTACGGACGAGCTGCGACACAATCACGCGCTCGGTGCCGTTGATGATGAAGGTGCCCTTGTCGGTCATGATGGGGAAATCACCCATGTAGACGGTCTGGCTCTTCAGTACCTGAGTCTCGGTGTTGTAGAACGCAGCCTCAACGTAGAGCGGAGCGGAGTACGTCTTACCGCGCTCCTTGCACTCTTCGATCGAGAACTTCTGCTCATCGAGAATTGGATTCTCGAAGGACAGCTGCATCGTGCCTGCGTTGTCTTCAATCGGCGAGATCTCGTCGAAGATCTCCTCGAGGCCGCTCTTCAGGGCGATATCATCTCGCCCTGCCTTCTGAGCCTCGACAACACGCTCTTTCCACGTGTCGTTCCCGACGAGCCAATCGAAGCTCTCAAGTTGCAGCGCAAGAAGGTTCGGCACCGTGAGGGTGTCGCTAATCTTGGCGAACGAGAGCCGCTGGTGGGCACGGCCGTTCTTTGGTGAATGGGTGGGAGTTGCGTTGCGCGCAGCAGCCAAGGAAACTACCTCCATGGGCCCCGTCGGGCCGTCTGACCTGGTCTAGCGGTGTATGGCTTCGAGCGGCTCGTGAAATAGGAACAACGAGCGCGATGGCCGACCGCAATATGAAGGCACACAGAAAATTCGAAGCGCAGCTATCAACTGTAACTCATTTGTGAAGCACTGACAAGCGTTTCTGCGTCCAATATGCATTCCCTCTCGCAAGAGCGGATCGATCCACCCATCACCCGCAAGATTTCCCGTGAGAGGTCAACGCTCCGGCAACTCGCTCTGCGCTGATTCGTCGTACCCTGGAGACATGAATGCGCAGAATACGGCCGCTCAGGGCGAGGGTGTAGCTGAGACGATTATCTTTGGTGCCGATTGGTGCGGCGACTGCCGCCGTGCGAAGCGCGTCTTCGACAGTGCGGGCGCGCCATACCGATACGTCGATCTAGTCGCCGATCCAGAGGCAGCCGACGTTGCTCGCGACATTAGCGGTCGCACAAACATTCCAGTCATTCTTTACGCCGACGGCAGCCATCAAGTTGAGCCGTCGAACGCAGATATGCAGCACAAGATCGATGAGCTTGGGCTCGCTTCAGGCGCTTCAGCGTGAAGCTGCCCGAACCAATCACACTCAGCTCTGGTCTGCTCGCCGAAATCGAAGAGGATCGCTGGGTGCCGGGAGCGATCCAACTCTTGGTAGATGGCACTCCGCAATCGCATGTGAACCTGCGCGACCCGAGCGAAGTGTTCTTCGAATACATTCGTCGCATCGCGCACGCGATTGACCTCTTCCGCACCCCTGGTCAGCCGATTTCTGCCTTGCATCTCGGTGGTGGCGCGTTCACCCTCCCCCGCTATATCGAGGCAACCCGCCCGGGAAGCCGCCAGCAAATCGTCGAGCTAGAGAGCGCCCTGGTTGATCTGGTGCGCGAGGCAGCGCCGCTTCCGAAACGAGCCAGCATCCGGGTGCGGCACGGTGACGCGCGCGCGGTTCTCGGCAAGCTGCCGCAGGGCATGGTTGGCGCCATTGACGTGGTCATCGTCGACATTTTCGCTGGATCCCGCACCCCTGCCCATGTCTCAAGCGTCGAGTTCTACGAGCTCATCGCGCCACTGCTCGCACCAGATGGTCTTGTCGTGGTGAACACCACCGACGGCAGTGGCCAAGCATTCACGAGAGGCCAAGCGGCAACCCTCGCTTCGGTGTTTGGCACAGTCGCGGCAGTTGCCGAACCGCAAACGCTCAAGGGACGCCGTTTCGGAAATGTGGTCATGCTCGCTGCGAACCCGCTGAGCGAGGACGATCGCGCTGCTCGCAGACGCACTCCAAGTGATCCCACGTCAATCGGAGAGCTGGACTGGCTCCCCCGGCTGCTCGCTGGCGGACCGCACCCGGCGAGAATGCTCGTTGATCGCGAACTCGCCGAGTGGATGCGCCATGCCACAGCGGTCACCGACGCGGAGGCGGTGCAGAGTCCGGAGCCTCCTGCCGAGGTGTTTGGTCGTGGCTGACCTTCACCGCGTGCGAGTGTGGGCCGAGGCACTCATTCGCATCCACCTTGACCCTTTGCACGGTGAGGGCAGTTGGAGCTTTGGTTTTGACCACGCAAAACGTCGGGCTGGCTTATGCAATTACACGTCACGAACGATTACGGTCTCGCGGTATCTCGCGGCCAAGTTCGATGATGACGAAATCCATCAGGTGTTGTTGCACGAGGTTGCCCACGCACTCGCCGGTTCCGAGGCAGCGCACGGGCCCACCTGGAAACGCATTGCCCGTGAAATCGGATATGTGGGCCAGCGCACGCACGATGGCGAGATCGCTCACGAGCTTGCTCCGTGGATCGGCGTATGCCCGGCAGGACACGAGCACGCGAGATTTCGCCGCCCAAGCAGGGAAAGCTCCTGCGCAAAGTGTTCGCGATCCTTCTCTCGCGAGTATTTGATTGCCTGGCAAAAACGCGCGAAGTAGTCGCTTACCCCTCGAAGGAGCGCGCCCACTCCTGCACCCGGCGAGCGCTCTCTTGCTCACTGAGGTCTTCGATTCTCGTCATCACCGACCACCGCACGCCGAAGGGGTCACGGATGCTCGCAAATCGATCTCCTGAAACGAAGTTGCTCGGACGTTCGCGCACGACGGCTCCCGCTTGGACTGCTCGACTGACAGTGTCATCGACATCGGGCACGAAGATGGCAAGCGAATAGCAATCGTCCTCGCCAGCCGGTCCGGCAATGAGGTGGTAGTCGGGCATGGGCTCGCCCAATTGCAGGTGCCCGAGACCGAAATCGAGTTCGGCGTGCACCACTCGCCCATCCATTTCGGTAACATCGATGACTCTTGCACCAAACACCTCACGGTAGTACTCGATCGCCTCCGCGGCGCCGGCAATCGCCAGAAATGGGGTGAGGGTGCTGGCGCCGTTTGGCCGTCCGTGCGTCGTGTGTGCGCCGTGCGCCGCAGGATACTGTTGAGTGCTCATGGCACAAGAGTAAAATTGAGGCCTCGATGTTGGCTTGCACATTTGCGCCAATTTCGTTGCGGCGATCCCGGCGGTGGGTTGCCGCACGCAATCACCTGAGACGAGTGTGAGATGAGCGATCAAGAACGCGGCGCGCTCTATCCAAGCAGACTCCCCGAGTTTCATCGCTTCGCGGCTGAGCCAGCTTTTGCGCATGCGATCCGGTGGTTGTGGATTCCGGAGTGGGATCTCGCGGAGGGTGCACGCTCGCGGCAGGAGGTATTGCCGTTTCCGGCCTGCAACCTCACCATCGAGCGCAGTGGCGTCACCCTTGTCGGCCCGCCGACTCAGCGTTCGTTTCGCACGCTTGAGGGGAGCGGGTGGTGCGTGGGGGCACTCTTACGCCCCGCAGCAGCACACGCGTTCGTGCGGGAACATGCTGCAGCGTCGAGCCTTTGCGAGCTTCGCGATCGAATGGTCGATCTTGAGGAGCCGCTGCTCTTGCAAGAAGTCACGGCGATGATGAGCGACGAGGATCGCCCGAAGCACTCCCGCCGAGCGCTCGCAGCGCAGGCGCTGAGCGAGTACATCACTGCCCGAGTGGCCAAGCCGAAACCTGGCTCGGAGGCTGCAATTGCGAATGAACTTGAGTCTTGGCTTGGCAATGCTGCGGTGATCCGCGCCGACCAGCTTCCCGATCTGATGCATGTCTCTGCTCGCACGCTGCAGCGGATCGCAGAACGCTACTTTGGCGTGTCTCTGCACGCGATGATCCGTCGGCGCAGATTGCAGGAATCTGCCGAGCGGCTTCGCCATGAACCGGAGCTCAGCATTGCTGATCTCGCGACGTCCCTTGGCTATGCCGACCATGCGCATCTCAGCCGGGATTTCAAATCGTTTCTGGGAATGACCCCGAGTGAGTATCGAGGATTTCGACACCTGTGAGGGTGAGCGAAACGCAAGACGGCGACGGGAACCCAGGTCTCCCGTCGCCGTCTGGTGAAAGTGTTTCTATCGCTGCGTGCCCTTGAGGGTTCCCACAGTGTCACCTGCTGGGTCGTACACGAAGCACACTACCTCGCGGTCGTTCTGTGCCCATGATCCCTCGGTTGGTGTCATTGGCCAGAAGTCGAGGGTCGAAGTGTCGTAGCTGGTGCCGACAAAGGCCTCAAATTCAGGCTGGCATTTTTCCAGCGATTCTGCGGTCACGGCATCGTCACCGGGGAAGGTGTCACCCTCAATGTTGAATGCATAGAATGCCTCGTCGCTGTGTGCTTCGCCGCAGGGCACGACGGGCAAGCTAGAGATCTGAGAACCTGCGCTATTGGTGTCGACGCAGTCACCCACACGGATTGCGAAGACATCCGCGTTGTCCTGCTTCTCGGTGACTTCACCCGTCTCGGCGTCGCGTGCGGGTGCCGAGCTCGGCATGAACTGGTTCAGCATTGAGCAGCCGGTAAGTCCGAGAGCGCCCAATGCGAGGGTTGAGGCGGCTACGACGCGGAGGGCACGGCTGATTGACTTCTGTTGAAGCATGTGGTCTGTCCTTAACATGTGTATGACTCAGTGGCACAAGGCCAGCCAGCACTACGACTTGAGGACAGGTCATTCACCGACCAGCCTTGAATTTCCAAACACAAGTATGACATTGTTGCGACACCGCGAAGTCAATTCACCTCACCTGTGCGCAATTTGACGCATGATCCGCGGTCTCCCGCGGCCCCGATCAGCAGCCGACAGAAGCGAGCGCCTGACGCAAGAGCTTTCCACGGCCCCCCGAGAGCTCAGCAAGCGTGCCAGGAGCGAGCGCCTCATCAGGAGACATCCAGGTCATCTCGAGCGCATCCTGTCGCGGTTCACACGAACCGGTCACCGGAACCACAAACACGAGCGACACCGCGTGCTGACGCTCATCAACATACGGAGAGATCCCCGGCAGCGGGAAGAACTCGGCCACCTGAGCCGGAACAGGGGAAGCCGGAATCAATGGAAACGCCATCGACCCGAGATCGTTCTCCAAATGCCGAAAGAGCGCATCCCGCAGCGTCTCACCAAAACGCACCCGACCGGCCACCAACGCACGAGTCATCACGCCCTCGGGCGTCGACCTCAGCAGCAGCCCCACCTCGTTCACTTGCCCCTGACCATCCACGCGAACCGGCACCGCCTCCACATACAAGATCGGCAAGCGACCACGCACAAACGCCAACTCATCCTCGCTCAACCAGCCCGGATTCGTATTGATTGGAGGCAGATCCTCGGGATCAGTGGGCTCAGGCAGTTCTGCGGTATCGATGACCATACTTGCTATTCTTCCTTACCTTTGACGTGATTCCGAGGACGATTTCGGCGCGGCCAGAATCGCCGCTAGCGCTCCGGTCGCAGACTCTGCGTCCGCATCACCTCGTGCAGCATGTCAAACTCTGCACCGGGCACTGCGGCGTAATAGTGGGGAGCCAGGTGACTCAGCGCAGAGTCCACCGGCGCTCCCGAGCGGTATCCGGTGAACACACCGCCAGCACGTCGAATAATGAAGGCACCAGCGGCCACATCCCACGGGTTCGTTTCACAGGAGATCGTGGCATCGATCCAGCCAGCGGCCACCCAGGCAAGGGCAATACACGTGCTGTGCACCCCGCGAATCTGTCCGAAACTTCGGGTGATCTCGGCAAACTGAGCAAGCGCCAGCTCTGGCGCAAATGCAAGATCCCGAGCCAAGGGAAAATTCAGTGCGACAGTAGCTTCTGCCGGCACTGCAGTGCCCCAACTGCGCAGTGGGCGATCCTTCGCTTCACCAGACACCCGGGTCTCACGCAAGAACGCGCCACGCTGATCCGCCCAGAACAACTGTCCATTCGCTGGATCGAAAATCACCCCGGCAATCAGCTCATCGTCAAGTGCGACTCCGATGCTTACCGCCCACAGCGCGATCCCCCTCGCAAAGTTGGCGGTGCCGTCAATAGGATCCACAAACCAGCTCAAGCGACCAGAGCCAAGAAGCGAGCCGTCCTCCTCGCCCACGATGCTCGAATCGGGGTAACTCGCAAGAATGCATTCCCGAATATGACGCTCGCATGCGCGGTCATAGTGCGTGACCAGGTCATGCATATCGCCCTTCAATTCGATTTCAAGGTCCCGCGATCGAAACCCCTGCATCGCGATTGATCCGGCCTCAAGCGCCGCCTGAATCGCCACCTCAGTGACTCCCTGAAACTCGCTCATTCGTCGAGCGTATCGCCCTCCCCTGGAGGTGCCAGGGCCACACATGCAGATCGCGAGCAGAGCGAAAGGAATAGACTGGGCCGTTGGCAGGTTCCAATGCAAAGAACGAGTTACGAAAGCTTGGTGCGATGACAGTGAAGGTGGCCCTCGCGGGCATTGGCAATTGCGTGAGTTCGCTTGTGCAAGGAGTCGAGTACTACAAGGGGACCGCAGACGATGCACAGGTTCCGGGTCTCATGCATGTGCGGCTTGGTGGATACCACGTCTCAGATCTGCAATTCGTTGCCGCGTTTGAAGTCGATGCAGACAAAGTCGGCAAGGACCTCAGCGAGGCCATCTGGGCCGGACACAACAACACCATCAAGTTCTCAGACGTTCCGTCACTGCACCTGCCCGTGCTGCGCGGCCCTACCCTTGACGGGCTTGGCGAGTACTACCGTGACGAGGTAGAGGAATCGTCTGAACCACCCGTAGATGTGGCACAGGTGCTGCGCGATTCGGGTGCAGAAGTGCTCGCTTGCTACCTCCCGGTAGGCAGCGAAGAGGCCGTGAAGTTCTACGCGCAAGCCGCCCTCGACGCTGGCGTGGCCTTTGTCAACGCGGTGCCCGTGTTTGTGGCCAGCGATCCCGAATGGGCCGCGAAATTTGTTGAGGCAGGGCTGCCAATTGTCGGTGATGACATTAAAAGCCAGGTCGGCGCGACCATTACTCACCGGGTGATGGCTCATTTGATGGAGAGTCGCGGTATCGCGCTCGACCACACCTATCAGCTCAATGTCGGTGGCAACATGGACTTCAAGAACATGCTTGAGCGCAAGCGCCTGAAGTCAAAGAAGATCTCAAAAACTCAGGCAGTGACCTCAAACATTGAGGTGGATCTGCCAGAGGGCGACGTGCACATCGGCCCAAGCGATCATGTGCCCTGGCTCGAGGACCGCAAGTTCGCATTCGTTCGCCTTGAGGGTCGCGGATTCGGTGATGTGCCGATGAGTCTTGAGTACAAGCTTGAAGTATGGGATTCACCAAACTCGGCCGGAACCATGATCGACGCGATCCGTAGCGCGAAAGTTGCGCTGGATCTTGGGCAGGCCGGGCCGGTTGAGGCAGCTTCCGCGTACTTCATGAAATCTCCTCCCGTGCAGAAGGCAGATCATGTCGCCCGGGAAGAGCTTGAGCGTTTCCTGGGGCACGCAGTCGCAACTCACTCGGAGTAACACTGCGGCGAGTGTGTGACCTTCACGCGGCGAGCGTGCGACGACTTCGCACAAGAAGGTCGCACGCTCGGGCGTCTCGGAACAGGCCCGAGCACTGGCTAAGAGGTGTGGAGCTCGGGAATCACAGACCGGCTCTAGCGCCCCATTCGCCGTTGCCGACGAGAATAATCGCGCAGCGCACGCAAGAAATCGACCTCGCGCAGATCTGGGTAGAGCGCCTCAACAAAGTAGAACTCGCTGTGAGCAGACTGCCAGATCATGAAGTCGCTCAGTCGCTGCTCCCCCGAGGTGCGGATCACCAAGTCTGGGTCTGCCTGACCGCGGGTCCACAGATGCTCCCCGATCATCTCGGGAGTCAGCCGTTCGGCCAGTGTCTCGATAGTGCCGCCGGCTTCGCGATGTTCAGCGATCACGCTCCGCATCGCGGCAGTGATCTCACTGCGACCGCCGTATCCCACGGCCAAATTGATGTGCAGTCCGCTTCGTTCTGCCGTGCTCTGCTCAGCTTGCGCAAGCGCACTATTGAGCTCCGTCGGCAGCCCCTCGCAACTGCCAACGTGCTTGACCCGCCAACCTTCGATTTCGCTCAGGCCAATGGCGAGCTCCGAAATGATGCCGAAGAGATCGAGCAGCTCTTGGCTGTCACGGCCTTTGAGGTTATCGCTCGACAGCAGGTAGAGGGTGACTACTTTCACTCCGGCTTCTTCGCACCAGTGCAGGAACTCAGGAATCTTGCGCGCACCAGCGCGATGCCCGAAGGCCACACGCTCTTGTAAGCGCTGCTTCGCCCAGCGACGGTTTCCATCAACGATCACCGCGATGTGATGTGGCACATTCGCAGGATCCACCTCTCGCCGAAGGCGCCGCTGATACAGCTTGTAGAGGGGCCCGGGGCGCGGCTCGGTACGGTCGGGGTTCACTCACATGAGTGTAGTGCGTGTGAGTGGACAGACACTCAGTAACATTGCACATTTTCAGACAGAAAAACTGAAATGCGTGAAGCTGCCGAGAGAGGTAGGCTCGGGCCATGACACAGCACGATGATGAGTTTCGGTTTCTCAGTGGCGATGCGGCACTCGTGGGTTTCACCCGCGAACTTCCAGAAGTACGCAGGATCTCCGTGCCAGTTTCAGACGGACGTACACTCTCCGCTCTGCAGTATTGGCCGGAACAGAGTCCCGAAGTAGTGTTCTTGCACGGTGTTGGCCTCAACGCGCACGGTTTCGATCCCGTCGCGCTTGCCCTCGGCCGCCCGGCACTCTCGCTCGACTTGCCAGGGCACGGACACAGTGACTGGCGGTCAGATGCAAACTATCGCCCCGATTACCTTGCTGCCGATGTGTTGTTGGCATTGGAACAGCTCGCTCCCGCGCCGATTGTTCTCGTGGGACACTCGCTCGGTGGCCTCACCGCAACGCTCGTCGCCGCACGCTGGGGTGCGAAGCTCTCTGCTTTGGGCATCGTCGACATCACGCCGGGCATCGTGCCGCAGAGCGACGCGAGTGACATCAATGAGTTCATTTCCGGGAAACGGGACTTTGCTACCCAGGAAGAAATGGTGGATCGTGCGATCGAGTATGGAATCGGCGAGGATCGCGCGGCCCTCACTCGCGGAGTCGCGCTGAACACCAGACAGCGCGATGACGGTCGTTGGGAGTGGGCGCACCATTTCGCGCATATCGAATCCGGGCCGATGGAAAACCTTGGTGCCGGCAAACCCTTTGCCGCACTCTGGGAACCGCTCCGTGCGGTTGCGCAGTCGGGCGTTCCGACGGTGCTGTTTCAAGCAAGTCATGGCCTCGTTGGAGAGGACCTCGCCAACGAATGGAACGAGATGCTTCCGGGCGCACCGATCATTTTTCTAGAGGGTGTGCACAATCTGCAAGAGAGCTCTCCGGCTGATCTCGCCAGTGGGATTGAACAACATCTGATGTCAAAGTAACAAGAAGTTAACAAGCTGTTCCTCTGCAAGACATTCAGGCAAAAGGCGCGTACTCTCGGCAAGTGACGCCCGAGCACTGCCGCCCGCCGTCTCTGTAATTCTGCGCGCGGCAAGTTGCCGCGCACGACCCGAGGAGCCACTTCGTGACCGAGTCAAACACGAGCGCCCCAGTAGAGGCGCCCGAGTACCGTAAGCGTGGACGTTCGAATAAACCGCTGATCATCACCCTCGCAGTGATTGTCGTCGCAGCCGTGATCACGGCCCTGGTGTTCTGGTTGGGCAACCGCTCCTCCGACGCCTCTGCACAACCTGAGGGTGACGCCAAGAAAGAACTCGTCGTCGGGTTGCAGCTTGAACCGAGCAACCTCGACATTCGCACCACTGGTGGTGTTGCACTGGATCAGATCCTGGTCGACAACGTGTATCAGGGGCTGATCGGGCTGCAGTCAGGCACGGTCGATACCTTTGTTCCTGTGCTCGCCGAGAGCATGCCCGAACAGAGCGATGATGGGCTGAGCTACACCTTCACCCTGCGCAAGGGCGTGAAGTTTGCGTCAGGCAATGAACTCACAGCAGACGATGTCGTTGACTCGCTCAGCGCCGAAGAGGGACCGGCCTCATTGAGCACCGCCCTCGGTGCTCCGGTGAGCGTCACCGCTTCAGATGATCACACGGTCGTCATCGAGCTTTCGGCACCAAATAGCCAGTTGCTTTGGCACCTCGCGAATCGCCCGGGCCTGGTTTTTGAGAGCGCCTTCGATGGCGATCTCGCGAGCACCAGCAACGGCACGGGGCCATTTGTGGTCGCTCAGTGGAAGCAGGGCGACAGCATCACCTTCACCGCGAACGAGCAGTACTGGGGCAAGAAGCCTGCGGTACACAGTGTCGTATGGCGTTACATTCCCGACGGCAATGCCGCAGTGAACGCAGCGCTTGAGGGTGATCTTGATGTGCTCGCTCCAGTGCTCTCGAACATGGTGTCGCAGTTCGACGGCTCGGACTTCACTATCGAGCACGCTGACAGCACCGATGTGTTCACGCTCGGTTTCAACTCGCAGAAGGCACCGCTTGATGATCCACGCGTGCGCACCGCCCTGTCGATGGCTATCGACGGAGAATCAATCGTCGCCGCGTTCTATGGCGACGGTAAGACGCTCGGTGGCCCCATCACTGATCTTGAGCCCGCATACGAGGATCTGAGCTCAGTGCACCCCTATGATCCAGAGGCAGCCAAAGCGCTGCTCGCAGAAGCTGGCGTAGAGAACCTGGAACTCACCGTCACCATTCCGAACTTCTACGGCACCGATCCGATCAACCAGGTGGTGACTCAGTTCGCAGCGATCGGGGTCAAGCTGAACGTGGACTCGGTGGAGTTCGGCACGTGGCTGAGCGACGTGTACTCGGCGCCAGAGGGCGGCGGCGTGCGCTCCTTCGATCTGAGCTACGTCAACCATGCCGAGCCAAACGACTTCGTGAACTACACGAACCCTGACTACTACTTTGGCTACAGCAACGCTGAGGTACAGGATCTCTACGCACAGTCGATCGCGGCAACCGATCCGGCAGAGGCAACCAGGCTCATCAAGCAGGCAGCCCAGCTTGTCGCTGAGGATGCACCGGCGAAGTGGCTGATTAACTACACCCCGGCCAACGCTGTTGCCAAGCATGTGCATGGCTTCCCCACGAGCAACACGAACTCGCGAATCAATCTCGCGGACGTGACTGTCTAACGATTCCCTTTCTCAGTCTGGCGGCTCGCACCACGCGAACGCCGCTCCCGCTGCAGAGCGGAGCACCCTGCGGGCTCACAGAGTCCGCAGGGTGCCGGACAAACAACGACCACGCAAGTAAGATCGAGGGATGAGCCGCTTTCTCGCTGTCAGATTGCTGACGCTTCTCGCGGGACTCTTTTTGGCGAGCCTGATTATCTTTCTCTCGCTGCGCCTGCTCCCAGGGGATGTTGCCCAGGTCATCGGTGGCACGTCCGCTTCGCCCGCACAGGTTGAGGCCATTCGCGAACGACTCGGCTTGGACCGTGCACTGCCGTTGCAGTATTTCGATTGGCTCGGCGGTGTCGCAACCGGCGAGCTCGGAAACTCCGTGGTTTCTGGGACTCCGATTGCCGCCGAGATTGCGCAGAAGGCGCAGGTCACCGTGCCGCTCACGCTCTACTCCCTCATCGTGGCACTCGTGGTAGCGCTTCCACTCGGCGTATTCACGGCATATCGACGCCATGCGCTTCCGAGCCGAATAATCTCGGTGCTCGGGGTCGTCGCTGCTGCGGTTCCGGCGGTGTGGGCGGGTCTGCTGGGGATCATGATCCTGTCTACGTGGCTGGGCTGGCTACCTGCACAGGGCTTTCCGCGAGATGGCTGGGCAAATCCGCTGGCCGCGCTGCGCTCGCTGACGCTTCCGGCCCTCACCATCGGCCTGATTGAAGGTGCCATCCTGTTCCGCTTCGTGAAAAGCGCGACGCTCAACGCGATCGGTGCCGAACATGTGCGCACGGCAATGTCACGCGGATATACGAGGCTCGGCGCACTGATCCATCACGGACTGCCTGGAGTGGGACTGTCAGTGGTGTCGATCCTGGGGCTACAGGTCGCCGGGCTCCTGGTGGGCGCGGTGGTGATCGAGCAATTGTTCAGCTTGCCGGGTCTTGGGCGAATGCTTGTCGTCGATGTGGGGCAGCGCGATCTCATCAAGGTGCAGAGCACACTGTTCGTGTTGACCGCCGTCATTTTGGCGCTTGGCGCGCTGATTGATGTGATGCACCGGGTGATTGATCCTCGACTCAGGGTGGACGAACAATGAGCGAACCGCAATCACTGAGTACGCTGCGCTTGCTTTGGCAGTCACCGCGCGGGATCTTTGCACTATCTGCGCTCGGGTTGTTGCTCATTGCCGCGCTGGTTTCTCTTTTCTGGCTCCCGGCAAACCCGAACCAGTCTGACATTTATCAGGCCTGGAGCACCCCCTCAGCGGAGCACTGGCTCGGCACAGACAATAGCGGGCGCGACATCGCCTCACGTCTGATTGCCGGTACCCAGGTCACAGTGCTGGTGGTACTCGGGGCGGCTGCGGTGTCGAGTGTGATCGGGTTGCTCCTCGCTATCTTCTCGGGGCTTGGCCCCAAGCCACTGCGCGAGCCGCTGATCATTCTGATTGACGTGCTGATCGCGTTTCCCACTCTGCTGCTCGCAATCATGCTCACGGCAGTGTTCGGGAGCGGTATTCCCGTAATTATCGTGTCAGTGGGGATTGGCTATGGTGTGCAGATCGCGCGCGTGGTGCGCGCCGAACTCCGTCAGATCGGTGCTGAGGACTTCGTGCTCGCGGCGCGCGCTGCGGGGTTGTCGCGCTGGCAGATCCTGCGCATGCACCTGCTGCCGAACGCCGCCCCCGTATTTATTGTGCAGCTTTCGCTGTGCATGGGACTGGCGATTTTGGCCGAGGCCGGGTTGAGTTTTCTGGGCTTCGGCGCACCCGCTGATGTGCCCTCGTGGGGGCGCATGCTGCAGGAATCTCAGGCGTTCATCGCAGTGCATCCGCTGGTCGTGCTGTGGCCGGGAATCACCATTACCGTGACGGTGCTCGCCTTCTATCTGCTCGGCGATGCGCTGCGAGAGGCGATGGATCCGCGACTGCGCTTCGGCAGGGGTACTTCGATCGCAAAGGAGACCGGCAATGAGTGAGGCTGCGCTCTCCCCCACCAGGCTTGCCCCGCAGCTTGATGTGTCGGAGCTCACGGTTTCGATCGGCGGAACGACGCTCCTGCATGAGGTTTCGTTTTCGCTGTCGCCGGGCGAGCGTCTCGGGTTCATCGGAGGCTCTGGTTCGGGAAAGACCCTGACGGCACTCGCCATTTCTGGACTGCTGCCTGAGGAGGCCGAGGTGCGCGGTTCGATTCGCCTCGGTGGGATTGAACTCGTGGGTCGGCCTGATGCTGAGATCGCCCCGTTGCGCGGGGAGCAGATCGGCATGGTGTTTCAGGAGCCGAAAACGGCCTTGAACCCGTTGCACCGCCTTGGCCGGCAAATGACGGAGGCGCTGGTGCTGCACTACTCGCTGACCCGGCGCGAGCGGCACGATGCCGCCCTGCGCTTGGCGGCAAAGGTGGGCTTGCGTGATCCGGAACGGATGGTACGCGCCTACCCTCACGAGGTCAGCGGCGGGCAGCGTCAGCGCGCGGCCATTGCTGCCGCAATTTCGGCGCGTCCGGGTGTGCTGCTCGCCGATGAGCCGACGACTGCGCTGGATGTGACGGTGCAGCAGGGTGTGCTGCAATTGTTTCGGGAACTCACCGAAGCTGACGATACCTCGCTCGTGTTTATTACTCACGATCTGGCGGTCATGTCAGAGGTGGCTGAGCGGGTGCTGGTGTTTGACCAGGGTCGTGTCGTGGAAGATGGTGCGGTGGCGCAAATTCTCGCGGATCCTCAGCATCATGTGACGAGAGCGCTGATTCGTGCGGCTGGAGGCGATTCATGAGCAATCAGACGCTCACCGAGGGGCCACTCGTTGAGGCAGTTGGCCTGTGCAAGTATTACCGCATCCCTTCGCCGAGTCTCTTTGGTCGGGCCGCCATGAGCCGCGCGCTTGAACGCGTCGATTTCGCGGTGCAGCGCGGCGAGAGTGTCGCGGTGGTCGGCGAATCAGGTTCCGGAAAAACCACGCTGTTGAAGCTGCTGCTCGGGGTGAGCCGTCCGAGCGCAGGTGAGGTGCGTTTCGACGGCATGGTGGTGGATAGCCGAAGCGATCGCTTGCTCTGGTTGCGCAGGCGCACGGGAATCGTCTTTCAGGATCCGTATTCTTCGTTCAATCCACGACGCACCGTTGGCCAGACTGTCGCAGAGCCTCTGATCGCGATTCAGGCTCCTGGGGATCATCGCGAAGCGGTGATCGCGATGCTTGAGCGTCTCGAACTGCCTCGCGGATCCGTTGACCGGTATCCGCACGAGTTTTCTGGTGGACAGCGACAGCGGATCGCGCTTGCGAGGGCACTCGTGCACGGACCAGAGGTGCTGGTAGCCGACGAGCCCGTCAGTGCGCTTGATGTGCTGGTACGCGGTCGATTGCTGGATTTGCTCTCAGAGTTGCGCAACGAGCTTGGCCTGACCCTGATTACGGTCACGCATGATCTCGCGGTGGTGCCGAGGGTTGCCGACCGCGTCGCCGTGATGCAGGACGGACAGATTGTCGAGCGCGGCGAGGTGGATGCGATCTTTGAGCGCCCTCTCGAACCTTACACACGCAGATTGATTGAGGCCCTGCCAAGACTTCCGTAGCCTCTCGACTGGAGGCGTGCGCTGCACGACTGTTTCAGGTGCGACAATGCTCGCTTTTACACTCATCAGACGATTTATTACACTCGTATGACAGAGATACGAGATGAGTGGCAAGGAACGATAGATGAGTGAAGCACCGAAGCCAGATTGGTACCCAGATCCCAGCGGAGAAGCGGATCTGAGGTGGTGGGATGGTACGCAATGGACCCAATACACTCACGCTATTCAGGCAGCACCACCCGGTTCAGCAGCGCAACTGGACCCCGCAGCTTCGCAACTGGCCGAGCAGCAACACGCTGCGCAGCACCAGCAGCACTACCAGCAGCAGCACGAGTACCACCAGCAGTACCAGCAGCACCAGCCAGACTCTTCGGGGCAACCCGGTGATTGGCAGTCTCACGAGGCCCAGCCCGAGCAGTCAGCGCAGCCCAAGAAGAAAAAGACGTGGCTACTGGTCACCGCAGGCGTTGCCGCACTCGCCCTCGTCACCACAGCGGCAATCTCAATTCCCGCACTCCTCGGTGAGCAAAACGCCAGCGAGCAGGTAGATCCGGTCGTCATCAACGGCATCAAATACATGCCACCAGTGGAAGTCGACCTCTCGAAAGACAAATCGTTCCGTGTCAAGGCGCAGGTCGATCTCCCCGAGCTCAGCAAGCAACTCGAAGCGGCAGGCGAACCTGTCACCTACAGCCGAGGCATCATCGATATCTTCGCCGATCGTGAACTCACGATGCCGGTCACCACCTACAGCTTCAGCGCCAAAGCCGGAAACCACTACGAATGGGAGGTGTCGCCATTGCAAAGCAGCGACACCGCTACCCCGGCCACCGGCCTCTATGACACTGAGGGCGAATACGAAACGACCATTCTCCAGAAAGACATTCCTTGGTCGCAGTATTCCGAGTACTGGGTCAAGCAGAGCTACGACGGCGAAGGGAACAAGCTCGAAATTCCCGAGGTCACGCAGGTGATCCCCAAGTTTCCGACAGAACGCATCGAAGGCGTGCAGGTGTCGTTTACGAAGGGCAGCGAAGACGGTGCGGTGAAAGTGAAATGGGTGGCTCCTGAGTACGCCGATGCGAGCACCGAATACCTGCTGGTCAAGGCAGCCCCCTCCGCTTTCGGAACCGCCGATGATGAGTGGATGATCGACATGATCGCCAAGCTGAAAGGCGTGACCGAATACGATTCGACCGACAACCGGCCCTTCTCCAGCATGCAGAACACCGGCCTCGAACTGTTCAGCGGAGACTCCGCAGACGCACAAGAGTACGGCTCCGAGGGTATGTTCAAAGCCGCAATGAACACAACCAAAGCGCGGATCGGTGTCATCGTGAAACACGATGGCCTGTATTCGCCGCTTGAACTCGCGATCCCGGATGCGAGCGTGCGATCACAGCCCTATGAAATTGCAACGTTCCAGCGTTTTCAGACTCAAGATGAAACTCAAAAATGGAACGTCGGCGATCTGACGGCCCTGAACACCTGGATGCCAGTCACCACGCTCGACGGCGCAACCCGCTCATTGCAGGTGCAGATCGATCTCGAAAGCCTCGATCCAGACATCATCATCCAGAACTACGGTGAAGACGGAGGGTTCGTCTACCCCGACGGCGTGGGCATGAAGGGCACGATCCTCGGCACTTCATTGCAGACGTCCTACGCGTCATACGTCCCAGCCGGCATCAGCAAAGCCGAGTGGATGGAACAGCTGAAGACGCATATTACGGCCTTCAACGCCCGTTCCATTGCAGAGCAGCACAAGACCGGCGGCGTGCTCCTCACGGTCGAAGACGCAGACCACACGATCGATGTGCTTGAATACCGCAAGCTCCCGAGCGCCAAGGACACGCCAAAGGTCGACTACCCGGTCTTCGGCACGCACCCCATGGTCGAACACATTGCGGCGAACATGATTGCCGGAGAAAAGTCGATCGATGTCTCTGAGTGGGCAAACGACCCCACCGCCCCGAGCGCATACGACGCATACCGTGAAGCGGTCACGCAGAACCCGATCGTGAACTACGGACGTCCGATTGTCGAATTCGACCGAAACCGTGTCTTCATCGACTACGTCTTCGATCAGAAGGATCGCGAGGCCGCCATGCGGCTGAGCCAAGACAAGGCCGCAGAAATCGCCGCCTCAGTCGAGGGGAAGAGCGATTCCGAAAAGGTCGTCGCAATCAACCAGTGGGTGATCGACAACACCGAGTACGACTACGACAGTCTCGCGGCGTACGAGGGAAGCTCCCTGATCTCAGGCTATTCCTCACCGATGGGCAGGATCGCCTATGACTCCGAATTCACTGCGTGGAGCCCCATCGGTGTCTTTCGAGACGGCACCGCCGTCTGCATGGGGTACGCGCAGGCCTTCACCATGATCGCCCGAGAGGCTGGCCTCGACAGCATCATTGTGAGCGGTGAAGTGATTGACGCGGGTCCACACGCGTGGAACCGGGTCAACATCGACGGCACCTGGAAGTCGCTCGATCCCACTTGGAACGACAGCGGTTCGAATCCGAATCAGTATCTGATCATCAACGAAAGCGACTACACCGGCAGCGCAGAACGTGTCGCCGATGATCATGACAACTGGATCCTCACCGACAACAAGTCAAAGTACGACACTCCCTAAGGAACGCACTGGGAGCGCAAACGCATTCAGGCCGGAAGCCCGCGCGGGGTTCCGGCCTGAATGCGTTTGCGCTCCTGCTCGGGTGTGCCTGAGGAATCCCGTACGGATTGATCAGACAGACCCTAGTGAAGTTCGCGCAGCGACGTCAGAATTGTCTCGCGCAGGGAGGCCGGTGCCGGCCCCTCACAGGCGCGACGCACCGCAACAGTCAGGTTCTCAAAGACCTGCTGCTCATCGCGGCACTCCGAGCACTGCTCAAGGTGTTCCCGAATCGGGCCGCAATCGCTTTCGCGCAGCTCGCCACGAATCAGTTCCTCGAGGTTGGCGCGAGCGTGTTCGCATCCGCATCCGCTCATTGTGCTGCCCCTTCCTCTGGTGTTTCTGAACGATAATCGAGGGCCGCTCCCCCGATGCCTTGCTCACGGGCGTAGTCGCCGAGTGACTGACGCAGACGGGCGCGTCCGCGATGCAAGCGACTCATCACTGTGCCAATCGGACGCTCGACGATATCTGCGATTTCTTGATAACTGAATCCCTCGACGTCGGCCAGGTAGACCACCATACGAAAGTCCTCCGGAAGCGCAGCAAGCGCGTCGGTGACGACTCCCGCGGGAGTGCGGTCAATCGCTTCCGCCTCGGCAGACCGAGAGGACATTGCCGTCGTTGATTCAGCCCCGCCGAGTTGCCAGTCTTCGAGATCTTCAACGACTCCGAGATATGGCTCCCGCTGCTTCTTGCGGTACACGTTGATGTAGCTGTTCGTCATGATGCGATACAGCCAGGCCTTCAGATTCGTGCCAGCGGTGAAGGTGCCGAATGACGCAAATGCCTTCGCGAACGTCTCTTGCACGAGATCTTGAGCATCTTGCGGATTGCGCGTCATCTTCATCGCAGCACCGTAGAGCTGATCGAGATATGGCAGCGCGTCACGAGTGAACCGCTGCGTGAGCTCGACGCGGTCAGTTGCGTTCGCCTTATTGGTCACACTAGGAAAGCCTACGCGAGTTTTGGGCGCGAGGATCGTGATCGCCTGAACGCGCCGCACTTCTGGGGCAGGTGGGGCAATACTCGTCACGCGCACTCCTCTCCTTGGCTATCGCTACTGCGCGCTGCGCATGCAGCCGGGTCGTCAGCTTCGCCCGATAGAATCTAGAACACTCAATGCCGCAGTTGTATTCCGTCGGAGGCCCTTCTTCATGCTCGTTGGAAAGATGAACCCTGGTCGAGACGATGAAGATCCGGCCGCTCAGGGCGATGGCGGCGGGGCACTGCCTGCCTGGCCAGCCCCACCCGCACAGGGAGCACTGAGCGCTGTTGTCCCACTCCCCGGCTCAAAATCGCTCACCGGGCGCGAATTGATCCTCGCCGCTCTCGCAGACGGCCCGAGCACCCTGCACGCCCCGTTGCACTCCCGGGACACGATGCTCATGACCGAGGCGCTCCGGGCACTTGACATCACGATCGACGAGCGGGAGCATCCTGCGAATGCTTTCGGCCCAGATCTGCACATCACCCCGGTCGACGAACTCATCGGTTCAACCAGCATCGAGTGCGGTCTCGCCGGCACGGTGATGCGTTTCATGCCTGCCGTGGCCGCGCTCGCGCTCGGACCGGTCTCATTCGACGGCGATCCGTATGCGCGCAAACGACCAATGCGGCCCGTACTCGAGGCATTGCGCGCGCTCGGTGCCGATATCTCAGACGATGCACGCGGGGCGCTCCCCTTTACCGTGCACGGCACTGGATCGCTTCGCGGCGGCCGAGTCGAGCTCGACGCCTCTCTCTCCAGCCAGTTCGTCTCAGGATTGCTCTTAGCCGCAGCGAGGTTCGACGAGGGGGTGCATGTCGTGCACACTGGCGACCGTCTGCCAAGTGTTCCGCATATCGAGATGACGCTTGCCTCGCTACGTCGCCGCGGGGTGCAGGCCGAGACCGTCGCACCGGGCGAATGGCGCGTCGCACCCGGGCCGATCCGCGCTCTCGACCTCACCATCGAGCCTGACCTCTCGAACGCGGCTCCCTTTCTCGCCGCGGCGTTGGTCGCCGGTGGTACCGTTTCGGTGCCGAACTGGCCGAGCAGCACCACGCAGGTCGGAGACCAATTGCGCGAGCTGCTGCCAGCGTTCGGGGCCGAGGTGAGCGTTGCGGCAACAGGACACACCCAGACCGTCACGGTGCGCGGTGACGGCACACTGCGCGGCGTGAATCTGCATGTTCCGGAAGCTGGCGAATTGGCCCCCACCCTGGTCGGTCTGGCTGCGCTCGCAGCGCACGGAAGCGGATCTGGTGATGGTGAGGCAAGCACCATCACGGGTATCGGGCATATTCGACACCATGAGACCGACCGCATTGCCGCTCTCGTGAACGAGATCAATGCACTCGGTGGCAAGGCCGAAGAGCGTGAAGACGGCATCGCGGTGTTTCCAGCCACGCTCCACGGGGGCACCTGGGGCTCATACGCCGATCACCGGATGGCCACCACGGGAGCCCTGATCGGGTTGCGAGTGGCCGACATCTTGGTCGACGACGTCGAAAGCACCTCGAAGACGCTGCCACAGTTCACCGAACTCTGGCACACCATGCTCGGCAATGGGGCTGCGTAGGCGATGAGTTGGCTCACTCCAGACGACGATGACTCGCTCGACGGACCCTACGCAGAGTACGCCGACCACACGGTTCGGCAACGACCAAACCCGAAAGCAAATCGGCCACGCACGAAGCGTCGGCCCGACCATGCGGACTCGGTGACAGGTATGGTGACGGCGGTCGATCGCGGCCGCTATACCGCCTTGATTCAGGCGAATGCCGATCCGCTTGATCCAGGCGAGCGAACCATTACCGCAGCCAGAGCTCGGGAATTGCGCAAGACGTCAATCGTGATCGGAGATCGCGTCGAGCTGGTCGGCGACACCTCTGGCGCTGACGGTTCGCTCGCGCGAATCGTGACAATCGAAACGCGACGCACGATGCTGCGCCGGAGCGCTGACGATAGCGATCGGGTCGAGCGGATCATGGTCGCAAATGCCGACCAGATGCTGATTGTGGTCGCTGCGGCGAACCCCGAACCCCGCGTGCGGCTCGTGGACCGCTATCTGGTGGCCGCATATGATGCCGGGATTACGCCGTTGATCTGCATGACCAAGGTCGATCAGGCTGATCCTGGAGAGTTTCTCGATCACTTCGCCGCTCTCGACGTTCCGGTTTTTCAGTCGGCGCCGGGCAAGGAACCAGTCGAAGAGATCCGGGCCGCTCTTGCCGGGAAAACAACAGTGTTCGTCGGGCACTCCGGTGTGGGAAAGTCGACACTGATCAACGTGCTGGTGCCCGATGCGGGCCGCGCTACGGGGCATGTCAACGAAGTGACCGGTCGGGGCAGACACACTTCTTCGTCCTCGGTGGCCTACCGAGCGCTAACTCCGGGGTCCCGCAACGGTGAAAGCGGATGGGTGATTGACACGCCCGGTGTTCGATCGTTCGGTCTCGGACATGTCACCAGCGAGAGTGTGCTGCGCGGTTTCACTGATCTCGCACCCTTCCTGGATGAGTGCCCTCGCGGCTGCACCCACGATGACAGCGCACCGGATTGTGAGCTGGATGCGGCAATCGCAGACGGTCGGCTCGACGCGGCCGGAGCACGCCGCGTGGAGTCGCTGCGCAGGCTATTGCGCTAACACATGGGAGTATGATCCGCTGATTTCAATCTTGTCAGTGGCGCTGGGTAGGGTGGGTGCATGAGCGATCGCGTAATCCTTGAGGCAGGCCAGCAGGCACCAGATTTCTCACTTGAGAACCAGCGCGGCGAAACCGTAACGCTGAGTGAATTGCGTGGCACACGAGTCGTGCTCTTTGCCTATCCGGCGGCGATGACCCCCGCGTGCACCATGGAAGCATGCGAGTTTCGAGACAGCTCGGCTCCGCTTGAGGCTGCCGGATACACCGTGCTCGGTATCTCGCCCGATAGCGTCGAGAAGCTCGCACGATTCGCCGAGCGAGACAGCATTCGCTACCCACTGCTGAGCGATCCGGAGCGTGAAACACTCACGGCGTACGGTGCATTTGGCGAGAAGAAGAACTACGGCCGCATCGTGCAGGGAGTCATCCGCTCGACGTTCGTGATCGACGCCGAGGGCAAGATCGAGCACGCGCTCTACAACATCAAAGCCACCGGGCACGTCGCTCGAGTGCGCAAATTGCTTGGCGTCTAGTCACGCGCCGCTGCTAGGCTGACGGCCGCTCTTCGCTGTGCTCCTCTCCCAACTCGGGAGCGAGGGCTGGGCGAGCGATCACCGCGGAGAAGAAACCGAGCAGCGCCAGCACAATGAGCCCTGCACCAAGCCAGAATGGTCCGATCAGCAATTGCAGACAACCGGTGCCTGCCGCAAACAACAGCACATGAATCGTGACTGCTGAGCCGCGCACCCAGCTCACGCGAGACTTGATCGACTGCCACAGGGTGATGACCACCCAGAGCAGGCAGATCGCGGCGACCGCAACCAGGCTGTAGTTTTGCGCAGCCATTTCCGTGCCGCTGGTCGCGGCGATAACGGCGGTATACAGCACCCAAATCAGCAGAAATGACTCAACCGCCAGACAAAGAGTAAGCACCGCCCAGCCCAGCTGGGACCTTCGGTGACGGGCTGGTGAATCGCTCATTTCAAGAACCTTTCGGGAGCATGAAGAATTAATCCTTGAATTACTTCATCTTTCATGGAACCATATATTCATATGAGTTCGCGCACGTCGTGGTGGGCATTCTCAGTTCCAACGACAACCGCCGCGCGATTCGGGCTTTTGGCCAGATTAAGTTTATCGTGCGCGCAAAAGTACCCCCAGGAGGAATCACATGGATTGGCGCGAGCAGGCGGCATGTCTGACCGTTGACCCGGAGCTCTTTTTTCCGGTAGGAAATACCGGACCGGCTGTTGACCAGATTGAACGCGCGAAAGCTGTCTGTGCACGTTGCACCGTGACTGAAATGTGTCTCCAGTACGCCATGGACACCGGACAGGATTCCGGCGTGTGGGGTGGCCTGAGCGAAGATGAGCGTCGCGCGCTGAAGCGTCGCGCCGCACGCGCACGCCGCGCAAGCTAATTCCGCAACACGACTTGCGATCAGGGCCCGGACCGAATGGTTCGGGCCCTATTGTTTTCGCGATCCGCGATCCGCGATCCGCGATCCGCGATCAGCGAGAACCCTAGAAGATTCGAGACCGGGTCAGCAACCCGAGCAGCTTCTCTTGGTCGAAACGAAATGTGGGTGCAGCCAGCGAAAGGGCTGCGAGCTGAAAATCAGGGAGCCGCACCGGAACAGCGATTGTCGTCATCCCGACCAAGAACTCATCAGAGACCACTGCGTAGCCCTGCTGCCGAACTTCTGTGAGCTCCGGGGAGCCCGATTGCAGTTGCTCCGTGTACGCACGCAATACCGTCCCCGAGGCCGACGAGTCCGCCGGCATCCGCATACCCGGCGCCAGATCTGCCATGAGCGAGCCATCGATCGAGGTGCGGTACAGCAGATAGATCGAATCCCCCTGCAACACCGAAAGGCTTGCCGTCTCACCGGATCTCGCGGCGAGCGCGTGCACGCGCGAAGCTACTTGCGCTCCGATCCCCGCCTGAGTGAGCGCCGCGGTGCCAAGAGTGATCGTTTCGAGGGCTACCTGATAGTTTCCATTCGAGTTCTGTGAGACATAGCCGCCTTCGACCAGGGTTCGGAGCTGCTGATGCACTGAACCCTTCGGTTGTTCCGTGAGTTCGGCAAGTGCGCTGAGCGAAAGGGCTACTTTCTGCTCGGCAAGCACACTCAACAATTGCAGACACTTCAGCGATGAAGTCAGAATGCGAGTTCGCTGGTCTTTGGGAGCGGTCATGGCTTGAGTATTGCAGAACTCCACCGGGCTTCGCTCCCCGTCACGAGTGGGATCGAGGAAGCGTCTCGTGCCATTCGTATATGCCGAACACAGGACGGGAGTACCGACCGGGATTTGTCCCCTAAGAAGATCTGTACGCCTGTGACGAATCCTGGCGAGGAAAACCGGGCCAGAGCAGCGCGACTGGATAGAGTTCGGTGAGATCGGGGCAACGTTCCCGTCGCACTGACAAAGGAGTTCACATGGCCAGCGCCGACCATGCCAACCTGAACCAGACTGACCGAGCAGATGACTTCGCTTCGGCTCGGATCCCGCTCACCGAACGTCGCGGGCACTCTTCCATCTTTATGATTCTCTTTGGAATCGTCACCGCATTCTTCTTCCTGGCAACAGGCGGATCGTATTTCACGAACTACGGTGCAATAGCGACCTGGTCTGGTCTCGCGATCGGATTCGTTGTGCTTGTCGGGCTTGCCTTCGTGATCTCGCGAGCAGCCTCCCAAGAAGGGATCACCGCAGAACTCATTACGAGAGCGTGCGGCTTCGGATATTTCGGCACGATCCTCACGTCGCTGATCTACGCGGTCACGTTTGTGTTCTACACCGCGATCGAGGGGCAGATTCTTGCCGATGCTGCAGCACACTTGATCCCGCTCCCACCGCTGGTCTGGTACATCATTGCTGGCGTGGTGTTTATTCCGCTGCTGTGGAAGGGAACGACGCAGCTGACCTGGCTGATGTGGCTCACCATTCCCATCTACGTCATCCTGATCACCGTCGCAATTGTGCGTGCGCTTGGACTCGGCGACGGCTTTCCCACTCAAATCTTCACCGCAGAAGCTCCTGGCGGAATGGCAGCAGGGGTTGCCCTCTCGGGCGTGCTCGCTGGAATGGCTGGCACGATTGGCCTGAATCCCATCGAGGCCGCTGACTACAACCGCTACATTCATCCGGCCAAGTTCCGTAAGTCGTTCTGGATCTCGCTCGTTCTGCCCTACGCGCTGATGTTCTTCTTCGCGATGCCGCTGGGGATGTTCTTCGCAGCGAGCACGGGCAATAGCAACCCTGCCTCCATGTTTGTCACGCTACTTGGTCCGCTTCTGGCCGTATTGCTCGCCTGGATCTCGCAGATCAGAATCAATCTCACCAACATTCACCTCGGCTCGATCGCGCTCACGAGCGTGAGCAACCGTGTGCGCCCTTCGGCGCACGCCAGAAAGATCTGGACTGTCGTGATCTGTCTCGCCGCGATCCCGCTCATGGCGATCGACATCGTGCAGTACATTCTGCCCTTCCTCGCCTTCAACGGTGTCTTCCTGATGGCCTGGGTCGGGTGCGTGGTCTCAGATCTGCTGATCGTCCGAAGGATGCTCGGGATCGTGCCTCGTCCGCTCGTATTCGAACAAGATCAGGTGCGCAAGATCAACCCAGTCGGCCCCACGGCACTACTCAGCGCGGTCATCGTTGGATCGGTGCTGCTGTTTACGCCTGGACTTGGCAGCATCAGCAGTTTCGCAGCGTATATCGGCTTCGGTGTCGCAGTCGTGATGCAGGTGCTGATGGCAAAACTCACCAATGGCAAGTTCTACGTGAAAGGAGCGTAAGCGATGACCACACACACCGCGACGAGCGGGTTCGCAAGCAAAATGGCCGAGGTGGATCGCGCCGAGATCAATCGAGAAGGCTTCGCGCTGCTCGTGGTCGATATGGTGCACGCCTACCTCGATCCGAACGGTGAAATGCCGGTAGACCATCCCGAAGCTGTGATCGCCGCGAATCAGCGGCTGGTCGAGGCGTGCCGGGCTGCCGGGGGCACGGTCATCTGGATCCGACCGGGCCACACCGAGGCTGCTGACGGTTTGTTTCGGATCAGAATTCCGCACGCGATCGGCGAGAGCGAAGGCGCGCAGATCCACCGTGACCTTGATCCTCAGCCTGATGAGAAGCTCATCAAGAAGCGCCGCTACTCAGCATTCTTCGGCACGGATCTTGACATGTATCTGCGAGAGCACCGGATCACCTCTGTGCTCGTATCAGGCGTCGCGCTCAACATCTGTGTACGAAGCACCGTGCACGATGCCTTCTTCAATGGCTATGACGTCTTTGTCGTCGAAGACGCGTGCCAGGCGACCGGACAGCGTGAGCACGATTCCACGCTCTTCGACATCGAGACGCACTTCGGAACGGTCTTGTCGCTCGAAGAGACAGTCAGTCACCTGCACCGCTAATCAGCCGGACCGCACTCGGCGCACAATCCATCAGCGCACGAGCACTCAACACACAATCTGCACAAAACTGGGAGAACACACATGCAGCAGCTACACGAAATCGTCACCTCTTCGGGAGTCATTCCGGTACGAAAGACCATCAGCTACGTCGAGACAGTCTTTGCTGACGGGGGCAGATCAGTCGCAAGGCCCGTGCACCGGGCCGTCGTTGGCGCAGTGCTGAAGAACCCATTTGCAGGCGTTTATGACGAAGAGATCATGATGCTGCAAGAGGCTGGCGGCGTGTTTGGCGAGTGGTCGATGCGCACGGCTTTGGCGCTGCTTCCCGGCGAGGTGAAGGCGTACGGGAAGGCCGGTGTCGTGGGTGAGCGTGGCGAGCTTGAACACATCGCTGCGCTGCTGCACCCGCAGTTCGGTGGTCCCACCCGCGATCTTGCCGGTGGCATCTCAATTCTGCCGAGCGTCAAGAAGCGCGGCATGACCGGCTGCACAGTTGACATTCCGGTGCATCACAAGACTGCGATGAAAATCAGGGACTACTTTGATTCGATCACAGTGAGTGTCGCTGATGCCCCGCTTTCTGACGAACTCTTGCTGTTGCTCGCGGTGACCGACGGTCCTCGCCCTCACCCTCGTATGGGTGGCCTGCAGGAGGCTGAGGCAATCGGAGAAGACGGTGTCAACTAGCCGAAGGCTGCTGCTGAAAAACTGTTCGGCAATCGTTTCGGGTGATCTCAAGTCACCACTGCTCGACGCTGACGCTGTGCTCATCGAAGACGGGGTCATTCGAGCCGTCGGCTCGGCGTCTGAGCTGGATCACGAGGCACAGACCCTCGATCTGCAAGGCGCAGTGCTTGCGCCGGGGCTGATTGATGCACACGCGCATCCGGTGATCGGTGATTTCACTCCGCGACAGAATGCACTCGCTTGGACTTCTCGCACCCTGCATGGCGGGGTGACCTCCCTCGTCTCAGCCGGAGAAACGCACTGGCCCGGAAGATTGAAGGACGGGCAAGAGGCAAGCGCCATCTGCGCCGCGGCCTTTCTCACTTCTCGGCAACGGCAGGCAGGATGCTCCCGAGTGTTTGGCGGCGCCTTGCTGCTTGACTCGGGGATTGACGAAGCGGATCTGCGCTGGTTGCACAGCATTGGGGTGCGCATGCTGGGCGAGATTGGGCTTGGCTCTGAGAAGAACGTCGACCGGATCGCCGAACTTGTCTTGTTCGCGCGTGAACTTGGCTGGGTAGCACCACTGCACTTCGGCGGGGCTTCTGTGCCGGGATCGAGCGTGGTTGCTGCTGATATGGCCTATGCGGTGCGTCCGAGCGTGATCAGCCACGCGAACGGCGGGCCGACCTCGCGTCCTGTGGAGGAAGTGTTCGAACTCATCGAGCACACTGACGCAGCGATCGAGTTGGTGTTCGCGGGAAATAGCAAGACAGCTGCACAGATTGTGGCACGACTTGCTGACCGGGGCGAGTTGCATCGACTGCAATTTGGCACGGATACACCCTCAGGAACCGGAGTGGTGCCGTTGGGAATGCTGCGGGCGATCACCGAGTCCGTGAGTTTCGGTGGGATTGAAGCCTATGCGGCGCTCTGCGCGGCAACAGGCAATGTTGCTGACAGGTATGGCCTTCATGCAGGGGCCAGAGTCGGGGCGCAACCCCCGCTTGGCACGATTGCGGATCGCGCAAAGCTGGGCAAGATAGCTCCTGGCGCTGCGGCCGACCTTATCGCCCTCTCGCCCGCCCTCGGGTCAGACGCTCGCGATGTTTCTGAGTCGATGCGGCTCGGAAATCTGCCAGCGATCGCACTCGTGGTCGTTGACGGCGAGATTGCCGTACAGCGCAGTGTGGCTACTCCCCCGCCGAGTACGCCTATAGAAGTGTGAATTTCACGGCACATATGGGAGAGCCCCGGTGATCGCAGTACCAGCGATCTCCGGGGCTCTCCTCATGCGGTCAGACGTGTTAGTCGGTGCCAGCGTCGAAGGCTGCCGAGAGTCCGAGTTCGTCTGCGTCCTCGTCGATACCGCCCACTGCGTCTGCGATCTCTGCCGCGCCGCCGCGTTCAAGCTCACCAACGAGCTCAGCGGTTGCGCCACCGACCAGTCCAATTGCAGCGTAGTGCTCAAGTCGCTGACGCGAATCAGCAATATCAAGGTTGCGCATGGTGAGCTGGCCGATGCGATCCTCTGGACCGAATGCCGCTCCGACGGTGCGCTCCATTGAGAGCTTCTCGGGGTGGTAGCTGAGGTTCGGTCCGGTGGTGTTCAGGATCGTGTAGTCGTCGCCACGGCGCAGACGGAGGGTGACCTCGCCAGTGACGGCAGAGCCGACCCATCGCTGCAGCGCCTCACGGAGCATCAGCGATTGCGGGTCAAGCCAGCGGCCCTCGTACATCAGGCGGCCGAGTTTGCGCCCATCGGTGTGGTACGAAGCAAGGGTGTCTTCGTTGTGGATCGCGTTGACGAGGCGCTCGTAGGTGATGTGCAGCAGTGCCATACCGGGAGCCTCGTAAATGCCGCGAGACTTTGCCTCGATAATGCGGTTCTCGATCTGGTCGCTGACGCCGAGGCCGTGTCGGCCACCGATTTCATTTGCTGCGAATACCAGCTCGACCGGGTTCGAGTATTCAATGCCGTTGATTGCGACAGGTCGTCCGGCTTCGAAGCGCACCGAGACTTCCTCGGTAGCGACCTCGACGTCTTCGCGCCAGGCAGCAACGCCCATGATTGGCTCGACAATGTCGAGTCCTGCGTCAAGGAATTCGAGTGTCTTTGCCTCGTGCGTCGCACCCCAGATGTTTGCGTCAGTCGAGTACGCCTTCTCGGTGGCGTCGCGGTAGGGGTAGCCGTTTGCGACGAGCCACTCGCTCATTTCGTGACGGCCGCCCAGCTCTTCGACGAACTGGCTGTCAAGCCACGGCTTGTAGATGCGCAGGCTTGGGTTGGCCATCAGACCGTAGCGGTAGAACCGCTCGATGTCATTGCCCTTGTAGGTCGAGCCGTCGCCCCAGATGTCGACGCCATCTTCCTTCATCGCGCGCACGAGGAGCGTACCTGTCACTGCCCGTCCGAGCGGGGTGGTGTTGAAGTAGGTCTTGCCGCCCGAACGCACATTGAACGCACCGCACTGCAATGCGACCAGGCCTTCTTCTACGAGAGGCAGTTTGGCATCAACGTGACGCGCAATTTCTGCGCCGTATTCCTTGGCGCGATCGGCGACACCATCGATATCTGGCTCGTCATACTGTCCGATATCAGCGGTGTATGTGCATGGCACCGCACCCTTCTCGCGCATCCATGCGACAGCGCATGAGGTATCGAGGCCGCCGGAAAATGCAATGCCGACGCGCTCGCCAATAGGCAGAGAAGACAGAACCTTAGACATGTCTTCTATCCTATTGGTTGCACACAGTTACTCGTTAAACGTCGCGGGGTCTGGCCCAAAGTTGCGCTGCTCATCCATCGCGTCGATGGCAGCCATCTCGGTATCGCTCAGCTCGAAATCGAATACCTTCGCGTTTTCGATAAGTCGCTCGCGGCGTGAAGTCTTCGGAAACACGATGGTGCCGTGTTGCAAGTGCCAGCGGATCAGCACCTGTGCCGGGGTTTTCCCATGGGCTCGGGCCGCGGCTACGGTGACTGGACGCTCAAGCAGATCCGTTTTCCCTTGACCAAGCGGGCCCCACGCTTCGACGGCGATACCGCGTTCGGCGCAGAACTCACGCAGTTCTCGGCGCTGATGCAGAGGGTGGAGCTCGATCTGGTTGACCGCAGGCACCACACCGGTTTCGGTGATGAGCTCGCTCAGGTGTGGGATTTCAAAATTCGATACGCCGATCGAGTCGCACTGATTCGATCCCACGATTTCGACGAGGCCACGCCACGCGGCTACAGCGGTGTTTCGGGCGGGCACAGGCCAGTGCACGAGGTAGAGATCTACTTTCTCAAGGCCGAGCCGATCAAGGCTTGCTTCGAAGGCGCCGTGCGGGTCTTCTTGGTCCGAATTCCACAGCTTCGTGGTGACGAAGAGTTCTTCACGAGGAATCCCGCTTGCCGCGAGCGCGCGACCGACCGCCGCTTCGTTGTCGTAGATTCGTGCGGTGTCGAAATGACGGTAGCCCGCTTCGAGGGCTTCGCTGACGACACGTTCGGTGTCTTCGGCGGGGAGTCGCCAGACGCCCAACCCAAGCTGTGGAATGCGGTTTCCGTCGTTGAGTTCCAGGAAAGGAACAGGCAGTTCACCCATTTTGTGCACCTCCGTCAATATATTCGCTTTAGTGTAGCCCCATAATGGAAGGGTTATGCAGGCCGCGCCACATATTGAATTTCCCAAAGACCTCCCCGTCTCGCAGATGCGCGACGAGATCGAGGCGGCCATTCGCGACCACCAAGTGGTGATTGTTGCTGGCGAGACCGGCTCGGGAAAGACGACCCAGCTGCCAAAGATCGCCCTGGCGCTGGGGCGTGAGCGTATTGCCCACACGCAGCCTCGACGTATTGCTGCTCGCACGATCGCCGAGCGGATCGCTGAAGAGTTGGGCAGTGAGCTGGGCGGGCTCGTTGGTTATCAGGTGCGCTTTACGGATCGGGTTGGCGAAGACACCAAGATTCGTTTGATGACGGACGGCATCTTGTTGAATGCCATCCACCGGGATCGCGATCTGAAACAGTACGACACGATCATCATTGACGAGGCCCACGAGCGCTCACTGAACATTGATTTCTTGCTCGGCTATCTGAAGACGCTTCTGCCACGGCGTCCCGATCTCAAGGTCATCATCACTTCGGCGACAATTGACCCTGAGTCTTTCGCGAAGCATTTTGCGGATCAAGACGGACACCCTGCGCCAGTGATCGAGGTGTCTGGGCGCACGTACCCGGTTGAGCTTCGCTATCGGCCACTCATTGCAGAGGTGCCGGTCAAGGATCCGAACACCGCACAGGTGAAGATACGCAGGACCGAACGCGATCTCTTCGATGCAATCGGTGACGCGGTGACCGAATTGAGCCGGGAAGCGCCGGGCGATGTGCTCGTGTTTCTCAGCGGCGAAGCTGAGATTCGTGACGCGACAGACGCATTGCATGGCAAGTTTTCGAACGGGCGAACGGGTGGGCGCTCGGGCGGCAATCACACCGAGATTCTGCCACTGTACGGACGCCTGAGTGCGGCCGAGCAGCATCGAGTGTTTGCACGAAACACGAGCGGGGCACGGCGAATCGTACTCGCCACGAACGTGGCAGAGACGAGCCTCACGGTGCCGGGAATCCGCTATGTGGTCGATGCGGGCACCGCGCGAATCTCGCGATACAGCTCACGCAGCAAGGTGCAGCGTTTGCCGATCGAGGCCATCTCGCAGGCAAGCGCGAATCAGCGTTCGGGACGATCGGGTCGAACAAGCCCAGGCATCGCGATCCGACTCTACAGCGAAGAAGACTTCGCGAGCCGTCCAGAGTTCACAGAGCCCGAGATTCTGCGCACCGGGCTCGCCAGTGTGATCCTGCAGATGCTGTCACTGGGTCTTGGCGAGATTGCGGCATTCCCATTCCTCACTCCCCCAGACAAGCGCGACATTCGCGACGGCTTGGCCCTGCTTGAAGAGCTTGGAGCGGTGCGCACGAAGCAGACCCCTCCGGCGATCACGAAGATCGGGCGAGAGCTGTCTCGGCTCCCCATCGAGCCTCGTTTCGCACGTATGGTTATCGCTGCGCGCGAGCACGAAGTCACCGAGCAGGTGGTCGCCATTGTTGCGGGCCTGACGGTGCAAGATGTGCGCGAGCGTCCAAGCGATCAGCGCGGCAAAGCCGATGAGTTGCATGCGCGCTTTGCTGATCCGCTGGGTGACCTCATGACGCTTTTGCGGCTGTGGAACTACCTGCAAGAACAGCAACAGGCACTCTCTTCAAGCGCATTTCGGCGCCTGTGCAAAGCTGAGTTCCTCAATTTCTTGAGGGTCCGGGAGTGGATGGATCTCTATCGCCAGGTGGCACGAGCCGCCGGCATTAAGAAACCCTCGCAGGTGACGAGCGAAGGCGGCAACGCCGACGCAATTCACCGCTCAGTGCTTGCCGGGCTGCTGTCGCACCTCGGCATCCGCGATGACTTGCAAGATCGACGCGCCCCTGCCGATCGCGGACGAGCCGCAGTGTCGGGCGCTGCGAAACGAAAACCGGCGCAAGAGTACCTGGGGGCTCGCGGCACACGTTTCGCGTTGCACCCCGGTTCCGTGCTCGCGAAGCGCCCGCCTGAGGTGGTCATGAGCGTTGAACTGGTTGAGACAAGCCGTCTCTTTGCCAGAGGAAACGCGACCGTTGATCCCGCGTGGGCAGAGCAGCTCGCTGGACCGCTCGCGAAACGTCAACTGAGCGAACCACACTGGGAAAAGAAGCAGGGGGCTGCGGTCGCCTATGAGCGAGTCACTCTCTATGGCGTACCCATTGTGGCGCGACGCAAGGTGCAACTCGCCCGCTTCGACCGCGAACAAGCTCGCGAGTTGTTTATTCGACACGCACTGGTCGATGGCGAGTGGGAGTCGCCACAGTCATTCGACCGAGCAAACCGGCAATTGCGTCGAGAGTTGCAGCAATTAGAAGAGCGCACGAGGCGCAGAGATCTCGTGGGCGACGACGAGGAAGTGTTCGCGTTCTACGACGCACGTATTCCCGCCGAAGTGACCAGCACCCGAGACTTCGAGGGTTGGTGGAAGCGCACCCAGCGTGATCAACCGAAGCTGCTGACCATGCGGCGCGAGGATCTATTGCAAGCCGAGGATCCGCAGGCCGCAAACGACACTGAGTTTCCGCGAGAGTGGCGTCACGGAGATCAGACCCTCAAGCTGCGCTACCGTTTCGAACCCGGTGCAGCAGATGACGGTGTGACGGTTGCGGTGCCCCTGCCGCTGCTGCCGAGAGTGCAGGGGGCTGAGTTTGAAAAGCTCGTGCCCGGTTTACGAGAAGAGCTTGTTACGGCACTGATCCGCTCGCTTCCGAAAACGATTCGCAAGCATGTGGTGCCCGCAGCGGATTGGGCGCGCACGCTTCTCGCCGCTACCGAGACAACACTTGAGCGGGGCGAAGGCACGCTCACCGAGTTGCTTGCCGATGAGATTCGCCGTCGCACAAGTGTGCAGGTCACCTCGGCAGATTTCGACGTGGATCGATTGCCCGCACACTTGACTCCCACCTTTCGTGTGATCGATGCGCGCGGTCGCACGATCGGCAGCGGCAAGAATCTCGCTGAATTGCAGCGCGCACATCGCGAGCAGGCAACGAAGGGGGTCGCCCGGGTCGCGCAGGCGGCACTGCCGAAGAGCGATCTGGAGCAGAGTGGGCTGACCTCATGGAGCTTCGGTGACCTGCCCCGTTTTGTTGATAGCGCCTACGCTGGCGGCAGGAGCGGAACGGGAACGGTACGCGCCTACCCGGCTCTCGTGGATCGCCGCACCTCGGTGGAATTGCGACTGGTTGCTGACGAGGCAGAACAGGCACGGCTGAGCAGGCGGGGCGTGCGGCGGCTGGTGACGTTGAGTTCACCAAGCCCGGCGAGTTATGTGCGCGAACATCTTTCGAATCAGGAGAAGCTGCTGCTCAGCGCAGGACCGTATCGCTCACTCGATGACGCAATCGCTGATGTGTCGCTCGCGGTGGCGGATCGGGCGATCAGACTTACTGCCCCCAACGGACTCGTGTGGCGAGCTGAAGATTTCGAGACAATCGCAAATGACTTCGCTCGAGCGCTTATCGATGACATCTATGCCGGGATCGCATTGACGGCGAAGGTGTTGAATGAGGCTCGGCTTGCGAACAAGGCGATTGACGCCGCAAAGAGCTTGCACGTACTCAGCCAGGTGACTGACGCGAAGACCCAGTTGAACGGGCTCGTGTATGGCACTCCCAGTGGTGAAGGGTTCGTGTCGCGCAGTGGCCTGGACCGCCTCGAACGGGTGCTGATCTATTTGCAGGCGATCACCGTGCGCATGAAGGGGCTCACCGAGCATCCGGGCAGGGATCGCGCTTGGCAGAATGACATTGACCGAGCGCTCAGCCTCTTTGCTGATGCCGGTGGCCAGATTCCCTTGCAGCCCGACGCACCCGAGCATCTGCAACGCGCAAGATGGATGATCGAGGAGTTTCGGGTGAGCCTGTTCGCACAGCAATTGCGCACGGCAGAGCCTGTTTCGTTGCAGCGAGTGCAAAAAGCGCTCGCCACCTCGTAGCAAGTTTCTCTCGGCTTGCGGATTGCGGAATTGGCAATTCTCGCGCGGTAGGGACGGCACGGCACACTAGACTCCTGTAGTGGGTATTTATCGTGATTTGGCGCGCACGCCGGGGGTCTTCCGCATCCTCCTCTCTCAGCTGACCGCACGCTTTCCGTGGGGCATGCTGTCGATCACGATGCTGCTGCATATTCAGTCGCTATATGGCAATTACACGGCTGCCGGAATCGTGCTGGCGGCGCAGAGCATCGGGCAGGCAGTCGCTGGCCCGATGACGAGTCGCATGATGGGTCGCTTTGGCATGCGCAAGGTGCTGATCATCACGACTTCGATTTGTGCGGCACTGTTGACTCTGGTTGCGGTGACGGTCTTCCCGATTGCGGTGGTGACCGCGATTGCGTGTGTGATCGGTTTGAGCACTCCGCCGGTCACCCCGGCGGTGCGCACGATCTACCCGAAGATGGTGCCTGGTAGGCAGATTACTGCGCTGTTCTCTCTTGACGCTTCAGCGCAGGAGATCATCTGGATCATCGGACCTGTCGCGGCGGTCTTTGTCTCGACGCAGGTGAGCACGGTCTGGGGTCTGCTGGTAGCGGCGATCTTCATGGTTGGTGGCGGCATCTGGTTTCTTACGAGCCCGCAGCTTGGCACCGTCAAGATTCCTCCCGCACGGAGCCGGTTTGGAGCAATTCTTGGCAGGCCTACCGTATTGGTATCGAGTATTGTCGGGTTCTTTTTCGTGGCCTCGTTTGCGGCACTTGAGGCGGGCGTCGTCGGCGCATTCGGTCACGGGGGCGTCGAATCAGGCTTTATTCTCGCGGTGTTTTCGGCTGGCTCGATTGTCGGCGGGCTCTTGTTTGGCCACCGTGACGTGTCACCGTGGTCGATGGTGTTTCGTGCCACGATCGTGATGGTGGGCACGGCGGCCTGCCTCGTGAGCCTGAACCCGTTCTGGCTTGGCATCATGCTGTTCTTCGCGGGATTCGGGGTGGCACCGATGTTCGCCGCGCTGTTCACCGTGGTGAGTTCGACGGTGCGTTTCTCGGAGACGGCAGAAGCCTATGGGTGGGTGGGCACTGGTCAATTGGTGGGTGTGGCGCTGGGCTCGGCAATTGCGGGTGTAGCAATCGACTCGTCTGGCGGCTTTGGCGGCATTCTCGTCTCGGTGCTGTTCTTGGTCGCGACGATTATCTCGGCTGGGCTGAGTGTGCGCTGGATGCCTGATCTGCGCGGAAAAGACGCAAGCCCCATTCCCGACACGGCCCCCATCCAGTTGCCGCATAAGGGCTGAGTTCTGCAACACATATATTTCAGCCGAAGCTTTCTACTGATTTCGTAGCTATTTCGCATCTTTATTGACGAAATCGTCTGCGCCTGAGCAAGAGGTGCGACTTTTCCGAAATAATGGAGTGTTCGGGTGCAATGTGTCAGACTGACTCTTGCACCCCAACAACGAAGTTCACCTAAAGAGGAGTGATCTACTTATGGGCAAGTACGCCGTCATCAACCCGGCAACCGGCGAAACCATCAAGGAATACCCGGATGCGACCGCAGCTGAGATCGAATCGGCTCTTGCCGCGGCTCAGCAGGCCTACACCGATTGGGCACGCAAGACTACCGTCGCTGAGCGTGCAGCACTGGCTCAGCGTGCAGCTGAACTATTCGACGAGCGTCAGGAAGAACTCGGCGCAATCATCAACCGCGAGATGGGCAAGCCGCTCGATCAGGCTGTTGGCGAGGCGGAGTTCTCAGGCGCAATCACCGCAGCATTCGCGAAGAACGCCGAAAAGTGGCTCGCGGACGAGGAGCTTGAGGTCGAAGACGGCCTGAAGACGTTCTTCCGCTTCCAGGGTATCGGCGTGATCCTCGGCATCATGCCCTGGAACTACCCCTACTACCAGGTCGCTCGCTTCGCAGTGCCGAACCTGATTCTTGGCAACACTGTGGTGTTGAAGCACGCTGAGCAGTGCCCAGAATCGGCACTCGCGCTCGAGCAGATCTTCCTCGACGCCGGCTTCCCGAAGGGCGCCTACGTCAACGTGTTTGCAAGCCACGATCAGATTTCGACGATCATTGCCGATGACCGTGTGCAGGGCATCTCGCTCACCGGCTCGGAGCGCGCCGGCGCTATCGTTGCCGAGCAGGCTGGCCGTCACCTCAAGAAGTGCGTGCTCGAGCTCGGTGGCAGCGATGTCTTCCTGGTGCTCGACACCGCAGACATCGACCACGCGGTCGAGCACGCTGTGGGCGGCCGCATGGAGAACACCGGCCAGGCTTGCAATGGCTCGAAGCGAATCGTTGTCATGGACACGATCTACGACGAGTTCAAGGAGAAGTTCGAGGCAGCTATCGCGAGCCAGTCATTCGAGGCAGGCAACTTTGGTCCGCTCTCCTCGGCGAAGGCTACCGAGACTCTCACCGCGCAGGTGCAGGGTGCCATTGACCAGGGCGCTGAGGTGCTCGTTGGCAACAACGAACCACAGGGCAACTTCTACACTCCGACCGTGATCGGCGGCGTGACCCCGGCAATGGATGTGTACAGCCAGGAGCTCTTTGGTCCTGTGGCACAGCTCTACAAGGTGTCAAGCGATGCAGAGGCGATCGAGCTCGCAAACAGCTCGCCATACGGCCTCGGCTCGGTCGTGATTTGCGACGATCTTGAGCGTGCTGAGCGCGTGGGCAACCAGCTCGATGTGGGCATGGTCTTCATCGGCGGCGCAGGGCTTGAGGGCGCTGACGTACCGTTCGGCGGCGTGAAGAAGTCCGGCTATGGCCGTGAGCTCGGGAAGGGCGGCATGCTGGAGTTCGCCAACAAGAAGCTGTTCCGCTTCGCAGGCTAGTCACCTCCCGTAGTACGAATTTCGGCCCCCTGGGATTTCCAGGGGGCCGAAATTCGTATTAGGGACGGTATACGCGCACGAGGCGCCGAGCCGCGTGAGCTTACACTCGGGGCTTCAGGAACCCTGCGAAATACTCGCTCAGTTCTTCACGCGCGCTGAGGGGCAAGATGTGAGCGACATAGTGATCCGGGCGAACCACCACGATCGCACCCTCACGCGAGATTTCACGCTGGGTGAAAATGTCGTCGTCGGCAATTGCCGCATAGATCTTTTCGTAGTCAGGCAGGCCAAACGGTCCGCTCTCTGGCAAGAACACGCGTGGCACCGTCTCGATTGCCACGTCATGGTGTTCCTGCTGGTACACCGCTTTCACATCGAATACCGCATCAATATCGGCTCCGGCTGGGGTGAACCGCTGGATCGGCGAAGCCTCGTCACGCAGCATCCATTCTGCCCATGCCTGCAGCGCTTCCCTACCAGCATCAGCAAAGGCATAGATGCGGAAGCGTCCGTCTGCGCGGTGATGATGCCCCAGATGCACCTGCACGGCATCGGCCACGCGCACCGTGTTCACCGACTTGAACCGCTTGCCGAGCGGGAACCCGGGAGCCAGCTCCTGCACCGCCTGATCGGAGGTGACCTGCGAGGGCTCGTATTCGGTCATGAATCCGGCTGGAAACTCTGCTGTGCGCACGTAGAAATCTGCAACCTCAGACGGCGAATCGAATTCCTCAGGCTTCTTGGCCATGAGCGTTGACCATTCGAGATCGAAGTCGATCAGGTTCTGCGCGGTCACCTGGCGCTCATCGCTGTAGGTGCCCAGGAGTGCCTCGTCAGCCAAACCGCTCAGCACGTACCCGAGCTTCCACGCCAGGTTCCAGCCGTCTTGCATCGAAACGTTCATTCCCTGCCCGGCTTTCGCGCTGTGCGTGTGGCAGGCGTCACCCAGCAGGAACACTCGTGCGTTGCCGTCTGGTGAGGTGGCCTCGTCGTCAAAGCGGTCTGTGAGACGGTGTGCGACCTCATAGACGCTGCTCCAGGCAACATTGCGCACGTCGAGCGTGTAGGGGTGCAGGATCGCATTCGCGCGCGCGATGACCTCTTCAACAGGAGTCTTGCGGATCTCGTGGCCGCCGTGCTCGTCGGTCTCGCCCAGATCAACATAAATTCGGCAGAGGTGGTTTCCCTCGCGAGGGATGTGCAGAATGCTGCCGGCCTCACTATGAATAATGCACTTCTTGCGAATGTCTGGAAAATCTGTGACCGGCAGCACATCCATCACGCCCCAGGCGTGAAAAGACTGATTTCCGCGCAGCGATCCGCCAATCGCCGATCGTACCGCTGAGCGCGCACCGTCAGCGCCCACCACGTACTTCGCCCGCACGACGCGAGTCTCCCCCACCGACACGCCCTCAGCGTCCGCGTTGATTCCCGCTCCGCTGTGTCCCGAAACCTGGCGCAGAGTGACATGTACCGGGTACTCGCCCTCACCAGAGACCTCAAGCCCCACAAATTCCCAGCCGTAATCGACCTCTCCACGGGCCGGGGCACGTCGCGCATACTCTGCGAAATAGTCGATCACTCTGGCTTGGTTCACGATGAGGTGCGGAAACTCGCTGATGCCCTGTGGATCATCTGGCGTCGTATCGGTGCGAACGATCTGCGAAGGCTGCTTCGGATCTGGATTCCAGAACGCGGTCTCGGTGATTTGGTACGCCTCTTGGATGATCTGCGGAGCGAAGCCGAATGCCTGGAAGGTCTCGACGCTGCGCGCTTGGATTCCGTCGGCCTGGCCGAGCACCAATCGACCATCGCGGCGTTCGATAATGCGCGTCGTGATCTCTGGGAACATCGCCAGTTGAGCGTGGGCAGCGATACCAGCCGGGCCAGATCCAACGATCAATACATCGATCTCTTCTGGGAGCTCGTCGGGGCGGTTCAGCCCTACGCCAGCTGCCGGAAGCACTCGAGGGTCGGTGGATACGTACCCATGGTGGTGAAACTGCACGATTTCTCCTCACTGCGCCGTGAGCGGATGTCTTGCGATCCGTCACTTATGTTCACTATTTGAACATCAGTTCTAACTATTGCACACTCAGCATAAATGGCGGGTCGCCAAAAACCAAGCACCAACTCCCCTCAGAATCTCACCAGATTCCGAGAGTGTCGAGAGGCAGCAGTCAGGCCCGGGCTATTCGCCCAGCCTCTTCCGCGCCGAAATCGCGCGATCCGCTTCGCGACGATCCTGCTTCTCACGCAGCGTCTGTCGCTTGTCATACTCTTTCTTGCCCTTGGCAAGTGCAATCTCGACCTTCGCGCGCCCGTCAAGGAAGTACAACTGCAGCGGCACAATCGTCATGCCGCCCTCACGTGTCTTCTGATACAGCTTGTCGATCTGCTGCCGATGCAGCAGCAGCTTACGCTTGCGCCGCGGCGAGTGATTCGTCCAAGAGCCATTCAGATACTCGGGGATATAGGCAGCATCGAGCCACGCTTCACCGTTCTCGATGAATACGTATCCGTCGACCAACGAAGCGCGCCCCATCCGAAGCGATTTCACCTCGCTTCCGGTGAGCACGAGACCTGCCTCGTAAGTATCAAGGATCAGATAATCGTGCCGCGCCTTCTTGTTCGACGCGATCAGCTTCTGACCCGTCTCTCTAGGCATACCCACAAGCATAGCGCGACGAAGGCCGCCTCCGCGTGACGGAAACGGCCTTCGTGTCGAGAGCGCACGCGCTAGACGCGCAGATACCTACTAATTGCGACCTTCGCAGCGAGTGCACTGAGCACCACGCCCACACCAATCAAGATCGGCGGCACAATCAACGATTGCTCGACGGTGATGTAACTCGTAAACGGCACATTTGCGACAAGGAAATCTTGCACGAAGAACTTCACAATCGCCACAGATGCCACCCCGGCAAGCACGGAACCTATCAACGCAGCCACGATGCCTTCGAGAATAAACGGTGTCTGAATAAACCTATTCGAGGCACCGACCAAGCGCATGATTCCGATCTCACGGCGACGCGAGAAGGCAGAGAGCCGAATCGTCGTCGAGATCAACAGCACCGCTGCGACGAGCATGAGACCCGCGATTGCGATTGCGGTATAGCTCGCAACGGCCAAGAACAGGAAGATTCTGTCAAGCAGACTGCGCTGGTCGCTCACGCTCTGCACACCAGGAACCCCAGAGAAGGTCTCCTGAATCACCGCCGAGCGAGAGGGATCGGTGAGCTTGACCCAGAACGTCTGGTTCAGTTGCTCCGGCTTCGTAATATCGAGGATCGGATTGCCAGCAAATTGCTTCTGGAACTCCTGGAACGCCTGATCATGATCAACGAAGAAGAAGTCTTCAATGTACGGCTGCAACACAGTCGAGTTCAGCGCGTCCTCAACCGCAGCGATCTGCTCTTCAGAAACGTCCGTGCCATCGCAGGTTGCGCTCTGGTCAAAATCGGTGCAGAGGTAAATCGCCACCTGCGCACGGTCGTACCAGAAGGTCTTCATCTGTTGCACCTGCAACTGCATGATGATCGCGGCACCCACGAATGTCAGCGACACAAAGGTGACCAAGATGACCGAGATCACCACTGAAAGATTCCGGCGAAGGCCATTCCATACCTCGCCGAGTACAAGTCCGAGCCTCATCGTACCGGCCCCACATCCGTCTGATCATCGGGCGTGAGGCCAAGAGCCTCAGCGTAACTTCCAGGAGGCGCAGCCCTATTTGCCGACTTCGATGAAGCATCGGGTTGATCGGTGCGGACCGTCTCGTCAAGCTCGTCCGGCAGCGAATCTGCACCCGGGAGCGGAGTTGCACCGAGATCAGGGACCGGGGCCGTTACCGGGTTCGGTGCAGCAACAGGCGAGGCCGTCTCAATCACTTCCGGCTCAGGTTCTGTCACGAGCGCTTCAAACGCGGCGATCTGCTCGGCGGCAGCCCCAGCGCTTGGCAGTTCTTCAGCGAAGAACTCTGCGGCGGTTGCAGCATCTTCGTCGGCATTGGCCTCAAGCACTGGCGCTTCCGAGGTGAGTGCCACTCGCACGGCTTCCTCACTCGTGCGAAGTTTCTGCGTGCCAGCTTCCGAAAGATTTCCAAGGTCGATCGCCGCGGTCTCGCCGTAGCCACCGCTCTGCTCATCGCGGACCACGACACCCTGCGACAGCTCGATCACGCGCTGCTGCATGATGTCAACGAAGGTCGCCTCGTGGGTCGCCATCACCACCGTGGTGCCAGACGCGTTAATCGCACGCAGCAATTGCATAATGCCAAGGCTCGTCGCGGGATCGAGGTTACCCGTCGGCTCGTCAGCGAGCAGAATGGCAGGCTTATTCACGATGGCACGCGCAATTGCTACGCGCTGTTGCTCACCACCGGAGAGCTCATGCGGAAAGCGTTTCGCCTTTCCGCCGAGGCCCACCATTTCAAGCACATCAGGCACTGCCTCCTGAATAAAGCCGCGAGACTTACCGATCACCTGCAACGAGAACGCCACATTGTCGTACACCGTCTTGTTGGTGAGCAGCCGAAAGTCTTGAAAGACGACACCAAGATTGCGACGGAAATAGGGAACCTTACGGTTTGAAATCTTGCCGAGATCATGACCAAGTACGTGCACACGCCCCGTACTCGGTTGCTCCTCACGCAGAATCAGCCGCAGACAGCTGGACTTGCCGGATCCCGAAGCTCCCACGATGAAGACAAACTCACCGCGGTCGATATTCAGGCTCACCCGATCAAGTGCGGGGCGCTTGGTGCCCCGGTACTTTTTGCTTACGCTCTCGAAAAGGATCATGACGCGAACGACCCTACGCCCGAACTGCCCGCCTGTTCGTGCGGCACGCCGAGCCGAGCGCATGTTCCGAGCCTGCCCTCAGGCTCGGAGGTCACGCCAAGCGACTAGGAGTTTTTGTTCAGTGAACGCCAGCGAATCCCGGCTGCGATGAAACCGTCCAGATCGCCGTCAAAGACCGCGTCTGGCTGGGAACTCTCATGGCCGGTGCGCAGGTCTTTCACCAGTTGCTGACCATAGAGAAAGTACGAACGAATCTGGTCGCCCCAACTCGCCGTCACCGAGCCGGCGAGTTCTTTCTTCTTCGCAGCCTCTTCCTCACGCTGCAACAGCAGCAATCGCGTCTGCAACACTCGCATCGCGGCTGCGCGGTTCTGAATCTGGCTCTTCTCGTTCTGCATCGACACCACAATGCCCGTGGGAATGTGTGTAATGCGTACCGCGGAGTCGGTGGTGTTGACCGACTGACCGCCTGGGCCAGAAGAACGATAGACATCGACACGGATATCGGTCTCGGGAATTTCCACCGAGGTGGCTTCTTCGAGCAGCGGGATCACTTCGACACCGGCAAAGCTCGTCTGGCGCTTGTCTGCTGAGCCAAAGGGACTGATCCTGGCCAAGCGATGCGTTCCGGCCTCTACCGAGAGCGTGCCAAATGCATAGGGAGCATCGATCTCAAACGTTGCTGATTTGATTCCGGCACCCTCTGAATAGCTCGTGTCGAGCACTTTCGTGGGGTAGCCGTGCTGTTCAGCCCAACGCAGGTACATGCGCAGGAGCATCTCAGCAAAGTCCGTAGCGTCGTCGCCCCCCGCACCCGAGCGGATCGTCACCACCGCCGAGCGCTCATCGTATTCGCCCGACAGCATGGTCTGCACTTCAAGCTCAGCCACCATTGCTTCGATGTCGGTGAGCTCGCTTGCCGCTTCGGCTTCGGTGGCTTCGTCATCAGCCTCGCGAGCCAGTTCTACCAGCACTTCAAGATCATCGATCCGCGCCTCGACGCCACGCAGTTTCGTCACGCGAGACTTGTGGTGGCTGAGCTTGCTCGTCACTTTCTGAGCCGCTTCGGGGTCATCCCACAGGCCGGGAGCAGCTGCCTGGGCTTCGAGCTCGACGATTTCGCGCTCAAGGCGCTCCAAATCGAGCACCGCCGCAATATCAGCGTAGGTGGACCGGACCGCGCGAATGCGTGCACTGAAATCGATATCGAGCATGATGGGTTCAAGCTTACTCCGCGCCGAAGCACGCGCACGCCGTGTTGGCCCAGAAGCAGCGCTAGCACTCCCGTAGCCCGTTGCAGGCCGCGGGCAGACCGCTTAGATCACAGCTCCAGCCAATTGCATGGGAGCTCCGGCTTGCGGCCCCGCATGCCACGCACGCTCAAGGATGCCCACCGCGTCGCAAAGATCTTGCTCACTCGCCGAAAACGGCACACGCAAGAACCGTTCGAACACACCAGGGCTGCCAAAGCGTGGGCCGGGAGTGATCCGCAGTCCCGCACGGGCACACTCTCTGCTGAGCGCAGAACTGCGCTGCTCCCCCAGGTCCACCCAGAGGCAGACACCCCCGCTCGCCTGAGAAGGTCGCCACGTCGGCAATCGCACATCCAATTGTTCAACGAGCGCCCGGTGCCTCGCCGTCAAGGAGCGAGTACGCTCACTCAGAATCTCGTCGTACTGCGTGAGGGCCAGCTCGGCAAGCACCTGCTCCCAGCTTCCCGTGCCCAAGTCACCGATTCGCCGCGAAACTTCGAGTCTGCCAATCAGCTCCGGTGCTGCCCTGACCCAGCCGATCCGCAAACCACCCCACACAGACTTCGAGAGTGACCCCACGGTGAGCACCCGATCCTGCTCGTGAGGCAGATTCGCCGCCGCGGCAAAGGGCAGCACACTGCGCGTTTCGCGGAGGGTGAGTTCAGCGGTCGTCTCGTCGGCAATGATGTAGCCACCCTGAGCGCTCAGTTCGGTGATGATCCGCGCTCGCAACTCGTGCGACATGCTCAAGCCAGTCGGATTGTGGTGATCGGGGATCAGATAGCTGAGTTTCGGTGAGGTGCGTCGCACCGTCTCAATTGTGAGCGCTGGATCGTGGCCGTGAAGCAGCACGGGGAGGTCGGCCACGAGCGCACCTGTGGCGGCGAGCGCTTCTCGCGCGTGCGGGTAGCTCGGTGCCTCGATCAGGCTGCGGTCACCCCGAGAGAGCAGCGTGCGCGCGATCAAAAAGATCGCATGCTGGGCGCCGAGCGTCACCATGATCTGATCGGGACTCGTTGGCAGTCCTCGGTCGACGTAGCGAGCAGCGATCCGCTCTCGCAGCTCGGGCCTGCCCAGCGTGTCGTAGCCGTCAAGCAGGAACGTCTCGGGGTGCTCGTTGAGCGCACGAGCCGCAAGCATGGGGAGCCCGGCCCATGGTTCTGGCGAGGCGCGGGTGAGGTCGAGTACGGCATCGTCTCCGTCGGCACTCGATTCAGCTTCGGTCGGGCGCGGTACGCGGATCACGGTGCCCGAACCCTGACGGGTCAATGCGATGCCGGTCTCGCGCAGCCGCTGATAGCACGCACTCACCGTTGTTCGGCTGAGCTGGAGTGTCTCAGAGAGGGGTCGTTCGGCGGGCAACACCGTACCGGGAGCGAGCATTCCATCGCGCACAAGAAGCTCGATGCTGGCTGCAAGGTCGAGGTAGCTGTGCCCGCTCCCTCGCCAATTTCCGAGCATCTCGGCAAGGCGCCGGGCACTGAGTCGCTGCGAAATCATAAGGCCACTTTAAGCAGATCGGCCACTTGATCGCCAGTCCAATTTGAAGTGGACTGTACTCATGACGTTTCGCCTACTTCGATTGATCCCCGGTCTCCTGCTCTACGGCATCGCCGACGCATTCATGATCAGGGCAGCAATCGGAGTCGACTCCTGGACCGTGTTCGCACAGGGGATCTCAGTACGCACCGGGCTCAGCATCGGCCTGCTCACAAACATCATCGGCTTGCTTGTACTGCTGCTCTGGATCCCCCTCAGACAAAAACCCGGTATGGGGACGGTCCTCAACATCTTGCTCGTCGGCCCGGGCATCGAACTCGGCCTCTGGCTCCTCCCCACCCCTGAGGCACTCTGGCTGCGAGTCGTGTTCTTCACCATCGGACTGCTCCTTTTGGCCGTTGCGAGCGGCATCTACATCGGCGCACACCTCGGCCCTGGCCCCCGCGACGGCCTCATGACAGGAATACACTCCCGCTTCGGCACACCCATCTGGATCGCCCGCACCGGAGTCGAGGTAACGGTGCTCATTATCGGGTGGATCCTGGGCGGCAATGTGGGCGTAGGCACCGTCGCGTTTGCACTGCTAATCGGCCCACTCTGCAACCTCACCCTCCCCCTCTTCGACCCGCAGCATTGGCAGCGCAAGAAACACGAAAGCCGCCAGACCCCCACCGCAGTACTGGGCGAGGATCCGGCGGCAGCGTAACCGACTTCTACTGAGCGTCGGTTTCGTTCGGAACCTTGTTGAAGCCGGTGACCGGCTGATCCTCGTCGAAGGAGGCAGCCTTGCGCTTGAAGCCCTTGGTCATCACGATCAGGTAGATGAAGCCAATCACTGCCCAGATCAAGCCACCAATCAGCGCGTCTGCGTGCAGATTCGCCCAGAGGATACCTGTCATCAGCACACCGATTGACGGCATCACAATGAACTTGAAGATGTCGCCAGGAGTCTTGCGACGGCCCTTGCGCACCGCAAACCAAGCGATCACCGAAATGTTCACGAAGCTGAACGCGATCAGCGCGCCAAAGTTAATGAACGCGGCAATCATTTCAAGCGTGAACGCAATCGCGAGCATGCACACGACGCCGGTCAGCACGATGTTGAAGGTTGGGGTGTGAGTCTTGGGGTTGATGTATCCAAAGAAGCGCTTTGGCAGCACATTGTTGCGACCCATCACGAGCAGCATGCGTGACACCGAGGCGTGCGAGGCGAGACCCGAAGCGAGTGTCGCGCAGAATCCTGCTGCGGTGAGCACCGCCATCAGCATCTTGCCACCGACAGCTTCACCAATCATCGGCAGCGTCGAGTCCTCAATGAACTGCATGTCACCGCCAGGAGCGAAGTAGTTCCAGTCTGGGAATCGTGCCTGAGTGAAGTAACCAGCGATCAGGAAGATCGCGCCCCCGAGGAGCACGGTAAGGATCAGCGCGCGAGGCACAATCTTCGGGGTGCGTGCTTCTTCGACGTACATCGTGACAGCGTCAAAGCCAATGAACGAGAAGCAGACAATGGTCGCGCCCATCAGCACGGCACCCATTGTCACACCATCGTGGATGAAGGGCTGCATCGTTGCGATCGAGCCAACGCCCTCGCCACCGGCGAGCTGTGCCCACACCATCACCACGAACACGGTCATGACCACAATCGAGAACACGAGCAGGATCATGTTCACATTCGAGGTGCCCCGCATCGTGAGGTAAATAATGCCGGTGGTCAGGATGCAGTACAGCACGACCCAGATCCAGCCAGGCACCGCAGGGAAGACGGCCTCTAGGTAACTGCGAATAATCAAGCAGTTCACCATTGGCAACAGCATGTAGTCAATCAGTGAGGTCCACCCCACCATGAAGCCCACATTTGGGTGAATGGACTCACGCACATAGGTGTATGCAGATCCAGCGCTCGGGATCGCGCCAGACATCTTTCCGTAGCTAATTGCGGTGAAGATCATCACAATCAGCGCCACCAGATAGGCAAGCGGCACCACGTTGTTCGTGTCGCGCGCCACCATGCCGAAGGTGTCAAACACCACGGTCGGCGTCATATACCCCAGGCCGAGACCGACGATCGCCCACAGACCGAGGTTGCGTTTCAGCGATGCGCCTTTAGCGACTCCGGCCGCTGTAGTTGTTGCCATGTTCTCTCCTTTAAGAACCACAAATGATTTGTCAAATACCAAGAAATGCAGGTATTTCGGTGACAGACTCACACACCCTACACCCACAAAGTGCCCAAAAGATAACTTGCACCGGGTATCTCCACAAAGTCGCCTGGCGCGTGCCTTTTCCGCGGGACAATGCCCCCAGGCGCACACCCGCACCCGGCGAGAGATGACTCGGGCGTGTCGGTGAATCCCGTGCGAAGGCAAGGAGGTGCGGGATGCGGGTGATCGCAGCAGAGGAGGGCTTCACTGGGAGTGAAGCCCTCCTCTGTCAATGCAGCGAGCCCCCGCGCCCGATACACCGCAGCGCGTGCGGATGCATCAGACGAGCGCTAGGCCCGAGCGAGCCGCTTGCGCTTATTGATATTGACCATTTGCACGATAATCACGAGCGCGAGCGCCCCGAAGAAGACGATCGAGGCAAGCACATTCGCTTGCGCCGGAACACCCTTCAATGCCGAGACATAGATGAACTTCGGGAAGGTGGTGGCAGTGCCGGAGTTGAAGTTCGTGATGATGAAATCATCAAACGAAAGCGCAAAACTCAGCAGCGCTGCACCAATGATTCCTGGCATCAGCATTGGCAGAGTTACCCGCCAAAACACCTGCCCCGGTGCCGCGTAAAGATCGCGACCTGCCTCTTCAATCGACGGGTCCAGGGAGGCCACCCTCGCCTTGACCGCCACGACCACATACGAGATGCAGAACATCGTGTGCGCCAGGATGATCGTGCCAATGCCCTTCTCCACACCGGCGAGCAAGAACTGGGCCGCCAGACCCGCACCGAGCACGACCTCAGGCGTTGCCATCGGCGTAAACAGAAGCAGGCTCACCGTCGAGCGACCCTTGAACTTGTATCGCACCAACGCAATCGCAATCATCGTTCCAAGGACGGTCGCGATCACCGTGGCAATCACGCCCACCAAGATGCTGTTGCCAAACGCCGTGCACACCTGGGGAGCGCCACAGGGGTTCTGCCAGTTCGCGAGCGAGAAACCGTTCCAGATGATGTTGTTCCGGCCCCGCTTCTCGTTAAACGAGAACAGCACCACATGCACAATCGGCAACAGGAGATAGATCAGTGCGATCGTGCCAACAACGGGAATAAAGGCTTTGCCAAGGCTGAAGCTTTTCACAGCAGATCCTCCGCCCCGCTCTTGCGCACATATGTCGCGACGATCACCAGAATGATCACCATCAAGATGATCGAAAGCGACGCCGCCATCGGATAGTTCTGCGTCTGCAAGAAGTTCGACTCGATGACGTTACCGATCATCGCGGTCCCGGTACCACCGAGAAACTCACGAGAGGCATTCACATAGTCACCCGACATCGGGATGAAGCTCAGCAACGTGCCCGAAACGATACCCGGCATCGAGAGCGGCAGCGTCACCCTGCGAAACACGGTTACCGGCGAGGCGTAGAGGTCACTGCCCGCCTCGATCAGTCGCAAATCCAGCGCTTGCAACGAAGCGAACATTGGCAACACCATAAACGGAATGAAGTTGTACACCAGACCGAAGATCACCGAGAAGTGCGTGCCAATCAACTCACTCGGCAGAATCGACTTCCAAGCGAGCGTGCGAAGCAAGAAGCTAATGAAGAACGGCGCCACCACAAGGATCAGCAGAATGCCCTGCAACATGGGACGGTGCCGCACCTTCACGCCAATCAGATACGCCAATGGGTAGCTAATCAGCAAGCCAATGATCGTGGCCGTCAGCGAGTACGCGAAGGATCGCAAGATGTGCGGCCAATACTCCTGCAGCGCAGCCCAATAGTTCGAGAACTGGGCCGCAGCAACGTATTGACCAATGCCGCCGCTCTCAGCTGGCGCCTGCAACGAGGTAATCGCCAGCTGGATAAACGGTGCCACAAAGAACAGCAGCATGTAGGCAATGCCCGGAGCAAGCAGGAGCAGAGCTATCCACCCGCGCTTCCTGGGTGCCTGTTCAACGGCCTTCGAGTTGGCCGAGAAAGCGGTAAAAGCCATGACCGCCCCTACTCAGCAAGCCCCGCTTGCGCGGCAATGGCCTGTGTCGACAGGTCAGCAGTGAGCGCACCGGTCTCAAGACGATCATCGGCGAGGCCGAAAGTGTGCTCCACCAGCCAGCTCAACCACACCTGGTCTCCCAGACGAGCAGCAGGGCCTGCCTCGACGTTTTGCGCGAATACCTGCACGCTGCCAGCTCCAGGCACCTCAACGGTGTATTGCGTGCTCACACCGATAAACGAGACATCGCTGATCTGGCCGGGGCCGATCACATTGAGGCCCGCCTCGGCGCTCGGCGCGCTCGTGTGCAAGCGAAGCTTCTCCGGCCGAACACCGACCGTCATCTGACCGTTCTCGCGCTCACTCCGACGGCGTGGCACACTGATGCGCCCGGCAGCAGACACGGTGTGGATCACCTGATCGGTGCCGCCGTCAACGTCAACACTGAACAAGTTCGACTGACCGAGGAAGTTCGCCACAAACACCGTTCTCGGGAGTTCGTAGAGCTCTTCCGGCGCACCCATCTGCTCAATGCGGCCCTTGTTCATCACCGCGACCGTGTCGGCCATGGTCATGGCCTCCTCTTGGTCGTGAGTGACATGCAAGAACGTCAGACCCACCTCCTGCTGAATCTGCTTCAGCTCGAATTGCATCTGCCTGCGGAGCTTCAGATCGAGCGCGCCCAGCGGCTCGTCAAGCAGCAGCAGCGCCGGGCGGTTCACCACGGCACGAGCGAGCGCCACTCGCTGCTGCTGGCCACCGGAAAGCTGCGCTGGTTTGCGGTCAGCGATGTGATCCAGCTCGACGAGTTGCAGCGCCTCATGCGCTTTGCCCACCGGGTTTGCAATCGAGCGACGACGCAGACCAAAGGCCACATTCTCGAGGATCGTCATGTGCGGAAACAGCGCATACGACTGAAACACCGTATTGACTGGACGCTTATGCGGTTTCAGCGCGGTGACATCTCGACCACCCAGCAGAATCTTCCCCTCGCTCGGATCCTCAAGCCCCGCCACCAATCGCAAGGTGGTCGTCTTCCCGCACCCGGAAGGCCCGAGCAGAGCGAAAAACGAACCGGCAGGGATGGTGAGATCGAGGTGCTCAATCGCAGTGAACCCGGGGAAGCGTTTTTGGATACCGACAAGTTCGAGATCCGCTCCAGCCTCTGCGAACGATCCCTGTGCTACCTGCGCCATTAGAGCCCCAGCACCTTCTGGAACTCAGAAGAGTACTTCTTGTCTTCTTCCGGGCTGAGCGTGCGGAAACTGTGCAGGCGAGTCCAGTCCTCTTCAGATGGGAAGATCAGCGGATTGTCTGCGTTCTCAGGGTTGATCTCACGCATCGCCTCCTGCGTTCCCTTCACCGGAGGCACGAAGGTGACATAGTCAGCGACCTGGGCCATCACCACGGGATCGTAGTAGTAGTTGATCATCTCTTCTACGAGTGGCTTCTGCGCAGCATCGGTACCGTTCGGAATCGTGAACGAGTCAGCCGCGATCATGCCTCCAGCCTCAGGAACCTCCATGGTCCACTGGTTGCCTTCTTCGGCATTCATCATGATGACGTCACCGGTCCAGGCCATTGCGGCGAGCGTGTCACCGCGCTGCAAATCTTGCGTGTAGGAGTTGCCCTTGACGTTCTTGATCTGCCCGCTCTTGATCCCGTCATCGAGCCAGGCGAGCGCCTCGTCCCACTCCTTGTCACCCCACTGACCCGCTGGATCGTAGCCAAGCCCGGCAAGAATCATGCCCATCGTGTCGCGCAGCTCGGTGAGCACACCGACCTTGCCCTTGAGCTCTGGACGCATGAAATCATCGAGGGTCTTGATGCCGTTCGGCACCGCTTCGGTGTTCCAGACGTATCCGGATGCCGGGAGCTGCCAAGGAATAGTGAACTTACGTCCGGGATCCACGTCGAGGGCGTTCCACTGAGAGTCCACGAGATTTGCCTTCACATTTGGCAGATTCGCGTAGTCAAACTCCTGGATCTGACCGGCCTGCACCAGTCGCGCGTTCATCCAGTCGGTGAAGGTAATCACGTCATAGCCGACGGACTGATCCTGCGCCAGCTGATCCTTGATCTTGCCGTAGAAGGTGTTGTTGTCGTCAATATCCTCGATGTATTCGACGCTGATGCCGGTTTCAGCGGTGAAGTTGTCGAGCGAATCCCAGCTTCCAGTTTCTTCGTTGAAATCGAGGTAATAGGTCCAGTTGCCCCAGATGATGTTGCCGGCATCTCCTGCACCACCACCGCTGCCTCCTGGACTGCAGGCGGCGAGGCCAAGCATGCCCGCGCTCGCACCGGCAACTCCGGCACCTTTGAGTAGTTGACGTCGATTGAACTGCTGCTGACGCACCATGCTCACAATGTTGCGGACAATGGGGTCTTCAGACATACGGCTCGCCACAATGGACTCCTTCAAATAGTCGAGTGGGTTGACTCATGCGACGAGCTTCCTCAGGCATCGTCGCCTAATTTGTCGTTTCGAATATCCCACAAGACCTGTGCACCCGGCAACACAGTGGCGTGTTTTTGGAGCATTCTTGACGAAACAGTTACATAAGAGAAGAGGGTGCTTCGGATTTCGCAGCACTTTCCCTGCCTTTGCTTCGGAATCAGCAGTTGCGGCCTTCTTGTTTCAATGAGAAGATCGGTATCGTGAGTAAACGAACCCGTCCGTCACTCGACGCGACGTCAAAAGCAATCATTGAGCAACTCCAGCTTGATGGTCGCCGTTCGTATGCCGAAATCGGCAAAGCGGTGGGCCTCAGCGAGGCCGCCGTTCGCCAGCGGGTACAGAAGCTCACCGACGCCGGGGTCATGCAGATAGTGGCAGTGACCGACCCGATGAGCCTGGGCTTCAGCCGCCAGGCCATGATCGGCGTTCGTGTTTCCGGCGACACCAGGGTCGTCGCCGACCGTCTCAGCGACATGCCAGAGGTTGCTTATGTGGTGCTTAGCGCCGGCTCCTTTGACATTCTCGCTGAGCTCGTCTGTGAAGACGACGAAGCGCTCATCGAATTGTTGAATGAAAAGATTCGACTCGTCGAGGGCGTTGCGAGCACGGAAACATTCGTCTACCTGCAACTCAAAAAACAGAAATACGACTGGGGAACACGATAACCATGTCATTCGATCCAACTGCAGCGGTCGACACCGCAGCTCTCCAGGCTTCGGCCCGGAAGCACATGTGGCCGCACTTCACCAACCGCAAGGTTCTCAACGACGGCATTCCAGTGATCGTTCGTGGCGAAGGCCACCACATCTACGATGCTGCCGGCAAGGAATACATCGACGGCCTCGCTGGTCTGTTCGTTGTGAACGCAGGCCACGGCCGCGATCGCATCGTAAACGCAGCTGCCAAGCAGATGAAGCAGCTCGACTTCATGCCACTGTGGTCATACGCCCACCCGGCTGCAATCGAGCTCTCGGAGCGCCTCGCTTCGTACGCTCCAGGCGAGATGAACAAGGTCTTCTTCACCACCGGTGGTGGCGAAGCTGTGGAGTCGGCATTCAAGCTGGCGAAGCACTTCTGGAAGATCAAGGGTCAGCCCATGAAGCACAAGGTGATCTCGCGTTCGGTCGCGTACCACGGCACCCCTCAGGGCGCCCTGGCGATCACCGGCATCCCCGACATGAAGAAGTTCTACGAGCCACTGACCCCTGGTGGTCACCGCGTTCCGAACACCAACCACTACCGCGCTGAAGAGATGGGTGCACCCACCGATCTCGAGGCATTCGGCCAGTGGGCAGCAAACCGCATCGAAGAAGCGATCCTCTTCGAAGGCCCAGAAACCGTTGCTGCGGTATTCCTTGAGCCAGTACAGAACTCGGGCGGCTGCTTCCCACCTCCCCCCGGATACTTCAAGCGCGTGCGCGAGATCTGCGATCAGTACGATGTGCTGCTCGTCAGTGACGAGGTCATCTGTGCCTACGGTCGCGTCGGTGATTTCTTCGCTTCGAAGGCACTCGGCTACGAGCCAGACATCATCACCTCGGCGAAGGGCATCACCTCGGGCTACGTTCCCCTCGGTGCCATGATCGTTTCGGACAAGGTTTCGGAGCCGTTCAACTCGACCGAGAACACCTTCTACCACGGCTTCACCTTCGCTGGTCACCCAGCCGCTGCTGCAGCCGCACTCGAGAACCTCGACATCTTCGAGGAAGAAGACCTCAACGGTCGCGTCCGCGAGAACAGCCCACTGTTCCGCGCCGAACTCGAGAAGCTGCTCGACATCGACATCGTCGGTGACGTTCGCGGCGAGGGCTACTTCTTCGGTATTGAGCTTGTCAAGGACAAGACCACCAAGGAGACCTTCAACGAGGCAGAGAGTGATCGCCTGCTGCGCGATTACCTCTCACCAGCACTGTGGGACGCCGGCCTCTACTGCCGTGCAGACGACCGTGGAGACCCCGTCATCCAGCTCGCTCCGCCGCTGACCATCGGTCAGGCTGAGTTCGCTGAGATCGGCAGCATCCTGCGCAGCGTTCTGAAGGACGCTTCGTCGAAGATCTAATCTTCAGATGCAAGAAAGCCCGCTCCGGTTTCGACCGGGCGGGCTTTTTGCATGTCTCGCAGCCGAGCACGGCTTTGGGCGACCCCTGCTTGCCGCCCTCACAGCGACTCGCAGGGCTCTGTGGCACAGGCTCACCTCCGGGCACGCAAAGAGGGCGTTGGATCAGCACCGCCGATCCAACGCCCCACGCACAAAGCCGCGCCTGCGCTAGCTATTCAGCGCCTGCAAACGATCCTCTTCGTCCATGCGAATGCACGACTCGATAACCGCTTCAAGTGCGCCGTTCATCACCTGGTCAAGGTTGTACGCCTTGAACCCCGTGCGATGGTCAGCGATACGGTTCTCTGGGAAGTTGTAGGTGCGGATCCGCTCCGAGCGATCCATCGTGCGAATCTGGCTCGAACGATGCGCAGACGCCTCAGCGGCCGCTTCTTCCTGCTGGCGAGCCAGCAGTCGGGCGCGCAGCACGCGCATCGCTGCCTCACGGTTCTGCAACTGCGACTTCTCGTTCTGCATCGACACCACGATCCCGGTAGGAACGTGCGTAATCCGCACCGCGGAGTCGGTCGTGTTCACCGACTGACCTCCGGGACCGGAAGAACGATACACATCGATCTTCAGATCGTTCTGGCTGATCTCAACCTCTTCAGGCTCGTCAACCTCCGGGTACACGAGCACGCCCGTGGTCGAGGTGTGAATGCGCCCCTGAGACTCAGTCACCGGAACACGCTGCACTCGGTGCACGCCACCCTCGTACTTCAGGTGCGCCCATACGCCCTGCGAAGGATCGCTCGCGTTCGATTTGATCGCGATCTGCACGTTCTTGTACCCGCCGAGATCACTCTCGTCGGCCTCGATCATCTCGGTCTTCCAGCCCTTGCTCTCTGCGTAGTGCATATACATGCGCAGCAGATCAGCGCCGAAGAGCGCCGACTCGGCACCGCCCTCGCCGCCCTTGATCTCAAGAATGACGTCACGAGCGTCATCGGGGTCGCGCGGGATCAGCAAACGCCGCACCCGCTCCTGTGCCACTGCCAGTTGCTCCTCAAGCTCGGGAACCTCTTCAGCGAAGGCATCATCTTCTTTGGCAAGCTCGCGCGCGGCCTCAAGATCGTCCTGAAGCTGAATCCAGTTCTCGTGCGCGGCCTTGATCTTGCTGAGCTCGGCATAGCGTCGGTTCACACGCTTCGCGCGCGCCGCATCAGCATGCAGCGCCGGATCGGCGAGCTCTTCTTGCAACTGCTCGTGTTCAGCGAGCAGCCCAGCTACCTGTTCAAACATGTGTGGCTCCAGGGTTAGGCGTCGAGCTGACGCTGAGTCACCGCCAAGAACTCAACATTCGACGAGGTGTCCTCGAGCTTGGCAAGCAGCTGCTCAAGAATCTCAGCTTGGCTTGCACCCTGCTGAGCCCGGCGAATGCGGTTCATCACGCGCGCTTCAGCCTCGCTGGTGAGGCGAGACTCGTGGCGAGTCGACGAGTGCGCGAGATCAACGGCTGGGAAAATGCGGCGATCAGCAGCATCACCGTTGAGACGCAGTTGCATGTTCGCAACGCCCTCCAGCTCGCCAATCAGCGCCTCATCGAGCTGTGAATCGGCTTGTGCGGAGAGGGTGGCGATAACGGTCAGTGATCCACCGTTCTCAATGTTGCGAGCCGCACTCAGCAGTCGCTTCACAGGGAACACTGAGGCCGCGTCGAGGCTACCTGCTGGGACACGAACAGCGGCCGGAGCGGCGAGGTTGTACGCGCGAGCAAGGCTGGTCAGCGAGTCGATGAGCACGACCACATCGTGTCCGAGCTCGACCAAGCGCTTGGCGCGCTCAATAGCCAATTCGACGACCGTGGCGTGATCTTCTGCTGGACGATCAAAGGTTGACGCAATGACCTCACCGTTTACGGTGCGCTGCAGCTCAGTAACCTCTTCTGGACGCTCGTCAATAACGACCAGCATCAGGTGAGCATCGGGCTGGTTCTGTGCCACTGCATTGGCGATCTGACGAAGAGCGGTGCTCTTGCCTGATTCATGCGGGCCGACGATCAGACCGCGCTGACCCTTGCCGATTGGCGCAAACAGGTCGATGACACGGGCACCCAGTTCGTTCGCCTCGGTTTCAAGGCGAATGCGCTCGTTAGGGTGAATTGGCGTGAAATCAGCAAACTCGGGGCGAGTCTGGTTCTCTTCAACCGGCTTGGAGTTGATCGAATCGACCTTGACGATTGCGTTGTACTTCTGACGCCCTCCGCCATCGTTCTCACGAGGCTGACGAATCGCACCAACGACAGCATCGCCCTTGCGCAGGCCATACTTCTTCACCTGGCCGAGCGACACATACACATCGCCCGTGCCCGGAAGGTAGCCGCTCGTGCGCACGAACGCGTAGTTGTCGAGCACATCGAGAATGCCTGCGATCGGCAGCAGCACATCGTCTTCGGTGATCTCAGGCTCGTCATCGTTGCCACCGCGACGCTTCCGGTCTCGCTGACGAGTGCGGCTCGAACGGGTCTGGCCGTCGTTGCCGTTGTTCGCATTGGAATTGCGGTTGTTGCCGTTGCTGTTGCCGTTCGACTCGGCTTTTTCGGCCTGTTCCTCGCCCTCAGCCTGCTTCTCAGCCGCGTCGCTCTCGCTCTGCTTCTGATCGTTCTGCTCAGTTGCCTGATCAGCATTGTCGGCATTCTGCTTGCGGCTGCGGGTGCGGGTATTCCGCTTCCGCGGGGTGCTCGGCTCAGCTGCGACCTCTTCGGTCTGCTCAGCGCCAGAAGCCTGAGTCGACACATCAGGCTTCACCGCATCGGCATCGCCAGCCTCGGCCTTCGAGTCGCCCGCCTGAGCCGCGCTCGCAGCGGCTTCATCAGCCTTCGTCGCAGCATCAGCGGCGCTTGCAGCGGTCTGGCGCCGACGGCGAGTTGCAGGTGCCTTCTTCGGTGCAGCCTCAGCAGCTGGCGCCTCAGCGGGCGCGGCCTCAGCCGGTGCAGCCTCAGCCGCGACAGCAGCCCCATCAGCTTCAGGCTCAACTGACTCGGCCTTCTTGCGCGCACGAGAAACGCGCTTCTTGGGCGCAGCTGCCTCGGCCGCAGGGGCATCAGTTGACGCCGCCGACGTGTCTGCGGCCTCGCTTGCAGCCTCAGCCGGAGCCGAGGCCTTCGGTGCTGCTTCGGTCGCCGACTCTGCGTCAGCCCCAGCGCTCACCCGGCGTGAAGCGCGACGGCGAGTCGGAGCAGCAGCTGGTTCAGCCGCTGGGTTCTGGTCAGAGGCCACTGCGGCCTCAGGAGAAGTGGCCTGGGGGGCAGCGGTCTGCTCCTGGCTCTCTTCCGAAATGGAGTTCTGCTCCACGGTCGTCCTTTCGACAATGGTGCGCGAATGCTACCGCCACGATCGGGGCACGCAGTACGCACGACAAAAGTTTCAATCACCGAAACGGTGAGGGAAGAATCCACGACGCGTGCGAGCGAAAGCCACTACGCGGGGATCTCCTCTACTGTAGCACCCTTGATGTCGACCGCGAGGAAAAGCGGCGTCCAGTCTGCAGATACCTGAGCCGCAATTTCAGCAGCGGCGATCCGCTCCCCCGGATCCCCAGCCAGCACCAGCACCGAAGGGCCAGCACCAGAGACCACTGCAGCGTACCCGGCATCACGCAGCGCGCGAATCAGATCACGAGTGCCAGGCATTGCCTCGCCTCGATAGTTCTGGTGGAGGCGATCCTCGGTTGCCTCAAACAACAACTCTGGACTCTGCGTCAACGCCGCAACCAGCAGCGCCGAACGCGACACATTGAACACCGCGTCCTCGTGCGGCACCTGCTTCGGTTGCAGGCTGCGCGCAAACTCCGTTGACATCGTGAAATTCGGCACCAGGACCAACGGGGAAACCCCCCGATGCACATTCAATCGCTTGAATCGAGGCGTGCCCTCAGCATTGACCCAGGCAATCGTCAACCCGCCAAACAGCGCGGGTGCAACATTATCTGGGTGCCCCTCAAGGTCGGTAGCGAACCGAAGCAGGTCATCTTCAGACAGCTCAATCGGATCGGCATCTGCGGCAAGCAGCCCGGCGGCAAGCATGACCCCCGAAACAATTGCTGAACCCGAAGACCCCATGCCCCGCCCGTGCGGAATACGATTGTGAGCTTCGATCTCGACACCCGGCATCGAGCGACCAAGCTGCTCAAAGACATACGCAGCCGAACGAGCAACCAGGTTGCTCTCATCGCTCGGCACCTCACCCTCGCCCACACCGGTCACATGAACGCGCACCCCGGAATCAACGGTACGGACGGTCAGTTCATCGCCATAGGCAAGGGCAATACCAAGAGTGTCAAACCCGGGCCCGAGATTTGCGCTGGTAGCAGGAACGCGAACGCGCAGATGAGTCATCAGTTTCCTTCAAGTCGGAGCACGCTGGTCACCTCGACGACCGCAGCATTTTCGCGCAGCGCAGCCACCGTCGCGGCAAGTTCAGCTTCACGGGCGTGGTGCGTGCCGATCACCAGAGTAGCGTGACCCGCAGCCCCGTGTTCAGGAACCGACTGCTCCACGCTCGCGGCAGACACCCCGTGTTCTGAGAGGAGGCCAGCAACCGTCGCAAGCACACCTGGCTCGTCGTGCACACGAAGCATCACCTGGTAGCGAGTAATGACCTCCTGCACCGGCAGCACAGGCAGCTCAGCGTGCGCCGAGCCAGGGATACCAGGACCACCCGCAACGTGGCGGCGGGCAGCGGTCACCAAATCACCAAGGACCGCAGAAGCGGTCTCCACTCCACCTGCACCCGCCCCGTAGAACATCAACTCACCGGCGGCCTCAGCCTCAACGAACACGGCGTTCTTGCCACCGTGTACCGCAGCAAGTGGATGCTCGCGGCTGATCAGCGCGGGGTACACCCGGGCAGAGACACCCTCAGATCCCTCGGACGTTGTCAGACGCTCAGCAATAGCAAGCAGTTTGATGACATACCCGGCACGCGAAGCTGCCTCAATCTGATCGAGGGTCACATTCGTGATGCCCTCCCGGTACACGGAGTCAACCGGCACATCAGTGTGGAAGGCGATCCGGGCAAGAATGGTTGCCTTCTGAGCCGCGTCGTATCCCTCCACATCGAGGGTGGGATCAGCCTCAAGGTATCCAAGCTCACTCGCCACACGCATTGCTTCTTCGGCAGAATCACCAAAACGATCCATACGGTCGAGAATGTAGTTCGTCGAGCCGTTCACGATACCCATCACCCGCACAATGTGATCACCCGCAAGGCTCTCACGCAGTGGACGAATGATCGGGATCGCTCCAGCAACCGCTGCCTCGTAAGAAAGCTGCGCGCCCACCTGTTCTGCAGCCTCAGCAAGCTCAGGGCCGTGCGCTGCGATCAGGGCCTTGTTGCCCGTAATCACATCGGCTCCGCCTTCGATGGCTCGCAGGATCAAACTGCGCGCAGGCTCGATGCCGCCCATGAGCTCAATCACGATATCCGCGCCAAGCACCAACTGCTCTGCGTCGGTAGTGAACAACTCCCGAGGAAGCTCGACGTCGCGCTTCGCATCGAGATCACGGACGGCGATGCCGACGAGCTGGAGCCGTGCGCCAATACGTGCAGCGAGCTCATCACCCTGCTCCAACAACAGCCGGGCTACCTGAGAGCCAACCGAGCCACTTCCGAGCAGCGCAACTCGAAGGTCGCGATATGCGTTCACGTGGATATCTCCATTCATTTCGGGTGAAAGGGGTGTGGGTAACGCGTCGCTACAACGGTCAGATGACCGAGCGCGCGAGAAGATCCTCTTCGGTTTCGCCGCGCACGATCACGCGAGCCTCGCCGTTTCGCACCGCGACCACCGCGGGTCTCGGCACATAGTTGTAGTTGCTTGAGAGCGACCAGCAGTACGCACCGGTTGCAGCCACCGCGAGCACATCCCCCGGCGCCACATCAGCCGGAAGCACATCGCGCGGCACCACAATGTCGCCCGACTCGCAATGCTTTCCGACCACGCGAACCAGCTGCCCAGGAGCCTCGCTCGCGCGATTAGCGAGTCGCACATGATAGTCAGAACCGTAGAGTGCGGGTCGGGCATTGTCGCTCATACCGCCATCAACGCTGACGTACAGACGCGAATCAAAACCCAGATCAGCAGGATCACCGGCAGCATCAGAATCAGCAAGCTGCACCGACTTCGTCGTGCCCACCTCATAGAGCGTGACACCAGCCTGACCGATAATGCTGCGGCCCGGCTCAAACGCCAGCTTTGGCAACGCGATCCCGGCTTCCGCGCTCGTCGCCGCAACAATATCTGCCAATTGTGCGGCAAGTTCCGCAATATCTGGCGCCGCATCGGCCTGATCCGGGGTGTAGGCGATCCCAAAACCGCCACCCAGATTCAGTTCGGGAACAGGTGAGCCCAGCACACGCTCAAGCTCGGCATAGACACCAAGCATTCGACGAGCCGACTCCCGGAAGGCATCACTCGAGAAAATCTGCGAGCCAATATGACAGTGCAAGCCGGCGAAATCGAGCGACGCATGCTGAGCAATCTGCGAAGAGAGCTCGACCGCACGAGACAGCGGCAAGCCAAACTTCTGGTCTTCGTGAGCGGTCGCCAAGAAGTCATGAGCGCCCGCGTGCACCCCACTATTGATGCGCAGACGCACGCGTTGCCGCACCCCAGCAGCCGCAGCTGCCTCAGCGATCCTCGAAATCTCCTGCTCGCTATCGATAATCAAGGTGCCGACACCCACCGCAACAGCCCGTGCGATCTCAGCCTGGCTCTTGTTATTGCCGTGAAATCCGATGCGCGCCGGGTCAACACCCGCAGCAAGCGCAACAGCAAGCTCGCCGCCGCTCGCCACATCAATGTTCAGGCCCTCTTCGACCATCCAACGCGCAACCTCAACGCACAAAAATGCCTTGCCTGCGTAATACACGGTCGCCTCGGTGCCGACCCGCGCACACTCACGCTGCAACGCCTCACGAGTACGTACCGCACGATCACGGGCGGCCTGTTCGTCGACCACATACAGCGGGGTGCCGAATCGCTCAGCCAGCTCAGTCGCCGAGACATCGGCAATCTTTATGCGCCCGCAATCGCGGCCTCTGCGAGCCGAAGGCGGAAACACGCGCTGGTCGATCGAATTCAGGTCATTCACTCGGCCAATTCTAGTGTGAAGCACATGCACGCTCACGCTTGTTACGGAGCGGCACAGCTTCCAGGCTGGAGTTGACGATCATTTGACAGCAAATCAGGAGCGAGTGCTGCCGAAACCGTCGCAGAACCCCCAAACACATTCGATGTGAATTCGACAGCGGTCAAGGTGATTCCCGCAGGAATCTGATCACGCACGCACAGCAGATGGGTGTCAAGGAGAGTTGCCGCCGCATCGCCAAGGAGAGGACGCAACTCATCAGCGCTCAGATCAAACCCAGCAGCGCTCACAGAAGTCGGGCTCACCAGCAAGTCACCCTGCTCGACCGACACCGCAAGCGCCGCCTTCAACTGCACGTCAAACCCAAACATCTGCATCGTGCGCCCCAGCTCAATCTCGCCCTCACGCACTGTGCCCTCATCGATCAAGCCGTCGCTGACAACAGACATCACCGCATTCATGCTCTTCGAAGGAATCGTGGCAGAAGCAGTCGCGCCAATAATGTCACCGTGCGCAGGATCGAACGGAACAGAATCAGCCGAAGCGAAGAGATTCGCCTGAATCCCGTCAAACACCTCGATATTGTCGACACGCATCGAGACATTATTCACATGCCCCGTCAACGCCGGAAACAGTGCTGAACCGCCAAGTTCCACCTCAACCGGATGTGTGCTCGACAGGCCCATATTGTCGCGCACTACCCCAGCGATCACGGTAGGAATGATCGCCCGCAGGGCAAGCTCGGCCAAGCCGGCAAGCGCAGCGATCGACAGCACCGCCACAATCAGACGCAGCCACAGCCGCGACTTCTTGCGCACAGCCGCCTCAGGCGCGCCACCGAACTCCGGGACGGTCTCGCCCGTACCGGACACACTCACCTCTGGTGTCACCTGCCGATCCGACATCAGGCCTACGATCCTCCGAACCCCAACTAGAGGCGTTCGGGAGCAGTCACTCCGAGCAGGTCAAGACCATTGCGGATCACCTGACCGGCAGCATCGTTCAGCCAGAGACGGGTACGGTGCAGATCAGCAATCGGCTCCTCACCCTGAGGAATCACCCGGCAATTGTCGTACCAGCGGTGGAAATCAGCCGCAAGTTCTTCGAGATACCGGGCAATTCGATGTGGTTCGCGCAGCTCAGCAGCACCCGCCACAATCGCCGGATACTGCTGCAATTTGCCCAGCAACTCGGTTTCAGTTTCGTGAGTAAGCAGCGCAGGATGAAAGCCATCCTCACGACGCACTCCGGCCGCCTCGGCGTTACGCGCTACCGCGCAGGTGCGAGCATGCGCATACTGCACATAAAAGACCGGATTATCGTTCGTGCGGCTACGGAGCTTCTCACCATCAAGCGAAAGCGGTGAATCAGCAGGGTAACGCGCCAGCCAATACCGCAGCGCGTCACTGCCCAGCCACTCCAGCAAATCATCAAGCTCAACGATATTGCCCGCACGCTTCGACAATCGCGCGCCATTCAAATTCACCAACTGCCCGATCAGCACCGTGATATCAGTCTCGATGTTGTCACCCGCTGCACCAGCAATAGCGGTCAAGCGGCCGATGTAGCCGTGATGGTCAGCACCAAGCAGATAGATCTTCTCGCCGAAGCCGCGATCCTTCTTGTCAAGGTAGTAGGCGGCGTCAGCGGCAAAATACGTGTAAATGCCGTTGCCGCGAGTAAACACCCGGTCTTTATCGTCACCAAAATCGGTAGTCCGCACCCAGATCGCATCGTCAGCCTCAAACACGTGACCCTGCTCACGCAGACGATCCACAGCAGCAGCAATCGGGCTCTTGCTGCCATCGGCACCATCAGCATGCAGCGTCCGCTCAGAGAAATACACGTCGAAATGCACGTTGAATCGCTCAAGAGAATCCTGGATCTCAGCAAGCTGCTGCTGATACGCCGCCTCTTGAGTGATCTCCAACGCCTTCGCGCGATCCTGCGCTGCGATCTCGGCAAGATTCGGGATCTGCGCATTCACCTTGCGGGCAAGCTCGCCGATGTATTCACCGGGGTAAGCATCTTCAGGCGCGTCTTCTCCGAGCGCCGAGGCAAGCACCGAACGGCCAAACTTATTCATCTGAGCGCCAGCATCATTGATGTAGTACTCGTTCGACACCTCAGCACCAGCCGCACGCAAGACGCGCGAAATGGAATCACCGAGCGCCGCCCAACGGGTGTGGCCCAAATGCAGGGGACCGGTCGGGTTCGCACTCACGAACTCAAGATTGATCTTCTGCCCGGACAGCACATTGCTGCGGCCATACTCCTTGCCCTGTTCCACAACCCGACGGGCCGTCTCACCAGCGCTCGCCGCATCGAGCGTAATGTTTATGAAGCCTGGGCCAGCGATCTCAGTACGGGCCACGCCCTCAATCGCATCCACCTTGGTGGTGATGAGCTGGGCAAGCTCACGCGGGTTCATCCCGATCCGCTTCGCGAACTTCATCGCGAGATTCGATGCCCAATCGCCATGCTCGCGATTCTTAGGGCGCTCAGGCTGAGCGTCAGCAACGCTCACCACAACGATCTCGCTGTCGTCACCCTCGGTTTCGGCAGCACGTCGTCGCTCAGCGATGATGTCGTTGAGGATGCGGGCGAGGTGGTCTGCGAGTTCTTGAGGGGTCACGAGGATCAATTCTACTGTTTCTTTGCGCCGGTGTTTCGCAGGCAAAACATGCCGAGCTTCGTGAGCTGCGCACATGGGCAGCTGCGGGTGCGCTAGGCTGATCCTTGGCTTTGTGCTCGCCTCCGTAGCTCAGGGGATAGAGCGCCGGTTTCCGGTACCGTAGGTCGGGGGTTCGAATCCCTCCGGGGGCACAGGTTGTGAAGAGGTCTCCATCGTTTCGGCGGTGGGGGCCTCTCTTTGTGTTCCGAGGTGAATCGGCCGCTGCGAGCGAGCGACGGTGAGTTAAAATCAAGATCTCCCCTTCACCCCCCAGCAAAGGTCTTCTATGCGCACCCCCACACTTCTTTCAGCACTCGCGCTCGCAGGGGCCCTCTCCCTCTCGATGGTGGGGTGCGGAGCCAGCACAGACACTACCGCCGCGGCTCCAACAGCTGAGAGCGAAACTGCTCCGGCCCAGCAAGAGTGGGAGAACGACACGGCCCTCGAAGATCGAATCAAGCTCATTGATGCCGTCAAGAGCGTTGAGGCAACTCGCAGCGGATCAGACATGCTGGTCGTCAACCTGGAAATCGATGACCCCGCCGCGAGCGAAGCCTACAACCGGGTAACCGTGACCTCCGTGCTCAGCGCGATCACAGTGACCCTCTTCTCCAATCCAGTGGAACTCGTACAAATCAACACTGACGCCGACATCAGCAGCGTGATGGAGACGCTCAACGCTCCCCCAGAGTCACTGGTGAACGATGGGAAGTCGTTGGAGCTGCTGGGCTCCTGGTTTCTGAACCAGTAGTGAATTCGTTCCGGGACGTGTTCCCGGGACGAGCGCAGCAGGGCAGTCGCGCGGCCTATTCGCCGCGGGGTGTTCCATCTGACACGCGCAATTGGGCTGCTCGATGCGGCTCTGCGAACTCGCTATGTGCGCATTTCGTGCCTGCGCTATTTCTGCTTGCGCTATTTCTGCATGCGCTATTTCTGCCTGCGCTGTTTCTGCCTGCGCTTCGATCGCGCACGCGTATCAAGAGTGCGAGGGCCCCGGCCGTTCTGCAGTCACCGGGACTGCGCCCGTGAATCCATCCCGCTCATTTGCCAGTTCTGTGATTCGTTTTCGCGACAGGAACCACCCAAGAATGAGCAGTGGGATGAGAATGATCAGTGAGGCGAGCACCCATTTTCCGGTTTCTGAAAAACCCATCGCGATGAGCACGGTGACGAGGAACGCCAGGGTGAGATAGGAAGTAAAGGGTGCTGCGAAGAGCCGGAAGCTTGGCCGAGTAACGATCCCCTTTTTCGCCCAAGAGACAAATTTGATGTGGCAAAGCACGATGGTCATCCACCCGCCGATGATGCCAATCGATGCCACTTCAAGGGCGATCTCAAATGCGCGGGATGGCCAAAGAGCGTTGATCCCGACGCCCACCACAGTGATGACCGCGGTAAGGAGGATACCTCCGTAGGGCACCCCGTTCTTGCTCATGACGGCAGTGAATCGAGGCGCAGAACCGTTCACCGACATGGATCGCAGGATCCTCCCTGTGGAATAGAGTCCCGCGTTGAGGCTGGAAAGCGCTGCAACCAGCACCACCAGGTTCATAATCGAACCAGCAATCGCGCCCGTCTCGGGCGATCCGATACTGCTAAAGAAGGTGACAAAGGGGCTCTCGCCGTCTTTGTAGGAAGTGTATGGGAGCAGCAACGAGAGAAGCAGCACAGAACCGACGTAGAACACCGCAATGCGAATCACCACTGTGTTGATCGCTCGCGGCATGACCTTTTCTGGGTTCTCGGTCTCCCCCGCTGCCGTGCCCACCAGTTCCACACCGGAATAGGCGAAGAGGACGCCGGTGACAGCGATGACCATGCTGAGCACGCCGGAGGGGAAAAAGCCTCCGTAATCTGAAATGACACTGAAGCCGGTTGCCCCAGCCACAGTTGTGCCGCCAAAAATCAGGAAACCACTGCCAACGATAAGAAACGTGACCAGCGCGGAAACTTTGATGAGCACAAACCAGAACTCCATTTCTCCGAACAGCTTGACGCTCACCAGGTTCATTGAAAGCACAATCACAAGCGCAACGAGTGCGATCGTCCACTGCGGAACGGATTGCAATGGCTCCCAATACTGGCTCCAGAACTTCACGTACAGCGCAATAGCGGTGACGTCGACGATTGAGGTCACCGACCAGTTCAGAAAGTACAACCACCCCGAAGCAAATGCGAGTTTCTCTCCATAGAACTCCCTCGCGTAAGACACGAATGATCCTGACGAAGGCCGATGGAGCACCAATTCGCCGAGCGCTCGAAGAATGAGAAACGCAAAGAATCCACAGATCGCGTAGGCCAGGATGAGCGAGGGTCCAATTGCAGCGAGTCTTCCTCCCGCACCCATAAAGAGTCCGGTTCCGATAGCGCCACCGATCGCCACCATATTAATGTGGCGAGTCTTGAGACCCTTATGGTAGCCGGCCTCTTCACGAGAGAAGTCTTGAACGGTTGTGGTGCGGTCTCCGATGCGCTCTCGCTCGTTCTCCAGCGAATCCGCGATGTCGCGTTCATTGTCTTTCATGCCCGACGTCATTTCAGATCTTTCTGTTGTGGCCGATAAAGATGACCGATTGGGGGTGACCGACAGCGTGGCCAGATTGCGGCACAGCCTAGGTTAGCGTGCGCAACGTGCAGATTTGGTGGAAAATGAGCGTTCCCTTGGCACTAGGCGCGGCTCAGGCAGAAATAGTTGAGTGCGGCAGGTGCCGTTGAGCGGAGGCGCTCTTGTGACCGAACGCACGAGCCCGCGGGCACTCACGCAGCATAAATCTTCCGGATCAGGAGACGTCGAGTGCGTGCTGCGGAGGCGCGGTCGAGGCGCGACTCACCAATTCGACGCTCAGCGTATGCGAGGTGGCTTCTTCTCCCGAAATAAGCTTCAACAGCTCTTGCACGGCGATCGTTCCCATGTTCTGAGATTGGGAGCGAATCGTGGTGAGCGGCACGGGGAGTTGAGAGACGATCGGAATATCGTTAAATCCGGCAACTGAAAGGTCGTTGGGGACCGAAAGCCCAAAATCCCGGGCGACACCCATGACACCGATTGCGGCGGTATCGTTCACCGCGAAAATTGCTGTTGGCCTCTCCTGCATGCTCAGCAAAGCCCGTCCAGCTTCGACACCACCGGCCACCTCAAAACCCGAATGCACGATTGCGTCAGGAGCAATAGTGATTCCGTGTTCTTTCAGTCCGGCAACAAAGCCGAGAACCCGGTCGCTTGCGGTTGTGGCGTGCTCTGGTCCGGCGACGATTCCAATGCGTCGGTGTCCAAACTCCACAAGGTGCTTCGCTGCGAGTCTGCCTCCCCCAACGTCGTCAGTAGTAATCGATGGGAGAGAGCTTTCAGCATGACGATTCATGAGGACAATAGGCACGCCGGGCTGATTGAGTGATGCAATGAAATCGTCCCCTGGCGCGTGGACACTGCTGAGAATGAGTCCGTCAATGTGTTGCCCCGTCATGAGTTCGGCTGCTGCTGATTACGCTCCTGCTAATGGGGATTTGCACCGGCGGAATCGGTCTGCTCCCTGGAATCGCCGCGATCGGTATTGCCGCACCGATCATGCTGCTGCTTTTCCGGATCGGCCAGGGACTCTCGGCGTCGGGTGAGTGGACCGGGGCAACCCTCCTGGCAATTGAATACGCTCCCCCGCAGCGCAGAAGCTTCTATGCATCGATCGTGCAACTCGGCTCGCCTGCTGGCACGATTGCCTCTTCAGGAGCCTTCATGCTTGTCATGATGCTCCCCAGGGAGGACTTCGTTTCCTGGGGCTGGCGGATTCCGTTCCTTGCAGCGTTTTTGCTTGTCGCCATCGGCATCTGGATCCGCCTTCGCGTCGAGGAAACCCCGGAGTTTCAAGAGCTCGTCGCGAGTGCCCATGTGGAGAGCTATCCGGCCCTGCGAATCTTTCGGGAAGCACCCGGGCGTGTGCTCCTGGGCGCGGGTGTCTACCTCTTGGGTATGGCTGGGTACTTCTTTCTTACGACCTTCATGATTGCCTGGGTCACGAGCAAGGGTCAGGATCCAGCGCCAGTCATCGGCAGTTCCATCGTGGGTGCGTTCTTGCAGCTCATCGTCACTCCTGTGTACGGTCGACTGGCCGACAAATTCGGCTCTGCGAAGGTGATGATCCTTGGCGGCATTGCGACCCTGTGCTACGCCCCAGTGCTTTTCGCGCTGGTCGATACCGGAATTCCCGCAGTCATGATTGCCGCGCTCTCACTGGCGCCGGTGTTCGCGGCCACGATGTATGCCCCAGCTGGTGCGCTGCTGAGCGATCTTTTCCCGGCAAGGTTGCAATACAGCGGGCTCGCGCTCTCAACGAACCTGACAAGTGTGCTTGCTGGTTTTGTCCCAGCAATCGGCTTTTCGCTGTGGAACGCAAGTGGTGGATCGTATTGGCCACTTGTCGCGTTCTTTATGGCGTTGACGCTGACCACTGTGATCAGCGTCTGGATCGCATCGCGAATGCGGAATCTGCGAACGGGAACGGAAACGGCAGGGATCGCCGTGGCAGGGATCTTGGACTAGCGTTCACGAAAGACTCACCGAGTAGGATCATCGCAGACCACAAGCTTCGGGGGCCCAATGGAAATTCGCCTGCTTCGCGCCTTTGAAGCTGTAGCCCGGCTGGGGTCGCTCTCCGCGGCCTCAGCCGAGTTGCACATCACCCAACCAGCTCTCTCGCGGCAGCTCAAAGAGCTTGAACGGCACAGCGGAATCAAACTCTTCGACCGCACGGGATACCGGCTCACCCTCACCCGCGCAGGACACGATTTCTTGCCGTACTGCCGAAAAGTGCTCCTTGCGACCACCCAGCTTGAAGAAATGGTTCGCACACACTCCGATGCGCCAGAAGCCCAACTCGTAGTGGCCTGCCCTGCGGAAACGGCACGGCACATCATCGCGCCATTGATCGCAGAGGGAAAGTTTTCTACGGCGCGGCTGCTCACCGGCCCCGCAGATGACGTGCTCAGCCTGCTGCGCAACGGCGCATGCGATGTCGCTGTGGGCACTGCGGTGCCTTCCACAGAGTTTCAATACATGGAGATTGGAACTATCCCCGTGACCGTGCACTTTGCCCCAGACTGGGAACCCGCATCAGCACAGGCAAGAGAACGGCTCCTTGCTGTGCTCAACGGAGATGCCAGCACCCTGGACATCCAGATGCTGCAAGATGATCCGCTCTATGCGGTGGAGCACTACCAAGGCATTCGAAGCGTGCTTGAGCAAGCCGCTCTTTCCCAGGGCATAGGCCTCAATGTCGCTCGAGCATTCGGCCTCCCAGAAGTTGCACAAGCCTTCACCGCACAACACGGTGGGTTCTGTCTCTTGAGTGGGGAACCCGCCATTTTCGGCATGCGATCAGTGCCTGTGACTGCACAGCAGCAGCCCCTCGTCGTCCCGCTCCATGCTGCCTGGTCAACCCGCGGTCCGCTCGAAACCCAGATTCGATCGGTGATCAGCCAACTCTCTCAGAGCGGAATTCTCGGCGCATCAAGCAGTCCCGCTCCGAGGGCTATCGGTGTGCCAACACCCCATGCACGTAGCAGCTCTCTGGCCGCTTCGACGCCCAGCTGAGCTGCACCTCATCACCTTCAGCGAGACGGAGACCCGATTGTGATGCGGCGAGCCAACACACCTCCCCCGCCTGCTCGACATGGATCAGCGCACGCTGCTGCGCATCCTCGCCGTGCACCAGCCCGGCGTGATCGGTCAAAATGACCGTGCCGGTTGCAGAGTGCTTACCTGAACGGTCGCGCGCCACACGAACCATCGGCCCCAGAAACACGACACACAACCCGAGCAGAATCGGGACCATCAGTGCCGCCCACATCGCCGCTGGCTCCCCCGTTGCGCCGATGGCAATCGCCGTCGCCGCGGTGAGAAGCACAATGACGGCGAAGAGTATTGCGTTGACTCGCCGCCCGGGGCGCGGAAAGCCTGGCGGGGTCTGCTGACGCAGCACCCCCGGAGGCGGCGCGCCATGTGCTGACAGCAACACGGGACGGGTGCCCGGAGGCTGCTTGCCGAGAACAACTGCTGCGTCCATTCCCTCATGCTCGTCGAGCTACATGTCTCAACGGTGAACGAACCCACCCCGCCGCAAGATCCGCTCACACTCCGCGCTCAAGGATCTGCCCATATTCAGCGCTCGACACGGGTGTGGCCCCGGCCAGAAATCCTGACCAGGGCCACACCCTCACGCTGACTCGCGCCCGCTAGTCTTGCGCGCTCCGCTGTCGACGGCGCACGGCGATGATGCCGCTGACCGATCCAACGAGAAGCAGCGCTGCGGCAAGCAGCCCAAGCGGTGTCGAGTCACTACCCGTACGGCTGAGCGCGTCTGGGCGAGTCGCGCCGTCGTCGCCGCCGTGTGGAGCAGTCACCTCAACCTTCACGAGCGCCGATGACTCCAGGTGCCCCTCATCATGCGGAGTAAATCGGAGTGTCACTTCGTGAGTGCCCGCGGGCAGGCCCGTGAGCTCAACAGTTCCCACTCCGGCGTCAACAGCCGTCGGCTGACCCACAGGACGCATCCCGGCAGGTGCTGCGGGCAAATCAGTCGCTGTCGGGTTCGCAGCAGCAACAGCTGCACCGACTCGCGTGTCGGCGGGCACGAATGCTTCGACGACACCGTCAACAAGCTTGCCCCCGTCGGCGTCACGGGCTTCGACGGTCGCCGTCGCCGCACGCTGCGCCGTGCCGGTGGTCGCTTGCGCGGTCAGCTTGGTGCCGATCCCCAGCACCCGAAGCGTCTGCGGAGTTGCGGTTGACGAGGTAGAGAAGCCCGCCGAGGGCACAAATCTCGCGTGCAAGTTGTAGCTCCCAGGGGCGAGGTGGGCAATGTCCATCTCAAAGACGGACTTGGCATTGCTCGTGTCCGGGTCGATATCCAATCCAATAGGAATCGTCTCCACCACCTGACCGTTTGAAAGCACCTCAACCTCTCCCAGCGGATCATCATCGTCGCTCAGGTTCATGACCGTGCCGGTCAGGGTCACCGGCTGCCCGAACTTCACCTCAGAGGCTGAGAGTTCGAGTGTGGTGCGAGTGTCAGCGTCAAGCGGCTGGTATGCGGCCGGATCGGACTGAGAGATGCTGAAATTCCCGTCGCTATCGCCAAGGAATCTCGCAGAAAGCGAGCTGGCTCCCGCGGGAATGCGGACCGCCGGAAACGCCACGGTTCCATCCTGCTGTAGCGCGCCTTCCGTCAAGACCAGATCATCCGCGAGCAGTGCCACAGTGCCGGTCAATCCGGAAACAGGTGACGCCACCTCTGCCGTCACGCTCACCGGAGTGCCCGATGTGACTGGTGCCGGCGGAAGGAGGGTCGTCGCAGTCGCTGCCTGGGCGAGGGTGAAGCGCAGGGTCCCCGTTGTCGATCCGTCAGCAATGGAAGAGCCGGTGAATGCTGCTGAGACGCGGTGCTCCCCTGCTGCGAGGGTCGCTGGGAGGGGAAGAGTCTTGCTGAACGAGGGAGCGTCCGCAGTCATCGTTTCCGTGTAAATGTCTACGCCGTCGAGTGCGAGTGACAGCACTCCGTCAACACCAAGCGAAGTGCCCCCGGTGCCGTCAAGTGCAAGCTCAATGCCGATCTCTCCTGAATCGCCATAGCTCTTGCCCTGGGGAAGGGTGAGGTCAATCTTGGTGTCTGCCTTGTCATCGTCGTCAGGAATCACGTCTGGATCACTCACCGTGATCGACATTGAGTCCGAGGACAGGTATCCCTGAGAGTTCCAGTACACCTGATCAGAGGTGGGAGCGAATTCGGCGGTGACCGTGCGTGTGCCTGTGCTCAGCGGCGGCAGCGTAACAGTGTAATCGCCCGTAGTTTTGTAGCGAGTATTCGACGGCTCACCAGGATTGGACGCGGGAACTTCAACTCCGTCTACCAGCAATTTGAACGATCCATCAAGCATGCTCGTCGCTTGCCCCCAAGCTCCGGTTTGCACCCGAATGTTCACAGATTCATCGCTCTTCACGGTCTGCGGGCCAGAGATCTTTGTCGCTGTGGTGAGCGGAATAGTGATCTTCGACTCGCCAGTTTTGGCCGCAGGAATCGACACCTCGTAGTGCGAGTCTTCTGGCTGCGTGAAAGTTTCCTTGACGATGCCGGCCTTGACCCAGCTCAGACCGGCACCACCGCCACCGCCTCCGTTAAAGCCAGCGAACTTTCGGCCTGCTCCACCGCTGTCACCGCTCGAAGGGTAGCCAGCGCCGCCACCGCCGCCGCCCCCGCCTGAGGAGCCAACGCCAGCATTGCTGCCCTTGATCCCGGGCTTGTGGTAGCCGACAAATGAGGGGTCATCTTTTCCGGCAGATCCGCCCCTTCCCGGATGCTTCCCCTCACCGTCTTTTCCGTCACCGAAGTTGAGATTCGATGGGAATCCTCCCTCACCACCGCCGCGCGAGTCGAAGCCGCCGCGCGTATTGGGGTAGTAGCCGCTGTCTCCGCCGCAACCTCCGCCGCCACCGGCGACAGCAATAAGCTCACCATTGAGTTTGACCGCACCGGCTCCGCCGCCACCGCCACCGGGCGAAGAAGTCAGACTCTTCGTGCCGCCATCGCCGCCATCAAGAAAGCCCTTCCCGCCCATACGCTGGTCACCTTTTCCCCAGGCGCTCTGGCCCGCGAAGGTCGTGATCGTGTCTCCTGCCTGCACGTCAAGCAAGACAGAGAACTGATTGCCGCTGCTCCCAGTCCTGCACTGCGGGAAGCTTGAGCCGAACCCACCGGTTCCGCCGTGAATGCCCACCCACACTTGCTCCACGCCTGCGGGCACGATCCAGTTGGCACCACTTGGGTTTGTGAAGGTCCAGGTATGGGTCGGCTCAACCGCAGCACTTGCCGGTGTTGGCTCGCCTGAGACCAAACTTCCGGCGATCACCGCACTTGCGAGTACCGCTCCAATACCAAATTTCAGAGTCTTTCGGATTCGAGTCATGCGGGCAGTTTAGGAGGCGCAGCCCGCCGTGCACCCGGGAAAAGCGGCCTCTTTCGCGTTGCGAACGATCGCTTTCGCGTTCTGTCCCTCTGCGGCAACATCACGCCCCGAAGGATCCGCGTTCGGAGATGATTTCGAGCTAGTTTTTCTTCTTGAGGATCTTCACTCGGAGATTCGTGTTGCCGTTCGGCTCGGTGATCCGATCCACCTCAAAAAGCCCCACAGCTTTGATCAAGTCGCCAAGTTTTGCGTAGCCCCAATTTCGAGGGTCAAAATCAGGAGACTGCTTTTGCACAGTTGCGCCGACCCCGGAGAGATGCGCCCACCCCTCATCATCGGCCCCTGAGGTGACCCCCGCTCGGAGCAGGTTCATCAGCCTCGTGTCTTGACGCAGTTCCTGCTGCGTGGCGCGCACCGGAGCCTCAGCGATGGTCGCCTCCTGATCGTTGCCAAGGCCTGGGCTACCCTTGCTGTGCTCCTGGCCGAGCTGTTCCACCTGCAGAACATCCAGGTAGCGGAAGGTGTCACAGGCATTGACAAAGGGTTTTGGAGTCTTTCGTTCACCAAATCCGATCACCCACGCGCCGGATTCCCTCAGTCGAGAAGCCAGCCTCGTGAAATCACTATCTGATGAGACGATGGCGAAGCCGTCAAGCGCCCCCTGATGCAAGAGGTCCATTGCATCAATGATGAGAGCACTATCTGTGGCGTTCTTTCCCGTGGTGTAGGCAAATTGCTGCACCGGTTGCACCGAGTGCTCATTTGCCGCGTCTTTCCATCCCCTGAGCCAATCAGAGGTCCAGTCTCCATACATTCGTCGAACCGAGACGGTGCCGTAGCTCGCAAGTTCAGCGAGCACGTTATCAAGATGCGCTGCGCTGACGTTGTCTGAATCAATCAGCAGGGCGAGTCGCGGTGAAGCCTGCGACGAGGGGGTGGGACCTGAAGGGTGCATGGTGTCTATCTTGTCAAATTCTGTTCACTCTTCAATTCAATTGCATGCGCTACCGTTAGTGAATCCGACTGATCTGTGGTCGGGCAGGCAACAAAGTTGGTAATGCGGTGATGTTCTCTCCAGAGGTTCCTTTTGCGACACGAGTGGACCTTGTGCTGCCTTCAATGCTGCCCAGCGAGATCACGGTCGTGGAGTTCATAAAGAAGCGACCGGAGGTCGTTCCCGAGTCAAAGGCACAGGATCTCGCGGACGCCGTTGGAGTCGCCCGATCCACCGTGATTCGCACCTGCCAAACGCTCGGATACGCCGGATACGCTCAACTTCGCGTTGCGCTTGCTCGTGAGTATGTCTCGCGCGACGACTCGGCTGCCACACCGGTGGCTGGTTCGCACGGCTTCGTGCAGGCCCGCATGAACGAATTCGGTCTGGCAGCGAAGACGATTGCCTCAGCTCTTACCGACGAACAGCTTGATGCCGTGGTGGCAAGCCTCGTGGGTGCCCGCCGGATTGTGTGCACGGCGAATGGGTTTTCCACCGCGGTCACCATGGATTTTTCGATGCGGCTCGCTGCGATGGGATTAGCTGGGGAGTTTGTTGCTGATTACGTCGCTCAGCAATTCACCGCAGCACAGCTGACTGCAGAAGATGTCTGCTTTGTGGTGAGTGCGAGCGGACAGAACGAGGCGACTCTCCGCGTGGCAGAAATTGCCCGGAACGCGGGAGCCACAGTGATTGCGCTCTGCTCGTTCCCGCGTTCTCCGCTCGCGGCCATCGCACACTCTACGCTCATCGCAGTCCCGCAGCGTGAGTCATTTCGCAACGAGCTGGAGCACACCTCGCGTTTGGCGCATGTCGCCTTGGCCGAAGCGCTGATCGCCCTCATTCTGCGCGAACTCGGTGAGGATGAGGTTGCGCGACGGCGCGGGCGACTCATTCCGGTCATCGGTTCGAACTTGGTTGACTAGAGAGTTGCCCGCGCGGTGCCTGCGCGCTTATGGCTCGATCGGGGTCAATTGACCGTCTTTCAGCACGAATCTTTGTCCGTGCTCCGGAATCAGTCGGGTCATGCCCGCCGGAGCTTCGAGCCGTTCTGGGTTGAAGGAGTGGGCCGGGATCAGGATGTTCGGCGCGACGCCTTCGATGTAGTACTGGACCGCGCCTGGCGAGGAGTGCCCGGCAGGCATGTCGTGACCGATGTCAACAAACTCGAACCCTGCTTGCTCGACCACGCGCACGAGGTGGCTCCACGCGGGATCAAAGTCCCCAATTGGGATCCCAAAGATTTGCAGAAATCTTCCGCCTGCTGAGGGTAGGTCGAAGAGTTCCAGGATGTTCGGGTAGCTCACTTGCAAGAGGTATTGACTCGGCGCAGCCTCGATCTCTTCCCGCGTCACTTCTGTGCAGTTGTCCATGAGTTCGATGAACCAGGGGGCCTTCGGCTCGGCGGCGTACCGGGTACTGTCGGGCACGTAGACCGTTGGCGCAATATCAAAATACCGGTGCACGATCCAGGCAGCATCGGGTTCGAACACCAGCGTTCTGCCGTATCGGGAGGCAAGCTCTTCGAGCAGTTCCGCCATCGCCATTTCGCGCTGGTAGAAGTTGAACGCTACCAGTCCGGTCGCACCAAGCAGCCAGTTTTCCCGGTCACGTTCCATCTGCGCTTCGCTCTTCCATCCGGCTGGCAGATCGAGTGTCGCGCGGAGGGTTCCGTCTTCGTTTCTAAACTCGTCCACGAGGTCGGCATGCATAAATTCGCAACAATCGCAGATGAGCACATCAATCGATCGCTCTCGCAACAGCTCGATCTCTTTCAAGCGGTGCGGCAATTCTTCTGGCCGGTGCATCACGAGATCACCTGTCCAGTGCACGCTCCCGTCCGGTGTAGTAACCAGGCATGAGGAGTGCCCATAGGCAAGGTCGTATGAGAGCAGTGGAAGCAGCTCGATCTCACCGAAACGGATCGCTTCGCCAGGGGTGAATGCCGTGTAGTGATCCCGGAATGTCGGGACCCCGTCGCCCGTGTCTTCAAGTGCGCGCTCAATCGTCTGGGCGTTTTGGCTGAGGTACACGGGAATATCCGGATGCACCGCTCCCATGAACGCCATGTGGTCCAGGTGAAGGTGAGTAATGAACACGATGGTTTCGAGTTCACTCTCCTCAGCCGAGATGAGTCCATCGATCCCCTCAATCGCGGCTGCCGGAAAGATTCCGTCAATGGGCGGCACCATGCCAAGTCGCAGGGCGTCTTTCAGCCACGAAGCATTTCGCTGCTGGATGCCTGCGCTGTAGGGGTCGGTGCGAGGATCATACGCAGCACCCATCTCGAAGATCACGCGATGGGTGCCATGCCTGACTTCGGCGATCATGCCACCGATCGTGTCGCTGCCGTGATGAAGGGTGAACTCAGTGCGAGACATGTGAGCCTTTCGTTGCGTATGGTGTGCGAGTCGCTTGGGGGACGGCGTTCGTGCACCAGGAATGAATGTGCTCGTACAACGATTCGAGGTTCCGGGCTCGAAGCGTTGCACGCCCCCTATCTTTCTGGCGATCGTAGGTGTCTACAAGTGCGGTGTCGGCGCCGAGGAATTGGGCGGGGGCCAGATCGTTGATCCATTTGTCCCCGACGCTCAGGACCGGCCCGCGCGCAAGGAGCTCGGGAATGATGCTGTGCATTCCGGCAGGCTTCCCGGCAGAGGTGACGATTGAGGAGAATGCACCGACGAGTCCGAGCTGGTGCAGAAATTGATCGAATTCGTGCGCGGGTGAGTTGGTGGCGAGCACACAGTTCGCGGGAAGGCTTCGCACGAACTCTGCGAATCGCTCGGGCGTGCGGATCGCCGAATGCGCGGCGTTCTCCCGAGAATCAGCGTACGCGGCGTTTGTCAGTGATGCGGGGAATCCGGCATCGGTGCTGATGATCGAAATGATGTCGTAGGGGTCGTCACAGTGCTGAAACGGTCCGGGCGCCTGCGGGTGTTGTATGAATTCGCGGACGTGCCGGGTGAATCCATGCCCCGGAAGTCTTTGGTCGAGCAGCTGGGCAAATTCGAGCACGGGACCCTCGCCAAGGCAGACTGTTCCGTCGAAGTCAAAGAGCACGGAAACGGGGGCCGAGGGGGAAGCAATTTCGGGTGAGAGAGACAGACTTTTGATCACGCTAGCCACTGTATGCCTTGGACTTTACGTTTTCCAAACATTAAACAGAATTGACATCTTGTCCAAACCTGCTGTTCATAAGCTATTCTTTTTGCGTACCTAGCGTTGTCATCGTCGCCAAAGCTCTGCGTGATCGGCCGAGGCTACACGTCTACGAACGAGCCAACTTCGTTCATATATACAAGGAGATGTACATGTCCCGCCCATCATTCTTTCGACGCAGTGCGCTGATTGCCGCCGCGGCCACCAGCTGCCTCGCCCTCGCTGCCTGCTCGGCACCAGCCGAAGACAACGACTCCCCCGTCGCCGTCACGGTCTGGCACACCTACTCCGATGCCCATGCCACCGCATACGAAGAAATCGTGACCGCCTTCAACGAGTCCCAAGACAAGGTGAAAGTCACCGCGCAACCTCAGCCCTTCTCAGATTTCGACTCCAAAGTCATGCAGGCTGTTCGCAATGGGAATGGCCCAGACATTATCGTGAGCAGCCCCTCAATCGCCACGCAGTACATTGACGCTGGCCTAGTCGCAGACCTCGCACCCCTCGTCGCCGACCCAGAGAACGGCGTACCGAACTATTCCGAAGACATCGTGGCAGGAAGGCAAGCAGGTGTCACCCAGTGGGGCGACGGCGCGCAATACCTCTACCCCCTTCACTCCACCGGCCCCGTCTACTTCTACAACAAGACCATGTTTGACGAGCTCGGACTCGAAGCCCCCACCACCTGGAGCGAACTTGAAACAGTGAGCCGCACACTCACCGAACACACTGGCGCACCTGCCTTCGGATTTGACGACCTGAGCTATGGCATTCTCACCATCGCAAACCAGCAGGGCCAAGACTTCGTGAACGAAGACGGCAGCGAAGCCACATTCGACAGTCCAGAATACGCACGCGCCATTGACTGGGTCGGCGGGCTCGTAAACGAGGGAGTCTTCCGCCTCGTAGGAGGAGACCAGTACTTCTCCAACCCATTCGGAGCCGGTGCGGTGAGTTCATATATCGGCGCGAGTGCCGGCTACCCCTTCGTGGAAATGGCGGTCGATGGAAAATTTGAAGTCGGAGTCGCGCCACTCCCCCAGGAAGGCCCCGTCAAATGGGCACCAGAATGGGGCGGCGACTACCTGCTCTTCGCAAGTGACGACCGCCGCGAAGCCGCCGCGTTTGAATTCATCACATTCTTCACCTCACCCAGCCAGCTCAGCAGTTGGGACATCGCCCTCGGCGCCGTACCCGCGTCTGCCGCCGCACAAGCAGAACCTGCATTCCAATCATTCGTAACAGAGAACGCCGCAATCGCCGCCCTCTCGGCACAACTGCCCTACGTCGCCGTCTCAAACGCCGCACCAGGAGTGAGCGCGGCACAGGCCGAACTCGCCACCGCAATCGAGCAGGCAATCACCGGGCAAGCATCCACGAAAGACGCATTGGCCGAGGCTGCTCGCGCCTCAAATGCGTTCCTGAAGTAAGCCACTCCAGGATCTACTCACCTCACACCGGTGGCGGGCGCCTCGCCCGCCACAAAGGAGATTCAGTCACGTGGAAATTACTGTCACTTCCCTGAGCCAAACCTTCGGCAGCCGGCAGGCACTGCAAGACATCGACCTCACCTTTCCTTCGGGACAGCTCACTTCGATCCTCGGCCCCAGTGGCTGCGGCAAGAGCACGATGCTCAACATCATCGCCGGCATCCTCGAACCCACCACAGGCACGGTCAGCTACGGAGGGAAGGATGTCACTTCGCTCCCCCCGGAAAAGCGCAACCTCGGTTTCGTCTTTCAAAACTATGCGCTCTACCCGCACCTCACCGTGGCGCAGAACATCGGCTACCCGCTGCGCTTCATTCGCGGGATGGGAAAACCGGAGCGAAGCGATCGAGTCGCTGAGCTTGCCGCGCTGGTGCGAGTGACAGAACTCCTCGACCACCGACCGGGTGAACTCTCGGGCGGGCAGCAGCAGCGCGTCGCAATCGCGCGCGCCCTTGCGAAACGCCCCGGAGTCGTGCTGATGGATGAACCGCTGAGCAACCTCGATGCCCGCCTGCGCGGCGAGATGCGCGAAGAGATCCGCAGAATTCAAAGCGAATCCGGGGTCACCATGGTGCTCGTCACCCACGACCAAGAAGATGCGCTGAGCATCTCGGATCAGGTCGTCGTCATGCGCGCGGGGCACGTCGAGCAAGTCTCAAGCCCCATCGCCACCTACGCACAGCCACAAAGCCTATTTGTCGTTGACTTCATTGGGGAGCCGCCAGCAAGCCAACTTCCCGTGCGCATCGCAGAGGACGCCACTGTGCACCTCGCCAGCGGCGCACTCCTGCCGCTCACGGCACCGGCACCGCTGCGCGGCGAACGGGCACCCCTCACGCTCGCGGTTCGCGCCGACTCGGTATCCATCGGGGCCGAGGCCAGCATCGAACACGATTCGACCGCTGATCCGCTCGACTCAGCACGCACGCCTCAGCACACGATGGCCACGATTGCCGCCGCAATAGCGAGCCGACAGGGCTACCTCTATGAGCTCCGGCTCGAAGACGGCACCATCCTGCGCGCCCGCGCAGGACAAGACAGTGCGCATCAAGTGGGAGAGCTTGTGCCTTTCTCCATTGACGCGGCAACCGTGTTCTACTTCGATCCGACGACGGAAGCGCGCAGAGGATGAGCGCAGCGAAGCGGGCTGCACCCAAGCGGCGCTCTCGCGGATCAGCATTTCTCTATCTGGCTCCCCTGCTTCTTGGGATGGCCGTCTTCACGATCTGGCCGATCCTGAACGTGGTGTGGATTTCATTTCAAGAGGGCTACCAGTTTCTCACTGGCGAGTCTGCCGGAATCGGCGTGAGTTCTTATCTCACCGCACTTCAGGATCCGAAGTTCCTTTCGGCACTGCGAAACACTGCGGTGTATGTGGTGATTGCGCTCCCGGCGAGTCTCATTCTCGGCATGCTGTTCGCGCTGCTTCTCAATCGCCCCATCCGCGGACGCCGCCTCTTTCAGATCTTGTACTTCTTTCCCCTAGTCACCTCAACCACCGCAATCGGGTTCTCCTGGCGTTGGATCTTCGAGGCGCGAAACGGCATCTTGAACCAGCTACTGGGGCAGCTAGGCGTGGCGCCCATTGATTGGTTGGGCGACCCCGCTTGGGGAATGCTCGTGCTCGCCGTCTTTGGCACTTGGGGGCTGCTCCCCCTCACCACCATCCTGCTCCTCGTGGGACTCCAGAACCTTGACGCGCGCTACACGCAAGCCGCCAGAGTCGATGGTGCGAACCCCTGGGCTATCTTCACGACGATCACCCTCCCGCTCCTGCGACCCACGATTGGTCTCGTGCTCATCTTGAACCTCATCACTTGCACACTGGTGTTCGATCAGCTCTTCCCCCTCTTCAACGGAAAACCCGGTGTCGCCGGGTCGCTCTACACAGTGGTCTTCTACATTTACGACACCTTCTACAACCGCTTCGACGTCGCGACGGCGAGCGCTGCCGCCGTCATGTTCTCGCTCGTGGTGCTCGCTGCGGCACTCATTCAGTTGCGCCTGCAGCGCGGAAAAGGGGCGCGAGCATGAACAACGCGATCCTTGCACGGAAGATCACGAAGGCTGCGGTGCTCTATGTACTGCTCACGGTCGGGGCACTGCTGATGGTGTTTCCCTTCGGGTGGATGCTGCTGTCGGCGCTCAAGACTCCCGCGGAAATTGCGCAATTGCCTCCAACGTTCTGGCCCGAGCACGCTACGCTCGACAATTTCTTCAGAGTCTTCGAGATCGTTCCCTTCGGGCGCTACCTCCTCAACTCGGTCGGTATCGCCCTCGTCTCGGTCGTGCTCGCCCAGGTGACCTCGATCTTGGCCGCCTTTGCTTTTTCCGTGCTCCGCTTCCGTGGAAGCGATACGGTGTTCGCGATCCTTGTCGCAACAATGGTGGTGCCGTTTGAACTCTTGATTATTACGAACTATTCGACAATCAGCGGGCTCACATTGATCGATACGATGCCTGGGCTGGTGCTGCCGTTTCTGGTGAGCATCTTCTACACCTTTATCATTCGGAACACCTTCCGCTCGATTCCCGAAGGGGTGTATTGGTCGGCTCGAATTGACGGCGCGAGCAATTGGCAATACCTCTGGACAGTGCTGGTGCCGATGAGCAGTTCGACGATCATCACCACCTCGCTCCTCAATGTGATCACCTCTTGGAATGCGTTTCTCTGGCCGCTGCTGGTGGTCAATTCGCCAGAGAACCGGACGCTTCCGCTTGGCCTCTTTGCCTTCATTACCGATGGAGGTGTGCGGTACGAACTGCTGATGGCTGCTTCGACGCTTGCCGTGCTGCCGATGCTGCTCTTGTTTGTGTTTGCCTCAAACCAGATCATTCAGGGTGTCGCGCGGGGCGGACTCAAGGGGTGACCTACTTGGGTCGCCCGAGAACTGGCGCGCTGCGGCGTGCAGATCACCACATTTTTTTGAAAGGACAGCGATGACGACAGCGATCAGGTTCTATGCGGGCGTGAGCACCTCAGGCGGAACGATTATTGAGGTGAGCCACGGCAAGCACCGTCTTGTCTTCGATTTTGGGTATGTTTTTGACCTTCCGCGTCACGTGTTTGACGGCACGATTCGCCCCGGCGGACCGCATTACCTCGCGGATCTCCTCGCACTTGGATTGCTCCCACGCATCGATGGAGTATTCAGCGAGGAGAGGCTTCGGGGCACTGCCGGGGTCGCGGGCGCACACGCCGAAGCGGATCCGACGATGGTGCTCATCTCACATCCGCACGAGGATCACATTGGCGCAATCGGGCTGATTGATCCGCAGGTGCCGGTCGTGATGAGCGAGGATGCTGCGACACTGATCCGCACCCTGCACGATCTCGGCGAGTTCGATCTGCCGCGGAACGTTACCGGGGTGGCTCTTGGTGAGGCCTTTACTTTTGGTCCGTTCGAAATCACGGCCAGATATTCGGATCATCCGGCCTGGGGTTCAGTGGGTTACGAGATCGCGTCCCCCGATGGACGCCTGTTTTGGACAGGTGATTGGCGACTGCACGGGAAGGGACGCACTCGCGTGCTCGACGAACTCGCGAGCGCCAAAGCCGCTGGAATCGATCTGCTCATTACCGAAGGCACAAGCCTCGGCTCGGCGCTACCGGTGGACCCCTCGCCGCAGCCCGCACCACCAGGGAGCACCGTCATGCCAGATGGGCTCGCCACAGAAGAGGGCGTCGACGCGGAGTTTTCGAGAATCCTTGCCCAGCCGGGCATCGTTATTCTCAATATCTACAATCGAGACTTCTCTCCACTGCAAAACGTGCTCGCCCTCGCTCGCGAAGCTGGCAGAAACGTCGCGGTGCAAGCAGATGTCGCCCTGATACTCGAACGGCTCACAGGAGAACTCTTTCCCGTCTATCTGGGGAGAGAGGGATACCAAACTGCGGAGGCCACACCGGAGGTGATTGCCGAACTGCTCAGCCGGGCAACGACCGTTGACGCCGTCGAGGTCGCGGCAGATCCCAGCCACTGGCTCGTGCAATTCGGGTACCCGGAGACGGCCGAGCTGCTTGCCTTCGCGGGAGCGGGTGGAAGCTATCTGCATGTCGGCGGGCTCCCCCTCGGCCCGGGCAGCCCAGAGCACACCCGCTTGCAGCGTGTGCTCGACACGGTCGGGATCAGCTACACGCAATCAACACGGCACGTCCATTTCGCCCATGCCACGCCCGGACACATCGCGCTCATGACCGAGTTGTTGGACCCTCGTCAGGTCGCCATCGTTCACGCGCCCTACCCTGGGATGACCGCATTCGAACCGCCCGTCGGTCGCCGTGTGCCAGCCGAAGCTGGGATTGTGCTCCACCTCGACCACGGCCATATTTCAGAACCGGCCGCCGCAAGCGATCCCGGTACGCTCCCACCGCAGCGCGCGTAACGATCAGGCCGTCTCAACACCCGGTGCGGGGTGGCCGCGGCAACATGGCCGCGGCCACCCCGCACTCATCAGGCGAGTGCCGAGTGCACGAACTTTTGCTCCCCAGCCTGGAACACTCGAACGACCCGCGAGCCAAACTCCTCAAATTCAAAGGGATGCTCATCAAGCACCACCAGATCGGCCCGCAAACCCACCTCGATCCGACCGCGATCAGTCAGACCAAGCAACTCGGCAGCGGAGGCAGTTGCCGCTTCGAGCACCTGATGCGGCTGCAATCCGGCCCGGTGCATGAGCTCCAGCTCTTCAAGACTCTCTTCGTGCGGAAACACCCCCGCATCAGTGCCCATGGCAATGCGCACTCCCGCCTCAATAGCCTGGCGGATCGTCTCCGTGTGCTGCGCCACGGCGTCTGCAGCCTTCTGCTGCACCGACGACTTCACTTGAGCGCCGCGAGCAATCGAACGCAACAGCGCCACGGGCGCAATCAGCGTGGGCACGAGCCAAGTGCCGCGCGTTCGCATTGCAGCGAAACACGCATCATCGGCGTAGATTCCGTGCTCAATCGAACGCACTCCACCGTGTACCGCATTGAGCACACCGGCCGCTCCCTGCGCGTGCGCCATCACCCCGATACCGGTCACCGCCGCTTCGCTGACACAGCTTTCGATCTCGTCAGCACCAAACTGACTGTGTCGCGGATCATCAGCCGGCGAAAGCACCCCTCCTGTGGTGCAGATCTTGATCACGTCCGCCCCAGCCCGCTGCAGCTCTCGAACACGCGTGCGCATCTCTTCGGGGCCGTTCACAATCCCACTCGGACGACCGGGTGTTTCGGGCAGCAAACTCAGATCAGCGCCAGAGGCGGCCACGCCATCAGAGTGCCCACCGGTCTGCCCGAGAATTGAAATTGCCGTCAGCACCTGCGGGCCAACAATCAGGCCATCAGCCACCGCCTGCTTCAGCCCCAAATCAGCTCCACCCGCATCGCGCACGGTAGTGATCCCACGCTCTAGCGTCTCGCGCAGCATCTTCGTCGCCCGAAAATACGGTGTCGAATACGGTTCATGCAGTCGCTGCAACTCATCCATACCGTCGAAGATCATGTGCACATGGCAATCGATGAGACCCGGCAGTACGGCACGACCCGCAAGCTCAATCACCTCGTTGATCCGAGGATCCCGAGGATCAATCTCCTCAGCGATCTCAAGAATGCCTTCGGGCGAAATCAGCAGATCAGCCCGCCGCAGCGTGGGTGTTCCGACAAACAGCTGACCGCCGCGAAGCAGTGTCGTAGTCACAGTGCTTCCCCCTTTGGAATGAAAATAGTGCGCGGGCGAACCGCGTTGTCGAACGAAGCGCGATGGCCCACCGCTCCCATGCCGCTGACCCCGTGCGGTTCGGCCAGCCGCAAACCGGCGCTGCCCTGCCAGCCATTGATCCAGACATAGCCAACTGGGAGTTCAGCCGCAGCGCGAATATGGGCCACAGAATTCGAATACACCGTCGCGGCCAGACCGAACTCACTCTGCGCCGCCGCTCGCAACGCAGAGTCGAAGTCGGGTGTCACGGTGATCCCGAGCACCGGGCCAAACGTTTCTTCACTGCCAAGCAACATCGAATCGTTCACCCCTGTCACAATCGTGACCGGGTAATACGCGCCGGTGCCCGCTGGCACCACGCCACCCTCGACAAGCGTTGCCCCCTGTTCGATCGCATCGCTGACGTGGCGGTGCACAATTTCCCGCTGCTCGCGATCCACCAACGGACCGATCTCCATCTCGCCTCCCGGCTGATAGAGCTTGATCGTCTCACGCAGCTGGTCCATGAATTGCGCCGCGATCGCTTCGTGCACATACAGCCGTTCAATCGAGGCGCAGATCTGCCCAGAGTTCAAGAACGCGCCCAGCGCGACATCGTTGACGACAGTTGCAAGGTCGACATCCTCATCAACAATCGCCGCGTCTTTGCCGCCGAGTTCCAGAGTCACCGGATTCAATTGGGCGGTGGCGGCAGCAGCCACCCGACGACCAGTCGCAACCGACCCCGTGAAAAGCACCCCATCAATGTCGGGGTGCCCCGAGAGTGCGGCACCGGCCTCGCCAGCCCCCAACACCAGATTCAGCACGCCCGCAGGCAGATGGTTTGCCGCGAAGAGCGCGGCGGCCGAAGGAGTGGATTTTTCCGAAGGCTTGACGATGACACAGTTGCCGGTTGCCAGCAGCGGTGCGAGCGCGCCAAGGATCTGCGCAACGGTGAAATTCCAGGGCACGATCTGCGCAATGATCCCGCGAGGGGCGCGCCGAATGATGGTGGTTCCGCTCGGTGCTGCCAGTGACTCCTCAAAGGGATACTCAAGGGCATCGTTGAGCGCCGCCCGAAACGCGTGCGCGGAACCCAAGATCGACTCGGCAGCCATGGCCTCCGGCTTTCCCATTTCGAGATGCTCGAGACGTGCCAGCTCTGGCACGCTGGCCTCGACTTGATCGATGAATGCGCGAAGCAGCTCGACTCGCGCAGCCACCCCGAGCGCTGCCCATTCCGGGTGCGCAGATCTGGCTGAGGCGACAGCCGCAGCGACATCAGCCGCGTTGCCTGCCGCGAACGTGGCGACCAGAGAGTCATCCGCAGGGTTTCGTGCCTCGAAGTGCTGTTCGCTCGCTGACTGGTGCCAGCCTCCGTCAATAAAGTGGGTGAGCTGATTCATTGCAGCCCTTTCTGTGAGAGTACGCATGGGTGAGAGACCGTTGCCGCTCAGTGTGCAGTGCACGGCAACGGTAAGCGCCCCGGATGGGGCAGCGGGATCAATCAGCCGAGCCGATCAGCCATTCGTTCGCCGAGCATGACCGTGGCAAGGTGTGTGTTCGCTCGCGGGCAGCTGCGGAATACCGAAGCATCGACGACGCGCAGGCCCTCGGTACCGATCACACGGCATTCTGGGTCAACCACCGCGGTGGGATCGCCGACTGCGCCCATTCGGCAGGTGCTCGTTGCGTGCTGCGTATCCCCCGCCTTTGCGCGAATCACCCGGTCGAGTTCGGCGTCATCACCCGAGGCAAATGCCGCATACACTTCAGGATTCACCTCAGACAGTGGCAGCCGTGACATCCGCTGAAATTGCTCGTGCTCCACCATGGCCAGGAGTTGCTTCACCGCTTCACGAAGGCGACGAATGTCTCGCTCATCACTGAGCATCCGCTGATGGATCATCGGCGGTGCGGCGGGATCTGTGCTCGTCACTTCGACGGTGCCGGTCGAGTATGGCGCGTTGAGCCAGACCCCGACACCACCGAATCGATCGTCAGGCCGAGCTTTTTGCATCATCAGCACATTGTGATTCGTGGCGAACATCATCAGATCGAATGGCACACCGTCTGGGTCACCGCTGTCGTATCGCACCGTGCAATTGGTGTGGCGATCGTCAGGGGTGGGGAGCCCAGGCACATCTGCGTACACGATACCAAGGTCGAGTGCCGCATGGTCTTGCAGGTGTTCACCGACCGGCAGCACCGAGACTGGATCAATCTTGAGCGTGTCGAGCACGGCTTGCGGGCCCACCCCCGAGCGAATCAGGATTGTCGGGGTGTGAATCGCACCGGCGCACAGCACGATCTGCTCGGCATGCTCGGTCACCCGTCCGCCGTCTGCAGCAACGATCGACACGCCAACTGCCCGGGTGCCGTTCAGAGTGTACACTTTCGCCCCTACGAGAAAACCCACTCCCCTCGGTGCGCACGGGAGCTGAGTTAGACCATCGAATTCGAAGCGACCCAGAACATCAAGATGGCAAGCCACACCTGAGCCACCCCAAAAATGGCTCCGAGAATGATTCCCGCCCAGGCCAAGACGTTGCCGCGAGTCCCGCGAACCCAGTTCTGCCGAAGCGCACACACGCCAAGCACCACGCCAATAAGTCCCGCAAAAAAAGAAACCACGAAACTCGCGATTGACAGCCCACCAATGGGTGCCCGCGCAGGCAGCACCCCCGGAGCAAGCGCTACCGGCGGCGCGGCATACCCGGCGGGGACACCTGGAGCGGCCTGCCAGACAGGCGACTGCTGAGCATCAGAATGTGGAGCGTGTGGCGAGAGGGGCTCCTGTGGCGGCGCCGGGTACGGGGGCTGCTGTGCCGGGTCGAAGGGAGGGCCCTGCTCCTCTGGCTGTTGTTGCCCAGGCTCGTGGGGGTGCTGCAGACTCATGACTTACCTCGCATTCCAGGATCGCCACGCCTCAGGAGTACCGTCAACGGTACCTCCTGCCGCGGTGCTGGGATAGTGCATACCGATCCAGGTATACGGATCGAACATCATGTATTCGCCCTGGCGCATCACCTCGGAAATGTCTGCGCCGCTGGCTGCCAAGAACGCAAAATAGTTTCCTGACGCGTTGTATGCCAGTTCGCTCGTCGCACTGTTCCGGAAGGCTTCCGCCCCAACAAGCGCCCGGAGATCCTGATTGCTTGATGCGAGAACGGCGTCTTGCACCTGCGGTGCCATCGTGCGCATCACACCGTCGTGCGGCGATGCAACAAGATCCTCGACATAGCGCGCATATCCCTCAGTGCCAAAGCTGAATGAGACCTGATCGCTTCCGCTTTCCCCGAAGATCATGTGTGAAAAGGTCGTCATTTCGAGAGCGTGCGCAAATTCGTGGGCGGCGACTCGAATCATCGAGATCTGCTCGGCACCGATCTTTTGACCGTTGAACACGGGCAGCGCGCCGCTTTGGCCACCGAACATGCCCATTTCGAGCAACATGCCGCGTTCGGTCGCGAGTTCAACTGCCCCGTTGGCGACGTCGAGCGGCGGCGAGATCACGCTCACTCCCGCTTCTTCCCAGTCACGGTTGGGCGCATTGGCATGCCCGTCGACTCCGTACACCGCCTCCTGGTAGCGCTCATCATGTTCAGTGTAGAACGCAGGAAAACCGGGAATGTCCGAATAGCCGGAGCGAGCCACCTCGGTGGCGAGCACTCCTGCTGCCGCAAGCTCCGTGTCGTTTGCTATCGCGTCAATTTGGCGGGCTTCGTCGGCGTAGCCGAACACCACCGCATGATCGCCGCGCACGACATGCACCCCGTCTGGGCCATCCCATGGCATCGGTGTGCGCGGTGCCAGCTCGATGATCCGGTGGGTTTGATTGTTGCCATCGCCCCCGTCGACGGTGACGTCGTATTCGAAGCTTTGCGTCAGAATGCCGCATCCGTACTCCCCCGCGACACAATCAGCAAGTGGCCCATCGGGCCCATCAGCAAATCGCTGCTGCGTAAAGCCAAGATCGAACGCGAACAACATGCCGCTTGGCTTTGGTCGTTGCGGATCGTATTCCTTGTCCGAAGACAGTTCTTCTTCGCTGTAGACACTATCGACCAGCCCCACTGTCCAGCCGATCTTTTTCGTCTCGTCCCAGATGCGCGCAAGCTGTTCGCGTGCCGCCCCTTCGCCCCAATTGAGAAACGCCTCGCGGTCATTCTCAAGCATTGCGATCGACATGTCCGAATAGATATCGACGCCGATGCTCGCACTGCGGGCGGCTGATTCCGCATCCAGCTGGCTCGCTCGAAGGGGAACGAAAACGGCTCCACCTGCCGCACCGGCAGTGATGAATAGCGCCACGACGAGCAGGCCGATCATGTGACGCAGCGGCAGCCACGGTCGTTTCTTCTCCGCCGCGGGGGCAATGGGCGGGGTGGCAGACTCGTGGGGAGTTGGGTGCTGCATGCCTCTATCCTGCCCTACTGCTCGCGACACGCGGGATTATTTGCGCACACTCGTTGCAAAAATTGAGGAAACTACGCCTCCCGGAACAGCGGCGAGCCCCACACTGCGGGTTCAGCCAGTGTCGCACTTTCTAAGCGCACCCTCGCGCGTGGCGTCTCCTCCGAAGCGTCGCCCCCGGAATCCGAAGAGAGAGCGATCTCAGCGGTGCACACAAGCAAGGAAAGCGTCGGATATCCGTGCCCACGATTGTCGCGAATAATCGCCCGGTCATCCCCAGCTGGGAGTTGCGCGCTTCGAGCGAGCAATTCGATCCAGGCCGCCCGCCAGCCTGCACCCTGACCAGCCAACTTTCGGAACTCCGGAAGCCAGGCAGCGATCCTGGCCGAGCGAGGATCGTCTACATCGTGGTGTGCCACCATGTGCACTCCCGGGGCCAGTCTGCTTCTGCGCAGCGTTTCGCCGTCCCAACTCGTCACCATCACCCGGCCAGCGGAAATCGTCACCAAGTTGAAGCCTGCCGTGCGCGGTGGATCGGGCAGTTCCCGAGCAGCGACAGCGTCGAGCACCAGCGATCCGCGGGACTCCAGCCCATTCGGTCCAGCGGGGAGCCCCTCGGACCACACATCTGCCCGGTTCAATATCACTGAGAGTCGAGCAGCCTCCGGATCGGCGGCCATCCAGGCTCCCCCAGCGCGGCGATCTCGGACACCGATCACGCTCGGCCGCTCCGGCCACCAGACACCCGGAGGATCCCACGGGCGGTTGGGGTCCTCATCACGCACCGCCAAGAGACGCACCGTCCCGGTATCAGACGATGGCACCTCGACCACTACTGTGCACATTGGGTTCCCCTCTGTCTCGCAGCGAGTATAGCGAGCGAACCCGACCCGCGTGCGAGGATGGAACCGTGAACATCGTACTTGGAGTCTCAGGCGGTATCGCCGCATACAAAGCCGTCTCTCTGGCACGCCTCTTCGTCGAAGCCGGTCACGAACTGCACGTCGTGCCAACTACCGATGCGCTCCGTTTTGTCGGTCTCCCCACTTGGGAGGCGATCAGCCGAAATCCGGTCACCACCTCAGTGCACGACGGCGTGCACGAGGTTCGCCACGTAGCGCTGGGGCAACGGGCAGATCTCATCGTGATTGCCCCGGCAACTGCGCACACACTCGCAAAGATGACGACGGGCCTCGCCGACGACCTGCTCGGAACCACGCTCCTCGCTTCAACCGCCCCAGTGCTTGTGGCTCCCGCAATGCACTCCGAGATGTGGCAGCACGCTGCCACGCAACACAACGTTGAGATTCTGCGCAAGCGCGGCGTGCACCTGATCGGCCCCGAGCACGGCAGGCTCACCGGCAATGACAGCGGGCCTGGCCGCATGAGCGAACCAGAAGCCATCTTCAGCGCGGCACTCTCGATCCTTCACGCGACAGAGAGCCCCTCGGGGGCCGAACACCCACCCCTCGATCTGGCAGGGGTGCGTCTGCTGGTGAGTGCTGGCGGCACAAGAGAGCCCCTCGATCCGGTCCGTTTTCTCGGCAACCGTTCGAGCGGGCGGCAGGGTGTCGCGATCGCAGCGGCGGCTGCGGCGCGCGGCGCCACGGTCACACTCGTTGCGGCACACATTGAATCGGGTGTGCTCGCGACAGCGTCGGCAGCGCGCGTGCGCTCCGTGGGGTCTGCCGCTGATCTTGAGGCGGTCATGCAAGAAGAGCAGGAGTCTGCTGAGGTGATTGTGATGGCGGCTGCAGTGGCTGACTACCGCCCGCGCACGGTCTCAGCGGGCAAATTGCGCAAGGAGGATGCCGCCGGGTCGGCGCGAACGATCGAATTGATTGAGAACCCGGATGTGCTTCAGGGACTCGTGCAGCGCCGCACAAGGAGCGGTCAAGTCATCGTCGGATTTGCCGCCGAAACGGTGCAGTCTCACGAGGAACTCATCGAACGAGGTCGTCGGAAGCTCGCGCGAAAGGGCTGCGATCTGCTCGCCGTGAACGCTGTCGGGTGGGAGCAAGGGTTTGAGTCAACTGACAACGAACTCACGATTTTGGGTGCCGACGGTTCGGTGCGGCACAGCGTGAGCGGCAGCAAGGCAGCCACCGCTCACGCAGTGCTCGACGCGGTCGTCGCGGCACTCGCAGAGGGCTAAGGTGTGTCGGTGAAATCCGTATGCGCTGCGGTGGATCGGGTGCGGGTATTCGCCAGCGCGTCGCAGTTCACAGTCACGAGTCAGGCCGCGTGCGTCTGCTGTGCCTCATGCCTGCCTGAGGCGAGCTTCGAGGGCCACCAGATCTTGCTACCGATATCGCTGGCGAGTGCGGGCACGAGCAGCGAACGGACGATGAAGGTGTCCAGCAGCACGCCAAAGGCGACGATGAATGCAATCTGTACGAGGAAGAGGATCGGGATCACGGCGAGTGCGGCGAATGTTGCGGCCAACACGAGACCTGCCGAGGTGATCACTCCTCCCGTGATCGAAAGTCCCCGTGAGATGCCCTCCCTGGTGCCGTGTGTGATCGATTCCTCTCGCACTCTGGTCATGAGGAAAATGTTGTAGTCGATTCCGAGCGCCACCAGGAACACAAACCCGTAGAGTGGCACCGCGGGATCCGCTCCAGGAAATTTGAACACATGGTTGAACATCACGGCGGCCACACCTAGCGCGGTGCCAAAGGAGAGCACCGTCGTCGCGATAAGGATCAGTGGCGCAATGATCGATCGCAGCAGCAACATCAAGATCAGCAGAATCACGACGAGCACGACGGGAATGATCAGGGTGCGGTCGTGGATCGAGGCGTCATTGGTGTCAATCGCAGTCGCTGTGACACCACCCACGAGCGCACCGCTGCCCTGAAGCTCGTGCCGCAACTCACGAACCGTATCTGCGGCAGCCGCGGAATCTGCGGCGTCGCTGAGGGTGCCCTGAAGCAGCACCTCGCCGGAGGACACCTCCGCTTGCGGGGCAGGTGTTCCCGGAGGCCCGAATGCCTGGATACCCGCGTCGGTGACCGGCGCGGTTCCGCTTGGTGAGTCGGATGAGACGACAGCAACACTGTCGATCCCAGCAAGGCCAAGCAGCGTGTCAGCGGTCTCTTGCAGCTCGTCCTCTGGCGTCAGCACATAGACCGGACTACCCGATCCACCGGGAAAATGCTCGCCAAGCGCACGCTGACCGTCTCGCGCTTCGCTCGCACCGAGCACGAGATCCGACTGTGGCACCCCAGAGGCATCGAGCCAGGTGGCACCGAACATTCCCACGAGCAATGCCAGTGTGGTGAGAATCCAGATCGGTCGCGGTCTGGCACGAATGCCTCGCGCCAGACGTGACCAAATCCCGGTATGCATCCCGTGTTCAGCGGCGACCTCTTCGGGATTGAACTTTGGCGTTTTGGGCCAGAAGGAAGCTCGACCAAAGGCGAAGAGCAGGGCGGGCAGCAGCGTCAAGGCTGCAAGCATGGCGAACACGATCCCCACTGAGGCGACTGGTCCGAGCGAGCTATTCGATTTCAGGTCTGAAAGCAGCAGGCACAGCAGACCGGCGATCACCGTGCCGCCAGAAGCGAGGATCGGTTCCAGGGAGCCTCGGATCGCCTGAATGGTGGCCGCGCCACGGTCTTGTGTGGTGCGGAGCTCTTCACGGTATCGCGACACATAGAGCAGCGAATAGTCCGTAGCCGCACCAATCACCAAGATAAAGAGAATTCCCTGGGTTTGACCCGAGAGCATGAAGAGGCCCCACTTCGCCAGCCACCAGTTGGTGAGCAACGCGACGGTGAGCGCCATCAGACTGGTGGTGAGCACTGCGACCGGAAGCAGCAGCGATCGGTAGACGATGATCAAGATAATGAATACCGCGAGCAGCGCGACACCCAGGAGGAGTCCGTCGATCCCCGAAAACCCCTTCACAAGATCAGCAGTGAAACCTGCTGGTCCCGTGACGAACACTGTAACGCCGTTGGGCGCGTGACTCGTAAGATATTCGCTGATGGCCTCGGTAGCGTCGCGAATGTTCTCTTTACTCTCGATGGGAACGAAGGCCTGAGCGGCGAGTCCGTCGGCTGAGGGAATGAGCGGTGAACTGTCACTGGATACACCGGGCACCTGATCCGGAAGTGCGGTGACTGCGTCGGAGAGTTGCGTCAGATCAGCATCGCTCAGTGGCTGCTCGGCCACCATGACGACCACAGCGGGGATCGCCTCAGAATCACGGAAGTCGCTCAGCCGCGCTTGCACTTTCGTGGCTTCAGCCGAGCTTGGCAGGTAGGCAGTCTGGTCGTTCGACGAAACCTCACTGATCTTGCCGAAGTAGGGTCCGCCAACACCGCCTGCTGCGATCCAGACGAGAATGAGCAGCGCAGGAACGAACACCCTGAGTAATTTGCGCCCCTTGGAAACAGTCTTTTTCTCAGTCTCAGGAGGTGTCAGCCGATTCCTGTTCATCACATTCCCCATTTGCTAGCCAGGTTGTTTTATCTAACCAAGTGTAAATGTACTTCTGAGTTAATATAACACCATGTCTGAGAACGATGGACAAGGGACAGACGCCACTGGCCTGTACCGGGTGGAAACAAATGACCCCAGCGGGCGATTGATTGATCGTTCGCTTCATAACGATGAGTCGATCCGGGAAATCGGAGACCTCATGTCTGCCCTCGGTGAGCTTCGCGAGGCAGAACAGCGGCTTTCAGATGCCTCGCTCGCATATATGAAGCTCGGGCAAACCGATATGCGGGCCCTCCACTACCTCATTGTGATGTCGAACCGTGGAATCGTAGTCACCCCGGGCGCGCTCTCGACACACCTCAAGATCTCCACCGCATCGATCACCAAAATGCTCGACCGGCTCGAACGAGGCGGACACATCACGCGGGCCATTCACCCCGGAGACCGCCGAGCCTTCGCAATCGAGATCACACAAGACACCCGCGAGGCCGCAATGCAGACGGTCGGCCGCCAACAAGCGAAACGATTTCACGCGGCTGCCCGCCTCACCTCAGCGGAACGAGACGTGGTCACTCGCTTCTTGCGAGACATGGCACAAGAGCTCGATATCTCAGGTGAGCCGTGGGCAACTGGCGAGGCGTGATCCGCGCCCCTTTCCCCAGTAGCGCACCCGTGGCGCACAATGGAGCCTACTCAGCGTCGGCAGCCCCGACAGCGCCGGCAGCACCGGGAGTGAACGGCTCCAGCTCGCCGCAGCCGATCGCCGCCTGAATCGCAAGCCAGCACTCAGCGGTGTCCTCCATCGAAGACAAGTCTCGGTTAATGATCTTCTCAATCCGAGAGATCCGCGCGATAAGCGTCTGTCGGTGCACGTAGAGCCGTTCCGCGGCTCTCGTCCAACTGCGATTCTCCTCAAGAAACACCATCAAGGTTTGCGTCAACGAGGTTCCCCGCTGAGCATCATAGGTGCGCAGCGGCCCAAGCACCTGCCGCGCGATGCGACGCAGCTGACCCATCTCATTGGGCAGAAACAGTGAACTCGGCTCCTGCTCGTTGAAGCGCATGACGCTCCCCCGCTGCTGATTGCGGATCAGTGCGCTGCGGGCCTGGCCGAGCGCGTGCGGCAGATCATCAATCTGGGCAAACTCTGCACTCACCCCGAAGCTTCCGTGCCGTTTTGCGAGATCCGCCAGCAGATCTTCGCTCTGCGTGGCCTCGGCAAAGATCAGCAACTGCTCGTCTTTAATCGCGGCGAGCACCTGCTTCGACGCACGAGTGAAAAGTTCGTAGCTCTCCTCAAACGCTCGCTGCACATCGCCCGGTTGCGAAACCGCCAGCAGGAACGGAGATTCCATCGCATAGGTCGACACCAGCCTTGTCGCCGGAGCGGTGGGCACCGAACCATCGCACAACTCCGACAGCAGCAACGAGCCGTAGAGCTGCTCAGTCTCACGCAGGCGCGACTGATGACCACGCTGCAAGGTCTCGGCAACGGTCATCGCAATCGTAATGAAACGCACGTCATACGCGGTTTGCAAGACCGGAAACCCAATCTCCATCGCATGCGCGATCGCGCCGGGAGTGAGTTGGTGCTTGGGCATGCGCTCATCAAACGTGACGGCTGCGATCCCACCGCGAAACATCCCTGTGAAGTACTCAATTTGATCCGCTTCGCTCTCGGGCAAAGCGAGACCCGTCGTCATCACAAGCGCGCCCTCGCTCAACCATCGCCAAGGATCGGCCAGTTCACACACATGTGCCCAGGTGATCGGGCGATCAAGCCCAACGTTTCGAGTGAGGGGAACGGTCTGCAGCTCAAGCCGATCGACCAGTGCACCGACTGTGAGGCTCATTGCATCAACCCTACGGAATATCGGCGACTCATGTTTGCAACTCTCGCGCCACGATACGCGCGGCCCGGTACCCAGAAGCGACAGCGCCAGAAAGCGACTGGGCCATTCCCGTATGCTCACCCGCAAGCACGACCCGCCCCGACGCCGACTCAAAGGCCTCGGCATCAGCGCGTTCCCATTGCAACCCCGGCACCGAGTATGCCCCCTGTGACCACGGGTCGTTTGCCCAATTGGTAAGCAGAGGATCACCATCGATCTGCAGGTGTGGCCGCATGGCTTGTAACTCAGACACCCACTTTGCCGAACCATCATGTGCCGCAAGATGATCGAGCGCGCGTTCCCCTCCGGCAAAGCTGGAAATCGCGTTGATGCGATGCTCACCATCTGCCGACATCGAACGCCACGACCACCACGTATAGTCAGCGTGCTGCAGGGCCAGTTCGCCGTCGAATGCCGAGATTGGCACACCCAGTTTGGCGGCAACCCCCATCGATCGGTGATCGAGCGCACGCTGCTGCGCCTCAGGCAGGGTGAAGTTCATTTTGAGCGACCGCAGCAAAGGAAGCGGCACCGATATCACCGCGGCATCAGCGTCAATGCGCGTGCCATCCGCAAGTTCGATCTGCACGCCCTGCACTGACTGCTCGACTGCCACCACAGGGTGCTCCAATCGCGGTTGCGCGCGCAAGCGGGCAGCGATGGTTTTTGTGAGCATTTGGTTGCCGCCAACGAGACGTCCGCCATCTTCGAGGTATCCCCCGACTGTTGCAGACTCGTGCAGCAGCACCGCCTCCGCGCTCACCTGCGTGGGATCGCCAATCGTCGAGGTCGTGACTCTGCGGTAGTGCGGATGGATTCGATAGTCGTGCCCATACGCCTCGGCGAAGACACGCTCGAGCGATACCTCCCGTTCCCCATCAGCAAGCATCTTCGCCAGAGTGTGCTTAGCCAGTTCGCTCGCCTGGGTGAGTTCTTCGGGAGCGAGCCTGCGCCCGTTCACCGTGCGGCGCCCGTACAGAATGGCGTGACTGAGAATAGGAACCTGCACCTCGGCGGCGAGCTGCCGAATGGCGAATTCGTTCGGAAAAATGTATTCGCCACCGCGCTCGGTGATCTCCCCGTTGCCCAACTGCTCCGACCAGGTGCGGCCACCGACCCGGTCTCGCGCCTCAAGAACGATGCACTGGTGCCCGGCTTTTTCGAGCTCCCAGGCAGCGGTGAGGCCGGAGAGTCCTGCCCCCACAATCACAATGTTCACGCGCGATCCTCCTTGAACGGCTTGGTGTGTTGCCCCCATCGTAGGATCTCCCGGACGCATTCTTGTCACCCTTTCGTTGAACAATGTTCGTTTTTCGTATCTTCGTACAACACGCGTGGCGGCGGCGGTTTACGAAGTTATGAAAGATCGGCCACACACCGTCGAAACCGGTGAAATCAAGTGCACTGCCCGACTCACACTGCTACCTTCACACTCACCGAACACAACGAAGTGAGGGAATCCACTATGAAACATCTACGATCGTCACACCGACGCAGCCTCGGGCTGGCGGCGAGCGGCGCAGCCATCGCGCTGCTGCTCACCGCATGCGCCGGCAACGCCGCACCCGAGCCTCAGGTCGAGCGCGACCTTGGCACCCCAGTCGCAGGCGAGATCAAGGAAGGCGCACTCGAGGGCGTGACGCTCACCTTCGCCGGCTCCGGTGGCATCTTCCAAGATGGCCAGACTGAGGCGCTCTGGGACCCCTTCGCTGCTGCGTCGGGAGCGACATTCCTGCAAGACGCCTTCGACGCAGGCAAGCTGAAGGCAATGGTCGATAGCGGAAACGTGAGCTGGGATGTGGTGAACGCCACACAGTTCGACACCGCTCGTGGCTGCGGCACTCTGTATGAAGAGTACGACTACTCTCAGATCGACATTTCGAAGATCCCCGAGGGCACCATCACAGACAAGTGCATGGTTCCGCAGATCCTCTACGGTCTGATCCTCGTTTACAACACCGACAAGTTCGGTGACAACCCGCCAACGAGCGCCGCTGACTTCTTCGACACCGAAAAGTTCCCCGGAAAGCGCACGGTCAGCCAGTCAACATACGTTGACCCGCAAACCGTTGAGTTCGCGCTCACCGCACAGGGCAAGGACGTCAAGAATCTTGACCCAGCCGACATCGAGACTGCCTTCGACATGTACCGCGATCTCGGTGACAATGTGATCGGTTGGACCACCGGTGCCCAGGCACAGCAGCAGCTTGAATCCGGCGAAGCCGTGATGGGTCTCGTCTGGTCGGGACGCGGCTACGGCGCGGCCGCTGCCGGCGCTCCGGTTGCCCCCATGTGGGACCAGTGGATGATCATGGTCGACTCGAACGGCATTCCGAAGGGCGTGAAAGACAAGCAGGCAGCATTTGCCGCGGTGAACTACTCGATCGGTGCTGAGCAGCAAGCCAAGATGACCGAGCTCACCTCCTACGGTCCGGTGAACATCGATGCCAAGCCGAAGCTTGATAAGACACTGAGTCAGTGGATGACCACTGATCACCTCGACACCGGTATCGCACCGAACGTCGACTTCTGGGTCGAGAACTACGACGCACTGGCATCAGCCTGGGCTGGTTGGGCAACCGGAAGCTAATCATGCAGAACACCCACCTCACCGAGGGCGACCCGTCTACCCAGGCGATCGCCCTCGGTGCGGATGCCGGGAGTGTGAAGCGTCAGCCGCTGAGAAGTTGGCGGCCGCTACTTCTGCTCATTCCAGCATTCGTGATCGTCTCACTGTTCTTTTTGGCACCACTGATTGACGTATTCATTCGATCGGTGACCGACCCCACCCCCGGTCTGCAAAACTACGTCTGGCTCTTCACCACTGAGGCCAACATCAATGTGATCATTCGCACGTTCCTCACGGCGATTGTGGTCACCATTGTGTGCCTATTGCTGGCCTACCCCTACGCATACCTGATGACGATCGTCTCGGATCGCACACGCAACATGATGCAGTTGTTCATCATGATGCCGCTGTGGACTTCAATCCTGGTTCGCACCCTTGCCTGGATGGTGCTGCTGCAAGATACCGGTCCGATCAATGGACTGTTGATGGCCTGGTTTGGCATCGGCCCGATCCCGCTGATCCGCACGACCTTCGGTGTCGCGCTCGGTATGTCACAGGTGCTGCTGCCCTTCATGGTGCTGCCGCTCTACTCTTCAATGTCAAAGATTGATAAGCGACTGCTCCCCGCAGCATCAAATCTCGGGGCCAACCCGGTCACCGCGTTTTTCACGGTGTATCTCCCGCTCTCGCGCCCCGGAATTTTCTCGGGCGGCGTGACGGTGTTCATTCTCGGCCTCGGCTTCTACATCATCCCGGCGCTCCTTGGATCTTCCAAAGAGTCAATGATCTCTGCCCTCATTCAGCAGCAGATCAGTGTCTTCTTGATGTGGGGACAGGGCACGGCGCTCGGCATTTTCTTGCTGGTCAGCACAATTCTGATCCTGGTGGTGGTGTCCCGATTCAATAAGGGCGGCAGTTTGTTCCCGGGGGTTGACCGATGATTACTTCAAAGCGATTGCTCGGCTTCTTCGCCGTCTTGATCGTGCTGTGGCTGATCGTGCCGACGCTCGTCATTCTGCCGATGTCGTTCAACGAAGCGCCCTCGTTCAACTTCCCGCCAAAGGGTTTCTCGACCCGCTGGTATGAGAATTTCTTCACAGACGCCAGCTGGCTCAAAGCACTGGGATCCTCATTGCAGGTCGCCGTGATCACCATGGTCGTGGCCACGACCATTGGCGTGATGGCAGCACTCGGCCTCTCGAAGGTGAAGTTCCGGGGCAAGGGCCTCATGGAGGGCTACTTTCTGCTCCCCTTGATCGTTCCGGGCATCGTCTTGGCGGTTGGACTGTACTCGCTGTTTCTCCGCTTCAACTTGCTTGGCACACTTCCGGGTTTTGTGCTGGCGCACACGATCGTGGCGATGCCGCTCGTGATCACCAATGTGATGGCGTCAATGCAGGGACTTGATCCTCGTCTGGAACAAGCATCAGCCAGCCTCGGTGCCGGAAAGCTGCGCACCTTCTTCAGCATCACGCTGCCCCTGATCGCACCGGGTGTGACCGCTGGTGCCCTATTTGCCTTTGTCACCTCGTTTGATGAAGTGATTCTTTCGCTCTTCATTCAGTCACCCTCGTTGCAAACCTTGCCGGTCAAGATCTTCAACAGCGTGACGCAAACTAACGACCCCACCGTGGCCGCCGTCGCCGTCATCACGATGCTCACCTCGGTGATCGTGATGCTGATTGCACAATTCGCCACACGTAAGAGAAAGCGACCAGTCTCGTGAACGCTGAAATGAGCCAACGCGAAAGCTCTGCCGTGACACATGCCGAGCAACTCCGCGCTGAGGGGCTGAACACCTCGACTATTCACACGATCGGTGAGGCCGGAATCAGTCTGCGGCAGGTGTCAAAGCGCTACGGCGATGTGACCGTGGTCGATCAGGTCGATCTGACGATCGAACCGGGTGAATTCATGACCTTCCTCGGGCCGTCAGGCTCGGGCAAGACCACCACCCTCAACATGATCGCCGGGTTCACGAGTGTGGACGAGGGGCACCTGCACATTTACGGCAAGCCCGTGGCGAAGCTTCCCCCACACAAGCGTGACATCGGCATGGTGTTCCAGAATTACGCGCTGTTCCCGCACAAGACCGTTGCAGAGAATATTGCGTACCCGCTGCAACGGCGGAAGCTGTCAAAGAACGAGCAGAAGCAGAAGATTGCCGAAGCCCTCGCTATGGTGCGCATGGGTGACTACGGCGATAGGTTCCCCTCGGAGCTTTCCGGTGGCCAGCAGCAGCGTGTGGCCCTGGCTAGGGCGCTCGTCTACGAGCCTCGGGTGCTGCTGATGGATGAGCCACTTGGCGCTCTCGACAAGAAGCTCCGCGAATGGTTGCAGACGGAGATCAAGCGGATCCACCGCGAGGTAGGTTCCACCTTCGTCTATGTGACGCACGACCAAGAAGAAGCGCTGTCAATGTCTGACCGCATCGCGGTGTTCAATAACGGCAGAATCGAACAGGTTGGCACTTCCGAAGATCTCTACGAAGCGCCGCAGACTCTTTTCGTCGGACGCTTTCTCGGCGAATCGACCGTGCTGCTTGGTGCGGGCACAAAGCGCGGAGATCGACAGACCGTGCTCTCGGTCGCGGGTCACCAGGTCACCGCGAACGGGCAGTTCGCTGAAGAGAATCTAGCGATTCTGATCCGGCCAGAAAATCTCAGGCTCGAGGCGAGAGAGGTTGCTTCGACAGAAAAGACGAACTCGATTCCGGTGACGATCGTCGATGTGACCTATTTGGGTTCCTCGCGTCGGTACACAGTAAAGCTGCCGGATGGAGAAGAAGGTGCCGTGCGACTCGGCCAAGACGCCCGGATCCACAATCGCGGCGATCAGGTATCGATGGTATGGGATGTCGATGCGGGCGTGCTGCTCGTTGACAGCGGCGAAGCGGGCGAGCCGACCACATAGTCGCTCGGGCGCGATGCGCGAACCGAGACACCACCACAGGGAGGTGCTGCCGTACTCGCGGCAGCACCTCCCTGTGGTGATTGCGCTCGCATTGCGCGGCGCAGGTGCGCAATGGCGCAGCGGCGCAGCGCCGCTGCGCACCTCGCGAGATTTCACGCCAGACGCCCTAGTAGCGGGTCCGTCCGGCAGAACATGTCGTCTGGGCGGCGTGCTGCCCGGTGACGTTCTCTGGCAATAGGGTTACCGGAGGTGCGGGCTCCACAGGCTGCTCTCCGTCTGCCCCCGGGGTTTCCCCCTCCCCCTGAGCCGGGTCCGCCGCTGGTGGATCAGCGGATACCGCCGCTTCGCCCGTCCCCGCAAGCTGAAATGGCTCACCGCTTGTCACGACCGCCATCAGCGCTTCGGCTGAGGCCCGGTCAGGCACAAGCCGGTTGACATCATCAGCGCTCGCAAAGCTGGGGTACTGCACAAACGTGATCCGGTCCAGGTCAATGTTCACCGCGGTGCTCGCGAGGGCTTGCAAGAACGGGACCGATGCCATGCTGCTCGACAGTGTCAGGTTTTGAAACCCCGCCTTGGCTAGGGCATACAGTTTGACCGGATCGCTCAGTGTTTCCGAGCTCACCAGTTGCCGCATCATGGCCGACATGAACACCTGCTGGTTGCTGATTCTGCTGACATCGCTGCCATCGCCCACCCCGTATCTGGTTCGCACGAAGTTCAGTGCGTCGATACCTGCGATCGAGACCTCACCAGCTGGGAGATAGAGCCCAGCTTGGTCGTCTTCGATCGGCTGGGCAAGGCACACTGTCACTCCCCCGAGCGCATTCGTAATGCCGATCACGCCGTCAAAGTCGACTTCGGCGGCATAGGCAATCGGCAGTCCTGTCAGCTCAGTGACTGTCGCAGCGACGCAGCCGGGCCCGCCATACTCAATGGCGGTGTTGATTTGCTGCGAACTCATGGAATCACTGGTCTCGCCAGTTTCCGGGTCAGTGCAGCTGGGAATCGACACCATGAGATCCCTCGGGAAACTGATAATCGTGGCGCTCTCGTGTGAGGCGGGAATGTGCAAGAGCAAGTTGACATCATTGCGGTCGCCCTCTTCGCCGTCATACATGATCGAGTCGGGGTCTCGGCGGTCAGATCCCACGAGCAGGATCGTGAGTTCGCCGTCGAGGGTCTGCGCTGCGGCGTCGACCGACACCGGTTGCGCAGCGGCGGCGGGCAGTTCAAAGGTTTCCGCCTGCTGCACCACCTGAAGCACGGTGTATGAGACGACCGCTACCCCACTGGCGGCAAGCACGAGGGCTGAGGTGAGGAGGGTCGCGATCAGATTCTTTCCCGTCGAGGATCGCGGGAGCTTTCCGTGGGTGGCTCGCCGTGCGGCGGCACGAGGCGAAACATTGTGAAACCGATTCAGTGCCCTCAGCCCCTTTGATGTCGTGTTCTGCAGAGATGGTTCACCCACAGAATATGCGACAACTCGCGAAGTCTTCCCACCTTCGCGTGCTGGCCCACGCGCATCACGGTGCAGCGCGCGGTGCCGGGTGGGGCAACAGCACGCCGCGCCATTGCCCCACCTGGCAGCTCCGATCAGGACACGAACGTCTTCCGCGAGGGGAGGCTGCGAGAGTCAGAAACTTCTTCGTCGAGATAGCGTTCGAGGCTGTCGTCGAGCTCCTGCATCCAAGAGGTGTGGTGCTGCACTGCCATCGTGCCGGTCATCACCGAGCGGTAGCAGCGATCCCGGTAGCCCATGATGTCGCGCTGCTTGTCGTTCTTCCACTGCACGAAGGTGTGCACGACCTGGGCAACATCAAACTCCGGGTAATCAGTTTGCCTCAGGAGATCGAGCACATAGTCACCCTGGAAAGCAATCTCATTCTCTGCGGTCGCGAGAGCCAGAAAGCGTTCGCGCCAGCGATGCATCGAGTCGGCTCGTTCGCCGGCATCTGGCAGCTGAGCCGCGCCAAGGATGATGTCGCGCACGTACCAAGCCTGAACATCGAACATGTTGAAGGTGAACCACTGGTCTTGTGCGCCAACGTAAAAGAGTGCCGGGTTCTTTTCCCAGACGACCCCGCGATAGAGGCCTTCCGGATACACCGTATTCGGCCCGTCAAGCGCGAGGTCATCTGGAAGAAACGGGTACTTGTGCTGATACCCCGTGCACAGAATGACCGCGTCGAACTCTTTCGAGGTTCCGTCGGCGAAGACCGCGGTGCTGCCTGAGAAGTGGTCGACGAGTGGCTGCTCGTCAAATCCCTCGGGCCATTCGTAGCCCATCGGGGTGGTTCGGTAGCTCGCGGTCACAGAGGCTGCGCCCATCTTGTAGGCCTGACTGCCGATGTCCTCTGCTGAATAGCTTGAACCGATCACCAGAAGATGGCGTCCGTCGAGTGCTTCGGCACCTCGGAAGTCGTGGGCATGCATCACGATGCCGGGGAAGGTATCGATTCCCGAGATTTCCGGGGTGTGCGGGTAGGAGAAGTGCCCGCTCGCGACCACGACATGGTCGAAGGTTTCGCTGCGTGTCTGAGCCGAGGGCAGATGCTCACTGATCACGGTGAAGAGCGAGGTGGTTTCGTCAAAACTGACCATTCGCACGACCGTTTCAAATCGAACGTGTTTGCGCACATCGCTGCGTTCCAGGCGGCCCGAAATGTAATCCCACAGCACAGATCTCGGAGGATACGACGAGATTGGCCGACCAAAGTGCTCGTCGAATGAGTAATCGGCAAACTCAAGCCCCTCTTTCGGGCCGTTTGACCAAAGATTTCGGTACATGCTGGAGTGCACGGGTTCACCGTACTGATCAAGACCAGTGCGCCAGGTGTAATTCCACTGGCCACCCCAGTCTGACTGCTTTTCAAAGCACACAATTTCTGGAACATCGACGCCGGCGCGCTCCGCTGCTTCGAACGCTCGCAGCTGGGCCATTCCGCTGGGACCAGCGCCGATGATTGCTACTCTCTTTTGATTCGTCACGTATCATCCTTCACTCTAGACATCTCTTCGCAAGTCACTCACGCCGGGTAGCGCGCATCGATATTCGATTGCACGAACGCTGGACAACGAGTGGGTGAACTACAGCTGTCCCCGAGAGCGCTGGTATGGGAGAAACTCTCCAAACCATCAGCGCGAGTAACACTCCCACCGTATCAGGCTCGTGGTTCTGGAGATGTGGCCCCGGGATCCGCAGACCTTTATGGCTTCGCCCGTCACAACAGCGACTGAGCCCCGTCGCACACCGAATGCATCGATGCCCGTCGGGGCTCAGTTCTGACCGTCCGAGTTCGATCTAGGAGGCAGCGGCAGCAGCTTCCTTTGCGCGCAAGTCGCGGCGCATGATTTTTCCAGAGCTGGACTTCGGGATCGCCTCAACAAACTCCACCCGACGCACTTTCTTGTAGGGGGCGACCCGTTCGGCAACGAACGACATCACGGCCTCGGCGTCGAGGCCACTGTCTGGTGCGGCCACGACAAATGCTTTGGGGATCTCTTCACCTGACTCTTGATCCTTCACCCCGATGCAGGCCGCATCCATCACGAGCGGGTGGGAGAGCAGGAGGGCTTCGAGTTCGGCGGGAGCTATCTGGTATCCCTTGTATTTGATGAGCTCTTTCACCCGATCGACGATTGAGAATGAGCCATTTGCGTGGTGTACCGCAACGTCGCCGGTGTGCAAGAAGCCATCAGCGTCGAGGGTGTCGGCTGTGGCATCGGGGCGTCCAAGATAGCCGGTCATCACGTTCGGGCCGCGCACCCAGAGTTCACCGGGCCGCTCGTCTTCGGTGAAGTCTTCTCCGGTCTCGACGTCGACCAATTTGGCTTCTTGATTTGGAATCAGCACACCGATTGAACTCACTGATAGATCGGTGCGATCGGCGGGTATGGCGTGAGAGACGGGGCTCAATTCGGTCATTCCGAAGCCCTGCAGCATACGCGCGTGGATCCGCCGAGAGGCTGCCTCCCCCGTTTCACCATCGAGCGGTGCCGCGCCGGAGAGCATCGTGTGCACACTCGAAATATCGAATTCATCGACGATGGGATGCTTGGCGAGTGCGACCGCGATTGGCGGTGCTACGAATAGATACGTGCATCGATGCTCCTGGATCGCCGTGAGAAACGCGACCAGATCAAATTTGGGCATGGTGACCAGGGCGGCACGCTTGTCCAGCGCGAGATTGAGCAATACTGTCATCCCGTAAATGTGAAAGAACGGGAGCACTGCGAGCACCCGGTCTTCGGGGCCCACATCAATGACGGGGCCACACTGTGTCACGTTCGCCACCAGATTTCGGTGGGTGAGCATGACTCCCTTTGGCACCCCGGTCGTCCCCGATGAGTAGGGCAGCACTGCCAGATGGGTCGCAGGATCAAACGATACCTCTGGCGCGGTCTCGCCTGCGGTCAAGAAGTCTCGCAGGGAGGGGTGGCCTTCAGCCCCGTCGAGCACGATCAGGTGGTCATCATCGATGCCCACTGCCTCGGCGGCGATGCGAGCGCCTGGGAGCAATGGTGACACCGTAATGAGCCATTCCGCTCCGGCGTCGCGCAGCTGTTTCTCAATTTCTGAGGGGGTAGAGAGCGAATTGAGGGTGGTGACGGTGGCTCCGATTCGCAGTACGCCATGGAACACCGTGGCAAATGCGGGAATGTTCGGGCAGAGTAACCCCACGACTGTGCCGAGTCCTGCTCCGCGTGCGGCGAGCGCTCCTCCGAAGGCATCAATCTGGCCGGCGAGTTGTCCGTAACTTGTCACTGCGCCACTGGCTGAGTCGATCAGGGCGGGACGCTCCAGGTCTTCTGGAGTGAGCGATCCAAAGAGAAACTCGGTGACAGACACGTTTGGAATTTCAACCTCTGGATAGGGGCTCTGGTACATGGGTGACCTCCTTCGCCAAGACGATCCTCGTCGACCGCCTTGTGCGATACAGACTAAATGAGAGGGGCCTCAACAGCCATCAAGCGAGGTTCAAGCTTTCTCAATTCAGGTTCCACTTCCAGGAAACTCGATCCGAGTACCCTAAACATCAGATGAATGCTAGGCTACCCTTTGTCCAAATTCATCTGATGAAAGGAAATGATGTTCCCGTCACCTACCCGTCGAGCACTGGCGAGCGTTGCGCTGCTCGCGTCAGCTGCCCTCACCCTCGCCGGCTGCACCGCCAATAATTCAGCCGATGACAATGCGAACGACAGCTCGCAAGGGAGCAGCGCAGCATGGCCGCGCACCTTTGAAAATGCCGACGGCACCACCACCGAGATCCCAGAGCAGCCAGAGCAGATCGTGTCCACCTCGGTCACCGTCTCGGGCACTCTGCTCGCCATCGACGCCCCGCTCGTCGCCTCGGGTTCGGCAGGCAACGGGGAGTTCTTCGCGCAGTGGGATGACATCGCCAAAGACCGGGACGTTGCAAATCTCTGGGCTGCTTCCGCACCAGACATCGAGGCAATCTACAACTACACGCCCGACCTGATCGTTGTGTCGGCAAGCGGCGCAGACTCCACCGCAGACATCATCAGCGAACTGCAGCAGATCGCCCCCACCATCCTCGTCGACTACGGCGGACAAACCTGGGAAAGCCTTGCCGAAGAACTCGGCGAAGCGACCGGTCTCGAAGATCAAGCCGCTAAGACCATCACCGAGTTTGATGACTATGTGGCCTCCGCCTCAGAGAAGATCACCGTCCCCTCGGGATCGGCAAACATCATTTCCTTCAACGGACCAGGCGAAGACAACCCCATCGCCCGCGCCGGGAGTGTGCACGGCGATCTACTCGAATCGCTCGGCTTCACCATCGAAGATCCGAACCCAGAGTGGCACACTCAAGACAACTTGCGACAGGACTTTGTCTGGACCGCATACGAACACCTCGTTGACCTCAAGGCCGACACCACATTCATCCTGATGAAAGACAATGAGGGAGCGAAGGCATTCGCCAGCGACCCAGTCCTCGCGAACGTGCCATCGGTGCAAAACGGTCAGGTATTTGGACTCGGCGTGAATTCGTTCCGCGTAGACAAATTCAGTGCGACCGAGATTGTCGACGACATTGTCACGAACTTCTCGAAGTAACTCCGAAGGAGGCCGCGTCTCACGGCGCGGTCTCCTTCTTGTTTCACTCACCGCGCTCCTGGTGGTCTGCGTCTTCGTCAGCGCCTGCATCGGGGTCAAAGACATCCCGCTCAGCGAAACCTGGAGCGCGATCACCGACTTTCACCCAGAGAACCCTGCCCACCTGCTGGTTGCCCACCAGCGCATTCCCCGCGCCATCCTCGCGGTGGTCGTGGGTGCAGCCCTCGGCGTCGCCGGAGCCATCATGCAGGCGCTCACCCGCAACCCCCTGGCTGAGCCCGGACTGCTCGGCGTCAATGCGGGGGCAGGGGTCATGATCGCCGTCGGTATCTCGTTCTTCGGAATCACCTCCGTGTCGGGCTATCTGTGGCTAGGTATGCTGGGCGCGGCAATCGCAGGCACCGGAGTGTTCTTTCTCGGCGGCGCACGCACCGGAACCAACCCGGTCAGGCTCGTGCTCGCGGGAGCCGCCCTCACGGTCGTGCTCGGTGCGCTAACCCAGGTGATCCTGGTCAACAGCAGCGACGATGTATTCGGCAGTTACCGTCATTGGATGGTCGGCTCGCTTGCTGGGCGCGGCTACGAAACACTCACCATTGTCGCGATTGTGACCGCTGTCGGGCTTGCCCTTGCTGCCTCGCTCGCCCGATCGCTCGACTCCGCAGCGCTCGGCGAGGATCTCTCACGCGCCCTCGGTGCACACCCCACGAGAGTGTGGGCACTGGCCGGGCTGACCGTGATCATCCTTGCGGGCGCGGCTACGGCAGCGGCAGGCCCCATCGTCTTTCTCGGCCTCGCCGCACCGCACCTCTCCAGACAGCTTGCCGGAGTCAACCACCGCTGGGTTCTTCCCTATTCAGCGGTGCTCGCAGCTTTGCTAATCCAATTTGCCGACATCGCTGGCAGATCCCTGCCCATCGCCGGTGAAGTGAGCGTGGGGATCATGGTGGCACTGCTTGGCGGGCCCTTCTTCGTCGTCCTCGTTCGCACCCGCAAGATTGCTCAGCTATGACTTCTCCCGCACCCTCTCGATCCTCACGATCTGCGCATCCGCCGTTGCTTCCCACCGGAACTCGGGTGTTTCGCTCAGCACACGTCTCGATTGTGCTCCGAAACCGCCCGATCCTGCTGGTCAGCGTGCTCTTTCTAGTCGCCGCAGCGATCGGTGTCTTTTCGCTCACCGTCGGTTCCTATCGAGTCAGCTCTGCTGAGGTGATTCAGACCCTGCTCGGCAACGCGGCTCTCGAGCAACACGAGAAGGTCATTCTCGGGTTGCGCCTGCCCCGCGTCGTCACTTCGCTGTTCGCAGGAGCTGCCCTCGGGGTGTCCGGTGCCGTCTTTCAATCGGTATCGCGCAATGCGCTCGGATCGCCAGATGTGATCGGATTCACCACCGGGGCAGCAACCGGAGCGATCGTGCAGATTGTGGTGTTCCAGGCGAGCCCCCTCGTGATCGCAGTCAGCGCGGTCGCCGGTGGAATCGTCACTGCAGCACTCGTGTATCTCCTCTCCATGCAGGGACGCGTCTCAGGAGGCTACCGGCTCGTGCTCGTCGGCATTGGAGTTGGCGCGGTGCTTGGCGCCGTGAATGACCTTCTGCTCGTGATCGGCGAACTCGACAATGCAGTCGCCGCAAATCTCTGGCGATCAGGTTCATTGGATGCACGAAACTGGGGCCACGCACTTCCGGTGATGCTCGGCGCCATCTGCCTGATTCCTGTCATCGCCTGGCTTTCCCGACGCGCAGCCATGATCGAAATGGGAGACGACATGGCAACGCAGTTGGGTGTCAGAGTTGAGCCGGTCAGAGCCGGGCTCATGTTTGCCGCCGTAGCTCTCGCTGGTCTCGCCACGGGAGCAGCTGGTCCCATCGCGTTCATCGCACTCGCGGCCCCCCAACTCGCCGCTCGCCTCACCCGCACTCAGCACATGCCTGTGCTCGGCGCGGCGGCAATGGGTGCGCTGCTCCTCACCGCCGCCGACGTGCTCACTCAATTGCTGCCAATCACCGCATCAGTGCCAATTGGCCGCATGACTGGGCTGCTCGGCGGCATGTATCTCATCTGGCTTCTCACCCGATCAAAGCAGGTATGACCCATGACTTCACACACCCAGCACACACAGACACCACTGAGTGCACCCGCCAGCGAATCAACTGGCGCGCACTACGGAGCGCTCCCGCTTGCAGCGCTCCGGGGAGAGAACCTCACGCTTTCCTACCAATCACGCACCGTCTCGCGCGAACTTGACGTAGAGATCCCCGCGGGAAAAGTCACCGTCATTATCGGCCCGAATGCCTGCGGCAAATCCACGCTGCTCCGGGCGCTCTCGCGGCTGCTCACGCCGACGACTGGTCAGGTCTATATTGAGGGCAAGAATCTTGCGTCGCTTGGCGCCAAAGCGTTCGCGCGCCAACTGGGGCTTCTCCCACAAAGCTCCACCGCGCCGTTTGGCATCACGGTCGCTGATCTTGTCGGTCGGGGCCGATTCCCTCACCAGCGCATGCTTCAGCAGTGGTCGCACGAAGACGAGACTGCCGTGCGCTCTGCACTCGAAGCGACGGGGCTGACCGATCTGGCGCAGCGTCCGGTTGACGAACTCTCGGGTGGTCAACGTCAGCGAGTCTGGATCGCGCTGCTGTTGGCACAGGATACCCCGGTTATGCTGCTCGACGAGCCCACCACCTATCTCGATATTTCTCACCAGCTCGAGGTGCTCGAACTCTGCCGGAGGCTCAACCGCGAGCAAGGCAGAACAGTGGTGTTGGTGCTGCATGATCTCGCGCAAGCTGCCCGGTTTGCAGACCAGCTGTTGGTGCTGCACGATGGCAAGCTCGCTGCTGCTGGCGCGCCAGCTGAGGTGCTGACTGTGGAGTTGCTTGCGGAGGTCTTCGGGCTCCATGCGCAGGTGCACCCCGACCCCGTATTCGGCACGCCAATGGTGATCCCGATCTCAAGCGTGAGCGAGGAGTCGTGAGCGCCTTGCCCGCTGCCGCGAGTACGGATGAGTTTTGGGAGCGGATCGGGCAGACTCCGCTGATCGGCACCCTCAGCGCCGCGGGTGAGTCCGCTGCAGGGCTTGGCGATCCACCGCGGATCGTAGAGTTCCCGGGCACGGGTGCGTCCTCGCAGCACACCCTGCTCACGTTCCTGTGGCGCGATGCCGATGCCCACGCCGTGCTTATTTCGCTCAACCGGATCAACCGTTCGCTTGAAGATTCTTTGATGCAGCGGATCGAGGGCACCGACATCTGGTATCGCACCTTCGAGGTCGGCGCGCACTGGCGTGGCAGCTACACGGTGCTCGCAGTCGATGGAGCTGAGCTCGAGGAGTTGCGCTCCTGCGAACCCCGCTGGGTGATGCGGCGCATTCGCGAGCGCGGAGCGACCGACCCGCGGAATCCTCTGGTGACCGGCACGCACGGTGGTCGCGCCTCGGTGGCGCAAGTTCCTGGGGCTCCGTGGGAACCCGTGCGCGCCGCAGCTCACACGGTGCGCGGAACAACGAGTGAGCACCGTCTGCCCAGCGGCCGACGAGTCTGGCTGCACCGACCCGCCGGGGTGAGCCCCGAGTGTCGCCTGGCACGACCGCTTGTCGTATTGCTTGACGGCGAGGTGTGGCATCGTACCGGCTACGGCGCAGAGACGATCGATGAGCTCTGCGCCCGTGGCGAGTTCACGGATTCGCATCTCGCGCCGTTCCTGTTGCTGGTCGATTACGAAGGCGAGCCACGTCGCATGCAAGATCTGTCTATCGATGGCGGCATGTGTGACGAGCTTGTGACAGAGATATTGCCGTGGTTGCGCGAGCGGGTGCCGCTCTCTCCCAATCCGAGCGATGTGGTGATTTCAGGAGAGAGTCTTGGCGGTTTGACCGCCCTCAAGACGGTGCTTTTGCACCCCGAACATTTTGGTGCCGCGATCGCGCAGTCGCCTTCGCTCTGGCAGAGCGGGCTCGGCGAGCCGCTGGCTCACGCATCCCCGGCCCGAGTGTTCATGACTGCTGGGGTGCACGAGCAGGGTCTTGTCGAGCATGTTCGGGTGTGTTCCGAAGCACTCACTGACCGCGACTACACGCATCGGTACATCGAGTTCAACGGCGGCCACGATTTCGCGTGGTGGCACGGTCTGTGGGCCGAGGGAGTGCGGCATCTGCTGACATCGTCCACGGAGCGCTCGGCGCGGTGGTGAGCGCTGTGCTCACTGGACCTTGCTGAGTGCCGTTCTGCTACGTTCACCGTTCACCGTTCGCCTGGTGGCCGGTGGCCGCTGGGTTCGTTTCGGCTTCGTACCGGGAGTTCGAGCACGCTCGCGACGAAGCGTTCGACCGCTTCCGCAAGAAGTTCTCGGTGCCGGGTGACGAGTTCGGCGGCGGGTGGGTCGAGCGGTGAGGTCGGGCGCAGGCTATTGATTCGCAGGTTGCAGTCGAGGTCGGAGCAGATATAGCTGCCTCGTGTTGAGGAGTTTTTCTTGCTCGTGTGTGTCGGGCTTGAAAAGAGCACAGCCTGGCCGAATCGTCGCGGCATGCGGCAGAACGCGCACATGACCGCGCGTGCTGCGGAGGGGCGGGTCTTGGTGTTGAGCAGCATGATTCCGCGAAGCTCTCCCTGCCGTTCGACGAAGAGGTACCCGCGCTGCTGGGCTCCGGGATCGCGCCAGCCGAGATAGTCGAGTTCCTCCCATGGCACTCGGGTGAGCACTCGAGGCGCATGCACCGCCCTGCGTGTGGCTCCGTCTACGTTGCCGAGCGCCAATCGCAGCTCGCGCAAACTTCGTTCCTTCATGATTCCTTCCACTATCAATCTGTACGCGCGTACAGATTGATAGAATCATAGCGAGAAATCTCAGATCTCACGAACGAGAGCGAAGTCATATGGCCTATTTGCCGCGCGAACAGCGCAGAGCAGCCATCTTGGCGGCGACCCTTCACCTCATTCGCACAGAAGGCTTCGCCGCAGTCACCGCACGGTCTGTCGCGGCTGAGGTCGGCGGCTCTCCCGGGTTGATTCATCAGCATTTTCCCAGCATGGACGAACTCGTGGCGGCCGCCTGGCAGCACTATGTCGACGTCAATATTGCCGAGTTTTCCGAGCACCTTGCCGGGGGCGCAGAGGCAAGCGAAGAGTTTTTCGCCAATCACTCCGATCCGGCCCGACGCGAAGAGCTTGAGCTGTGGGTCGACGCCTGGACCGAGGCCCTGCGCCGTCCGGCCTTTGCCGCCACCTTCAGCAGCACGCTCCACCAGCTCACCAGCGCGCTCACCGAACACGATCCGAACATCTCGATCACCGAAGCACAGCACAGCGTCTTGCTCGGGCTTGCGCTCGCGAGCATGCAGCGCCTTGATCCGGTGAACTATCCTGCCGAACTCGCCCTCACCTTCGCAGCCCGAATCGGTCACGACCCACGAGGCTGAGCTCCCTCCGACCCTCAGATTGACGAATCGACCCCAAATGTCCTACATTTGACAAGTGTCCGATATCCCCTCCCGTATTCAGCGAAATCAGCCGCTTTCCGCGCAGATCGCCGAGCGCGTCCGCGCGCACATTGAGTCGGGCGAATGGCCGGTGGGCCATCGTGTACCCGGAGAGCATGAACTCGCCGAGGCCCTTGGTACGAGCCGCAATACCGTCCGTGAAGCACTGCGCGGCCTGGTTCATGCGGGACTCCTCGAAGCCCGACCGGGAGATGGCACCTACGTGCGGGCCAGCACCGAGTTGGAAGTCGCACTCAGGCGACGCGCCTCCCGAGAAGAAATCAACAACGTATTCGAAGTGCGAGCCGCGCTCGAACAATACGGCGCTCGCCGCGCAGCCGAGCACGCAAACGAGGAGCAAATCGCCACCCTCACCCGACTCCTCGACGCGCGCGACGCACACACCGGAATCGAAGATTACCTCGCCCTCGATCTCGCATTTCATCTTGAATTGGTGCGCGCCTCAGGTAACCAGCTTCTCGGCGATCTGTACCGAGACTTGCACCACCAGAGCACCGGGCTCCCCGGCGAGGGCGATGCTCAGCAGCGAAACACAGCCCTGCGCAAACGGTGGGAAGACAAAGATCCGCACCGGGCGATCCTCGAGGCCATCCGAAACCGCGATGCCGACGCTGCGGTCGAAGCCGTGACGCTCCTGCTCGAGCAGGCACACACCCTCTGCGGCGAATCCATCGAAGAACCACTCCCTGAAACGAGAAAGCCCTGACATGCCCAAGTCCCCCCACGACGACGATCTGACCCCCGAGCGCAGGCGGCGTCTCGGCAGACGCGGGCTTGCCATTGCCGGGATTCTGCTGATCGCTGCAAACCTCCGCACCGGGATCACTGTCGTTGGCCCGCTCATGGGAAACGTCAGAGATGATCTGCAATTCACCAGCATGACTGCGTCGTTGCTCATCACGATTCCCGTGCTGTGCTTTGCGGTGTTCTCCCCTATCGCGCCAATCATCGCTCGCCGCTTCGGCATGGAGCGCACCCTCGCCGCAGCCCTCATCTTGCTCGCGCTCTCGCTCGTCACCCGCTCACTTCCCGTTTCTGGACTGATCTGGGTGGGCACACTCGGACTCGGCTTCGCGATCGCGGTGCTGAATGTCATCCTGCCCGCCCTCCTCAAGCGCGACTTTGCCTCGCAGGCCAGCAGGCTCACCGGCATCTATTCGGCGCTGCAGTCCGCGTGCGCGGCACTGGCTTCAGGCCTGGCCGTTCCGGTTGCCGGACTGACAGATGCCGGTTGGCGGCTTTCCTTCGGCATGTGGGCTGGCCTCGCACTCATCGCGCTTGCCGTGTTCTGGCCGCACGTGGCGCGCAGCACCCGCCCCGAGCCCACCGGCCCGATCACGATCGGCGAGGGCGGATCGCGACTCGTCTACCGTTCACCGTGGGGCAGTGCGCTTGGCTGGCAGATCACCCTCTTCATGGGCATTCAGTCGACACTGTTCTACACCCTGCTCACTTGGTGGCCAATGATGGACGAGTCAAACGGCTTCACCTCTGCCGAGGCCGGACTGCATCAAAGCGCGTTCCAGATCATTGGCATTGCCGGAAACCTTGCGGTGGGCGCGTGGATTGTGCGTTGGTCAAGGGATCAGCGCCCGATCCTGTTTCTCTTACTGCCGTTCACCGTGCTCGGTTTGCTCGGTCAGTTCTTCTTCCCGCAGCTCTCTCTGGTGTGGAATCTGCTCGTCGGTTTCTCGGCGGGCGGCACGATTGTGCTCGCACTCTCGCTCTTCAGCTTGCGCGCCTCGCACCATCGCCAAGCGGCTTCGATTTCTGGCATGGCGCAATCAGTGGGCTATCTGCTTGCAGCCGCAGGCCCGGTGTGTGTCGGCTTGCTGCACGATGCAACGGGAAGCTGGCAGCCGGTGATCTTGTTCCTGCTGTTCTTGCAGCTCGTGCAATTGGCTGCCGGCTTGCTCGCGAGTCGGGAACGTTCACTCGGCACACGGGAAGTGCCACCAGCGAACGGTGGATCCGCGTAACCCAGAGCGGGTGTGTGCCTGCTTCGCGGATCGCCCGTAGCGCACGAGGCACACCCACAGCGCATAGGCGGAGGGGTGCGGCAAGAATGCCGCACCCCTCCGCCTATGCGCTCTCCTCAGCCACTCGGCCAAAGATCACGAGACAGCGCACCGCCAAAGATCACGCGCAATTCATTCACTTTTGAATTTTTATTATGAAAACTATTGAATGAAATCTTGGTTGAATGTCTCAATCGCATTTATTTCATTGCCAAACAAAAGATGTAAATGTAGTTTATTCAAAGTACCGATTTCGAATCTCGGTACTGATCAGTTCCTGCATTGATGTACAAGGGAGTACGAGCAGCCATGCCAGAACAGAATCATGTCGACACCCAGCACGACGAAGATGCCGCGCATCTCGCCTCGCTCGGGTACAACTACGACACGACATTCAAACGAGAAATGGGTTTCTGGGGCAATGTGTCCCTAGGGTTCACCTATCTCTCCCCAATCGCGGGCGTCTACGCGATGTTCGCGTTCTCCTTCATGAGCGCCGGACCACCGATGGCCTGGGCGCTTGTGATTGCACTCGTCGGCCAGTTTTTCGTGGCACTCGTCTTTGGCGAAGTGGTCTCAAATTACCCTGTCGCTGGCGGTGTCTACCCGTGGTCACGCCGACTTTGGGGCCGGAAGTGGGCCTGGATGAACGGCTGGATCTACGTCGTGGCCCTGGTCGGCACGATCGCGGCCGTTGCCTACAGCGTGGCCCCGTTCCTGCTTGACGCCTTCCTTGGCTATGACGAGTCACGCCCAGCCCCGACTGCGGGAATCACTGTGGTGATTGCTCTGCTCGCGCTGGCAATCGCTTCGGTGCTCAACTATCTCGGCACCAAGGCGCTCAGCGCCGCCGCCATGATCGGCCTGATTGCCGAGATGATCGGCTCGGTCGCCATCGGCGTATATCTGATTATTCGCAACTTCGTGTTCCTCGCTGACGGCGACCCCACCACGGGCCACTCGTTTGCCGTGTTCTTCACGAACACGATCACCGATCTTCAGGGCAATGTCATTGCCATTGGCGAGAACGGTCCCTTCGGTAGCGGGATCGGTGGGTACTTCGGTGCGTTCGCTTGGGCTGCGTTGATCGGTATGTACGCCTACTACGGCTTTGAAGCCAACGGCGATGTCGCCGAAGAGGTGAAAGATCCGAGCCGTCGGGTGCCGAAGTCAATGCGCATGACCCTGTACGTCGGCGGTATCACCGCGAACCTGCTGGTGTTCTCGCTCGTGCTCGCCGTGCCCGACTATTCGGCTGTCGCGGATGGCACCGTCGCCAACCCGATTAGCGCCGCAATCGATGACGCCTTCGGTCCGCTCTTCCCCGTCGTGATGATCATCGTCTCGATCGCGTTCATCTCGTGTGTCACGAGCCTGCAGGCTGCAGCCAGCCGCCTGCTGTTCTCGATGGGTCGTGACGGCTTCTTGCCCGCTTCGAAGTGGCTCGCCCATCACACGCCCTCACGCGGTGTGCCAAGCAATGCGGTGCTCACCGCAGCCATCTTCCCTGCGCTGTTCATCCTGCTCTCGCTCTTCGCAGAGAACGCGCTCACCGCACTCATCTCCTTCGGTACGGTCGGTATTTACATTGGTTTCCAGATGGTGGTGCTCGCTGCACTCCGCGCCAGGATCCTCGGTTGGAAGCCCGCCGGAAAGTTCAAGCTGGGCGGCTGGGCGTACCTCGTGAATATCATCGCGTTGATCTGGGGTGTCGTGGCAATCGTCAACATCTCGTTCCCGTGGCCCGTCAACGACAACACGTTCCTTGATTGGGCAGTGCTGATCGTCTTGGGCATCGTGCTCGCAGTGGGCTTCACCTACATGCTCACCACGAAAGCGCATCTGCGCGGTGACGCACCTGCGGGTGACGCAAGCGGCCCGATCAAGACCCACTCTCGATAACACCGAGGCAATGCGAATGGGCGTCCGAAAACGGGCGCCCATTCCTGCTGTCTCCCCTCTCAGTGAAAGGCACCGCCGTGACTCCTCCAATTGATCCGAACGCGTTCATCTACGGCCAAGAGCACCCGCAAGGGCCGCTCATCAGCGTGATCGGGCAACTTGATTTTCCCGGAATGACAGACCTCGCCAGAACGCTTGGCACCGAACAGGCTAGCGGCACCTTTGAGGGAATCCGGCAGGCCGGGGGTCGCCCTCGACTGGTCGCTTCTTCTGACGAGGATCGCCCCGCGCCGTCTGAGCTCTTGGCTCAGTCTGACGGCATGGTTTTTCTTGGTGGAAGCGACGTCGATCGATCGCTCTACGAGAATGACGGTTCGGTGCCACCGCACTACAGTGGGGCAGATATGCGCGCCGATGCGTACTGCATCGAGCTCTTCCAGCTCGCGGCCACACAGAACGTGCCAACCCTCGCGTTCTGCAAGGGGTCACAGTTGATGAATGTCGCCTTCGGTGGCACCCTGATCGGCGACATCAGTGACTGGCAGATGCATCGCGGCCCGCAGCTGCCCAATCTCATGATTGATGAGCAGGTGTCCCTCGACACCGATTCGCACCTTGCCCGTATTCTTGGGCGCGACCTCGTGACGGTACGAAACGGCCACCATCAAGCGGTGGATCGCGTCGCCGATTCGCTTCGCGCGGTTGCGCACGCGGCCGACGGGCTGGTCGAGGGGGTCGAGCATCGCAGCGCAGATTTCATGGTGGGCATGCAGTGGCACCCAGATGACGTAGCCGCGGATCTTCACGATCGCGGCCGTATTTTCGACGCGCTCATCGCGCAAGCTCGCCGTTCATAGCTCGCCGTTCATAGCTCGCTTCAGCCGGGTGGAGCCGCTCCGGCTCCACCCGCGCCACCCCCGCTACACCTGCGCAGCCGCCAGCACTCCGGGCAGCCATTCGAGCGCAATATCGCTCGGCAGATCCCACGATGATGCGTCATGTCGTCCGTATTCACCGACCCGGGTCGCGCCCTGCGCAGTGAAACGTCGATCCAATTGCTCACTGCCCTGGCTATAGGTGTCGTAGAAACTGTCGCCGAGGCCGAACACTGCATAGCGCAGTCCCGCCAGCTCGGGAGGGTGCTCATCAAAACGCTCAGCAAATGGGAGCGCCGTATGTGGCAGGTCGCCTTCTCCGTGAGTTGAGCACACGACGATGTAGAAGTTCTCTGCGTTCAGATCAGCGGGGTCGAAATCGCGTAGGTCATGCACGTCGACGCTGTCGTGAGTCTCTCGCAGTTTCGCGCCGAGGTCTTCGGCAATCAATTCGCTATTGCCGGACTCGGTGCCATATAACACAGTGATGTTCATCTCATGTCTTTCTTGGTAGTGATGATGATCAGGCTTTGTCTCGCGAGATGCGCAGCATCTCGGACACATCAGAAATCTTGTTCCTGCTTCGGTTTGCGCTTGCGCTCTCGCGTTCATGCGCATCGATTCGCTGCCAGTGTGCGAACGACACTGCGCTCGCCCTGAGCGATTCGGGAAGCGCCGCGTATCCCCCGGACTTCGTATCGTTGCCGCGCGCACGGAGATCTTCGAGGATCTCGTCGGCAACAGATTTCGCGCAGGCCCGATTCTCGGGAATGGCCCCTCGCGGCCCGCGCTTGGCCCATCCAGTGCGGTAGAGCCCGGGTGCGATGCGTCCGCTTTCTGCGGGCACCGCAATGAGTTCCGCGAGCGGATCTGCCCCGGCATGAAATCCAGTGGCGAGAAGCACTGCGCTCGCGGGCACGCGTTCGATCCGCCCGTCTACGGTGAATTCCACTCCTGATACGCGGTCTTCACCGAGCACGCTGGTGGGCACCGCTCCGAATCGCAAAGTCACGTGGGCGCCCGGCGCTGTTGGGCGTTCGCTGAGTGCCTGGAGCGCTGCGTATCTCGCCTGTGCCACACGGTCTTCTGTGCTGGGCTGCATGTGCGCAAGACCCGGAATCTCATAGCTTCCGCCGCGAAGTTTGACGAGTTCGGCGAGCATTTGCGGATCGCTCTTCGCTTGGGCGACGAGCGATCTGTTGAGCAGTGTGATGTTGACCGCTGGATCACGCAGGTAGCGCTGCAGCGCTGCCTCTGAGATGTCGCTGCCATCGTATTCTGTGTCGTCTTTGACCAGAAAACGCAGCAGATCTATCGCGACGTTGCCGCCACCAATAATCACCACCTCGCTGCCGAGCTCGGGAAATTCTTCTTGCTGCGAGGGATGAGTGTTCAGCAATCTGGTGAGTGATCCAGCGCCGTACACGCCAGCTAAGGATGCGCCAGGCACGTCGAGTTCTCGATCCGCGAGCAGACCGGTCGCAAGCACCACCACGTCAAAGGCTTGACGCAGTTCGTTGAGGCTGAGATCTGTGCCAAGCTCGATGTTTCCAGCGAACCGCACCTGGGGTTCTGCGAACAATCGGTCGAATTGGCGAGTGATGGCTTTGGTGTGCTGATGGTCTGCGGCCACTCCATAGCGGATCAGACCGAACGGCACCGGCAATCGGTCGAATATGGTGATGGCAGCGTCAGGTAACGCACGATGGATCGCTTGCGCGAGGTAGCATCCGGAAGGTCCGCTCCCGACGGTCGCGAGTTCCAGTGTCGATGACATCACCGCTCCTTTGCAGTTCATGGCACCGTGTTCCGAGCCGCTGCCGGTCGAGCGCTCTGCGCTGAGGACTCGTCGTCTTTTCGGTGCATTCGAGTGTGGATTGAATCAGTGTACGGCTAAAACATTCATTTCACGAATGATTTAGCAAAAATATGCCTCGGATAATTCAAATATGCGACCAGTTTCGCTGATTTCTCTTGCGTGAAAAAAGATTCACATATAGCTTCTTTATTCAAGCCCAGGAGTCAAGCGCCCTCACACGCGTGAGAGTTGCCTCCAAGCTCAGAAGTTGCGAAGTATCGACAAAGGAGTAGATAGATGAGCACTACCGTCGGCGAAGCCGCCTACCTCGACATCGCGTCCCCCGGATTCTCCATGAGTTCAGAAGCGGTAAGAAACGCTCGCGAGCAACACTGGTACGCGAACACGAACTACGGCGTTGCCGTGCTTCGCTACAAAGAAGTGACCGAATTGTTGAAACACCCCAGCCTGAACCAGGGCAGCGCGCAATGGCCGGAGCACAATGGCGTGCACTCCGGCATCTTCTACGAGTGGTGGTCGAAGAACCTCCTCGTGCTTGAGGGAGAAGAGCACCACCGGATTCGGCGGCTCCTCAATCCGGCATTCGCTCCGAGAGTTGCCGAGTCCCTGAAACCAGAATTCGCAGCGATCGCTCATGAACTGATCGAAGCGATGAAAGCGAAGCACCAAGCGGGCGAGCAGGTCGAGTTCGTCCATGACTTCTCTGAACCATTCGCCACCCGGGCGCTCTGCGCGATGCTGGGCATCTCGCATGAGCATTGGCCATTCATCGCAGATCGCGCGAACACGATCGGCTATGCGCTCAGCATCAGCATCAAAGAAGACATTGCGCGCATCGATCAGGCCGTTACCGAGCTCTACGAGTTCGTCGAAGAGCTGATCCGCGAACGCACCGAGCACCCCGGAGATGACGTCATCTCTCATCTCATCGGTTTCACCGCCCATGGCGACAAGCTGAGCGAAGAAGAACTCCGAAACGCGCTCGTATTGATGCTCTTTGGCGGCATGGACACCACCCGAAACCAGCTCGGGCTACTCATTCAGACGTACATCCGAGCACCCAAGCAGTGGGAGTTGCTGGCGAACGATCCCGCTACCCTCACAAAACCAGCCCTCGAAGAAGCACTTCGCGTGAACCCCACAACCCGATGGGTCACCAGAGAAGCGAATGAAGACTTCGAATATCAGGGCCTCAGGATCGCTCGGGGCACTACCGTGCATCTTTTCACGATGACCAGTGGCACCGACACAATTGCCTACCCTGATCCCGAAATCGATATTCTGGCGACCGACCGGCCACCGCACCACACCTTCGGTGGCGGGGTGCATCACTGCTTGGGGCACTACATTGCCCGCGCCGATATGAGCGTGGCGTTGCCCCTCCTCGCAGAAGCATTCACCGAGCTGAGTTGCCCAGGTGGTGACGAATGGCTCCCAGACTCTGGCAACCACGGACCGATCAAGTACCCGCTCAACTTTGACTTGCGCGAGAAAGCCCCCGCCGCGGCCGAGGGGTAATTCCTGAGGCACGCACCTCATCAACGAAGTCACGGCGATCACGACACGCCACGACAACATCACACTCTCCTTCCAACGACGAAAGGAACCCATATGTCCCATCCCGAGGCCAGCGGCGCATTCGCCACGGCACTCCGAGAGATCCTCGATGACGATCAAGCATTTGCGCGCCATCAGGAAGCAAACCTGCGAGCAGAGGTGGTGAGCGCCCTCGGCGAGAAGATTCGAACGAGTGGAGTCAAGTTCATCTACTACATGCTGCCCACGCTCGGCGGTCGCACCGTCGCCAAGGTGGTGCCTGCCGAACACTACGAACGCATGCTGAAAAAGGGCATTGCGTTTCACCGCACCGCCCTCACTGACCTGCAGACGAGCCGCGAAGGCGAACTCATCGGCGGTGGCGTTGCTGCGCACGAATTCTGGGCGCTCCCGAACCCCGAAACCTTCACGCAATTGCCGTGGGACCCTGAGGTCGGGCGCATGTTCTGCGTAGCCTACGATCCGCCACAACTGCACAACGGCGGGCGACTCATCCCACTCGACACCCGTGCACTCTTCACCGCAGCGCACCGCTCATTCACCGAACGTACGGGACTTGAACTTCGAAGTGGTCTCGAACCTGAAATGACCTGGGTCAGCCCTGACGTCCAGATCGTGTCAAAAGAAGACCAGAGCCCTGCCTATCAGGTTGAAAACCTTGAGAAAATGCGACCGGTCTACAAGAAAGTGATCAGTTACGCGCAGGCAATGGGCCTGAACATGATCCAGGGCGACTACGAAGACGACGGCCAAGTTGAGCTCAACTGGGAATACGATCGCGCAGAACTCTCGGCAGAACGCATGACCACCTACCGCCAGATCTGCAAGCAGGTTGCACGCGAGACCGGGTTCCAAGCAAGCTTTATGCCCAAGCCCTACAACGGCAAAATGGGCAATGGCTGCCACCACAACATGAGTCTGTGGCGCGGCGAAGAGAACATCATTGAAGATGGGCGCGTCGAACTGCATGTGACCGAGGCTGCCAAGCACGCCATCGGCGGCATGCTCAAGCACACTCCCGGGTCAATGCTTGTCATGGCGAGCACAGTGAACTCCTACAAGCGGTTCTGGGATGCCGGGCAATTCGCTCCCTCAGGGGCGGACTGGGGTCTCGACACCAGAGGGGTTGCGATTCGCATCTCCGCGAATGGGCGCATGGAGTACCGGCTGCCCGACGCCAGCGTCAATCCGTATCTCTCCCATCTGTACCTGCTCGCCGCGATCGAACACGGTCTCGAAACTGAGATGCATCCGGGTGAACCAGGCGAACTGAGCCCGCAGATGGGCGAGATTATCGTGCCAAACACGCTCGGCAGCGCAATCGAAGCATTCGAAGCCGACGACTACCTGATGGGCTCCATGCCGAGCGAGCTCACCGAGGTCTACCTCAAGCTGAAGCGCGACGAATGGGCACGATACTGCGGACAAATCACCGAGTGGGAGTTCCGTCAATACTGGGAGGCAATTCCGTGAACCGAACAATCCGACTGGCCTGCATCGACTCAGCTGCACTGCCTCTCTTCGACAAAAGCCCCGACGGAGTGCACCGCGAAGGCTACGAACCGGCGGCGGCAGCGCTCGTGCTCGGCCGCATGGGCGCAGACATCGAATGGGTCATGCTGCCCTGGGACGACATGATCCCCGCAGTGCGACGTGGCGATGCTGACGGAGTCTGGTGCGGGCAGGGCATGACCGCAGAACGTTCGGCACTCGTCGCATTCACGAGACCCTATGCCGTCTTTCACGAAACACTTGCCGTGCGCGCAGGCGATCCAGCTCGATCCCCAGCAGACCTCGCCGGGTACCGAATTGGCGCGATCGAAGGATCGACCAATATGGCACTCGCGAGCACCTTCCCAGGAGTCACCCTGGTCAGTTTTGGCGCGAGCGATGACGTGTACGGCGAAATGATCGAAGCAACCCGCACAGGCAGCATCGACGGTTTCGTTGATGACGACGTGGTGATGGTGCCGCTATGCCAGGAAGACCCCGACTTTGCCGAGGCCTTCACTGTGCAAACCGCCAACCGTTGGGGTGTGGGGGTCGCGCCAGACAACACTGCGTTGCGGGACGAAATCAGTGCGTCGATTGATGCAGTGATTGCCGATGGTTCCCTTGAGCGAGTCTGGCATGAATGGATGCCGCTCCTGCCATTTCCATTCCGAAATGAGTAGCGCAACGACTCGGGGGGCACGCGCGCCGCACTCGCGTGTCCCCCGCATTGCGGTCACCGGAATGTGGTCGAAGCAGATCCACGGCCTGCGATTCAGCGGGAGCGCAGTATCGGCCGCAGTGCTCCAGGCCGTGGTTGGCGCTGGAGGCGAACCGCTCGCGCTCTTCGCCGAGAGTGCCCTGTCGCCCAGGGAGCGTTTGCTCGGCGTTGACGCACTGCTGATCCCCGGCGGCTTTGACATCGACCCGGCACGCTACGGTGAACCTCCCCACGCGAACACGCACACCGCAGATTTCGCCGCGCAGGATCACTTCGAAGCCGAACTGCTGGAAGCAGCCATTTCGATGCGTCTTCCAGTGCTTGCCATCTGCCGCGGATTCCAGTTGCTGAATGTGCAGCACGGTGGCAGCCTCACGCAGGATCTCCCAGCAGAGAGCGTGCATCGCTCCTCAGTTCATGAGGTTAAGATAGAGCCACATTCCCGACTCGCTCGTGCCATTGCGTGCACAGAGCTTCAGGTCTCGTCTTACCACCACCAAGCAGTTGCTCGGGTGGGAGACGGCCTGCACGTAGTCGGGCGTGCCCCCGATGGCGTGGTCGAAGCACTCGAGCTGAGTGATCCTCGTATTCCACTTCTTGCGGTGCAGTGGCACCCAGAAGATGCTGCCTCAATGAACCCGCAGCAGCACGCGATCTTCCAGTGGCTCGTGAACGAGGCCATCCAGCGTGCGACCCCTCCCGACCACCACACCCAGCAATAAAGGATTTCGATGCGCAAGATTCTTGTGATTGAGCACCAGGGCGATGCCGGGCTCGGCTACCTCGGAGACCGACTCAGCGAACTCGGCATCGAACTGACCACCGTGCACGGCCCCGCCGCTCGCGCACTCGAAGTCACCCCTGATTCGCTCCAGGGCTTCGACGGGCTCATCGTGCTCGGTGGATCGATGGGCCCCTGCGACGACATAGCAGCACCGTGGCTGCCTGCCACCCGGCAGTTGCTCGCCCTCGCCGTCGAACAGCACCTCCCCACGCTCGGCATCTGCCTTGGGGCTCAGCTCCTCACCGTCGCACTCGGCGGCGAAGTGAACGCGCTGAGCAACGGCCCCGAAATTGGATTGCAATCTGTGACCCTCACCGAAGCAGGAAGCGCAGATCCGCTATTTGGAAACCTCTACGAAGTGCAGGGCGAGCACTCGGACCCGCTCACCACACTCCCCGTCGTCCAGTGGCATTGGCTTGAGTGCGCACGGCTCGCGCCGGGGGCAGTCGTGCTCGCAAGCAATTCACACTGCACCAATCAGGCATTCCGCATCGGCGATCGCGCGTGGGGGCTGCAATTTCACCCCGAAGCACTCGAAGCTTCCGCCCGAGCTTGGACCTCGGTCGATGACGTCAGCCAGTACGGGCTGGATGCAGACACCGTAGTCGCTGAAATCGCGGCAGAATCGTCACTCTTGCGCGGGATCTGGCAGCAGTTCGCTGATCACTTCGCGGCGCTCTCCCCGTCGCACTCGTAGCACCCAGGCGAATCACCGCGTCAGTGAATCGGTGAATCTTCCGCCCACCGCAACCTCGTTGAGCTACCCCGCGACCAGCAATCTCAGTGCCGTCGCCTCCGGTTGGAGTGCGATCCAGCTGCAGCCTTCTTCCTCACTCGGCACAAACTCACCGGGCAAGAACCGGCCAGAATTGCTGCACAACACATGGCCATGCGCACCGACCACAGCAAGCGGAGTGTCACACCGCAACAGCATCGGCAGCAGCTCACGCTCCAGATCAGCCACCTGAATATCGCAGCCAATCGCGCCGACTCTGGTGCCCTGAATTTCGGCAGGCACCGTGAGCGTCACCACATATGCTTCGATACCCAAATAGTCGATATAGGGACCAACGAGTGATACCGCCCCGTCATGATAGGCACGAGTAAACCATTCATGGTGCTCGTAATCGTAGAATCGATCCGCTCCCGGGATCAGCCCAAACGAATACCGAGAAAAACGCTGCTCATCTTCACGAACCCACCACTCGAGGTGGCCGCTCTCACGATTCTCCGACACCAGCGAAGCGAAGATGAGCCCGCAGCCGTCCGCCACGGTGTTCTCTGAAAGAAACGCAGCAGTAGCATCACGCAGGTGCTTTCGCGCCGTCGCAGACACACTCACCTGCCCTGACCCTTCCAGCTGAATCACCGAAAGCAGTTCACCCGCAAGCGCATCAAGCTGCGCAAACTGCGCCTTGAACCACGAATCGAGCGCGGCTACCGCAACCGCCACTGAAGCGCCCTTGCCCTCACTCATCTGGCATCGTTCCCCTCAAGACGCTCCAGACGCAGCTTCGCGTCCATAATGAACCCACGATTGTTCATCACATGACCGATAGCCAGTCGCTGGCTCTCCTCAGGCTGACGCTGCTCAATCGCCATAGCAAGCGCGACATGCTCAGAGAACGCCTGCTGCATCGGCACCTGACAGATCCCCTCACTCCACAAGAATGGTGAAAGCTCCGAGTGCAGCCGCTGCTCGGCGGCGAGAAGCCGGGGAGAGTGGCTCAACACCGCGATCTCAAAATGAAAACGACTATCCGCCATAGACTTCTCTCGCGAAGTTCGGGCCTCACGCGTAGCAAACGCAAACTCGGCAAGCCTGGTATGCGATCCCGGTTCCAGTCGCTCGGCGGCCAGCCGAGCTGCCATCCCAGAAACCGCAGCATGCTCGTCAAAGAAATCGCGCAGCGCAACCAAGCTCGACTGGCGCAACTCGAATTGCAGAGTCTGATCGGAAGGAAACGGAGTCTGCACGATGAACGTGCCGCCGTTTCGGCCCCGGCGGGTCTCAACAATGCCCTGCGCGCGCAAGCGAGCGAGCGCCTTACGAAGCGTCGCTACAGCCACACCAAATTGGTTCGCAAGCTCAAGCTCAGGGGGAAGACGCTCCCCCACACTCAACATGCCCATAGAAATGGCGGTAGAGATGCGTTGAGCGATCCCGTCGAGAGGCGCTTCTTCACCTGCCTCTGCACGAGGCAAGTTCGCGGCGGAATTCGGCTTGCTCACGCTCACAACGCTACCGTGACGGGACTGCAATTTGCTAGAAATTCGCTCTGGATCACTCCGATCCACCTCGTGTCCACCAACGCCCACGAAAAAAACCCAGCGTTCACACTTTGCTCGCTGAAAGCTACGCTACCTACATGGGTACGCAAAATCTCGATTTGATCCCGCTTGGCACCGTGTTCACCGCTGAACAGATCACTCACTACGCCATGCCTGAGCGCCGAAGCCTCGCGGAGGCCATCGAAGAAGCGGACCTACTGGTCAGCACCCCGCACTCCGGAGCGGCAATCCCCGCAGAAATCGCAGAGTTCCTCTCGCCAACCCTCACCAGACGCCTGCAATACGACTACAGCGACGTAGCAACCGCCGCGGTCGTCACACGCTGGGCAGAGATCGATCCCCGCATCATCGCAGTCATCAACCCACACCCACGGCTGATCCGCGACCCCAACCGCGCAACACCCGCCGACGTGCGCGGCGATCTCAGCGAAGCGATCGCACGAGTGCGCGCGGCAGGCCCCTGGCAACGAGTTGACCTCACCGGAGTCGACGCCATACGCCCCGTCACATTCTCATTCTTCCCGATCCTCGACATACCTGAAACCGATGCAGCAGTTGCCCGACTCGTCGATACCTTTGCCCGCACCGCAGAACAGGGACTCGGAGTCTACGAACGCACCCGCGATGCACTCACCGAGCGCTTTCTCGAAAAGGGACTCACGAAAGGCGGATGGTTCACCCGGCTCTCATTCCACGACACGATGAACACCACCACGACCCGCGAAGGTGCCGTGAACGTTCCACGAGCCGAAGCAGACCGGCTCCCCGATGTCGTCGCACTCTCCAATCGGGGCGACTCCCGCGGAGAAACACGCAGCAGCACCGACGCCCCCACCATGAACCCGGTCCGTCTCCGGCTCCTGGCAGAAGCGCACCGAGACGGATTCGATGTGCAACATGACGACGCCGTGCAACTCAACACTCCCTACCTCGGCAGCCAAGAAATCATTGCCGCACGCGAACGATTCCAGCAAATCAGCGACGAAGCAGACGCAGCAGGATTTCTTAGCGATGCCGTGCAAGCCGAATTCCTGCGCGAATACCTCCTCGGTCCAGCAGCCACGGCAGCACTCCAGCAGCCAGGCACCGAATGGATCAACGAGGATCCCGCACACATTGACATGCTCGCGCGTGCCTGCAAATGCGCGTGGGATGAATATCGGACCCTGCGCTAGCTGCCCTCGGCAACCGAGCCCGAGACGGGCTCGGGACAAACCGGCGAGAGAGCCAGAAATGGCTCTCTCCTTCCCACCCCACGGCAACCGAGCCCGAGACGGGCTCGGGACAAGCCGGCGAGAGAGCCAGAAATGGCTCTCTCCTTTAGCCGGCTTGTCCCCACAAGAGGCCAAAGAGGGCACCGGCTGCAATCGTCGTCGTCGCGAGAATGAGCGTCGGCAAGAAGAATGAGTGATCCACGAGCTTTGTGCCAAGCTTCGTGCTTCCCGAATGGTCGAAGTTCGCCGCCGCGATCTGTGATCCATTCGTAGGCAGCAAATAGATACCGGCAAAGGCGCCTGCCCACATCCCCGAAAGCAAGCCCAGCGGAATTCCGGCGGCGAGACCGATCGGCACAATCGTTCGAGTCGCAGTCGACTGACTCGTCGTGAGCACACACACCAGAAACACGCCAAGCGCGAAGATCCACGGCGCCGCAGTCACCAGGCCGCCAACCCCCTCAGAGATGAACGTCGAGTGAGCACCAAGGAATGTGTCAGTCAGCCACGCAAGACCAAAGAGCGCAATCGCCGACACCATGCCCGCCTTGAACACTGTCATCGTGGGAATCTCAGCGACCTTCGGTCGTGCGACCAGCAGAATCACGGTGCCGGTCACAAACATCACGATCTCAATAATCGGAGTCATCGCTACCGGGTCACCCGCAGCATCAAGTGGGCGCAACGACTTCCACAAGCCAAACATCACGATCACCGCAACCCCGAGCAGAAAGATCACGGCAGCATTGCGTCCGCTCTTCGTGACGGTCACCTGCGCGCGCACCGCTTCGGCATCTCCATGAGGCGCTTCAAGTTCACCCGATGCAATCTTTGCCTGAATCTCAGGATCATCGGCGATGTCCTTGCCGAGGCGATTCACCACGATGCTTGAGAGCACAATCCCCACGACGGCTGCCGGAATCGTCACTTTCAAGATGTCCACCAGCTCAAAGTTCCACGGCGCAGTATCGGTGAGCGTCACCATCGCCGCCATCGCAGCCGAAACTGGGCTACACGCCAGCGCCACACCGGTTGCGACGACCGAGAGCGAGAGCGGCCGAGACGGCCGGATTCCGTTCCGATACGACAGATCTTGGATCACCGGAAGCAACGGGTAAAGGATGTTCGAGGTGCCAGCGCCGACCGAGAACAAGAACGAGACGAGCGGCGCCACCAGAGTGATCTGCTTGGGATTTCGAGCAATCAGATTGGCTGCGATCGAAACCATCCAGTCGATGCCTCCGGCGGCTTGCATCATTGAAGAGGCAAGCACGACCGAGAGCACAATCAGCAGGGCATCAACGGGCGGCGATCCGGGAGCCAGTTGAAACACAAAGACAAGGATCGCCACACCAGTGCCGCCCCAAAGGCCCAGGCCCACTCCGCTCGATCGGGTTCCCATGACAATGCAGCCGAGTACGACGATGAGTTGCGTAACAAAAAGTGCGATGTCCATCGAAGCTCCCTCGCTTCAGCTGCCGGTCGAAATATTTTTCACCCTACCGTCCAGTGGTCTTCCCCCACCAGAGGCAATCCCACCGCCACGACACAGCATCTCGATTAGCGCAGCAGGCGATCCAGCCAGTTCTTTCGTGCGGTCATCGTTTGAGCCGAGAGACGGGCACCAGGCACCGCCGCCTCGCTACTGTGAAAACCTCCCTGCCAGACGTGCAGTTCAGCGGCAACTCCCGCAGCCCAAAGCCTGCTCGCATACTCAACAATCTCGTCCCGAAAGACCTCAGCCGATCCCACGTCCAGAAAGGTCGCCGGGAGTCCAGAAAGATCTTCGGCGCGAGCGGGAGCCGCATACACGCTGACCTCGTCGCCACCGTATCGATCCCCGAGCAATGCTGACCACCCGGTGCGGTTGCTCTCCCGATCCCACAGCCCCGTCCCCGAGAACTGTCGAGTGGAAACGGTGCGATCTCGGTCATCGAGCATCGGGCACATGAGCAGTTGCCCGAGAAGTGCGGGACCGCCACGATCTCGTGCCATGAGGGTGATGCCGGCAGCCAGTCCACCGCCAGCGCTCCCACCGATCACGAGGAGCGCTTCCGGGTTGATCCCCAGTTCGGCGCAGTGCTCCGCGGTCCAGCGCAGACCCGCATAGCAGTCTTCTACCGGCCAAGGGTCGGGGTGCTCTGGGGCAAGTCGGTACTCCACCGTGACACACACACCTCCAGCTTCGAGCGCCCACTCGCTGTAGGCCACGGCGTGGCTGAAGCGGTCGCTGAGCATCATGCCGCCCCCGTGCACATAAAAGAACCCGGGGCCATCGCCGCGGTGTTCCTTCGGCGAGATGATCGTGAGCAGAATCTCATCATCCTGGTAGCCGGGAATGACGACATCGCGGCGGGTGCCCCCCACGCGTTCAAGCATCTCGTCAAGAGGTTCAAGTGGGGTTGGCACTCGAAGCTCGGGAATCATCTCGGGAAGAATCGTCTGAATGCCGATTCCGGTGAGAGTCGGTAACGCCTCACCCAGTTCGCGATCATAGGGCGGGCGAGGGATCGATGCGCACATGGGAATCCTTGTCTGTGCCTCGGGTGGTCTGGGTGCAAGCGGTTGAGGCAGGCGCGCTTTCTGTGTGGATACACAATGAGCGTGCCTGCCTCGGGGCTCGGGTGGATTCGCGCGTTGCCCGAATGCACCCGTATGAGCGTGGGGTTACTTCACGACAGAAGCGTTCTTGAGCATTGGCTCACCGATCAGCGGGTTCCGCTCGTACCCTGAAATTCGGTCGCTCACGAGCGTGGTCCAGGTTTCATCGCTGAGCCACAGAGTGACCTGATTGTCCCAGAGGTAGCTGGCAGCAGCGTTGATTTCTGCGTTTCGAGCGTCGCCCACGGCAGCGTTCTGCGCGGCAACCAATTCGTCGATCTTTGGATCGGCGAGGTTGAATACGGCCTGTCCTGTGGCGCCAGAGTAGAAGCCGAGGATGAACCCTGGGTCGTTGTTGAACGAGCCAAGCGTGTTCATGCTCAGATCGTATTGCGGGTAGCTCGTGCGGAACTCGCCAACTTCAAGCTGGGTCACCTCGACGTCGATGCCCACGTCTCGGAGGTTCTGCGCCACTGCCTGGTCAATCTCAAGCTGTCCAGGCACGAGGGTGCTGGTAGCCATGGTGAGCTTCAGGCCTTCTGCCTTGCCAGCTTCAGCCAGCAAGCTCTTCGCCTTCTCTGGATCGTAGGCGAAGGTGTTGTCGGCTGGCTTGTAGCTGGCCATGGTGGTCGGGAGTGCGTTGAATCCGACGGGGTTCACACCGTGCATGATGCTTGCCGCAATGCCTTCACGGTCAACCGCGTAGGCGAGCGCCTCGCGCACCTTCACATCCGCCAGTGGCCCGTTGTGCTGGTAGATCATCACAATCTGTGAGGGCGGGGAGGTTGACTCGACCGTAATGCTCGCATCGTCTTTCGCGGCCTTTACATAGTTCGGGCCGGTACGGGTCGTAATATCTACCTGCCCTGCGAGCAGAGCATTCTGACGAGCGTCAGCATCGGCGATGTATCGGAGCACGATGCCGTCATTCTTTGGCGCGCCACCCCAGTAGTCAGGGTTGGCTTCGAGCGTGACGTCGTCATTCGCGTACGAAACGAATTTGTATGGTCCGCTGCCGTTTGCCGTGTTCTTGAAGTTGTCTGGCGAATCAATATCTGCCTTTGCCAGGATCGATACCGCAGCGAGGGAGTTCTCAAGCGGGCCGAAGGGCTGGTCGGTGCGAATGGTGATCACGTTGCCGTCGGCGGTCGCCTCGCCTGAGGTCATCAGGATTGATTTTGCGAGCGGGGCATCACCGGACTGCATCAGACGGTTGAGCGAGGCGGTCACGTCTTCTGGAGTGACCGGAGTGCCATCATGGAACTTCGCGTCGTCCCGAATGGTGAGTTTCAATTCGGAGTCGCTCACGCGCTCCCACTCGGTGGCGAGGCTCGGCCCGATATTGCCTTCTTTGTCCATCGACAAGAGGGTGTCGTAGACGAGCGAGGCGATTTGCTCGTCAACCAGACCGAACGAGGCCGCTGGGTCCCAATACGCCGCGGTTGGCGGTTCGGCGTTGGCCACGATGATCTGTCCGCCGCGATCGCTCGATCCTGATGGGCTTTCTGTCGCGGGTGAGCTGCATGAGCTCAACATCAGCGCCGCTGCCGCGAGCATCACTGTGCCTGCGACCTTCCAGCCTCCACGCATTCCTTGCACTGGCTTCATAGCCATTCTCCTGTTCATCATTGAACCGCTGTCAAATCTTGGCGAACGCTGGGGCGCTGCCTCTGCGATCATAACCTGCTTGTTAACTGTTAACAATCACGAAATTGCAACAGTCGTCTGAGATGGGAGTTCGCGACCCTCTCTCATTGCCGCCGCCTCTCGACTCGAGAGCCGCCAGGAACGCTCCGCCACAATCCGCGCAACTCGGCGAGTCGCGGCACGCACACCTCACGCCCGAGGGCCACCCCACCAGCAAGCGGCGAGCCGCAGAATCCCAGAAATTCAGGCGAACTCAGGCGATTTCCGCGCCAAGCAGCCCCAGAAACTCATCAGCCATTTCCAATTGCTTGGCAAGTTTTTCTCGACGCTGGATCGCATCACTGTGAAAATCTTGCAGCGCCCTGGCCGCCAAGCGGGCGTCGGCCTCACTTGCGCTTCGCGCGCTGATCGCGTGCAAGAGATCCCGCATTTGATCCAGCGAATACCCCAGTGGCTTCATTCGGCGAATCAGCATCAGGCGATCAAAGTCCCCCTCGGTATAGAGCCGAAATCCCCCTTCCGAGCGCCCAGAGGGAGTGAGCAGACCGATCTCGTCGTAGTGCCGAATCGTGCGAAGCGAAAGCACCGTGCGCTCTGCAAGTTCACCAATATGCATCATTCCGGCCGCTGGCATCCGTTTTCTCCGATCCGATTAACACTCACGTTACGTTAGAGTTGCAAGTGTGGCAGCCCATCTGCGTGACACAGATCTGCCGCTGGGTCATCACACAAGGCCCAAACTAGCTCCCCATGCTTTCACGAAGGAAGCGTCAACCCAACTTATAGAAAGCCGACCGTGTCGAAGTCCGCTCCCGGCAACTCCCCCTCCACTCACGTCATTGCCGCTGCCCCACCCGAGTCCCCCACCGTATTGTCAGCGCTCAAGTCACCCCGCATCCTCACCCGAGAAGCGCTTGCGGGGCTCGTCGTGGCAATCGCGCTCATACCGGAGGCAATCGCCTTTTCGATCATTGCCGGAGTAGATCCAAAAGTCGGACTGTTCTCTTCGTTCATCATGGCGGTGACGATCGCGTTTGTCGGCGGAAGACCCGCAATGATCACCGCCGCAACCGGAGCCGTGGCGCTCGTCATCGCACCAGTGGCGCGAGAGTACGGCATGGACTACTTCATTGCCACGGTCCTTCTCGCCGGCGTGATGCAGATCCTGCTTACGCTGCTCGGAGTCGCAAAACTCATGCGCTTCATTCCACGAAGCGTGATGGTGGGCTTCGTGAACGCCCTCGCCATCCTGATCTTCATTGCCCAATTGCCCCAGCTCATTCACGTGCCCTGGCCGGTCTACCCTCTCGTGGCACTCGGCCTCGGCATCATGGTGCTGCTCCCCCGACTCACCAAACTGGTGCCCGCACCCCTCGTGTCAATCGCGGTGGTGACCGCGATTGTGGTGGCCTTCGCAATCAACGTGCCTGCGGTCGGCGACCAGGGAGAACTGCCGCGCAGCCTCCCAGAGCTCTTCATTCCACATGTGCCACTCAATTTCGAGACCCTCGCCATCATCGCCCCGTTCTCACTGGCAATGGCACTGGTCGGGCTGATGGAGTCACTCATGACGGCAAAACTCGTTGATGAAATCACCGACACACATTCCAATAAGACACGAGAGTCTTGGGCGCAGGGCGTCGCCAATCTGCTCTCAGGCATCTTCGGCGGTATGGGCGGGTGCGCAGTCATTGGCCAGACGATGATCAACGTGAAAACTTCGGGCGCACGCACCCGCATCTCCACGTTTCTCGCAGGCGCCTTCCTGCTGATCCTCGTAGTGGTCTTCGGCGATCTCGTTGCGCTGATCCCGATGGCAGCCCTGGTCGCCGTCATGGTCATGGTGACCATCGGCACTTTCGACTGGCATTCGATCTCGCCGTCAACGCTTCGGCGCATGCCAAAGAGTGAGACCGCCGTAATGGTCATCACGGTCGCGGTCGTTATTGTTACCCACAATCTCGCGATTGGCGTGATCATTGGTGTCTTCGTCGCCGCCATCATGTTCGTGCGCAGGGTCGCTCACTTCGTCACGGTGGAACGCAGCCTCATCGACACCGAACACGGCCCATCGGCCCGCTACGAAGTCACCGGACAATTGCTCTTCGCCTCAAGCAATGACCTCACTACCCAGTTTCGCTACACCGAGGATCCTCCTCGAATTGTGGTCGATTTCAGCAAAGCTCAGATCTGGGATGCGTCAAGCGTTGCAGCACTTGACGCGGTCGAGACGAAGTACCGCCGTCTCGGCAAAGAAATCGACTTCGTCGGCATGTCAGAACGTTCTGCACGAGTGCACACCACGCTCAGCGGGGAACTCGGAGCCACAAGTTAGCATTGGCAGTACCGGGCAAGACTCTCCCCAGAAGATTCCGGTACAACCGCACCCAGAGAGGAGCTCACGATGACTGAAGCTCGCACATGGCAGGCACCCGATGCGTCGACTCGATTCGAGATCCTGCGCGATTCACGCTCAGTAGCCATAGTCGGGGTATCCAACAATCCGGAGCGCGCAAGCCATGCGGTCGCAAACTACCTGCTGACGCACGCATCCTACGACCTGTACTTCGTCAATCCCATGGCCGATGAAATTCTCGGGCAAAAGGCGTACAAGTCGCTTGCAGAGCTGCCGGTTGTGCCCGATATCGTCGACGTGTTTCGTCGGGACGAGGATCTCCCGGACGTCGCCCGTGAGGCGGTCGCGATCGGAGCGAAGACGCTGTGGCTGCAATTGGGGTCGTGGAACGAAGAAGCTGCGGCGATCGCGGAATCGGCTGGGCTACGCGTCGTGATGGACCGCTGCATGAAAATTGAACACACTCGCTTCTTCGGCGAGTGAGCGTTCAGATCCCCAGCCTTCCCGCCCTCCCCTGATCGGGGAGGTAGCGCTCCGCAGCCTCCTCCGCATCGTGCATTGACGCCGAATGCACTGCTGCGGCGAGGCCACGATGCGCGAGTTGCTGACCTGCTTCACTCGCAGAAAAGAGATGCTTCACGGCTCGCTTCAGTGACCGATAGCCTTCGAGCGCGACTGCCACCTCCGGTGAGGAATGGTCAATACCCAGCTCGGTCAAGGCTTCGGCAATCGCGCCCGCGGCGAGGTAGTCTTCCACCGCAAAGCTGCCGCCATCACCGCAGAGCACCAGATTGATCGAGGTGCGACCCTCGCGTCGTAGCTGCTCAGCTACACACGCACGAGCGGTGGCGGCAGCGTTGCGCAGCGAGGCGAGATACACGCTGGGTGTGTGCAGTGTTTGCTGTGCTGCTGCGGCGAGCGCCTCCGCTGCCGCATCGCCGCTTGGGATCGCGTCAACCACAATCACGATGTCAGATTCGGCGAGTTGTTCGAGTGCGTGTTCCGCCCACCCAAGTCTGAGCTGATACCGCTGCTGTGCTTGTGGCTGGGTCATGATGTCAGCGTAAGGCAGGTTTTCTCGCGCGCTCCGCTGATGCGTCACAGGGCGTCATGTTTCTCTGGCGCGCTGACAACTCGGCTTCCGCGCGCATCTGGAGGGCGTAAAGTTACGGTCATGGGATACGAGGTTGAGAAGTCTGAAGATGAATGGCGCGAACAGCTCAGCGACGAGCGATACGCAATTTTGCGCGAGGCGGCAACCGAGCGGGCTTGGACCGGAGAATTGCTCGACGAGGATCGGGCTGGCCTCTACAGTTGTGCCGCGTGCGGCAACGAACTCTTCGTGAGCGGAACAAAATTTGATTCGAATTGCGGCTGGCCGTCCTTCTACGAGTCGATTCGCGAGGATGCAGTTGAACTGGTTGAAGACCACTCACTCGGGATGATCCGCACCGAGGTTCGTTGCGCAAAGTGCGGTGGTCACTTGGGGCATGTGTTTCCAGATGGTTTTGGCACTCCCACGGGTGACCGCTACTGCATGAATTCGCTCTCGTTGGAGTTCACCGCTGATCGCGAAGACTAGAGCTTTCTTCACGAGCGTCAAGCCTCAAGCGTGTTCCACTCGAACGCTTGGGGCTTGACGCTTTTTCTCCACTCTGTTGCGCTGGGCAGCTACTCGTTCGCAGCCGAACGCATACCTATTTGACTCCGAATCCGTGTGCGCCAGCGCTGTGGAATGCGATGCTGAATTCCTCGCGAGATCTTGTCAGGGATCTTCATCATCGCGAGACCGCAGGACTCACACCCATGTTCTGCGGGGTGCATCATCCGTGTAGATGCGTGGGGGCTTCCGTAGGTCAGATATCGGAAGCCCCCATTTCACTTCCTGCCTCCGCTTACTCCAGGGCGACATCTACAGCCCTATTGCTCTACACGCGTGTTGAACGGGAGGCGTTCCGCACGTCCAGATCCACTTCACTACTTAGCCGCCGTGGAATCACCCTCCACATTCATGCATATCTCACTCATTCGGCGCAAAAGACTGGACTCCCACCTCGACTTCACCGTACTGTCAAAAGTGGTCGCCTTGATTTTTTGCTTTTGTGAACTCTCCCCGGTTCAAAGAGTGAAGCGGCCATTCACACCCTGGTGGCTCTATCCAAGCCACCCCGCGTGGTGGCTTGGAAAAATGTTCCCCTTATGTTCGGTTTCCAGCCACCACGCGATTCTCTTTTCTGGACTATCCGCGCAAACCACCTGGCGCGAAGAGGCTCCGAGAGCATGCTCAGTCGAGTGATTCAATCCGCGACGACCGCAATGAAAGCGCTCACGAGCTCCGCGACGCGCACAGCCTCGCCGCCATGTACTCCGAGAATCGCCGCGACTACTCCTTCCACTTCTTGCTCCTACTTACTCCTACGAAAAAACATGTTCTGACCCTCGTTCGGGTGCGATGCTAAAAGCCTCACGGGACTGTGTAACGACGTTTGCTCCGTGAGCCTGCGGTACATGCACTGAGTTCCGCAGGAGGCATCGCTCTCAGATGCGTGAGGGTCCCTGGTGCTGGGGGGTTCCAGGGACCTTTGCCTAGATGCATCTTGATTGAGCACGGCCTCTTCGAGTGTGAAACACTCGCCGTTCCCTCACGATCCCGTGAAACCACCACTCTCTCAAGAGCAATTGACGTGCGAATGCGTAGACAGAATCGCCTACCGAGTCGGCGAGAATACTCACTCTGACATACATGCTTACTCTTCAATTGGCAATATCCCTGCTTGCTAAAGAGCGGCGTTTTACATTGTGGGTAGCTATGTGTGTGCGAGAGACGTGTGCTTTCCACTGAACCAATGGGGGGTGTGTTCATGGCGAACATTGATGGGTATCCAATGATTGGACGCCAACAAGAACTGCGTCAATCGCTGCAGTTTGTACAGTCTGGCTGGGACATTGAGGTTGTCGGACGGCGCGGAGACGGGAGGTCAACCTTTCTCAACGCGCTCTCGGAAAAGCTCACCGAGCGTGGCTGGCGAGTGCTTCGTGTGTATGCAAATGCTTCGCTGAGCAACACGCCGCTCAGCGCACTTCACCTTGCGGGACTCGTCCAGGAGGGCGGGCCCGCGCCGGTGTCAATTGTGAGCGCAGCCGCGCTGCTCCTCAAACTCGCGAAGGAGCAGAATTCGGTGCTGCTTGTTGATGATCTCAGCGAGCTAGACGAATTGAGCTGGGGCGTGATTCGCCATGTGCGCGCGGTGACCTCACTCACCATTGTGTCGACGGGGCTCGTCGGCGGCAATCTTGAGGGGAGGCAACTCCTGCCAAGCGGAGGCATTCGGCCTGCGCTCTTGGTACGCCTCGGTCCGCTCACCGTCGAAGAGACTCATGTCCTACTGCAACGACGGCTCGGTGCACCGCTCGCCCACTCCTCTCTGAGCAAACTCTACGCAAAGTCCGGGGGCATCCCCGAGCTTGCCCTCGCCGTCGTCGAAGCAGGGCTCGCGCGTGGCACATTTGTGCAGCTCGAAGAGACCTGGCACCTGGTTCGAGACTCGTGGAGCGAAGTGATCGATGGCGTGGTCGCACAGCATCTCTCCTCGCTCACGCCCAAAGAACAAGTGGCGCTCAAAAAGCTCTCTCTCGCTGGTCTGATCGATTTCGAGGACTCGCTCAAACTGGTCTCTGCAGAGAACATCGAGCGACTTGAAGCTCGCGATATCGTGCATTTTTACCCTTCGGGAGACCGCAGATGGCTCACCATCGCTCCCCCGCTCCTTGCCGAGTATTTCCAACAGCACAATCGTCACGCAAAGGGCAACACCGTCTGGAGCGAGTATCCGAAAGACGAAGCTCCCGGTCACCCGACAGCACACACCGTCATCAAGCTGCCCTCTGCAGACCCGCTGTACGTTCGTCTTGCCTTCGACCATCTGGAACAGCGACTGGTCGCCGCGGCTGAGAAATGGCAGTTGGAACCAAGCGTTCGCAGCGGTGTTGCCTACCTTGACCTTCTCAACCAATCCCGCGCTCCACACTGGCAAGTACGCGAGGTGCTTGAGGGAACAAAATCGCTCGTCCGCTCGGCAGAAGAAACCGCGCGAGTTGACATCTGGACTGTCTGGTGGCTGGCCTACGGCGAAGAAGATCTCGTCAGCGCCCTCGAACTCGCCGTTCCCCGGCAGGAGCACGGGGCATACGGGCGACTTCTCGATGCCACACGTGTGCGTGTGCAACTGGAACTCGGTCGCACTCCTGAAGATGCCGAGCTTCTTCTCTCTGACCTGGAATCGCTCCCCATCGACGTGCAACTCGAAATGAACATCACTCGAGCATTGCTCTACCTGAACCAGGGACGATTTGGCGAGGCCAGAGAGCTCTTGCAAGTTCCTGTTTCGCATCAATCGAACAATCTGAGAATCCTGCATGATGTGGTGCACGGATTTACCCTCTTGGGTCTCGGAGACTTCTCTCAAACGATCGCGATCGCCGTAGACGGATACTTTGCGGCACGAGATCGTTTCGAAGCCACCGCAATGTCTGCCTACGGGTATCTCCTGGCCGTCGTATTCGCGGTCTCCGGACAAGATCAGCAATTGCAGACCTTACGATCCACCGCGACCGCACTGGGCGGCGCACCTCATTTTCCAAAAATCGCTTACCTCGGCATATTGTTCACGGCCACAATCGGCGCGGGGCGACTTCGCCGCCAGGACGAGATTCGTACGATCGGCGAAGAGCTTGACCTGACGATCTACCCAGAGGGCAAAGAGGTGCACAACATCGGAATCTGGGAGCCGATCCGTCAGATCGCCCATATCGGAGGCACAGACTCAACCGCCGACCTGCTCTGGGAAAGCGGACAGGGGCTCATCGAACGAGAACTCCTTTTCTCTGGAGCAATGTCGTGCCTGATCGCAATCGAATTGCGTCCAGAGTCGGAACGCCTAGAAACACTCATTCTTCAGCTGGAACACGTGCGCGGTGAACTCATTAATGCGTTTATCGATTATCTCCGTGCCGTGATTAACGAAGACACCGGCGCACTGCTGAGCGTGATTGAGCGGCTTCGCGCGAGCGGATGCGTGCTGCAAGCAGTTCGCGCGCACCGGATCGCGGCTCGAATGAAACGCGATAGTGGAGACTTTGCGGTAGCCGAACAGATCGACGGCATGGCGCGAGCATTTATCGAAAAGTTCGACGCCAATGAATTCAATCTCGTGCAGCTTGGGCTCGATCAATCCGTGCTCACCGCACGCGAGAAAGAAATCGCGCACCTCGTGGCCGAGGGACTCTCGAATCATCAAATTGCAGAGAGCTTGGTACTGAGCGTGCGGACCGTCGAAAATCACGTGCACCGGATCATTCGCAAGCTCGGCGTGCGTTCACGACATCAGGTTGCGGCGCTCATCGAGCGATAGCCGGAGTGGGAGTTCCGCGGCTCGGTGGGTCACCGGGCCGCGGAAGCTCACCGGGCGACGGTAGTTCATCGCGCTGCGGCGGATCACGGGGCGACGGTAGCTCACCGGACGACGGTAGCTCACCGGGCTGCGGCGGATCACCGGACATCAACGCCCCCGCATCTACGGGACGCGCAATGTGAGTAACATGCGGGGGCGGATGTCGCCAGGCTTCCTGCAAGACCAACCCGGCACCTACCAGCGTGCACTACCTCGCGCACACGCTCTCGCCAAAAGGCGCAACTAGAGTGAGATTCGCTTCTGATTGAGTAGCGGGAACCCAACCCCTGAGGTTTCGGACACTCCCCTCCGCGTGAGTTTCGCTCAGTGGCAGCAGTCGCCATGTCTCGACTTGCTACTGTTGACAGGCAGGTATTCAGCGCAGTGATGAAACGAGAGAGACGATGACGAACCAGACGCCGCAGGAGCCAACCCCAGAAGCTACACCGGGTCAGCCGGACACTGCGGCGGCTGCGATTCCGCCGGAGCAGCATCAGTACCCGGCGCCAAGCACGTATCCTGCCCCCGCACAGCCGCAACACCCTGCCCCAAGCGCCTACCCTGCGCCAGGGCAAGCACCTGCACCTGCACCTGCACCTGAACCTGCACCGAGCCTGTATAGCTACGCCGAGCAGCCCGCTCCGGGCCAACCCATGCATCCAGCACCGCAGCCCCCGCAAGGACCAGTCGCCCCTCCGACAAACACCCTCGCAATTATCGCGCTGATCCTCGGCTTCGTGTGTGCCCCCGCCGCAATCGTGACCGGTCACATCGCCCTCGGAAAGATCAAGCGCAGCGGCGAATCGGGTCGTGGGCTCGCACTCGCGGGCACCATCCTGGGATACGTCTTCACCGGTTTGGCCGTGATTGGCACAGCCATCGCACTCATCATTTCAGCAACACTCGGTGTCGCCGCCGTCTCTGCCGCAGGCGCGGGTCTGCAGCAATTGGATGACTACAGCGATTATGTCGCTCCAGAGCCCAGCACCGAGGCACCCAGCGGTGCCGTACTCGACACCCCAGAAAAGATTCTCGAAGTTTGGCAGCCATGCGAGCTCGCAACCGAGCTTGATAGCGACTCAGGAAGTGCCTTCTACGACGATCGTGAGTGGGTCGCCGCACAGGAAGCGCTTGCTCGTTTGATGGACCCCAGCGCGGAGTCTGAGGCGATCCGCAACTATTCCGCGCACATCATCAGCAATGGCACCTTCGACTTCGAAATGACCGCGCAGTATGTTGACGCGCTCGAAGCGTCAACGGCCAAGCTCTGCGCACAGTAATCGCCTCCCAGTTTCGCTCACCCCACCTCGTCACCCTGAAGGAACGCTTGTGAATGCTCCGATTCGTATCGGTATTGTCGGCTACGGAAATCTCGGACGCGGTGTGGAGACCGCTATTGGACTGAACCCTGACCTCGAACTCGCAGGCGTGTTCTCACGCCGAGAGCCGAGCAGCGTTCGCACCGTTGGCGAGTCCACCCCGGTCTTCCCGTATGCAGACCTGCTGGCAGGACGAGACGATATTGATGTGCTCGTGCTGTGCGGTGGATCGCGCAGCGACCTCCCTGAACACACTCCTGCGCTTGCGGCGCACTACTCGGTGGTTGACAGCTATGACAATCACGCACACATTCCCAAGCATTTCGACGCCGTTGACGGTGCGGCACAGGCTGCGCGCACGACAGCGATTATCTCTACGGGGTGGGATCCCGGCCTGTTCTCACTGAACCGAGTCTTTGGTGAAGCAGTGCTGCCCCAGGGTGACACCTACACGTTCTGGGGTCGCGGGCTCAGCCAGGGGCATTCCGATGCGCTTCGCCGTGTGCCCGGGGTCGCAGGGGGTGTGCAGTACACCCTGCCCGCCGAGGAGGCGATTGCTCGTGTGCGCGCCGGTGAGCGCCCTGAGCTGTCTACCAGAGACAAGCACACCCGTGAGTGCTTCGTGGTGCTCGAAGACGGAGCTGACGCAGACGCAGTCCGCGAAGAGATCGTCACTATGCCCGACTACTTCGAGCCGTATGACACGACCGTGACCTTCATTACCGCCGAAGAACTCGCACGGGATCATCAGGGCATGCCCCACGGCGGTTTCGTGATTCGCAGTGGATCAACCTCGGCACACACGCATCAGGTAGTCGAATACCAGCTTGCGCTCGAATCGAATCCGGAGTTCACCGCCTCAGTGCTCGTCGCGTATGCGCGCGCAGCCGCACGGATGAACCGTGCAGGAGACTGCGGGGCGAAGACTGTGTATGACGTAGCGCCCGGCCTCCTTTCCCCCCGAACCGCCGCTGAACTGCGCGCAGACCTGCTCTAGCGGTGTCACGGCGCGCAGACCTGCTCTAGCCGCGTCAAAGCGCGAGTGCCCGGCGACGAGCTCGCCTCCGTGTCGTCCACACACCCTGGTGCAGCGATCCGCTTGCGATTCATTCGAAGATATGTTCGAATGAATGCGTGAGATGGAGTGAGCAGTCAGTCGCCGTGAACCAAGAGCGCCAAAGCGCTCTGCCCGGCATGAGCCTGTCTGAAATGGCGGCGATGCCGGGGCATGTGCGCACGGTGCGTGCCCCCGAGTTCAAGGGAATGGTCTTTCATGAGGTCATTGCAAAAAGCGCGCTGAATCGAGTTCCCGGCCAGTCCTCAATGCCGTTCAGCTGGACGGTCAACCCCTATCGGGGCTGCTCGCACGCGTGCGTGTATTGCTTCGCAAGAGGTTCGCATCGCTACCTTGACCTCGATACCGGCGCAGATTTCGATTCACAGATCATCGTCAAAGTCAACGTTGCTGAGCTTCTCGAACGCGAACTCGCTCGACCCAGTTGGCGAGGTGAGAGTGTGGCGCTGGGCACCAACACCGATCCGTACCAGCGCGCCGAAGGCCGGTATCGACTCATGCCCGGCATTATCGAAGCCCTGCAACGCAGGCGCACCCCGATTTCGATACTCACCAAGGGCACTCTGCTGCGGCGCGATCTCGATCTGCTCGCCGCGGCGAAGACCCGCTCCAAGGTCTCTCTCGCCATGTCCATTGCGATTGGCGACCACGAACTTCAGCAGTCGATTGAGCCAGGAACCCCGAGCACCAGGGCTCGGCTTGAGACGATCGCCGCGGCTCGGCAAGCTGGGTTCGAACCGATGGTCTTCATCATGCCGGTGCTCCCCTACCTCACCGATTCCACTGCACAGCTCACTGCGCTCCTCCGCGACGTGCACGAGGCGGGAGCCACTTCGGTCATGTACGGCCCGCTTCATCTTCGCAGCCACGTCAAGCCGTGGTTCTTCCAGTGGCTCGAACGCGAACACCCGCACCTCGTAACCCCATACCGTTCGCTCTATCCCGGCTCCGCCACCAAAGCTTCACAGGCCTACCGTCTCGCACTCGCCGGACGCATTCGCCCGCTACTGAGACGATTCAACCTTGATCATCGCCCGGCGCAGACCCCTCCCGTTGCCGCGCTTACGGCGCAGGCAAGTCAGCTTCCCGGTGTCACCGCGCAGGCTACGTTGTTCTAGTGCCGCGATCCTCGTCGTCGCGCCCGTGTTTCGGAGTGTCACCACGGCCGGAACCAGCTTCGTTCGCGAGCGTGTCAAGATCGGGCAGCGTGATCGGCACGGTGAGCACACCCGTGTGCAGGGCCTCTTCGATGACCGCTTCAACCTGCTTCTGCTTTCGCAAGCGCAGCCGACTGAGCGCGCGCTGCTCTGGCAAGCTCCAACCAAAACGCACCGCCAACAAGCGCAGCAGCGTCGTCACGACCACGCACACGATTCCGGCAGTGAAGACAGGCACATTCCACACCAGAATGAGAGCGACCATGACGCTCACCCCAGCCAGAGCCGCAAAGGCGTACAGCGATCCCACGTGCATGAGCGCGATGGGGATGTTCAAGATCACGTCTCTCACGACGCCCCCACCCACACCCGACACGACGCCGATAAAGAGCGCTGGCACTACGGGAAGCCCAAAGGCGAGCGCTTTCGTCGCACCGATGGCCGCAAACATCCCGAGGCTGATGGCATCGAGCAGAGTGATAATCGGATCGGCTCGACGCAGAAGGCGAGGGAGCAGCATGCCGATAAAGGCCGCTCCAACAGCCACGATCAAGTAGAGATTGTCAGAGAACGCGGCTGGTGAAGTGCTGAGCAAGATATCTCGCAAAAACCCACCACCGATACCGGTCGCGATCCCGATGATTGCGACACCCAGCAAGTCGATACGCCGAAAGCCAGCCGCAAACATCGCTCCTTGCAGACTCCCCACGCCGACAGCGACGAGGTCGAATGCAATGGGAGTGTGGAAGGTCTCGGCAGTCACCCCTCTATTCTGCCGCGTTTTCGATAGGCATACAGACGAGCATCAAAAATCAATGCACTTGGATCTGAGTCACTGGCAGCGAAGAATCTGCACCGAATCCAAGCGAGGAAGGTGCGTGACCTGCTGCGACAAGCTGCGCTCCCAGCGACGCAATCATGGCACCGTTGTCAGTGCAGAGCGAAAGCGGAGGCACTCGCAAGGCAATGCCCTGGGCGGCACAGCGTTCGGCTGCGAGCGCACGCACTCGCGCGTTTGCGGCCACCCCGCCACCCAAGAGCAGTCGTGGCACACCGAGATCTGCGCATGCGGCGAGCGCTTTCGTGGTGAGCACATCGGCAACTGCCTCACGGAAGCTCGCGGCAACGTCTGCCACGGGGATCTCCATTCCCGCATCTTGCTGCTGTTCGACCCACCGAGCCACCGAAGTTTTCAGTCCAGAGAAAGAGAAATCATAGCGATGACGTTCGAGGTCCTTGGGCTTTGAGAGCCCCCGCGGAAATCGAATCGCGTGCGGGTTTCCATCCGCGGCAACACGGTCAATGTGCGGGCCTCCCGGATACGGCAGGCCAAGCAAGCGTGCGACCTTATCGAACGCCTCCCCAGCAGCATCGTCAATAGTCTCGCCGAGCAGTTCGACGTCGCTCACCAGATCGCGCACAAGGAGCAACGAGGTGTGTCCGCCAGAGACCAGCAACGCGATTGTCGGCAGCTCAAGCTCGCCGATACCGCCGTCAATTCCGGCAACCCCGCGCAGCCCTTCGCCCTGCAAAAGGTCAGCACCGACATGCCCAACCAAGTGATTCACCGCATAGAGGGGCTTGTCCAACGCAATAGCGAGCGCTTTCGCTGCCGATACCCCGACCATGAGCGCTCCGGCCAGACCGGGCCCGCTGGTCACGGCGATCGCATCGATCTCTTCGAAGCTCACCCCCGCCTCAGATACCGCGCGCTCCAGGGTGGGCTGCAACGCTTCAAGATGCGCTCGCGCGGCCACCTCGGGCACCACCCCGCCGTAGCGCGCGTGCTCGTCCATCGACGAAGCAATCGTGTTTGCAAGCAGCGTGCGACCGCGCACGATCCCGATACCGGTCTCGTCGCAGCTGGTTTCAATCCCCAATACGAGGGGCTCGGCAGCGCTCATCTGCGATTCTCCATCTCCAATTGCATCACCACTGCGTCAACGTCGTCCGGCTGGTAGTAACGTGGCCGCACCCCAATCTCCACGAAGCCAATCGACGCATACAGCCCGCGAGCAACCGGATTATCGGCGCGCACTTCAAGGAACACCTTGCGCACGCCGCGAGCATCAGCCTCATCGAGCAGCGCATCCATCAGGCGGCGCCCGTGCCCGGCGGCTCGTACCGCCGGATCGAGGGCAATGGTCTGGATATCTCCGTCTTCGCCGATTGCGAGGAGCCCACCATAGCCGCGTACCGTGTCCGACTCGTCGACAAGCACGAAGTATTGCCGATGATCTGCGGTCAGCTCATCACGCATCATTTCAATGCTCCAGGCCTCACCAGCAAAGACTGCCGATTCGATTGCCCAGATTGCGTCGAGATCGGCGAGAACCGCCTGCCTCACTCGCAGCTCACCCGACGACTCGCTCATGCCGAGACTCGCTTCACCGCTGCCGCAGGCTTCACGTCAGGAGCGCGTAAATAGAGCGCGCGATCCTCGTCGAACGCCATGCCCACGGCCAGCTTGCGCGCGGCGAGTTGCACCAAACGCGCAGCAGGAATGCGTTCCGGCCACACATCAGCGTCACCAGCTACGAAGGACTCTCGGGTTTCCAAACGCGGATCACGTTCCGGTGTGGGCACGCCTGCCCAGTCAAGGCTTGAGAACTCTGTCACAAACAACTCGCGACGCTTCGCATCTTGCACGACTCGCAGCTGAGGCGCTGTCGCACCTGCCTCAAGCATCGCAAGCGCGACGGCCTGATGCCCCTGCACTGGCAAGAGCGGAAGCGATCGGCCTGCCGCGAACGCATGCGCAGCGGCGATCCCCACACGCAATCCGGTGAACGGACCGGGCCCGATCCCAGCGACCACGCCAGTCACCGCGGAACTTGGCACGCCTGCCAGTTCGAAGGCACGAGCAATCACCGCACCGATCGCCTCAGCATGGCCGCGAGAATCATCGCTCGATACCTCGACAATGCGTCCCGCACTGCCAAGCGCGACACTCGTGCCGAGCGCGGTATCGATTGCGAGCAGCACCTGACTGCCAAGCTCAGGAGCGGCAAGCTCACGCTCATTCGGTGCCGAGCTCAGCAATTCGAATTCTGGGTGAGACATTTAGAGGATCCCATTCGCGTAGCGTGGACCGTATCCGATGACGGTCACTGTGCGCGGCTCGACCGGCTCGTCGAGGCTCTCCTCGGGATCGAGTGATGCCGCTGTGCCGACCGCGCCACCGGTGGGTCGCTCGATCACAATTTCGATCCAGCTTCCGCGCTCTTCAATCAGTCCGGCACCCCACTCGGCGATCACCACAGATCCTTCGAAGTCGAGGTCGAGGTCATCGAGTTCTGCTGCGTCAGCGAGTCGATAGGCGTCAACATGCACGAGCGGTGCACCACCGACCAGGGAGGGGTGGGTACGCGCAAGCACAAATGTCGGGCTCGTTACCGGGCCGCGAACGCCAAGCCCCTCACCAATTCCTCGACTCAGTGTGGTCTTTCCGGCGCCGAGGGGCCCCGTGAGAATCGCGAGATCGCCCGCCACAAGGGTACGGCCCAATCGCACGCCTAGCGCATGCATGGCCTCGGGATCCGCGATCTCTACCGTGAACGATGTTGATCGAGGGCGCACCCCGCCTGGCCCGGCCGCATCAATCGCGGTCTCGGCATTCACGCCACCGGTATCAGCGCCATCGGCGTCAACGTCATCGGCGTCAACGCCATCGGTGTCATCGTCAACAGGCACTCTCACCACTCTGGTGCCAATACTCGCCACGATTTCGTAGTTGATCGTGCGCATCAGCTCGGCCCAAACCTCAACGGGAGGCACTCCGGTGCACGGGTCACCAAAGAGGATCACCGGATCACCGACGCTCACCTTCTTGCCAAGCTTGCCGATATCGACAATGCACTGATCCATCCCGATCCGCCCCACAATGGGGCAGTGCTGACCCGCAATCGCAACCGTCGCTCCAGCACCGTTGAGCGCGCGCGGCATACCGTCGGCATATCCGATCGGAACCAGCGCAAGCGTCGTATCGTTCTGAGCGACATGGTTAAAGCCATACGAGACACCAGTACCAGCAGGCACGTCGCGCAAGGCAACGATTTCGCTTCGCAGCGTCATCGCGGGAATAAGTCCAAGGTCTGCCGAGGTGCGGTCGGCCAGCGGGCTCAACCCATACACCGCCATGCCCACACGAACCGTGTTGTAGTACAGGTGAGGTGAGGTGATCGTGGCGGCAGAAGATGCGAGATGGATCATTTCAGGATCACACCCCGTGGACCGCAAGAGGGCAAGTGCCTCCTCAAACCGTGCTGCCTGCGCCCGATCCTCGACATCATTCGTATTGGAGAGATGACTGAACACACCGCGCACCCGCACCAGGCCGGCCGCTTCGAGTGCGGCGCCACGCTCGAACAGCTCCGCCCAATCTTTGGGGGCGGCCCCGTTCCGGCTCAGACCCGTGTCAATCTTGAACTGCATGCTTGCCGTCGTCGCGAGGTGTTCCGCAGCCGCAGCCAACGATTCCAGTTGAGTGAGATTGCTCACCGCAATCTCAATATTTCGCTCGACCGCAGACACAAAATCGACGCGAGCGCCGTGCAACCAACAGATGACCGGCGCCTCAATGCCAGCGTCACGCAAGGCGATAGCCTCTTCGAGATCGGCCACACCCAGCAGCGATGCGCCACCCTCAATCGCTGCTTTGCCAACGATTGCGGCACCGTGACCGTACCCATTCGCTTTGAGGACTGCAATCACATTGCCACCCGTGAGTTCACGCAGGTGTCTCACATTGTGTCGAATCGCCGGCAGAGAAATCTCAGCAATACGCATCGATCCTGTTCTCATTTCACGCCTCCATCCGCCGCTGTCTCCACGATAACGAAAGCGGTCGCCATTCCGCCGTCATGCGTCATTGAAAGGTGGACGCTCCCGCCACCAAGTTCGCCAAGTTCCCGCTGCAATGCGCTCGTCGGCGCAAACGATGGAGCCCGATCCGCGCCCCGCACGACCTCCATATCGTGCCAAGCCAGACCGTGCGAGTCGCCCAGCGCCTTAATCAGGGCCTCTTTTGCCGCGAAACGGGCAGCAAGAGAGGCGGGCGCAAGCTCCCGTTCCGACTCGGTAAACAGGCGACTTCGAAGCGCAGGAGTGCGATCGATCGCGCGCTCAAAGCGGGCGATATCGACCGTATCTACTCCGATGCCGAAGATCATGCGATTACTCGACAGTGACCGACTTTGCGAGATTGCGCGGCTGGTCAACGTCAAGGCCCTTTGCGGTCGACAGTTCGAGTGCGAACCACTGCAAGGGGACGACCTGCACGAGCGGTTCGAAGATCGAATCAACCAGCGGCAAGCGGATCACGTCGTCAGCGTAAGGCAGCACCGAAGTGTCGCCCTTCTCGACAAGTGCAATCACGCGAGCACCCCGGGCACGAATCTCTTGAATGTTCGACACCACCTTGGAATGCATGACGGGAGCCTGACGAGGGCTGGGCACCAGCACAAACACTGGCTGTCCGTGATCGATCAGCGCGATGGGGCCGTGCTTCAACTCGCCTGCGGCAAAGCCTTCAGCGTGAATGTAGGCGATCTCTTTGAGTTTCAGTGCACCCTCAAGGGCCGTCGGGTATCCGACGTGGCGACCCAGGAACAGCACCGAGCGGGTGTCGGCCATCCAGTGCGCAAGCTGGGCGATCGCATCGTGCGTCGCAACCGCTTCGGCAACTGCCGCGGGCAATTCTTCCAGGCTTCGGATCGCGGCAGCCTCGGCATCGGCAGTGAGGGTCTCGCGAACACGACCGAAATGCAGGCCGATCAGGTAGAGCGCCGTGATCTGAGCGGTGAATGCTTTCGTCGAAGCAACGGCAACTTCTGGACCCGCATGGGTGTAGACGGCCGCGTCGCTTTCGCGCGGGATCGTCGCACTCTGCGTGTTGCAGACCGAGACCGTGGTCACTCCACGTTCGTTGGCGTATTTGACGGCCATCATGGTGTCCATCGTCTCGCCCGACTGGCTCACCGAAATCACCATGGTGCGCTCGCTCAGCACGGGATCGCGATACCGGAACTCGTGGCTCAGCTGCACTTCAACGGGAATGCGTGCCCACTGTTCAATCGCGTAGGCACCGATCTGACCGGCGTATGACGCCGTGCCGCAGGCGATGATGACGATGCGGTCGACGTTGCGAATCGTCTCGTCTCCGAGCGCACTGAGCTCGGGGATCACGACGTGCCCATCGGTGATGCGCCCGCGCACCGTGTTTGCAACGGCCTCGGGCTGCTCGTTGATCTCTTTCGCCATAAAGGAGGACCAGCCGCCCTTGTCGGCCGCCTCGGTGTCCCAGGCCACCTCATACTCTTCGAATTCGACCGGCTGTCCATCGAAGTCGGTGATCGTCACCTGATCCGGGGTGATGATTGCAATGTTGTCTTCTTCGACGGCCACCGCACGGCGGGTGTAGCCCACGAACGCAGCAACGTCACTGCCAAGGAAGTTCTCCCCTTCACCGAGCCCCACAACAAGCGGTGAACTGTGGCGTGCCGCCACGACCTTGTTCGGGTTGTCCCGGTGCATTGCCAGCAGCGTGAAAGTACCGTGCAGTCGCTTCACGACGTTTCGGAAGGCAGTCTCAAGGTCGCCCACGCGGGAGACCTCAAGGCCGAGCAGCGCAGCTACGACCTCGGTATCGGTCTCGCTCTGCAACTCGATCCCCTCGGCGTCAAGCTCTGCGCGAAGCTCAGCAAAGTTCTCGACGATACCATTGTGGATCAGCGCCAGCTTGCCTGCGTCACCCAGATGCGGGTGTGCATTCACGTCGGTGGGTCCGCCGTGGGTTGCCCAACGGGTGTGGCCAATACCGGTGCCCGTGGCAGGGACAGGACTCGCATCGAGCAGGTCTACCAGGCGAGCGAGCTTTCCAGATCGTTTCCGAACTGCAATCTCTCCGCTGGTATCGAGCACAGCGACTCCCGCTGAGTCGTAGCCTCGATACTCGAGACGCTTCAGGCCGCTCGTGAGCACCTCAACGGTGTCTCCGGGGCCAACATATCCAACGATTCCGCACATAGAGGTTATTTTAGTGGCACGATGAAGTGTGATGACTGAGTACAGCACCGAAACACAGGCACTGATTCGCCCAGACCTGACTTCTCCTTTTATTGAAATCGCTCGTGATGAGTGGGCAAGACTCGCTGGTGAGACCCCCATGCCGCTCAAAGAAGCCGAAATCGAGGCCTACCGAGGACTGGGGGAACCCCTAGATCTCGCTGAGGTCGGCGACGTCTATCGACCTCTGAGCCGCTTGATCAATCAGTACGCGATCGCTGAGCGCGAGGTGCACCGCCGCACTCGCAGCTTTCTGCGACGCCCGAACGATCAGCCCTCGCCATTTGTGATTGGCATCGCAGGCTCGGTGGCGGTTGGCAAGTCAACCGTCGCGAGAATTCTGCGCGACATGCTCGCGCGCTGGCCCGAGACACCGAACGTGCAGTTGATCACGACCGACGGATTTCTCTACCCGAATGAGGTGTTGAATGAGCGCGGGATCGCGCACCGCAAGGGGTTTCCCGAGTCGTACGATCGTCGCGCTCTGCTGCGCTTCGTCACTCAGGTGAAATCTGGTGCCGCGCAGGTGCGGGTGCCCCACTATGACCACCTGATCTACGACATTGTTCCTGGAGAGTTCACCACGGTGCAGCGACCAGACATCCTGATTGTCGAGGGACTCAACGTGTTGCAACCAGCCTCAATGGAGCATCCGCTCGCGGTGAGCGACCTCTTCGACTTCTCCATCTACGTCGATGCGCGCACCGCAGACATTGAGCAGTGGTTCATCAACCGATTCTTGCGGCTCAAGGATCAAGCCTTCAGCAACCCAGATTCGTTCTTCAAGCGCTTCGCCGGTCTCGACGAGGCGGCTGCTCGTGAGCTTGCTCACGAGTTCTGGAAGGGCATCAACGAACCAAACCTGGTTGAGAATATTCGGCCAACCCGCGCTCGCGCTTCGCTCGTGCTCAGAAAAGACGCCGATCACACCGTGCAGAAGGTGCTGTTGCGAAAGATTTAGGTCGCCACCGTCACACACCGTGCGCTCGCGCGGCGGTGTGGGCTGCGGGTGATCGCGCGGCGGCGGAGGACTTCATCCGTGATGAAGGCTCCGACGACAATGCCGCGGGCACCCGTGCCCCACACGCCGCAGCGCGTGCGGATATCTCAGCCGGGTCTTAGGCCTCACCGGTGAAGTTCGGCCGCCGCTTCTCTTGGAACGCGGCAAAGCCTTCCCGGTAGTCAGAGGTGTCACAGAGAGCCGCCTGGGCGCGGTTCTCATCGCTCATGGATGCCCACAAACCGATCCGCTGATCACGCAGATCGGCGACCAAGCGCTTCGAAGCGAGGAATGCCTGGGTCGCTCCCTGCGCTGCGCGCGCGGCGGCCTGTTGGCCAGCAGCAAGCACCTCATCATCAGGAAAGACCTGAGAGAAGAGTCCGCTCGCCACCGCTTCTGCACCCGACATGAGACGACCCGTGTAGATCAGATCGAGGGTGCGGTGCGCGCCGAGACGCTCGAAGAACAGTGCATGCCCGCCGGAGTCGAGGGTCGCGCCAAGATTCGCGAAGGGGCTGCCAATCTTCGCTGACTCCGCGACGTAGACCACATCGCTTGCGATCAGCAGGCCAAGCCCCACCCCGAGGCAGGCACCGTGGGCGATCGCAAAGGTGGGCGCCGGAAACTCGCTCATCTTCTTCATCAGGGGCTCGATACGCCCCTCAAGGTAGCCGATCACATCGTCTTCACGAGGGTCAACTCCCGAGATGTCTCGACCTGCGCAGAAGGCTCGTCCCTCGCCACGCAGCAAGAGCGCCCGCACTCCCGCCGCTGCAGCTTCGTCATAGGCCGCGGAAAGCTCAGCGACCGCAGCCGGATCCAGCGAATTGAGTTTGTCCGGCGCATCGAGCACGATCTCGGCAACACCGTCGGCAATGGTCAGTCGAATCATGTCAGTACTCCGTTGTGACTTATGCGTCGAAATCGACGACGATCCGGTCAGATGTCGGACGAGATTGGCAGGTGAGCACATATCCGCGCTCAATCTCATCGCTTTCAAGTGCATAGTTCTCGTGCATGTTGACGCTGCCCTCGACCACTCGGGCGCGGCACGTCCCGCACACGCCTCCGGCACACGCAAACGGCACATCCGGGCGCACTCGAAGAGCAGCATTCAGCACGGTCTCATTCGCGCTGACCGGACTTTCCACCGTTGCTGAAGTTCCATCCAGGGTGAAATCGATCGCGAACGTCTTCTCACCCGACTGGATCACGATGTCGCGTGCGCGTGGTGCCTGAGCGCCAGGCTCGCCCGTCGTGAACAATTCAAAACGAATATGCTTCTCGTCAACGCCAAACTCAGCGAGTAGGTCGCGTGTCAGCTGCACCAACTCGAAGGGGCCGCACAGCACCCACTCATCAACACGCGAGGTCGGAATAATCGCGGTGAGGATCGTGCGCAGCTTGTCTTCGTCGAGACGCCCCGACATGATCGGCGCTGAGCGCTGCTCCCGTGAGAGCACATGATGCAATGCCAGGCGGTTCGGGTAGCGATCCTTCAGTTCTGCGAGTTCTTCTACGAACATCACATCGAGCGAGGACTTGTTCGTGTAGAGCAGGTCGAAGCGCGCAGTATCGCTTTGTTCAAGCACTCGGTGCGCCATCGTAATCACCGGTGTGATACCGGAACCCGCGGCGATTCCTACGACCTGCTTGCCGTCAAGCTCAGCGAGGTTCGAGGTGAATGTGCCCTGGGGCGTCATGACGTCGATGCGCTGTCCCGGCTGCAGGGTGTCATTCGCCCAGTTCGAGAACACCCCACCAAGATCACGCTTGATCGCAACTGAGATGCGTCCATCGCGAGGAGGCCGGCAAATCGAATACGAGCGGCGAACTTCTTCGCCGTCAATGTGTGCACGAAGTGCAAGGTACTGACCCGCTGAGTAGTCATAGAGTTCAGCAAGTTGGTCGGGCACCTCGAAGGTGACCTCGACGCTTGTGTCGGTGAGTGGACGCACTTCGGCAACACGCAACTCATTGAACGTCGCGCGCTTCTTTGCGCCGAGATTGATGGCAGCCATGGTTTTGCCTTTCAGCTGGCTCGGTCAGAAATATCGACAATCGGGGCACTCCCCGACCGGAAGGTTAGTGGACCTTGAAGTAGTCAAACGGCTCTTGGCACCGTTGGCACTGATAGAGCGCCTTGCATGAGGTCGATCCGAAGCGAGAGATCTCACGCGTGTGCAGCGAATGGCAGCGGGGGCATTTGACACCAAGATTCACGGGGATCGGCCCGCGCATCTCGTCAGAACGCGCCATCGGGGGCGCGATGCCGTAGTCCTCAAGCTTGCGCTTGCCCGCCTCGGTCATCCAATCCGTTGTCCACGCCGGTGCCAGCGTGTAGCTCACCTGCACTTCTTCGTAGCCCGCATCGCGCAGCGCCGAAGCGACATCATCACGCATTTGGTCAATTGCCGGGCAGCCCGAGTACGTGGGAGTGAGCACCACATGCGCCACTCGGCCCTCGACGCGGGCCTCGCGCAACACTCCCAGATCTTCGATCGTCAACGCAGGCACCTCTGGATCGAGGATCGTCGCCGCAAGATCCCAGACCTTTGCCGAGGCTTCGTCGCTCGGGCGCACGCCAGTCGCAGTCACCGAACTCACCACTTCGCGCCGGGGTGGCGCCGCGGAAGCCATTGCAGTTCGGCAAGAATATAGCCGAGCAGCGTTGAGTGACGGCCCTCTCGTCCGCCGGTCATCGCGGGCTTCGCAGTGGGCAGATCGAGTTGAGCTTCCGCACACACGGCACGGAAGGTCTCGTCAAACCCTGCGCGAAGCTCCGAAGGCCGAGCAGCGATGCCCGTGAGTTCGTCGATGAGGGCATCGTCAGTGAACAGCTCATCCACGTACGGCCACATATCTTCGAGCGAGACAATGATCCGCTCGCGAGACTCTTCGGTGCCACCTGCAAGGCGCAGGGTCCACTGCACGGCGTGATCCTGGTGATAGCGAACCTCGCGCTCAGCCTTTGCCGCGATTGCCGCAATCGACTCGTCCTCGCTCGACAGCAATGCGGTGTATAGCTGTGTCTGGTAGATCGAGAAATAGAGTTGACGGGCGAGCATATCGCCGAAGTCGGTGCCCGGCTGTTCTACGAGCCAGCAGTTGCGAAACTCTGGTTCGTCGCGCCAGAACGCCAGATCGTCTTCGGACTTGCCGCTCGCGCTCCCCGCGAAGTGCAGGAGCGCTCGGGCATGCCCCAGCAGGTCCAGCGCGATATTGCCAAGCGCAAGATCTTCTTCGAGTTCTGGTGCGCGAGACACCCACCAGCCAAGCTGCTGGGAGAGGATCAGGGAGTCATCGCCGAGACGGAGTGCGTATTCGGCTACTTTCTCGCTGGCGACGCGCCCCGAGCCGGGCAGTTCTTCATCGAGGATCGTCTCGTCGAGTGAGACGTCACCGTGAAGATCGATCACTTCTTGGTCGTGGCTCACAGGTGCTTCACCCCTTCTGCACGCGTGTAGTAGATCGCGTGGCGGTAGTTTTTACCTGCCGGCGATTCAAAGAACACGCCCTTCATATCGGGGTCGCTCGTGGTGAACGCGGTTGCTGGTGCAACCCAAATTGAGACACCCTCGTTGCGGCGGGTGTACAGATCACGGGCGTTGCGAACTGCCATCTCTGCGTCAGGCGCGTGCAGTGATCCCACGTGCACGTGGCTCAAGCCGCGGTTCGCACGGATGAAGACTTCCCAAAGCGGCCAAGCCTCGGTACCCATTTCTCCGGGTGTGGACATCTTCGTCTCCTCTTTCGTTTCGATCAATTCGGTTGCGAATTAGGCCGCGACGCGGGCCTTCTCGCTTTGCTTGCGGGCGTACTCGGCTGCGGCTTCGCGCACCCATGCACCGTTGTCGTGTGCCTCGCGGCGGCGCTTCATGCGCTCGGTGTTTGCCGGTCCACGACCGTCAAGCACTGCCTCAAACTCTGACCAGTCGATTTCGCTCATGATCCACTGACCGGTTTCTTCGTCGAAACGGAGGTTCTTGTCTGGGCATTCCAGGCCGAGTGCTTCGAACTGAGGAACGCACATGCCGACGAAGCGCTGGCGCAGTTCGTCATTCGAGAATCGCTTGATCTTCCACGCCATTGAACGGGCCGAGTTCGGCGATGCGTCGTCCGTGGGCCCAAACATCATGAGCGACGGCCAGTACCAGCGGTTGACTGCATCCTGTGCCATCTGCTTCTGCTCCGGGGTGCCCTGCGCCAGCTCAAGGAGAATCTCAAATCCTTGGCGCTGATGGAAGGACTCTTCCTTGCAGATCCGCACCATTGCTCGACCGTAGGGGCCGTATGAGGCACGGCACAGTGGCACCTGGTTGCAGATGGCGGCGCCGTCGACGAGCCAGCCGATAGCGCCCATGTCTGCCCAGGTGGGCGTGTGGTAGTTGAAGATGGAGGAGTAGCGGGCGCGTCCCTCGATCAGCTGCTCATTCATCTCTTCACGAGTGATCCCGAGCGTCTGCGCTGCTGAGTAGAGGTAGAGTCCGTGGCCTGCTTCGTCTTGCACCTTTGCAATCAGGATCGCTTTGCGCTTGAGGCTTGGTGCTCGGGTGATCCAGTTGGCTTCTGGCTGCATCCCAATGATCTCGGAGTGCGCGTGCTGGGAAATCTGGCGGATCAGGGTCTTGCGATATGCCTCTGGCATCCAGTCGCGGGGTTCAATTCGCAGATCAGCCTCGATCAGTGCATCGAAGTGTGCCTGCTCTTCGCTGGTCTCGACAGCGGTAACCGGAGTTGACATCTGAGGCCTCCTTGACTCTAGGTGCAGAAAATGCCGGATAACAGGGAATCTGGCCCGTTTTGAATTACTTACCGACCATTCAGTTAGTATACTCATTCCATCCCGGTTCGCAAGAACCTGGACATCCCACTGTGAGCAGGTCCCCTAACCACGCAACGGAGCGTCACCATGAACAGCACCCCCACATCAACCCAGACCGAGGATCACCCGCTCGCGTACGCGGCTGATCCGGACTGGGCAGCAACACACATGGCGCCAAGCGACAACACCAAGCAGTTTCTCGGCATGACGATCCATGAACTTGAACGAGGCCGCGCAGTGCTCTCAATGGTCGTTCGCCCCGAAATGGCAAACGGCTTTGGGATCACCCACGGCGGCATGGTCTTCACCCTCGCCGATACCGCCTTCGCCTACGCATGCAACGAGAGCGACCAACCCACCGTCGCCTCCGGCGCAGAGATCACCTTCACCAAGGCGAGCCACGCAGGAGACACCCTCACCGCAACCGCAGTTCGTCGCTGGCTCTCCGGCCGCAACGGACTCTACGACATCACCATCACCGATCAACATGGCGAACGCATCGCGGAATTCCGTGGCCGCTCGTTCACCACAAATCGCACCCTGCCCACACCCTCGAAGTAGAGCCAAGGAGTATCGACAAATGTCACAGATCACGACGGAAGCCATCGGGCTGCACTCCGCAGAACGGCTCGACCGCGCCGCCCTCGAAGCGCTCCAGCTCGAGCGCCTGCAATGGACCGTCCGCCACGCCTACGAAAACGTACCGCTGTACCGGACAAAGTTCGACGAAGCCGGCGTACACCCAGACGACATCCGCACCCTCGCAGATGTGCAACGCCTCCCCTTCACCACAAAAGAGGACCTGCGACTGAGCTACCCCTTCGGCATGTTCGCAGTGCCCAAAGAAGAGGTTCGCCGAATCCACGCATCCTCCGGCACGACCGGTCGCCCCACCGTCGTTGGCTACACGCAACACGACCTCGACAACTGGGCAGACCTCATCGCCCGCTCACTCTACGCCGCAGGAGTCCGCCCAGGATGGCGCGTCCACAACGCCTACGGCTATGGACTCTTCACGGGTGGCCTTGGCGCACACGCAGGCATCGAGCGTCTTGGCTGCGCGGTGATCCCCATGTCAGGTGGACAAACCGAGAAGCAAGTACAGCTGATCGTCGACTTCGAGCCGGACGCGATCATGTGCACCCCCAGCTACCTCCTGACCATCGCCGACGCATTTGAAGCGGCAGGGATCGACCCCCGAACGACCAGCCTCAAGGTCGCCATTTGCGGGGCCGAGCCGTGGACCGACGCCATGCGTCAAGAACTTGAAGAGCGCCTCGATATTAAGGCAGTAGACATCTACGGCCTTTCCGAGGTGATGGGCCCCGGCGTCGGCAATGAGTGCGTCGAAACCCAAGACGGTCCTCACATCTGGGAAGACCACTTCCTGCCAGAGATCATCGACGAAAACCTGCAGCAGCTCCCCGACGGACAGCAGGGAGAACTGGTGTTCACCACCCTCACCAAAGAAGCCTTCCCGGTGATCCGCTACCGCACCCGGGACCTGACCGAGCTACGACCAGGATCGGCTCGACCTGCGATGCGCAGAATCGCCAAGATCACCGGCCGCAACGACGACATGATCATCCTGCGCGGTGTCAACTTGTTCCCCACGCAGATCGAAGAAATCGTGCTCGAAAGCCCCGACCTGAGCACGCATTTCATTCTTGAGCTCACACGCAAGGGCAAGATGGATGCGCTCTGCGTGAAGATCGAACCCCGTGAGGGCGTCAGCGATGCGAGCGCCTCCGAGGCGATCAAGACCCTGCAGCATCACATCAAGAGCCGAATCGGCACTTCAGTGGGGGTCGAGCTTGTTGCCTGCGGCAGCCTTGAGCGCTCCCAAGGAAAGCTGAAGCGGGTCTACGACCTGCGTCAGAACTAGGCGAACGTACTGATACAGTAAGCGGCGGTAAGCACCCGAGGGGAACTTGCCGCCGCTTACTACATGCTGGGGAAGGAAGTCGGCAATGGAGCTTCGAGCACAGTCTGCCATCGCACCGAGGCGAGGTCGCCCCGGCTACGACCAAGAGCAGATGCTTGAGGTGATCGTGAAAGTGTTTACCGATCACGGCTACGACGCAGCAACGCTCGAACTGATCGCCAAGCGGCTCGGGCTTTCAAAATCCGCTGTCTACCACCATTTCGATTCAAAACAGGCAATGCTAGAGATGGCACTGGAACGGGTGCTCGGTGCGCTGGAAAGCGTGTTCTCGGCTTCAGCCGCAAGCGAAGGAACCGCAGCGGACCGCATTCGCTTCGTCGTCACCGGAGCAGTTCGCGTCGCCTGCGAAGAGCGTCCATATCTGCTGCTGCTGCTTCGCCTGCACGGCAACTCAGAAGTAGAACTTCACGCAATGGAACGCCGCCGTGCCTTCGACCAGAAACTGCGGCACCTCTTTGATCTCTCACTCAAAGAGCAGAGCCTCCGCGAAGACCTCGATCCGGGCCTGGCAGAACGATTCACCTTCGGTCTGATCAACTCAATCGTCGAGTGGTATCAGCCAGGCGGGCGTTTCAGCGCCGAAGAAATCGCCGACTCGGTGCTGCGATTCCTGAACGACGGACTGCGGCCCAGACCCTAACCAGCTATGCGAAAGGGGCTGTCGATCATGCTGACCGACAGCCCCTTTTGCCGCGTTACTGGCCTGTTCCGGCTCGCAGCCATCGAGCACGAGCCGGAATGATGCTGCTATGCCACCGGAGTCTTTGACACCAAGGTCAGCACATCGTAGGTCGCAACCGTCTCGTCGTTCTGGTTGGTGAGCACGGCATCCCAGTGCACTTCACCATACTCGTCGGTCTCGCGAGGAATGATCTGCTTCGCAGTCAACGCCACACGCACCTGGTCACCGGGCGAAACCGGCGTAATAAAGCGCAGATTCTCAAGACCATAGTTGGCGAGCACTGGCCCCACATCGGGCCACACAAACAGTCCGGCGGCGAAGGAAAGCAAGAGGTATCCGTGTGCCACCCGTCCCGGGAAGAACGGGTTTGCCGCGGCTGCTTCCTCATTCACATGGGCGTAGAAGGTGTCGCCGGTGAAATCAGCAAAATGACTGATGTCATCGAGCGTGACCTCGCGAGCCTCGGACACGACCTGATCGCCAATGCGCAGATCCTGCAGTGACTTCTGGAACGGATGCACCTCGTTCTGCGTGGTTGCTCCCGCATGCCACACTCCCGTGACCGCAGTAAGCATCGCGGGGCTGCCCTGGATCGCCGTGCGCTGCATGTAGTGGAACACACTGCGCACACCGCCGAGCTCTTCACCGCCACCGGCACGTCCTGGACCACCGTGCACGAGCATCGGCAGGGGCGAACCGTGTCCGGTCGAAGACCTTGCATCATCACGATCGAGCAGCAACATGCGACCATTTGCCGAAGCGGTGCGCATCGTCAACGCCGACACGAACGCTGGATCCGCTGAGGCAACACTGGTGACAAGTGATCCGCCACCGCGCACCACCAGATCCGCTGCCTCCTCAGCCGTGTCATACCCGATGACCGAACTCACCGGGCCGAAGGCTTCGGTATCGTGCACCCGAGCCGCATGCGCATCGGCAAAGTGCAGCAAGATCGGTTGCAAGAATGCGCCACCCTCGTCAGCAGTCTGCCCTTCACCGATCACAATCTTGCCGCCGTCAGCGACGAGCTTGTCCACCTGGCGCAGCACCTCTGTACGCTGCTCGGCAGAGGCGAGCGCACCCATCGTGACACCCTCGGTGCGTGGATCACCCACGACAACCTTCTCTGCGATGCGCGCACGCACGGCCTCGATAACATCGGTCACGAGCGCGTTTGGCACGATGGCACGGCGGATCGCGGTGCACTTCTGGCCCGCCTTCGTGGTCATCTCGTTGACGAGCTGGCGCACATACGCATCGAACTCTGGGGTGCCCACGCCCGCGTCCTGGCCCAATACCGAGGCGTTGATCGAGTCGGTTTCGGCGCCGAAGATCACTCCCCCGGTCTGCACCGCGTCGTGACGGCGCAGCGCCTCCGCGGTCGAAGCCGATCCGGTGAATGAGACGACGTCGCCGAGCTTGGCGTGGTCGAACACCTCACGAATTGAACCCGACACCAATTGCACCGATCCGGCAGGAAGCAGCCCGGATTCGACCATGATGCGCACCATGTGTTCGGCGAGGTAGGCGCCGGGGGTCGCCGGCTTGATCACCGTTGGCATACCCGCGAGGAAGGCAGGCGCAAACTTCTCAAGAGATCCCCACACTGGGAAGTTGAAGGCGTTGATTTGCACAGCCACACCGGGCAACGTCGTGCGAATGTGACGGCCCAGGAAGCTCCCGTCTTTCGCCAATACCTCAACCGGCCCGTCGAGTTGCACCTTCGCGTTGGGCAGCTCACGACGTCCCTTCCCGGAGTAGGTGAAGAGCACACCGATACCGCCATCGATGTCTACCCAGGAGTCAATCTTGGTGGCACCGGTTCGGTAGGAAAGCTCGTAGAGCTCTTTCTTCCGTTCGGTGAGCACCAGCGCAAGCTGCTTGAGCAGCACTGCCCGCTGGTGGAAGGTCAACTCGCCAAGCTTCGCCTGACCCACGGTGCGCGCGAAATCCAACGCCGCACCGAGATCGAGCCCTTCGCTGGAAACTCGGGCAACCGCCTCACCTGTCGAAGCGTCCACCACCTCGACTCCGGCAACGTCGTCGGCTGGTGACCACCATGCGTCTTGTACGTAACTTTCTAGCATCCGCGTCATTGCGCTGACTCCTTATGTTCGAAGGCGTTATTCGCCGCTGTTCCAGTCATAAAACCCTTGGCCGCTCTTGCGTCCGAGCTTTCCCTCGGCGACCATGTCGCGCAGGATCTGCGGCGGAGCAAACCGTGGCCCGAGATCGCGCTCGAGTTGTTCGGCGATGCCGAGCCGCACATCAAGACCAACAATGTCTGTGGTCTTGAGCGGACCGCTCGGATGCTTGTACCCGAGTTCCATTGCGAGATCGATATCGGCGGGGCTTGCCACACCTTCTTCGACCATGCGCATCGCTTCGAGCGCGATGGCGACTCCCAATCTGCTGGAAGCAAATCCGGGAGAGTCCGAGACGGTAATGGGCGTCTTGCCGAGGGCGCGCACCCAGGCACGAGCTTGCTCTGGGAGCGCCGCTGCCGTCCCCTCGTGCACCACGATTTCGATCAGTGTGGAAGCAGGGACCGGGTTAAAGAAATGCAGTCCGATGAATTGGGCTGGGCGTTCAAGAGTGTCGGCAAGTTGCGCGAGCGGGATCGACGATGTGTTCGACGCAAGCACCGCATCGGCGGGGAGTTGCCGCTCAATCTCACGGAGTGCTTCCAGCTTCAGATCGAGCATTTCGGGCACCGCCTCGATCACCAGGCGTGATGCTCCGAAGGAGGTCACTTCGGTGGCCACGGTGAGCGCGCTCTTGAGCTGAGCCGCATCGCCGTCGAACCCCCGGGCGATCGACGCATCAATGCTCGCATCGATGCGTTCGCGCGCGGCATCGGCCGAGGCCAGGTCGCGTTCGACGACCACGACGTCTGCGCCAGCGAGCAGAAAGGAGTGCGCGATCCCGCCCCCCATGCGTCCACCGCCGAGCACGCCTACTCGCGAGGGCACACCGATTGCAGAGTTCTGGATGTCGTGTGTCACTTTGTCTTCTTTCGCTCAAGAAATTCAGTCATGCGGCGGATCTTCTCGGGGCTTTCAAAGAGCACGGCCTGCTCATCGAGGTCAATCTGTGGATGTGCCGATCGCGGCGCTTGGAGCACGCGCTTGGAGGCCATCGTTGCCGCTGGGTCGAGTGCACCGATCCGCGCCGCGATTTTTTCGGCGCGCGCTAGGGCGGCTTCCGAAGTTTCTTCGAGGTGTGTGATCAGTCCGGCGCGCAGTGATTCCTCCGCGTTCAGCACGCGACCGGCAAGCATGATCTCCGCGGCAAGCGGTTCGCCGACGAGTTCACGCAGCCGCCAGCTTGCTCCGGCCGCGGCGATGATCCCGAGGCCGGTTTCTGGGTTGCCGATTTTGAGCGTGGGAGTGCCCACGCGAATGTCTGCGGCGTAGGCGAGTTCAGCGCCTCCCCCGAGCGCAAAACCCTCGAGCACTGCAATCACCGGCATCGGCAAAGCGTTGATTCGCTGGAATGCCCTGGTGTTGATGCCTTTGCGAGCGTCTGCTGCGCGACGTTCGCGCAATTGCGCAATGTCTGCCCCGCCGGCAAATGTTCCTTCGGCTCCGCGCAGGATCAGGGTACGCGGATGCGCTTCGAGATCTTCGCACAACGCATGCAGGGCATCAATCAGGTCTTGATCGATTGCGTTGCGCTTCTCAGGTCGGTTCAGCGTGGCGAGCAGAAATCCGTCACGCGCTTCAATCAGCAGGGGGGAAGCTGCGGTCATGGTCACACTCGCTCGATAATCGTGGCGGTGCCTTGGCCCACGCCGACACACATCGTGGCGAGACCGTAGCGTGATCCTTCGCGTTCCATTCGGCCAAGCAACGTGACCAGCAGACGGGATCCCGAGGAACCGAGGGGGTGTCCGAGCGCGATCGCTCCGCCGTCGGCGTTCACGCGCGCTGGATCGAGGCCCAGTCGCCTGATGCACGCGAGTGATTGTGACGCAAACGCCTCATTCAGCTCGATCGAACCAATATCGTCGACGCTGAGTCCCGCGCGCTGCAGTGCTTTCTCCGTGGCCGGTACGGGGCCGATGCCCATGATCTCGGGAGACAGTGCGGCCGAGACGCTGGTGACGATTCGTGCCCGCGGCGTGAGTCCGTAGCGTTCAATAGCAGCCTCGCTGGCCACAAGGAGAGCGCTCGAACCGTCATTGAGCGACGAGGAGTTTCCGGCGGTGACGACTTCGCCGCCGGCGACGACTGGGCGAAGGCCTGCGAGTACCTCAAGGGTGGTTCCTTGGCGGGGACCCTCATCGACCGAGACGACTGCGTGCTTTCCGCGGCCGAGATCAACGGTGTACGGCGCAATTTCGCGCGCGAAGTGCCCGGCTTCGATTGCCGCGAGCGCTCGGCGATGGCTTTCGACTGCAAACGCGTCGGCATCGGCCCGAAGAATATTGTCAACCCGCGCGACTTCTTCGGCGGTTTCTGGCATCGTGAAGGTCGCCTTGTCGCGTGCGGCGAGGCGAGGGTTCGTGAAACGCCACCCGATCGAGGTATCGAATTGCTCGCCGGGTTTTGCCCAGGGCTTTGCGGGCTTCTCTTGCACCCAGGGTGCCCGGGTCATTGATTCGACGCCGCCAGCGATAATGAGGTCGGCGTCTCCGGCGCGAATGGCCTGTGACGCGTTTGAGACAGCGGTCATGCCCGAGGCGCAGAGGCGATTGACGGTGTAGCCGGGAAGTGAGTCGGGGAGCCCTGCGAGCAGCACCGCCATCCGAGCGACGTTTCGATTGTCTTCACCAGCCTGGTTGGCTGCGCCGAAGATGACTTCGTCAATCGCTTCCGCTGGCACGTTGGTCCGTTCGACCAGATGCTTCACTACGTGCGCTGCGAGATCATCTGGTCTGGCACCGGCAAGCGCCCCGCCATAGCGTCCAACAGCGGTGCGCACACCGTCTACGAGATATGCCTCTGGCATGCTTGCCGACCTCCTTGTCGATCAGACACCCAATTAGTGAATGAACGGTCAGTTATTAGGCTATCAGGATACCCGCAACCTCAGATTGACCGCAACGCGAGTAACAATTTGGATTTTTCCGGCAGTTCGATTCGTCAAGTGAAAGCATCGTGTGCATATACTTACTGACCTGTCGGCAAGTAATTGCCGGTGTGCAGTGCGCCCTGACAGACGCAGTGCATCTCCACACACACGGAACGATGGAGTTCACATGACAACCCCCCTGGATACAAAGCGCGAACAGCGTCGAGTGCTCGCAGGCACCGTCGTCGGCACCTCAATTGAGTGGTACGACTTTTTCATTTACGCGCAGGCCGCAGGAGTAGTGCTCGGGCCACTCTTCTTCGCCCCAGCAGGCGAAACCATCGCACAGATCGTCGCCTGGGCCTCACTCGGTATCTCATTCCTCTTCCGCCCACTCGGCGCGATCGTCGCGGGGCACCTGGGAGACAGACTCGGGCGCAAGCAGATGCTCGTGCTCACCCTGATCCTGATGGGAGCTGCCACCGCGTTGATCGGTGTGCTCCCCACCTATACGCAGGTCGGCATGCTCGCCCCGATTCTGCTCGTGCTCTTGCGCGTGCTCCAGGGCTTCTCAGCGGGCGGCGAATGGGGTGGAGCTGCCCTGATGTCCGTCGAGCACGCCCCTCCAGGTAAGCGCGGATTCTTCGGTGCCTACCCGCAGATCGGCGTGCCTGTCGGCATGATCCTCGCCACCGCAACTATGTGGGTCATCACGACCTCGCTCACAGAGGAACAGTTCCTCACCTGGGGCTGGCGAGTGCCGTTCCTCTTCTCGATCGTGTTGATCCTCGTGGGATACTTCATCCGCAAGGCCGTTGAAGAGTCTCCGATCTTCAAGGAACTCCAGGAGCGCAAGGGCGAGTCTTCCGCACCACTGAAGACGCTGTTCAAGCGCAATGCAAAGGAAGTCATTCTCGCGGCACTGATCTTCATCGCGAACAATGCTGCCGGCTACCTGCTGATCGCCTTCTTCTCGGCATACGCCACCCGCCCCGTCGCAGACGGTGGCCTTGGCCTTGAGCGTCCCCCAGTGCTCCTGGCAACCACTCTCGCTTCATTCGGCTGGCTCGGCTTCACGCTGTACGGTGGCATCCTCTCGGATCGTATCGGTCGCGTGCGTACCTTCCAGATCGGCTACGCGCTCATCGCAATCTGGGCAATCCCCATGTGGTTCCTGATCGACACCGGAAACATCGTGATGTACTTCATCGCACTGTTCCTGCTCACCGTCGGCCTCGGACTCTCGTACGGACCGCAGGCCGCGCTCTACGCCGAAATGTTCCCGGCAGATATTCGCTACTCGGGTGTCTCCATTGGCTACGCCATCGGCGCGATCCTCGGCGGCGCATTCGCACCGATGATCGCAGAACTCGTGTTCGGCGCGACCGGAGCCTCATGGTCCATCGGTGTCTACATCTTGGCGATCACCATTGTCTCGTTCGTGGCAGTGTCGCTGGTGAAGACCAAGGACAATGCTCCGCTCAACACCACCACGATCGATATCCACGGCTAACCATCCGCCGCGAGATCTCGCATATCGCACAAGAGGCGCCGCCCGCACACACATTGCGGGCGGCGCCTCTTGCGCGATGCGGAGTGAGGCTGGGCGCGCGCACAGCCCCACCTCCTACAGCCTTGGGAACGAACGCAGCGGATGCTCAATCTTCTCGACCAGGCTGCCGATGAAGCCAGCAGCGTAGCCGCCGTCACAAACCCGGTGGTCAAATGCGAGCGAAAGCTGCGCGATCCGGCGCACCACGATTTCGCCATTCACCACCCACGGACGCTCAATCACGCGCCCCATCCCGAGGATCGCGACCTCCGGGTGGTTGATAATCGCCGCTGAGCCGTCGACACCGAAACCGCCGTAGTTATTGAAGGTAAAGGTCGATCCGCTCAGCCTTGCGGGAGCAAGGCGACCCGTGCGGGCTTGGGCGCTCAGCTCCTTGAGCTCAGCGTCAAGGGCTGCGATTGAAAGTTCCGAAGCGCGTGGCAGCACTGGCACAGACAGCCCTCGCTCTGAGTCCACCGCAATCCCCAGGTTGATCCCGTCAAAACTCAGCAATTCGCTGCCGTCTTCGCTCAAACGAGAGGCAAGCAGTGGGAACTCCTCAAGCGCCATCAGCACGAATCTCGCGATCAGAGTAGTGACCGAAGGAGGCCGCTCCCCCGCCGCGGCCATATCAGGGCGCACCCGCCACAGCTCAGTGAAGTCGACGTCAACCCATACCGTTGCTTCTGGGATCTCTGCACGACTCCGACTCATCTTCGCCGAGACCGCCTTGCGCAGCGGTGACAGCGGATCAGCAGCGGCGAGCCGCAGCCCGTGCAGCCCCGCAACCTCGTCACCAGCGGAGGCGTTGCGGGCGCCAGCCTCCGCGCCAGCCCGAGCACCGCGACCAAATGCGCCGCCGCCGGCTGAGCTTTGAGGTTCAGCACCCCGAAGTTCAGCCGCACGAAGCACATCGGCTCTCGTTACGGCTCCATCGCTTCCGGTAGCGGAAATCTCATGCGGATCGAGGCCAAGCTCTCGCGCCAAGCGGCGCACAATCGGAGAACGTACCGCGACAGGCCCGGTCACCGCTCCGGCGCAGGGCTCGCCCACCACGCCCATGTGCGCCGATGCAGCAGGTGCGGCAGTCGCAGCAGACGCAGCAGACGCAGCAGCGGACGGAGCAGACTCGACTGCGCGCTGGCTGGTGCCGACCGACGCGCTCACCTTGCGGCGACGACGCCCCTTGGCAGCAAGGCTGCCGGTGCCATAGCCAATCAACACATTGCCGGATCCTGATCCAGCGCGCTCTTCAGCGCGATACGCATCGAGCTCAGTACGCTCGTGCGCGTCAGTGGTTTCGACCTCGGTGGGCTCCGAAGCTGGCTGCTGCGCGCCCAATGAGCCCGGCTGCTCACCCGCTTCACCCACCTCAATGACCGGTGATCCCGTAGCGACCGCTTCGCCCTCTGCACCGTGCAGCGCAAGCACCGTTCCGCCAAAGGGTGAGGGCAGTTCCACAATGCTCTTGGCGGTCTCGACCTCGGCAATGGCCTGGTCGATCGCCACGGTATCGCCCACCGCAACGAGCCAGCGCACGATGACCGCCTCGGTGAGCCCCTCACCGAGATCCGGCAGCAGAAATGTCTGTGCAGCCACGATTAATCCTCCCAATGCAGCGTGTCGATGGTGTCGATCACACGGTCAACGTCAGGCAGATACCAGTGCTCCAGCTTGGGTGGCGCAAAGGGCACATCAAAACCCGTCACCTTTCGCACAGGCGCTTCAAGATACTCGAAACACTGCTCGGCGATCCGGGCCTGAAGTTCAGAGGCGACACTGACAAACCCGGGTGCCTCGGAAATTACGATCGCGCGTCCGGTCGTCCGCACAGCATTCATGACTGTCTCGTCGTCAAACGGCGTGAGCGTGCGCACGTCAACGACCTGCACGCTGCGTCCGTCTGCTTCCGCCACGGCAGCGGCTTCGAGCGCGACCTGCACCGATGGGCCGTAGGCAACCAGAGTGACATCGCTGCCCTCACGAGCGATTGCGGCCCGACCGAGTTCAGCGGTGACGCTCGTATCGACAGGCCCCTTCATCCAATACAGCTTTTTCGGCTCCATGAAGATGACTGGGTCTGGTGAAGCGATCGCAGCGCGCAAGAGCGAGTACGCCTCCTGCGGTGTCGCTGGCGATACCACGGTCAGGCCGGGAGTATGTGCATAGTAGGCCTCGGAAGAATCGCAGTGATGCTCCACGCCTCCGATCCCACCCCCGAAGGGGATCCGCACCACCATCGGCAATCGCAGCACGCCCTTGGTCCGATTGCCCATTTTGGCCACATGGCTCACAATTTGTTCGAATGCGGGGTACGCAAATGCGTCGAATTGCATCTCCGCAACCGGCCGCATTCCGTTCATCGCCATTCCCACAGCGCTGCCGATAATCCCCGACTCCGCAAGCGGGGTATCGAAGCAACGCGACTCGCCGAACCGCTCGGTCAGCCCATCTGTCACCCGGAACACACCCCCGAGCGCGCCCACATCTTCACCGAAGATCAGCACCGCGGGATCGGCTTCGATCGCGTCGGCGAGCGCAAGGTTGAGCGCCGCAGCCATGGTCATTGTGGGAATTGATGAAGCCTCGGTGCTCATGCGTCTGCCTCCGTACGTGCGATTTCGTCTTGCAGCATGTCCCACTGCCGGGTGAGGGTGGCCGGTCGAGTTTCATACACATGCGCGAACAGTTCGGCGGGGTCGAGCTCTACCTCGCGGTTCATCGCCGCACGAAGTTCAACGGCGATCTCTTCGGCTCGGGCAGCACACCGCTCTTCATACTCATCGTTGAGCACGCCCGCTTCACGCAGGTAACTCCTGAGCCGGGTCAGCGGATCGCGTTCCACCCAGCGCTGCACCTCGTCGCGTTCACGATATCTCGTGTCATCATCAGCGTTTGTGTGCGCCTGCATCCGGTACGTGTGTGCCTCGATCAGCGTGGGTCCGGCACCCGTGCGGGCTCGATCCATCGCTTCGCCGAGCACCGCCAGCACGGCAGCCGTGTCGTTCCCGTCAACGCGCTGGCCGCTCATACCGTAGCCGATCGCTTTGTGCGCGAGCGAGGTGGCAGCGGTTTGCCTGGAGAGTGGCACGGAAATTGCAAACTCGTTATTTTGCACGAAGAAGACCACAGCAAGCCCGAACACCGCAGCGAAGTTCATTGCCTCGTGAAAATCACCTTCGCTCGTCGCTCCGTCACCGCACATCGCAATCACAACGGTGTCTTCTCCGCGCAGTTTCGCAGCGTGGGCAAATCCGACTGCGTGCAGCAATTGAGTCGCCAGCGGCGTGGCTTGGGGTGCGACTCGATGCTCCCGTGAGTCATAGCCAGAATGCCAGTCGCCCCGCAACAGCACCATGGTGTCTTCTGGCGAGACGCCGCGAGACATCACTGCAACCGAATCACGATACGTCGGGAACAGCCAATCGTGTTCACCGAGCATCTGCGCTACAGCGATCTGGCAGGCTTCTTGCCCGTGTGAAGAGGGGTAGACCGCGAGACGGCCCTGACGAACCAGCGCGTTGCACTGCTCGTTGATGCGACGCCCATTGACCAGCGCGGCGTAGCTTTCTAGCAGGGTGTCATTGCTCGGAGCGACGTACCGCGAATGTGTCTGTGCCGCGCCGTGCTCATCAATGAGTTGCACCGGAACCTCGTCTGGCAACTGGGCAGCGTCAGCGTCACGCATCGTTCCTCCTTGAATGAAATGCCTAAGTATCTTCCAATCATGGCCGTACTCGACCGTTTGTTCGCGCTCCAGACCATTCATCTGGACGGAATGTGCGATAAGGGAAATACCAGCAGACAATTGTTCAATCTCAGCACGACGCCACCCCGCTATCCCCAGCCGTTTCATGAACAGCTGAATACAACAACAGCGGCCCGTGCGCTTCTCGTATCAGAGAGGCGCACGGGCCGCTGGAGCAGCGAGCTGCGAGCAGACTAGCCCTGGGTCGCGATCACGTCGTCGCAGCTCAAGGTCTGGCCCATGTACTCGACGCTATCCGCGCCATTCATGCAGACCTCAACAATGTTCAGCGCTTCGCCGCCTACAGCAGCCAGCCCAATGAAGAAGAGCACCAGCAATACGGTTACCAGAACAGTCAGCACCGCGCCGATAATGATGGCAGCAAGCGCCATGCCGTTGCTGCGGCCGGCCTTCTTTGCCTGCACCATTGCAACGATACCGAGGATCAAACCGACGAGCGGGAGGAAGAACGCGAGGATGAGCGCAGCAATGCTCAGGCCCTTCCCGGGCTCAGCAGTAGCTGGGGCAGCCTGGTACGCAGGTGCAGCCTGGTACGCGGGAGCCTCCTGCGGAGCTGGGTTCTGCGGGGTTTCTGGGGTGGTCATTGAGTTTCCTCTCGGTGTATTCGCATTCCCATGGAATGTTCAGTTACCAAGATTACGCATAGCTGAGTGCGAATGTCACACTTTCTGGAAATCCGACACGCCGACTCCCCGTCCGATTGCCTTCGCGAAGCGCATCTCCACTCCGCGAAGGCTGCGTGACTCGGGCGCGTCCGAGAAATCCTGCGCGCGCTAGATCGCCAGACGGTCCTTGACTACCTCGGCCAGATCATCAGCGAGCTGCTGAGCCTGCTCGACGCCAGCCGCTTCAACCATGACACGCACCACAGGCTCTGTTCCCGAGGGGCGAAGCAGCACGCGACCATTCCCAGCCAGCGCGATTTCAGCCTGAGCAACAGCCTGCTGGAGCACCTCGTCACCGGCAACCTTGCTGCGGTCCACCCCGCGCACGTTCACCAGCACCTGCGGATACACCGTCATGCACGAAGCCAGCTCAGCGAGCGTCTTGCCCGTGCGCTTCATCTCTGCGGCAATGTGCAGGCCGGTAAGAATGCCGTCACCTGTTGTCGCGTACTCGCTCATAATGACGTGACCCGATTGCTCACCGCCAAGCGAGTAGCCGTCAGCGTTCAAACGCTCAAGCACGTATCGGTCGCCCACGCCCGTCTCGACCACGTCGATACCGTTATTGGCCATCGCCAGCTTCAAGCCGAGGTTGCTCATCACCGTTGCAACGAGCGTGTGCTGCGCCAGCTTTCCGCGGGCCGACATCGAGAGCGCGAGGATCGCCATAATCATGTCGCCATCAACCACATTGCCTGAGGCGTCGACGGCGAGGCAGCGATCCGCGTCACCGTCGTGGGCGATTCCGAGATCTGCACCGTGCGCAATCACGGCTTCACGAAGAGGATCAAGATAGGTCGATCCGACACCATCATTGATGTTGAAGCCATCAGGGTCGTTGCCGATCACGGTGAGCTTCGCTCCGGCGTCGCGGAACACATCGGGTGAAATGCCCGCAGCCGCACCGTGCGCGCAGTCAAGCACGACGTGCAAGCCGTCGAGCCGCACGCCCTCAAGGGTGCCCAGAAGATGCACCAAATAGCGATCCTCCGCGTCGGCGAAACGACGAATGCGGCCAACCTCTCGACCGGTGTTTCCCGCGAGCGGTTTGGCCATGGCGGCTTCAATCTGATCTTCGATCTCATCAGGGAGCTTGAGCCCACCCTGAGCGAAGAACTTGATGCCGTTATCAGCGGCCGGGTTGTGCGAAGCAGACACCATGACACCGAAATCGGCGTCCGTGTCGGCCACGAGATATGCCGCGGCCGGAGTGGGAATCACCCCAGCTTCAAGCACGTCAACCCCGGCAGAAGCGAGTCCAGCAGCAACTGCCGCCGAAATGAACTCACCAGAGACGCGAGGATCTCGCGCGACCACCGCAGTAGCGCGGCGACTCTCCGAACGTGCCTCCCGGCCCAGAACGAAGGCTGCAGACTGAGCGAGGCCCAGGGCCAGCTCGGCGGTGACATCCACCCCAGCCAGACCCCGGACCCCGTCGGTGCCAAATAGGCGACCCATGCGAGTACCCGCGCTGCTTAACGCTTCGAGTACTGAGGCGCCTTGCGGGCCTTCTTCAGACCGGCCTTCTTGCGCTCGATCACGCGAGCGTCGCGGCTCAGGAAGCCAGCCTTCTTCAGCGTCGGGCGGTTGTGCTCAGCGTCGATCTCGTTCAGTGCACGAGCGATTGCGAGGCGAAGCGCACCGGCCTGACCCGAAGGTCCGCCACCCTTGATGCGAGCGGTGATGTCGTATGCACCGTTCAGTTCAAGCACGGTGAACGGATCGGTGATCAGCTGCTGGTGCAGCTTGTTTGGGAAGTACTCAGCGAGCTCACGACCGTTGACGGTCATCGCGCCGGTGCCTGGTACGAGGCGCACGCGGGCAATTGCCTGCTTACGACGGCCAACTGCTGCACCGGGAACGGTGAGCGCTGGGCGAGGGGTCGACGCTGGCGCCTGCGACGCCGGGGTCTCGGTGGTGTAGCTCTCGACGGCCACGTTCTCTTCAGTCACTTTGAAAGTCCTTTTCTACCGTCGCGCGCTTACTGGGCGACCTGGCCGATGGTGTACGTGGTTGGCTGCTGAGCAGCGTGTGGGTGCTCTGCGCCTGCGTAGACCTTCAGCTTGCGGAACTGGTCGCGGCCGAGCGAGTTCTTTGGAAGCATGCCACGGATCGCACGCTCAACGACGCGCTCTGGCTTGCTGCCGATCATCTCGGTGTAGCTGGTGGTACGGAGGCCGCCGGGGTAACCCGAGTGGTCGTAGTACTTCTTCTGCTGCGCCTTGTTGGCGGTAAGCACAACCTTCTCGGCGTTGATGATGATCACGTGATCGCCCATGTCCATGTGGGGAGCGAAGGTGGTCTTGTGCTTGCCGCGCAGGAGTGCGGCAGCGTGGGTTGCCAGGCGGCCAAGCACCACGTCAGTGGCGTCGATGACGAGCCAGTCGTGCTTCTGCTCAGCGGCCTTCGGCGAATATGTGCGAGTCACAGTGTGCTGCTTTCGTTCGAAATGGAGTGGTTCGTGGATCCCTCCCCTGCCGCGTCTCGCGCTGAAGATTCAACTCGAGTGCATCGGCCTTGGGGGGCTCACATTCGGATGCTTGCGCACCAAGGGTCAACTTTAGCACAGGAATTCACCGTGAGTGGATTCAGTGCTCAACCTCTCTGCGCGCACGAGTCTGCGCGGCACGGGCAGCCAATTCATCGTCGACCGGGTAGGCGATCTCCTCAAGTGACAGCCCATGCGCTGGCATGACGGTAAAACGGCTCGTTCGCTCACGCGCATCACGCAGGTCAAGCAACTCGTTTTGGCTGATCCTCGCAACGCCCACTGCGACCACCGAACCGACAAGTGCGCGAACCATTGAGTGGCAGAAGGCATCGGCTTCGATTCGTGCGGCGAGTGCCCCATCGTCGCAGCGCCGCCACTCGAAGCTGAGCAGGTCTCGGATAGCCGTCGCCCCCTCACGCGCTTTACAAAAGGTAGTGAAGTCTTGCAAACCAAGGAGCTGCTCACTCGCCTGCTGCATCTTCTCAAGATCGAGCCGCCGAGGGAGTTCTGCCGTAAATCGCGCAGAAAGCGGATCGCGCCGCGAAGTCGTATCTCGCAGCCGATACTCGTACCGTCGGCGAAGCGCCCCGAAACGAGCATCAAAGCTCTCCGGCACCTCACGAACCTCGTGCACAATAACGTCTGAGGAGTGCTGGCGGGCAAGCACTCCGTTCACCCGCCTCGCCGTTACTTTTGCTCCGGCATCCTCAGAAACATCAAGGTGCGCCACCTGTCCCCTGGCATGCACGCCAGCATCCGTGCGCCCACCGACAGTGAGACGCGGGAGTGTTTCCCCTCGCAGCAGCACGTGCAGCGCGGTTTCGAGTTCCTCTTGAACGGTGCGAAGCCCCGGCTGCGTGGCCCAGCCGTGAAAAGCCGTCCCGTCATACCCAAGGTCAAGGCGCAGTCGCATGGGCTTAGACTATACAGGTTAGGCCGTCATCACCCAGACGCATCGTTTCCGAGCTCGATGCGAAGGGACGCCCTCGCCCGCACCATAGGTGCACCACAAGCTATGACTTCTCCAGTTTTCTCCTCCAACGCCCCCGCCTCGCGAAACCGCCTCGGCGGACTTGACGGGCTCCGTGCACTCGCAGTGACACTCGTATTGGTGTACCACCTCTTTCCGGCGGCACTCCCCGGGGGCTTCCTCGGCGTGGACATGTTCTTCGTGATCAGCGGGTTCCTCATCACGACGCTGCTGATCTCTGAGCATCAACTTACTGGCAAGATTGCGCTCGCAAGCTTCTGGCGTCGCCGCGCGCGCCGCCTCCTGCCCGCCCTCGCACTGGTCTTGCTCGTGTGCACAAGCGTCGCCGTGCTCGCGGGCAAGGATTTCCTGACACACATCGCTGCGCAACTTGCGGGTGCCTCATTCTTTGTCGCGAACTGGGTCTACATCGCGCTCGGCACCGACTACTTTGCGCAAGACAATCCCGAACTCTTCCGAAACACGTGGTCACTCGCCATCGAAGAGCAGTTCTACGTGTTCCTCCCCCTGATTCTTCTGCTCGCACTCAAGATGCGTTCGCGTGGCACGAGAGTCATGTTCTTTGCCCTATTGGGGCTGGGTTCTGCACTGCTCATGATCGCTCTGGCCACGCAGGGCGCTCCTCCCACCCGCATCTATTTCGGAACGGACACACACGTGTTCGGCCTGCTCCTTGGCGTTGCCTTGGCGTGCGCGCTCAAGACCCCGACGTTCCGGCGACCTGCCTCAGAGTTTGGCTCCGTGTCAGAGCTGAGCAACACGGGGAGACAGCTCAGCACTGCCCAGCAGATCGGGTTGCTGCTGTGCGGCGCGGCGGGCCTTGCCGTCATTGGCTGGCTCGCGTTCACACTGCGCGAGGGCAGTCAGGAGAGCTTCCTCGGCGGATTCCAACTCGCGACCGCAGCCGCTCTCGTGCTGGTCTGGTCGGCGACCCGTCCGGGCGCATGGTTCGGGCTCGCACTCGACATCGCCCCGCTGCGATGGATCGGCGAGCGCTCCTACGGCATCTACCTCTGGCATTGGCCCCTGCTGCTCCTGATCGCTGCCTTCGCAGAGCGCAGCGGAGTCACAGCAGGCTGGGTGGTTCCGGTTGGCACTCTGGCCGCAACGCTCTTGCTGGCGGGGCTCTCCTTCAGCTACATCGAACAGCCGGTGCGAAGGATCGGTCTTGGCCGTTCGATCGCTCGACTCGTGCGCCCGATCCGCATGCACGGTCGCGAACTGGCCATCGGCTGGTCGGCGATCCTCGTGCTCCTCGTGACTGTGCCTGGCACCGCCTACGCGATTTCCATCGCGCCTGAGTCGGAGGATGCATCGCAGGTGGTAGCTCGCGGGGAAGCCGCATTGGAGTCGCAGCAGACTGGGATCATCACGAAGCCGAAGAAAGAGCAGCCTGCCACCCCTCAGGAGCCAGGATCGCTCCTTCCGAAGGGTCTCGGCACAGAGTGGGCGAATCAGCCGCTCTTCACCCCGCCGGAGCCCGACCCAATTGAAGGCTGGCAGATCTTTGCGGTAGGCGACTCGGTCATGCTTGCCAGCGCGCCCGAACTGGCAAGTGCCTTCCCCGAGATCTGGATCGATGCCGCCGTGTCGAGGGGTTTGAGCGCGGGGGTGGACATCACCGCGGATCTCGCCGCTCGGGGCGAATTGCGAGAGGTGCTGGTGGTCGGCCTTGGGACCAATGGCCCCATCGACAACGCTGATTTGGACGAACTGCTTCGGATTGCAGATGGACGAAGCATTGTGCTGGTGAATGCCTACGCGGATCGCTGGTGGATTCCCGAGGTGAATCAACAGCTTCGCGCCTTCGCGGATGCGCATCGCGGCGTCACGCTTGCCGACTGGGCGGCTGCGATTCCTCAGGTGCCTGGCGGTCTCGCCGGCGACGATATTCACCCGAATCCGAGCGGCGGAGTCGCCTATGCGGCCTCCGTGCAAACCGCGCTCGATGCGCTCCTCGATCCGAAAGAACAGCCCAAGCGCAGCCAAACCAAGCCGCCGGTGCCGCCGAAGAAAGCGAGCTGAGCGCAGCTGAGTTGCCGCTGTCGCCGTGCACGGCCGCTCCCGGGCACCGAGCAAGTCAACAGCGCCAGTTACCAGCTAGCTCTGACCCGCCCTCGCTCGCTCACGCCCGTCTATCTCGCTCAAGACCGAATAGCCCGCTCCAGCCCGCGCTCAAGCCCAACTAGCCCACTCAAGCCCGCCTAGCCCGCTCCGACTCGCGCTCAACACCGTCTCGCTCGCCCTGGTGCGCTCTGGCCCGCTTTGGCAAGCCCAGAAACACACAGCAGCCCCGACCCGGCCCAGAAACGCACACACCCCGCCTCGCAAGAGACGGGGTGTGTGACTGGCTGAAAGAGAGACTTAGTTCTCTTCTGCTGCCTCAGCTGCTGGTGCTTCCTCGGCTGCCTCTACAGCAGCCTCTGGAGCCTCGACGACCTCTTCCTCAACCGGTGCGGCAGCGGGAGCTTCGCTCTTCTTTGCACGCTTTGGCTTCGGGTTCACTGGCTCGAGAACGAGCTCGATCACTGCGAGAGGAGCGTTGTCGCCCTTGCGGTAACCGGTCTTGATGATGCGGGTGTAGCCACCCTCACGGTTCTCAACCAGAGGTGCGATCTCAGTGAAGAGCTCGTGCACGACCGACTTGTCGAGGATCTGACGCATCACGCGACGGCGTGCGTGCAGGTCACCGCGCTTTGCGAAGGTGACAAGACGCTCAGCGACAGGCTGCAGGCGCTTCGCCTTGGTCTCGGTGGTCTGGATGCGCTTGTGCTCGAAGAGCTGCGAAGCCATCTGGTTCAGCAGCAGGCGCTCGTGTGCGGGGCCGCCTCCGAGGCGGGGGCCCTTGTTGGGCTTGGGCATTGTGTACTCCGTTGAATAAAAGCTGGCCGCAAAGGCCGAAAGAAATTAGTTAGCGTCGTCTTCGTAGCTGTAGAACTGTGCGCCGTCGAAACCTGGCACAGCATCCTTCAGCGAGAGACCCATCTCGGTGAGCTTGTCGCGCACCTCGAACACCGACTTCTGACCGAAGTTGCGGATGTTCATCAGCTGAGCCTCGCTGAGCGCTACAAGTTCGCTCACCGTGTTGATGCCCTCACGCTTCAAGCAGTTGTAGCTGCGAACCGAAAGGTCGAGATCCTCGATCGGAATCGAGAGCTCGCCGTCAACAACGACCTCAACAGGTGCCGGGCCGATCTCAACGCCCTCAGCAGCGGTGTTCAGCTCGCGAGCGAGACCGAACAGCTCCACCAGAGTCGAACCAGCCGAAGCGATTGCATCGCGTGGGCTGATCGCAGGCTTGGTCTCTACATCAACCACAAGGCGGTCGAAGTCGGTACGCTCACCGGCACGAGTTGCCTCGACACGGTAAGTGACCTTGAGCACTGGCGAGTAGATCGAGTCAACCGGAATACGGCCAACCTCTGCATCTTCGTTGCGGTTCTGAGCTGCCGAAACGTAGCCGCGACCGCGTTCGATGGTGAGTTCGAGCTCAAACTGAGCCGAGTCGCCAAGCGTAGCGATAACGAGTTCGGGGTTGTGCACCTCGACGCCAGCCGGTGCCGAAATGTCGGCAGCGGTGACCTCGCCAGCGCCAGTCTTGCGCAGGTAAGCCGTAATTGGCTCGTCGTGCTCGCTTGAGACCACCAGATCCTTGATGTTCAAGATGATCTCGGTGACGTCTTCCGACACACCGGCGATCGTGGTGAACTCGTGAGCGACACCCTCGAAGCGAACGCTGGTGACAGCTGCTCCGGGGATCGACGAGAGCAGGGTACGGCGCAGCGAGTTACCGAGCGTGTAGCCGAAGCCAGGCTCCAGCGGCTCGATAACGAAACGCGAACGGTACTCAGAGATTGATTCTTCAGTCAGAGTGGGGCGCTGTGCAATGAGCACTGTGGTGGTTCCTTTCGCTGGAGTCCGCTATATGACTCATGCGGTGTGTTGGAAGGTAACGAACGAAAACGAACTGAGTGTCACGGAGGTTCGAGGCCTCAGCTCCGATGGCAGCAGCCGAAGGGCGACAGTCATCGGAGGCCTCGACCTCCGTGGCAATGAGCTCAGACCCGGCGACGCTTCGGGGGGCGGCAGCCGTTGTGAGTCTGCGGGGTAACGTCGGTGATCGACCCTACCTCGAGACCAGCAGCCTGAAGCGAGCGGATCGCGGTTTCGCGTCCCGAGCCCGGGCCCTTCACGAAGATGTCTACCTTCTTCATGCCGTGATCCTGCGCCTTGCGGGCAGCGCTCTCAGCAGCGAGCTGAGCGGCAAACGGGGTCGACTTACGTGAACCCTTGAAGCCGACTCCACCCGAAGAAGCCCAGCTGATCACAGCACCGGTGGTGTCAGTGATCGAAACGATTGTGTTGTTGAAGGTCGACTTGATGTGAGCCTGGCCCACGACGACGTTCTTCTTATCCTTACGACGCGGCTTACGCGCCGCTGCCTTTGGTGCAGCCATTGAGTATTCTCCTGAAAGCTATCTTGGTCGCGCTGACCGGGTTACTTCTTCTTACCGGCGACGGTACGCTTCGGTCCCTTGCGGGTACGCGCGTTCGTCTTGGTGCGCTGACCGTGCACGGGAAGACCCTTGCGGTGGCGCAGACCCTGGTAGCTTCCGATCTCAACCTTGCGGCGAATGTCGGCCGCGACCTCACGGCGAAGGTCACCCTCAACCTTGAAGTTTGCGTCGATGTAATCGCGCAGCAGAACGAGCTGATCGTCGGTCAGATCCTTGACGCGGATGCTGCCGTCGATGCCGGTATCGGCGAGGGTCTTTACGGCGCTGGTGCGTCCAACTCCGTAGATGTAGGTGAGTGCAATCACCACGCGCTTATCACGTGGGATGTCAACTCCGGCGAGACGTGCCATGTTGGCTCTCCTTGGTGTTGTGGAGGTGTGGAGCGCATCGGGGGTTCGGGCCTCCACCCCGAGGTGTCCCCCGCGTTGAGAGCGGGTTCTTCGATGCGCTTGATTGATTTAGTTGTGTTGCGCTGAGCGCTTCCCGCCGTTTGGCATTGCATGCTGCGCTGCCAAACGACGCCTGGGCTTAGCCCTGGCGCTGCTTGTGGCGGGGGTTGCTCTTGCAGATCACCATGACACGGCCGTGGCGGCGGATCACCTTGCAGTGATCGCAGATCGGCTTGACGCTGGGGTTGACCTTCATTGCGGTTCCTTAACTCGCTGTCCTCGTACTCACGGGGTGCCGTGAGCCGTTACTTCTCAGCAGGCTTACTTGTAGCGGTAGACGATCCGGCCACGGGTCAGATCGTATGGGGTCAGCTCCACGATTACGCGGTCCTCTGGGAGGATACGAATGTAGTGCTGACGCATCTTGCCCGAGATGTGGGCGAGCACCTTGTGCCCGTTGGTCAGCTCAACGCGGAACATCGCGTTGGGCAGAGCCTCGACAACCTGGCCCTCGATCTCGATGACGCCGTCTTTTTTGGCCATATCCCCTGTATCGCTTAAATAATTCTGTTGATCATGCGAGTGCTCTGCATCGCTTCCGTGGGATCACGAAAACAGGCGCAAAGCACCAAAAGTCAATACTATACGCGAGAGTTGCACATTTTCAAGTGCAATTCCCCTGAGTGGGAAAGATTCTTTCCCAACCGGAACGCAGAAGCCCCGCCCATCTTGACAAGCTCGATGAGCGGGGTCCTGCGTGACGCGATGCACCAGCCGGGCCGGTATCGCGCAGACGTTCGATTTAGCGGAACGCCGACTCGCCGGTCAGCACCTGACCGAGCACAAGCGTGTGCATTTCGACGGTGCCCTCGTAGGTCAGCACCGACTCCAGGTTGTTCTGGTGGCGAATCACTGGGTACTCGAGTGAAATACCGTTCGCTCCAAGGATCGTGCGTGCGGTACGGCAGATCTCGATCGCCTCACGCACATTGTTGAGCTTGCCAATGCTGACCTGCTCTGGACGGAGCTGGTTGGCATCCTTGCGGCGGCCCAGGTGCATCGCGAGCAGGTAGCCCTTGGTGTACTCAAGCGACATATCTGCAAGCTTCTGCTGAGTCAGCTGGAAGCCACCGATCGGCTTGCCGAACTGCACGCGATCCATCGAGTAGCGACGCGCTGCCTCAAGGCTCGAACGGGCTGCACCGAGCGCACCCCAGACAATGCCGTACCGCGCCTCGTTCAAGCATGAGAGCGGCCCCTTGAGCCCGCGAGCCTCTGGCAGCATTGCCGACTCCGGCAGGCGAACACCGTCGAGCACGAGCTCGCCAGTTGCCGAGGCGCGCAGCGAAAGCTTGTGCTTGATCTCTGGAGCCGAGAAGCCGGGAGTGTTCGTCGGCACGACGAAGCCACGGATGCCCTCATCGGTCTGCGCCCACACCACTGCGACATCTGCGTAAGGGGCGTTCGAGATCCACATCTTGCGTCCGTCGAGAATCCAGTCGGATCCATCGCGACGGGCGCGCGTCTGCATGCTGCCCGGATCTGATCCCACGTCGGGCTCGGTCAAGCCGAAGCAGCCGATTGCCTCACCAGCGGCCATGCGAGGCAGCCACTCGTTCTTCTGATCCTCGGATCCCCAGCGCCAGATTGCGAACATTGCAAGCGAGCCCTGCACTGAGACGAGCGAACGCAGGCCCGAGTCGGTGGCTTCGATTTCGAGGCATGCGATGCCGTATTCGGTGGCGCTCATGCCAGCGCAGCCGTAACCTTCGAGGTGCATGCCGAGCACGCCGAGCGAGCCGAGCTCCTTGGTCAGCTCGCGAATGTTCGGGATCTCACCGTTCTCGAACCATTCAGCGATGTATGGCTCAGCAATGCTGTCGAGGGTCTGACGAACCGCGCCACGGATGGCCTTCTCGTCTTCGGTGAGCAGATCGTCGAGACCAGCCGGATCGGTGGGGTCGAGGGCCGGCAGCTTGGTCGGATCGAAGTGGCTCATTGTTCCTCCTGTTGAAGCCATTCACGCACACCCTGGCTGTGTTCGCCAAGGCTTGGTGGTGCCTGATATCGAGTGATTGGTGTGTCCGAGTAAGAAATTGGGTTGCGCACCTGCGCTGGCCTGCCTTCGCCCACTTCGATGAGGGGTTCGAGACCGAGTTCAGTTGCGAGCGCGAATCCGTCTGCAATGCTGCCAACGTTACCTGCGGGAACACCGACAGCGAGCAATTGCTTGACCCAGGATCGCGCGTTGTCTGTCGCGAGCAACGTGCCGAGCGCTGCGGCCAGTTCCGGGCGATGCTGCACGCGGGCCGCATTCGTGGCGAAGCGTTCGTCATCGGCAAGGCCTTCATCGCCAAGCACGATGGCAAGTTTGCGGAACTGCCCATCGTTTCCGCAGGCGATTGCAAAGGGTTCGTCGGCTGCCGGAAGCAGTTCGTAAGGTGCGATCGAGGGGTGCGCGTTCCCGAGGCGACCTGGCGCATTGCCGGTTGCGAGGTAGCTGGATGCCTGGTTGACGAGGGAGGCGAGCAGACTCGAAAGCAGATTTACCTCGACCTGCTGGCCGACACCGGTGGCGTTTCTGGCGTGCAGTGCCGCAAGGATGCCGACGGTGGCGTCTTTTCCGGTCAGCACGTCAACGAGGGCCACTCCAGATTTCATTGGAGTGCCGCCCGCAGCATCTGGGTCGCCGGTAATAGACATCAATCCGCCGACGGCTTGGACGAGGAAGTCATAGCCGGGCAGGTGTGCACCGCCGCCGCTGCCGAAACCGCTAATCGAGCAGTAGACCGCGCGCGGGTTGGCCGCGTGCACGCTGGCGTAGTCCAGACCGAATTTCGCGAGAGCACCGGGACGGAAGTTTTCGACGAACACGTCGGCACGGGCGGCAAGTTCCCTCGCCAGGACCTGATCCGCTGGATCGCTGAGGTCGAGCGTGACTGACTCTTTGTTGCGGTTTGCGCTTTCGAAATAGGCAGCGCTATTGCTCGTCCAGGGTGGCCCCCACGCACGAGTGTCGTCACCTGGGCCGGTGCGTTCGACTTTCACGACTCGCGCGCCAAGATCGGCGAGCATCGTGGTGGCATAGGGCCCCGCGAGCACACGGCTGAAATCAGCTACGAGAATGCCGTCAAGTGGAAGAACCATGTGCAATAGTCTGGCGGAAGCCAGTGATGATGAGAAGTACCAAATATAGCCCCGGGCAATACCTTCTAGGTATCGCTCTGGGGGTGGGACCGGCTCGCCCCCGGCTCGGTGTGCGACACATACCCCTCAGCAATGGCGATAAGCGCCGCCAACGCAGGCGAGACGTCAGCGCGACGCCACGCCACACGCACTTCCACCTCGCCAAGCGAAGGCTCAACCGGGCGAAAGGCAATCGAATGCACCGGCACATTCTCACGCACACCGGAGAACGTCAACGCCACACCAATACCGGCATCCACCATCAACAGCTGAGTCGCCGAGTCCGCAGCGGTCTCAACCACACGAGGGTAAAACTTTCCCCGTCGCGCGAGCTCCTGCAAGCGGCTCGACAGAGTTGCACCACCGCCACCGGGCAAGGTGACCCACGGCTCCCCCGCAAGATCAGCAGCCGACAGCGACGCGGACCCGACCAGACGATGCTGCGCGGGCAACGCCACCACCAGCTCCTCCCGGGCCACCACCCGCGAATCAACCTCTGGCGGCAAAAGATCCCAACGACCCACCACGGCATCGAGTGAGCCAGAAAGCAGACGCTCAAGCCCGGGCTGAGAAAGCTGCGAACCCTGCAAAGCGATCGCCAGATCAGGCCGATCCTCGCGAACCCGCCTCGCCAACTCCCCCACCACAGAATTCACCGAAGCGCCCGAGAAGCCAAGACGAATCTGACCCGTCTCACCGCGCTGCACCCGGCGCACCAATTGCACCATGCGCTCAGACTGCATCACCAGTTCGCGTGCCGGCTCAACCAGCGCCTCCCCTACCGGGGTGAGCGACACCTTGCGCGGCGAACGCACGAAGAGTTCAGCCCCGAGCTCTTCTTCGATCCCGCGAATCATCCGACTGAGCGGAGGCTGCGCAATATGCAAGCGAGCGGCCGCCCGACCAAAATGCAGCTCTTCCGCAACCGCAAGAAAAGCTCGCGCCTTATTAACCTCCATGAAGTTGAGAGTAGACGAAGATCGCCATCCAGTCGAAGCGCGTAGGCTCGGAACATGACGCACTTCGATCCAGCCGAAACCCGCACACTCGCCGAAATTGCGGCAACGATCGCTCAGCGCGTCGGCACACATATCCGAGAGGCACGCGCTCAAGGCGTAGCCGTCGCCCACACAAAAACAAGCCTCGTCGACGTCGTCACCGAAGCAGACGGCGCAGCAGAACGAATGATCACCGAAGCCCTCCGCGAAGCACGTCCCGATGATGGCATTCTCGGAGAAGAAGGCGCAAGCATTGCGGGGAGTACCGGGATCACCTGGGTCATTGACCCGATCGACGGCACCGTGAACTACCTCTACGATCTGCCCGGCTACGCGGTGAGCATCGCCGCAACAGTCAAAGACACCGGAGCCGGAGCCATGGCCGATGGGCGACGGGCAATCGCCGGGGCCGTCTATGTGCCCACACTCGACGAACTCTTTGACGCGCACGAAGACGGCGGTGCTCGCCTGAATGGCCACACGATTCGAGTCTCTGAGGCGAGCGATCTCTCCCTCTCACTCATCGCCACAGGGTTCGGATACACCGCAGAGCGCCGCGCGGAGCAAGCACACGTGCTCAGATCCCTGCTCCCGCGCATCAGAGATATTCGAAGACTCGGCGCAGCCGCAACCGATCTGTGCAATCTCGCCGCCGGCCGAATCGACGCCTATTACGAACGAGGCCTGCAGCCCTGGGACTATGCTGCCGGAGCACTCATCGCGCGCGAAGCCGGTGCCGAGATCATCGGTCGCAGCGACACAGAATTGCCTGGCGAAGCAATGATCATCGCCGGCCCATCAACTCTTGCGCACGCACTTCGCGAAGCGATCCTCGAAACCGAAGCTTTCGGGCAGCACTAACCCCTCATCTCGCCGACAGCCCACGGACCCACCGGACCGCCATGTCCGAAACCCGCGTGCGCGAGTCGAATCGCTGCGTCAGAATTGGGACATGATCGCCCCGCCCGAAGCGCAACACCCAACGCCTCTGCCCCTCGATTTCGAGGCTTGCTACCGCGCAATCTCGGGAAGAGACCCGCGCTGGGACGGACGCATCTTTCTGGGCGTCACCAGCACCGGAATCTACTGCCGACCCTCCTGCCCGGCCCGCACACCCGTCGCAGCGCACTGCCGCTTCTTCGTAAGTGCGGCAGCGTGCGTCGCCGCAGGCTTCCGCGCATGCAAACGATGCCGCCCAGAAGCCATGCCCGGCACACGAGACTGGGACGTGCGCGAAGACCTTGCGGCTCGAGCAATCCGCCGAATTCGAGACGGCGCAATCGATGCGGCAGGAGTCTCCGGGCTCGCCCGGGAACTCTCAATCAGTGAACGCCACCTCCATCGGATACTCATCGAAGAAGTCGGCGCGAGCCCCCTGCAACTCGCACGATCTCGCCGAGCACACGCAGCGCGCACCCTCATCGAGCAAACCGATCTCACTCTCGCAGATGTCGCATTCGCAGCGGGATTTGGAAGTGTGCGCCAATTTGGCGAGACGATGCGAGAAGAATTCGGCGTCGCTCCCTCATCCCTCCCACGCAAAGTGGGCAGCCGACTCCAGCCGGGCAACCATCCCGTCGCACCCTTGCGAGACAACCCCGAACAAGACGCACCACATTCGGACGCGCAGCGCTCAGACGAACGCCCGTCGCTCGCATTGCAATTGCGCACACGCGCACCCTACGACGTCGCCGGAATGCGCGCGTTTCTCGCTGCACACGCGATTCCGGGCAGAGACAAGGTGTCCGGCGCGCAGAGCACCCACGCCATCGACGTGGCTGGGGGCACCGCGGTCGCTCACATCGACTGGTCAGCGATCCGCGAACATCGCGGTCACGTACTGATTCCGCTGCAGCTCACACTTCCCGGGCTCCACGACACGATGTCAGCAATCGCGTCGATTCGGCGCATGCTCGACCTCGATGCAGATCCCGCACAGATTGCCGAAGCGCTCAGCGCTGACGAGATCCTTGCCCCGCTCGTGAGCCAGCGACCGGGACTACGCTTGCCCGGCAGCAGAAATCCGCAAGAATTCGCGCTCGGCACGGTGCTCGGTCAGCAAGTATCGCTCGCCGCTGCCCGCACACTGCAAGGCAGACTTGCCGCGCACTTCGCCGCGAGCGAGCCGCTCACAGCGCGCGGGATCGGCACAGGCCAGGAGCATCATTCGAGACACGAATTCGTGTCAGCACCGGATCTCGCCCGAATCGCGGCGACGCCCATAGCGGTCTTGCGCGAAGTCATCGGGCTTACCGAAGCTCGTGCCACCACTCTTCGCGCCGTCGCCGAATCGCTCAGCAGCGGACTCGATCTCGGCCCTGGAGCGGATCGAGAACATGCCCGACGTGAACTGCTCGCGATCCGCGGGATCGGCCCCTGGAGCGTCGAATTGATCGCGATGCGAGCGCTCGGCGATCCAGATGCATACCCCGCCGGTGACCTCATCTTGAAGAAAGCCCTCGGCGCACGCAATGAACGCGAGGCACAGATAGCCGCAGAAAAGTGGAGACCCTACCGGGGGTATGCCACTCAGCATCTCTGGGCAGGATTTCTCGCGGAACAGGCCACTCGACACCACAGCTAAGCCGCCGCCCGAGCCCACCACGCACGACCACTCACAACGAGAAAGCATCAACATGCATTCGACACTCACCCAACGCCCACTCGACCACGTCGTCGTTGCAATCGCAGGCGCACCATTTCACGCTTTCATCGACCCCGACGATGGTGCGGTCTTGGCCGCCGGATTCGCCACAGCGTCAGACCCGGAGGCCGACACGCTTCGCAGCCGCCTCGCCGAAGTCGACCCCGGCAGCGCCGCCCGAGCAGTCTCAGCACACCTCACTCGCGGTGGCACTGTCGCCGATGCGCTGCAGCGCTACGCCGCAGGCGACCTTGCAGCCATAGATTCACTGCTGGTGCGGCAAATTGGTCCGCCGTTTCGCCGTGAAGTGTGGAACGCCCTGCGCACGGTGCCCGCGGGGAAACCCGTCACTTACACCGAACTCGCCGCGCTCGCTGGACGGCCGAGCGCGATACGCGCGGCTGCCTCGGGCTGCGCTACGAACCTCGTCGCGTTGATTGTGCCCTGCCACCGCATCGTGCGCCGAGACGGTGCACTCGGCGGTTACCTTTTTGGCACGACGATCAAGGCTGAACTTCTTGCGCACGAGGCCCGCTGGGCAAGCTGAAGGTGCTGTCTCGCGCCGCAAGTTCAGTACCAGAATCGCCTACGGATCTCGCAGACACGCCTACGGATCCATGAGACACACCTAGTCGCGACGGTAGCTGAGGTCGCGAATATCGCGCCCCTTATTGATGCCCTTCTGTTCAAACGCAGTCAACACGCGACCCTCAAACCGCGGAGCCCAATCGCCCTCGAAATCGCGGCTGAACGCCTCAGCACTATCGCAGACCTCTCGCATTTGTTCTGCATAGTCTTCCCAGTCGGTCGCGAGACGAAGCACTCCGCCTGGGCGTAGGGCGCGAGCAGCAATCTGCATGAACGCTGGAGCCACTAGGCGACGTTTCTTGTGCCGTTCCTTTGCCCACGGATCCGGGAAGAACACCCAGAGCTCATCGACCGCACCCGCTGGCAGCGCGCGCTCAAGCACCTCGGGGGCATTTGCCTCAACCAATTTCAGGTTGTCAGCTGCGGCCCACTCGGCGCGAATCATGGTGCGCGCGAGCCCCGCACGAAAGACCTCGATCGCAAGAAAGTCTCGCTCTGGATGCTGCTCCGCCGCATGCACGATCGCGTGTCCCTGACCTGAGCCGACTTCAACTGTGAGCGGCGCGACCCGGCCGAAGACCTCTGAGGGATTCACACGGACCTCTTCAGCCACACTCGTTGCGGCGTGACCGCGCGGCAGTTCAAGCAGATAGCGAGGGCCAAGATCTTCCCACGCACGATCTTGCGAAGGAGTCATGCGCCCGCTGCGACGCACGAAGGAAACCGGGTGATCGCGGAACGTTCGGGGGTCTGAATTCTTGTCTGGCAGCGGCTGCGTGGGCGTTTCAGGCATCCTCCAAGCCTAGGCGATTCGAGAAGAGGTGGCGTGCGCGCTGACAGATTCATCTCGCGGCACTCAGACCGCGTCGGGAGCCGCCAGGTACCATTGGGCTATGACGCAACGCATGCTGCTGGTGAACGGGCCAAACCTCAACCTTCTCGGCACGCGTGAGCCTGCCACCTACGGCACCGACACGCTCGATGACGTCATCGATCTGGTGCGCAGTACCGCGGCTTCGTTCGGCATCGATGTGCGAGCAGTGCAGTCGAACCACGAAGGCGTGCTGATCGATGCGATCCATGCGGCCCGCAATGACTGCTCAGCAATCATCATCAATCCCGGAGCGTTCACGCACACCTCGATCGCGATCCGCGACGCCCTGACCGGAGTGGATCTGCCCGTCGCCGAAGTGCACCTCTCGAATGTGCACGCGCGCGAGGAGTTTCGCCACCACAGCTACATTTCGGCGGTCGCTGAATGCGTGATCGTCGGCGCGGGGATCCAGGGCTACGAATTTGCTGTTCGGCGCCTCGCAAAGCTCCTGCCAAGGGGATAACCTCGCGGGCGCTACGGCGCTGTCGGAAAAATGTTAGCGAGCGTGGGATTGTGCGCGTGCACGAGCACCGCGAACACCACTGCGTCAAAGAGCAGGTGCACGGTCACCACATACCCGAGCGATTTCGTGCGCAAGAAAATGAGGCCCTGCACGAGCGCGAAGGGAATGGTCAGAAGTGGCCCCCAGGCTTGATACCCGAGTTCCCATAGGAACGACACGAATACGACAGCCTGGAAAAGATTGGCGAGCCAGGCCGGAAAGTGTCGCAGCAGCACCGCAAACACGGTGCAGATGAAAAACAATTCATCCCAGATGCCAACCGCACCAACTCCCACAAACAGCCGGAAGATCAGCTCCGGGCTGTCGACCACTGGCCAATTCTGATACACCCCCGAGCCGATGAAATAGAACGGCAGGATCAACCAGCCAAGCACCAGCACTGCCGCGAGCCAGCTCCAATGCAGCAGCCCCCAGCGCTGCCTGGCCCGCCACGGAAATCCCGTCGCGCGATCCCGGTAGACAAACCTCGAAATCAGGTAGGGAACCAGGACTGCACCCCCCAACGCCAGTGTGAACCTCAGCATGGCGAGGTTGTCGAGTTCAGCAGTGAGCGAGATGGTGCGCACGATCAGCAGGCCGATCGCGATGAGGGAGAGATCGCGCAGCAGCGATGGAGTGCGTGGTGAATCGATCCGCTGCGATGGATCACAACCGCCGCGATCCGCTTTGAACGCGGCGGCGAGACCGAGCGCAAGGAGCACCAAGCCAGAGGCCAGGTCTTCGAACACGAAAAACGCCGGTGCCGCCAGCACCGTGAGAGTCGCGGCAATCGTATGCCACGGCTGTACGCTGAGTCGCAGTGCTGTCGGAATCATGCTTCCAGGCTAAGGCGTGCGTGCGACATTTGTGCGCTGGCGAGGGTGTGTGGGGTGCGGGTTTCACAGACACGCCCGAGTGTCCTGAGCCGCACATTCACTGCCAATATTGCACCCCGAGGCGGCAGTTCGCGCGATGGCAGGATCGTGCGGCTTCACCCCGAGCTGGCCCGCCTGAGTTTGCGGTGCGCGGCGCCTCCTCGGCACATGATTCCGGTACGGGAGGTCCGGCGCGAGACGCTCGGGCATTCGTTCGAAAAATCGTATCGAAATGTCAGTGATGCGCAGTACTCTTTGTGCATGCCAGCTCACACTCATCCAGCCGACTCGCACGACAGCATTCGCGTTTCCGGGGCTCGTGAAAATAACCTCAAGAACGTCAGCGTCGCAATCCCCAAGCGCCGCCTGACCGCGTTCACCGGAGTCTCCGGTTCTGGCAAGAGCTCATTGGTGTTTGGCACGATCGCCGCCGAGTCTCAGCGCCTCATCAACGAAACGTACAGCGCATTCGTACAGGGATTCATGCCCTCTCAAGCGCGGCCGGACGTTGACGTGCTCGAAGGGCTGACTACGGCGATCACGGTCGATCAAGAACGCATGGGCGCAAATCCGCGTTCAACAGTGGGCACCGCAACCGATGTGAACGCAATGCTGCGCATCCTCTTCTCCCGTCTCGGTTCGCCGCAGATTGGGTCGCCGAACGCCTTTTCCTTCAACGTCGCTTCGGTGAGCGGCGCCGGAGCCGTCACCCTTGAAAAGGGTGGCCGCCAGGTCAAAGAGCGGCGAAGCTTTGAGGTTCTTGGCGGAATGTGTGCGCGATGCGAAGGCCGCGGATCAGTCAGCGACTTTGCACTCGACGAGCTTTACGACGCCGACAAATCACTGCGTGAAGGTGCCCTCAAAGTTCCCGGGTACAGCATGGAGGGCTGGTGGGGGCGCATTTTCGACGATCTTTTCGACACGGACAAGCCCATTCGCGAGTACAGCACCCGCGAATTGGACAGTCTGCTCTATAAGGAGCCGACAAAGGTCAAGGTCGAAGGGGTGAACCTTACGTATGAAGGCCTGATCCCCCGGATCCAGAAATCGATGCTCTCGAAAGACCGCGAAGCGATGCAGCCACACATTCGCGCCTTCGTCGACCGAGCGATTGTGTTTCACACCTGCCCAGAGTGCGAAGGAACCCGCCTCAACGAGACCGCACGATCTTCCAAGATTGGTGAGCTGTCTATTGCCGATGTCTGCAGTATGCAAATCTCCGACGTCGCGGAGTGGGTGCGCAGTATCGACGATGCAGGTCTCGCGCCGCTTCTCGCGAAGCTGAGTGACACGCTCGACTCATTTGTGCAGATCGGCCTCGGATATCTCTCGCTCGAACGCCCCACGGGCACACTCTCCGGTGGGGAATCGCAACGAACCAAAATGATCAGGCACCTCGGCTCCCCCATCACCGACGCGACCTATGTCTTTGATGAACCCTCGATTGGGCTGCACCCGCACGACATTCAACGCATGAATCAATTGCTGCTCAAACTCCGAGACAAAGGCAACACCGTCTTGGTCGTCGAACACAAGCCTGAAATGATCGCTATCGCGGATCACGTCATCGACCTTGGACCGGCAGCGGGTGTGCACGGAGGGGAAATCTGCTTCGAAGGAACCATTGACGGACTGCGCGCCGCAGATACCCTCACCGGACGACACCTCGATGACCGCGCAAGCCTCAAGACCGAAGTGCGCGCCGCACACGGAGCAATCGAAGTGCGTGGTGCGTCACTGCACAACCTCGAGAACGTCGACGTCGATTTGCCGCTTGGCGTGCTCTGCGTGATCACCGGTGTCGCGGGTTCCGGGAAGAGCTCGCTCATTCACGGCTACGTGTCGCAACGAGCGGGGGTAGTGGCAGTAGACCAGGGCGCGATCAAGGGTTCGCGACGCTCAAACCCCGCCACCTATACCGGTCTGCTCGATCCGGTGCGCACCGCATTCGCGAAAGCAAACGGCGTAAAACCCGCACTCTTCAGCGCGAACTCTGAAGGAGCCTGCCCGGAGTGCAAGGGCGCAGGACTTATCTTCACCGACCTCGGCATGATGGCCACCATGGAAAGCGTCTGCGAGGTGTGTGAGGGCAAGCGTTTTGCCGCCTCCGTGCTCGACTATCGCCTGGGCGACAAAAACATCGCTGAGGTGCTCAACCTCTCGATGTCAGAAGCGCAGGAGTTTTTCTCGGGCACCGTCGATCCTGCGACGAAAGTTCCCAAGGCTGCGAAGATCCTCGGGCGTTTGGTTGATGTGGGTCTCGGTTATCTCACCCTGGGTCAACCGCTCTCGACGCTTTCGGGCGGAGAACGACAGCGTTTGAAGCTTGCCATTCATATGCTTGAAGACGCCGAAGTGTATGTGCTCGACGAACCAACAACAGGCTTGCATTTGGCAGATGTCGAGAATCTTCTGGCGCTGCTCGATCAGCTCGTCAATGCAGGAAAGAGCGTCATCGTGATCGAGCACCATCAGGCGGTGATGGCGCACGCAGACTGGATCGTCGATATCGGCCCGGGTGCGGGTCAGCAGGGTGGCAAGGTGGTGTTTACAGGCACCCCGAAAGATCTCATCGCCGACGGCAGCACGCTCACCGGACAGCATCTTGCCGAATATGTCGGCTAGGGCCTGTCTGTGAACGCCGACGTGCTGGCGAAGAGGTGAGGCTGGCAAAGAAATAAGGCTGGCAAAGAGGTGAGTCCGGTGAAGAGGCAAGGCTGGCGGGTGAGCGCGAGGCGGAGCACCCAGGTCTCATTGTGGCGAAGATTCCAACGGAACCTTGGCGAGCACCCGCACCCGCACCCGCACCCGCACTCGCACCCGCTCCCGCGCTCGGCACACCGCAGCGCGCGCAGATCTCTGAGACACACCCGAGCGAAGTCGTTTCACACGCAGCTGCCGACCAGGAGCGTCGCCGCTCCAGTCACTCATCGATGAGAGGAGGCGTCTGCACAGCAGGAGCTGTCGGCAGATCGTTGATCGCACGGATCACCCGGAAGAGTTCACCCACCGCACGTCGCTTCGGCGTGCACACGATCCTGGGAAGCTCCAAGCGATCTTGATCCGCAATTTCCTCTCGGAACGGCTCACACCGGGCAAAACTTCCCTGCTCTAGCAGGGCGTGAAACTGATCGTTCAATAGGGCGATGTCGGCATCACTTGGTTCTGCACTCAGCCGGAAAATCAGTTCATCGCCCACCCAGCGCAAAGAATCGTAGTTTCGCCAGAATCCCGTGATCTCCGCGGCAGCCTCTGACACGGATTCCGTAATCAACACCCGGTCAAGATCACCGGGCGTAATCATGCCGGTCTGTTCCAGTTGCTCACTCACGAACCGCTCGAACCCGCGCCAGAATGTGCCCTCCGGGCGGTCAAGCAGCACGATGGGAACAGGCACCATCTTGCCGGTCTGTTGCAGCGTGAGCAGTTCAAAGACCTCGTCCATGGTCCCGTAGCCGCCCGGCAAACACACAAAGCCTTGGGATTCCTTCACCAGCATCAGCTTGCGGGTGAAGAAATACTTCATTGAGACGAGACGGTCATTCCCCGCGATCTCGTGGTTGGGTTTCTCCTCGAAGGGCAACACAATGGACACACCGAGCGAACGCTCGGCGCCAGCACCCTGAGTGGCCGCATCCATGATGCCAGGGCCAGCGCCCGTGACCACGAGCCAGCCCTGCTCTGCAAGATCGCGAGAGATCGCTTGCGCCTGAGCGTACAGCGGATCATCCGCCTTTGTTCTCGCCGAGCCAAAGATGGTCACCTTCGGCACATGACTATAAGGAGTGAACAAGCGAAACGCGGCACGCATTTCTTCGAGAGCCGCCGCAGAAATCTTGAGATTCAGTCTGCTTGTCTCATCGAGCCCCAGTCCGAGCCCAGAATCGACGATGCGTGACACCAGACTTCGCTGGGCAGTGACTCCTGCCTCATCTAGCAGCGTCGCAACGGCTTCACGGTGAATGGCAGTATCTTTTGGATCGTCCACGCCTCCAGACTAGACCGACAACGTGAACGACCGCCGAGGACTCTCGGCGCGGCCAGAAGACCTGCGCCCGGCACACATCCTCGCGTGGCAAAATAGGGGCAATGAGCGAGCAAGAACTTCCCCAGGGCCGACGAGAGCAGCGTGCGCGACGCACTCGCAAACGCAAAATCTCCATCGGCGTTGCTGCGGGAGCACTCGTGGTGCTGCTCGGCGGTGGAGCAACCGTCTGGGCAGTCACCTCCGCTGCACAGCCAGACACCGATCCGGTCGTGACCACCACGACCCCGAAGCCAAAGCCAACCCCCACGCCGACGCCCACGCCGACGCCCACCCCTGAGCCTGAGCCCGCTCCCCCCGTGTATGACGTCGACTCGCCCGAGTCAATCACCGTGGTGGTCAACAAGCAACGCTCACTCAACCCCGTCGACTGGGCTCCCAGTGATTTGGTGATGCCAGAGGGCATTCCGAATGTCTGGGGTCATCCCATCCGCGCCGAAGCCGCAGCCGCGCTGCAACAGATGTATCAGGCCGCGACAAACGCTGGGGTGCCGTTCACGATCACCAGCGGATATCGCGACTACTGGCTACAAAAAGAAATCTATGACGGGCTCGTCGCCGAGGGCGGGGTCGAGTACGCCGACCAAGACACTGCGCGGCCAAGCCACTCCGAACACCAGACAGGTCTCGCCGTCGACCTCTATGGCGCCGAAGGGTGCCAACTCGCTGCCTGCTTCGGTGAAACCGCAACCGGGATCTGGCTCCGCGACAACGCGTACCAATTCGGATTCATTCTTCGTTATCACGATGGTGAGCAAGGGGTTGTTGGGTACACCTACGAGCCGTGGCACTTCCGGTACGTCGGAGTCGAGGTCGCGACCGCGATGCACAATCAGGGAGAACGCAACCTCGAAACCTTCATGGGGTTGCCTCCGGCACCCACGAACTAGCCCCGTTGAATCCGGCTAGCCGAAGAGCGAAACCGGTTTCACAATGTCGGCGTACACCAGCAAGAGGCTCATCGATCCGAGCACGATCACCACGGCAAAGGTGATTGGCACCATCTTCGCGGTGTCTACCGGGCCTGGATCAGCCTTTCCGAAGAGCTTGAACAGCCGGCGCTTGATGCCCTCATAGACTGCGCCAATCACATGCCCGCCATCGAGTGGCATCAGCGGCACGAGATTGAACACGAAGAGGGCAACGTTGAGTGACCCAAGGAGCGAAAGGATCAGCTGCGCGCGTGCGGTTACCGGGGCCTCGTCCATGCTGACGATTTCACCTGCAAGTCGGCCCACACCAACCACACCAATCGGCCCGTTCGGGTCGCGTTCTTCCGAGCCGAAGGCTGCTTGCCAAATATCGACCATGCGCTGTGGCAGCCCAAGAATTACCTGGGATACCTGGACGATGTTGTTTCCTACGAAGGCGGGCACATCTGTGAGTGGTTGCTGAACGATTTCGGTCGTCGGATTGACCCCGATCATGCCCACTGTCACCGTGGCGGGTTCGCCGCTCTCGTCGAGCACCTGCTCGCCCTTCGAGTCGACCACCCAACGTTCGGTGGCAGCGGGTGTGACCGTGGTGTGACCAGTGACACCGTCCCGTTCGTAGCCCACCTCAAGCGCGGCTCCGGGAGAGGCACTGATCAGGTCGCGCAGTTGCGTCCAAGAAGTAATGTCGGTGCCATCCACGCTGAGAATACGGTCGCCTGGCAGCAGTCCCGCAGCCGCAGCCGGAGCCGCCGGATCAACGTCAGTGCATTCCTGTTGTTCGCTTGACGCGTTGAGCACGCACTGGCTCACATAGCCGAGCGTGGTGGAATACTGCGGCAGCCCGATCCCGGTGAGCACAATTCCGAAGAACACGAACGCGAGCACCAGATTCATGAACGGGCCGCCGAGCATGATGATGATTTTCTTCCACACCGGCAGGCGGTAGAAGGTGCGGCGATCCTCGCCCTCATCAATGGTCTCGGCCGAAGCCTCGCGCGCGTCCTGCACCATGCTGTCAAAGAACCCGGTGCTCGCGTCACGGGCCTTTTCGCCGGGGTGCGCAGGCGGGAACATGCCGGTCATCGCAATGTATCCCCCGAGCGGAATCATCTTCACGCCGTACTCGGTTTCGCCCTTGCGTCTTGACCAGATGGTTTTGCCGAAGCCGATCATGTATTGCGTGACTTTCACGCCGAAAAGCTTCGCGGGCACGAGATGCCCCACTTCGTGCAGGCCGATAGACACGGCAAGCCCGATCAGCACAATCAGGATGCCTAGTGCATACAGCAGAACTTCAGTCACCAGGACAGGCTACTTTGCATCACTGTGAGCCACGCTGAATGAAATCTGTCGAAGCGCTGTGTACCTTCGACCCACCCAATCAGCATTCAATGACATTCACGGCGAGCCCGCCAAGCGCAGTCTCTTTGTATTTCTCGTGCATATCGCGCCCGGTTTCACGCATGGTAATCAATACCTCGTCGAGGCTCACATGATGCGCTCCGTCACCCATCAGCGCCATTTTTGCGGCGTTGATCGCGGTAGACGCGGCGATTGCGTTGCGTTCAATGCAGGGGATCTGGACAAGCCCACCGATCGGGTCGCAGGTGAGACCAAGGTGGTGCTCCATCGCGATCTCGGCAGCGTTCTCCACCTGAGCTGGGCTCCCACCCAGCACCTGCGCAAGGCCCGCGGCAGCCATCGCGGAGGCCGAGCCGACTTCCCCCTGACAGCCAACTTCGGCACCTGAGATTGATGCTTGCTCCTTGCAGAGCATCCCTACGGCTGCCGCCGAGAGCAAAAAATCAGCGATCACCTCGTCTCGTTTCGAGTGACTCCAGTCCAGGGATCCTGGAAGGTAGTGCAGCGCATAGAAGAGCACCGCTGGAATGATTCCCGCGGCTCCATTGGTGGGCGCAGTGACGACTCTGCCGCCCGAAGCGTTCTCCTCGTTCACGGCAAGCGCCACAAGGCTCACCCATTCTTGCCAGTACACGGGATCTCGCTGAGGATCCTGCTCTTTCAGTCTGCGATGCCATTCGGGTGCGCGTCGCCGCACGTTGAGGCCGCCAGGCAGCGGGCCGGTGCGACCCAGCGCAGCATCCTTGCACTGCTCCATGACCTCCCAGATTGCGCTGAGGCTGTGACGCACGTCGCGCTCGCTCCGTGTTTCACACTCATTCGCGAGCATGATCTCGGCAATACTGCAATCTTGTTGGAGGCAATGAGCCAGCAGCTCATGAGCCGTGCGAAACGGAAAGGGCTTCTCGGCAAGGCTCGTTTCCAGGCGGTCGCGCACCGTGTTTTCCGCTCCCTCACGAACAATGAATCCGCCACCAACCGAGAAGTACACGGCCTCGTCAAGCATGCTGCCGTCTGCGTCAAGCGCGACCATACGCATGCCGTTGGTGTGTTGCGGGAGCACCGTCAGTGGGCGCAGCACGATTCGGTCACTGCCGTAGTGGAGATGTGGATGGGCGAGTTCGGCGAGTGAGTGCCGCGGTGTGCCAGGCAGCATGGCACCCAGGCGAATCATGCCGCTTGTCTCGATACGCTCCAGTGCGCTCTCAATTTCGGCTGGCAGCACGGTGTGCGGCTCGTACCCTTCGAGCCCAAGGAGCACCGCCGTGAACGTACCGTGCCCTCGCCCGGTCGCCGCAAGTGAGCCGTAGAGGTCGATGCGCAGATCCGCGGTCTGTGCGCGCAGGCCTCGATGTTCGAGCCCCGCAACGAAGGCGTGCGCCGCCCGCATCGGCCCGACGGTGTGCGAGCTCGACGGACCGATCCCAATTGTGAATAGGTCAAATACGCTGAGGGCCACAGTGCCTCACCTCTCTTGGGATTCTCGCGCCTCGATCGGCAGCGGAGTGCCGGTTCGTGGATCACGACGCAGCGAATTCCCCGCCCCACGGTGAGAACCGGGACAATTTGTGCCAGTCCTCACCGCCTGTCGGCTACTGCACGGTCGCGTCATTCTGCTGGGCGTACTCTTCTGCGCTCAGCAGCGGACCTTCCTCGCTGACTGCCACCTTGAAGAGCCAGCCCGCGCCATAGGGTTCTGCGTTCACGAGGCCCGGCTCCGCGACCGCAGCGTCATTCACCTCGACTACTTCTCCGCTCACTGGCGCGTAGAGGTCACTCACTGATTTGGTCGATTCGATCTCGCCGCAGACCTCTCCGGCGGTAAGCGTGGCACCAAGTTGGGGCAGGTCAATGTAGACCACCTCACCGAGTGCGTCGGCAGCGACTTCGCTGACTCCGACGGTCACTGGATTGCCTTCGCGAACCCACTCGTGTTCTGCGGAGTATCGGAGTCCGGACTGTACGTTGCTCATGTGTTGCTTCTTTCTTCGCTGAGGTGTGTGATGCAGTGTGTGAGTTGGATCGCCTCCACGGTGGTGACGATCCTTCGTGATCGCTAGTGTGCGCGACGATAGAACGGCAGCGCAACCACTGTGAACGGTTCGCGCTTGCCCCGAAGATCGACCTCGACAGAGGTGCCGATGTCGCTGAACTCCGGATCGATGAACGCGAGCGCGATCGGGTGTCCGAGGGTGGGGCTTGGCTGACCGCTCGTAATCTCACCGATCTTGGTGTTCTCGGCGTATACCGCGTAGCCCCCTCTGCCCGCTCGGCGTCCTGTCGACGCGAGCCCAACGAGCACTCGCGTTGGCCCTGCGGCCTTTGCCGCTTCGAGTGCCGCGCGGCCCACGAAGCGCTCGTCTTTCTTGAATGACACGACGGGACCGAGGCCCGCCTCGAATGGCGTCACTTCTCGACCGAGCTCATTGCCGTACAGTGGCATTCCTGCTTCGAGGCGCAGGGAGTCCCTGGCCGCGAGACCTGCGGGGATCAGCCCGTGCCTGGCTCCGCGCTGCAATGCCAGCTCCCAGATCTCCGCGGCCTGCGCATTGGGCAGATACAGTTCAAAGCCGTCCTCGCCGGTGTATCCGGTACGTGCGAGCAGCACGTCTCTGCCATTGATCGTGACCGCCGTCCACGCGTAGTAGGGCAGCTCGGAAACTGTCTGTTGGGTTTCGCTATTCACCAGCTCGAGCACAATCGCGGCAGCTGCTGGCCCTTGAATTGCAATCAGGGAGGTCTCCGCAGACGCATCAATCACTTCGACGTCGAAGCCTTCAGCACGTTCGGCCAGTGCCGTCGCAACCGCGGCAACATTTCCAGCGTTGGGCACGACGAGATACCGCGACTGCGCGATGCGGTACACGATGAGATCATCGATGATGCCCCCATCGGTGTCGCACAGGAGCGAGTACTTGGCCTTCCCCACAGCAACAGCGCCGAGGTTGCCCACAAGTGCCGTGTTCAGGTAGCGAGCTGCATCCTGACCAGACACCCAGATCTCGCCCATATGCGACAGATCGAAGAGTCCAGCGGCTTCTCGTACCGCACGGTGTTCTGCCAGTTCGCTCCCATATCGCAGGGGCATATCCCAGCCGCCGAAATCGGTGAACGATGCACCAAGGGCGCTATGCGCATCGTGCAGGGCAGTCTGTTTCAGCTCGGTCACAGTGCTTCTCCTTCCGAAGCGAAAGCTTCAATTGGCGGGCAGGCGCACACCAAGTTTCGGTCGCCAAAGGCCCCGTCAATTCGAGACACCGGCGGGAAGTACTTGTCGATTCGCAATCGATCCGCGGGGAACGCTGCCCGCTCACGCGAGTAGGCGCGATCCCACTCATCTGACACAAGCACGGCAGCAGGGTGCGGGGCACCTCGAAGCGGAGAATCTTCAAGCGAGAACTCCCCCGCAATCACGGCATCAATCTCGGCGCGAATGGTCATCATTGCCTCAATGAAACGCTCGATCTCGCCCAGATCCTCGCTCTCGGTTGGCTCGACCATCAACGTTCCCGCAACGGGGAAAGCCAAGGTGGGCGCGTGGAAACCGAAATCGATGAGACGCTTCGCCACATCTTCAGCGGTCACCCCCGAGGCCGAAGTCAGTTCACGAAGGTCAAGGATGCACTCGTGAGCGACCAGGCCTTCGTTTCCGGTGAACAGCACTGGGTAGTGTTCACCAAGCCGCGAGGCAATGTAGTTCGCGCTGAGCAGCGCCGTCTCAGTGGCCCGGGTCAGGCCAGTGCCGCCCATCATTGCAATATATGCATAGGAGATCGGCAGTACCCCGGCAGAACCGAAGAGGGTCGCCACCACTGGCACCCCGTGCGCAGTCGTGACATCACCGGGCGCTGACACCGGATTGCCGGGGAGATACGGTTCAAGATGCGCGGCAACCGCCACCGGGCCCACGCCAGGACCGCCACCGCCGTGCGGAATCGCGAAAGTCTTGTGCAGATTCAGGTGCGATACATCGCCTCCGAATTCGCCCGGCTTTGCAATACCTACGAGCGCGTTCATATTGGCGCCATCGATATATACCTGGCCACCCGCCTCATGAACGAGATCGCAGACTTCGCGCACATCATCGTCGTAGACGCCGTAGGTTGACGGATAGGTGATCATAATCGCGGAGAGTTGCTCGCGATTGTTCTCGATCTTTGCACGCAAATCTGCCATATCGATGTGCCCGTGCTCGGTGTTTGCGACCACCACGACACGCATACCGGCAAGGACCGCTGAGGCAGCGTTCGTGCCGTGAGCCGATGCCGGGATCAGGCAGACGTCGCGCTGCGGCTGCCCCTGCGCCAGATGGAATTTGCGAATGGCAAGCAAGCCAGCATATTCGCCCTGTGATCCAGCGTTCGGCTGCAGAGAGATGGCGGAGTATCCGGTAATCTCGACGAGCCAGCTCTCGAGCGAAGCGATCAGCTCCCGCCAGCCGCGGCTCTGTGAGGCAGGAACATAGGGGTGGATACCAGCGAATTCTGGCCAAGAGATTGACTCCATCTCTGCGGTGGAGTTGAGTTTCATCGTGCACGAACCGAGCGGAATCATGGTGCGGTCGAGCGCGAGGTCTCGATCTGCCAGGCGACGCAGGTAGCGCAGCATCTGGGTTTCGCTGCGAACAGTGTGGAAGATGGGGTGGCTCAGGTACTCGCTCGTGCGGTGCAGTTGGGCATCGAATTCGAAGTTCTGCGCGTCGACCGAAGCGGATCGGGGCGCGGGAATGCCGAAGGCCTTGGCTACCAGGGCGATCTCCCGCTCGGTGGTGGTCTCATCGGTGGAAATGCCGACCGTGTCAGCATCGACACACCGCAGGTTGATCCCATCAGCTTCTGCCGCAGCAACGATCTCGCTGGCCCGGCCAGGAACACTCACCCAGAGTGTGTCAAAGAATGAGTCACTGGCAAGGGCGAGACCCGCTTCGCGAAGTGCCGCAGCGAGGTGTGCCGCGTGCCTGTGCGCTCGGGCCGCAATCGCACGCAGCCCCTCTGGGCCGTGGTAGACCGCGTACATCGAGGCGGTGATGGCGAGCAATGCCTGCGCGGTGCAGATGTTGCTTGTCGCCTTCTCCCGCCGAATGTGCTGCTCGCGGGTTTGCAATGCGAGCCGGTAGGCAGGCCGTCCTTGCTGGTCCTTTGACACTCCGACGAGGCGCCCTGGCAGTGAGCGTTCAAGACCGCTCCGCACTGCCAGGTAGGCAGCGTGCGGTCCACCGAAAAAGAGCGGAACGCCAAAGCGCTGCGTGTTGCCGACTGCGATATCGGCGCCCTGCTCACCCGGAGGAGTAATGAGTGTCAGCGAGAGGAGATCTGCGATCACCGTCACCATGGCACCACGCTCTTTCGCCGCGGCAATCACCGAGGAGTGGTCGAGGACCGCCCCGTTGTTCCCTGGCTGCTGCAGGACGATGCCGTTGATGTCACCCTCGGGTAGCCCGCGGCGAAGATCTGCGACTTCAATGTCGATACCGAGCGCTTCGGCCCTCCCCTGGATCACGGCGATCGTTTGCGGGAAGATGTTCTCGTCGAGCACGGTGCGGCCGCTCCCCTGCACGCGGTTCGCTCGGCGCATGAGGAGCACCGCTTCCGCTGCCGCCGAGCTTTCGTCAAGCATAGAAGCGTTGGCGATGGGCAGCGCCGTCAGATCCGACACCATGGTCTGAAAGTTCAGCAGTGCTTCCAAACGTCCCTGCGAAATTTCTGGCTGATACGGGGTGTAGGCCGTATACCAGGAGGGGCTCTCAAGCACGTTCCGGCGGATCACCGGCGGGGTGTGGGTGCCGTAAAAGCCCTGCCCAATCATTTGAGTGCGCACGGTGTTTTTTGCGGCGAGCGCGCGCAACTCGGCGAGGATCTGTTCCTCACTGCGCGCTGCCGGAAGATTCAGTTCGCTTCGGCTTCGAATGTTCCCTGGCACTGCGGTGTCGACGAGGGCCGCAAGGCTGTCGTAGCCCAGTTGCGCGAGCATCTGCTCGCGATCCGCTGGGGAGGCGATACCGATATGCCGGTCTTCAAAAGTGGAATAGCTGCCGCTGTGATTCACGAGGATCTCCGTAATGGTGTCGCTTGCGCGACAGGAACTGGGATCCTCCCCGCTCTGTACCGTGACCTGAGAGATTCAGACGCGCGAGGCGTCTTTGCACCGTCGGTGAGCACCCAAGGTGCTGCTTTCCAGAGTTGCCTCGCCACTGCGGTACGGGGGCCTGAGAGATTCCCGGGGAGGGATTGCTCCTACGGCGCCGGGTGTGACCCGGACTCTCCCGCAGCGGTTGATGCGGCCGATATTTGACTGTGTGCTCAGCCTAGCAGCGTTTCAGCACTGCGACACGCTATGCGAAAGGCTGGGCACGAACGCAACGTTCCTGCCCAGCCTTTCGTACTGCGAAGACGAGTAGCGACTACTCGGCGTGCACGGTCCCGAGAATATCGAGCACAAACACCATCACATCGTCAGGCTCGTGGCCCATCTGCTGCAAGCCGGCCGCACCGTATCCGCCGTCTTCGGCAGGAACGATCGACATGACCTGTGAGCCAACGGTCTGCCCAACAAGCGCCTGAGAGAATCCGCCGATGACACCGGTGGTCAAGAAATCAATCGGCGCGCCACGCGACCAGCTTGAATCGAACTCTTCACCGGTGCGCCAGATCACACCGCGATAGTGCACGTAGACGCGGTCGCCCTCTTTCACCTTTTCGCCGTCACCCTTGATCAGGGTCTGCACGGTGAGCTTGTCAGGCGCAGTTGCACCCTCTGGCATCGTGATTGTGGGGGAACCGTCTTCGGCCAGCACCACAGTGGGCAAGCCAGCTGGAAGCTCCTGAGCCTTTCCTTCTGCCTTCTTCAGCAAATCACTCGGCTCGAGGGTGCCAGGTTCGGCCTTTGCCTTCTCAGCCGAGACGATATCGAACACCATCACGAGGGTGTCATCTTCATTGAGCTGGAAGGACGCGGCATTGTCGCCAAGCACGTCTTTCACGGGGGCAGCAGCGACGATACGGTCGCCCACGGATGAGCAGGCAACAACTTCAAGTGCCCACGGCACCATCTTGTCCTTATGCAGTTCGAGGATCGTCTTCTCGCTCGACACTGTCTTACCGTCGGCACCACTAATAATGGTGAGCTGCGAGGTGACCTGATCATCTTGCTTCAGCTTTTCGCCGTCACCACTGATCAGAGTGCTCGATTCAAGGGCATCAACCTTCAACGGGGTCTTTGTGGTGAGCTTCAGATCTGACGCACCGAAATCACCCTTCACCTCCAGCGACTTGCTGACGTCACCTGCCGGTGCACATGTGATGCCCTCAATTGCGCTGGCGCCACCAGGCGTGCAGCCGGTGAGCAGGCCGGCGATCATGGCTACTGGCATCAGAGCAAGAAGTGCGCGGGTGCGTTTCACTGGTACCTCATCTACGAATTGGAAGCTTTGCGCGAGAAGTTTCGCACAAAACTCAAGTGTTTCGTAGTTTTCCGTGCGCTGCCTGTGTGTATGAATTGTGCGGAAGAGTCGCGGGTAGAGTTTCCGCATGGCAAGCAAGACTCCAGCGGTCCAGCCTGGGATCGTATTCACGATTGGCCGAGCAGTGCTGCGGCCAATCCTGTGGCTGCGCTATCGCCCGAAAGTCAGCGGTCGGGAGCACGTACCCGCATCAGGGCCGGTCTTATACGCAAGCAACCACCTTGCCGCCGCAGACACCATCCTGATCCCCTCGTTCTCGCCACGAAAGGTGCAGTTTCTCGCAAAAGCCGCACTCTTTGACACTCCGCTTGGGGGCTGGTTCTTCAGACATATCGGAGCGGTTCCGGTCAGCCGAACGACGGGGTCCGCAGCGCAGTCGGCGCTCCTCGCGGGAGTCACGATACTCTCCGCTGGGCAAGTATTTGCGGTATTCCCCGAGGGAAGCCGCTCACTCGACGGGAGGCTCTATCGAGGGCACAGCGGTGCCGCCTACCTGGCCCTCGCGACGGGAGCAACGGTCATCCCGGTTGGCCTCATCGGAAAGCCCGCTCGCACAGAAATCAAGTTCGGAGCTCCACTCGATATGAGCGATCTACTCGATCTGCCCGGCGGCAGAGCGCGAACGATCGCCACCGAACGCATCATGTCGGCAATTCAATCTCTCACCGGGCAGGAACGCACAGACGACTATGCCGCCGGTAGCCGAGAGAGTTAGCGGATCGCTCCGGCACCCTCCACCCGGCCGAGGATCGCACGCGCCGCCTGCACCGCCACCACGATGAGCAATGCCAGCGTGAGGAGATCCGCTGCAATGTACACGTAGTGCCAGGGTGACTGCCCCGGGTCTGCCCCAGCAAGCACGAGATCCGTACGCGCGTTGAGCGGCGGGCGGATCAACGCGATCTTTGCCACGAACACCACGGCCAGTGCGAGCACCCAGCGCAGCCGCGCTCCACTCAACCGCATCGCTCCCGGCCAGAAAGCCAAGAGCAGCGTGACGATCAGCAGCAGCCCTTCGGCCATGTTCAAGGCGAAGAACACGAGCCTGCCAATGCCCAGGCCGAGCGGGATCGTGATCCCTGGTGCTTGAAACTTCAGCGGAGCTTCCAAGAAGCTAATGGCCGCCACCATTCCGAACCAGAGCACCGGCACCACCAGACGCCAGAGTTCTCGTCGAACCATCGAACGACCCGCAAGTTTCTGCATGTTCACCCGCCTATTTCTGATCCTTGGCAGCGAGTGCCGCTGCATACAGCTCTTTTGCGGAAAGCCCCGTCGCCTCCGAAACAGCCTTGGTGGCGTCTTTCATTCGTTCGCCCGAGGCCACCCGGTCAAGCACCTCTGCGAGAGCGGATGCTGGCGAAACTTCGCTCTCTGGAGCACCAGCTACCACCAGCACGATTTCTCCGCGAACCCCGTGAGAGGCCCACTCCGCAAGTGCTGCGAGTGATCCGCGGGTGACTTCTTCGTGCAGTTTCGTCAGTTCACGACACACCGCAGCTGAGCGCTCAGCACCGAAGGCTTCGGCAAGTGCCGCGAGCGAGTCGGCGATACGTGAGGGCGCTTCAAAAAACACGAGAGTGCGTCGCTCAGCCGCAAGGTCGCGAAGCACGCGCGCGCGTTCCCCTGCCTTGCGCGGAAGGAAGCCTTCAAAGGTGAAGCGGTCGGTCGGCAGACCAGCAACGGCGAGCGCCGTGATGACCGCGCTCGGCCCCGGAATCGCGCTCACAGTGACCCCCCGGTCGGCAGCAAGTTGCACGACTCGGAACCCTGGATCGGACACTGTTGGCATACCGGCATCGCTCACGAGCAAGATTTCTTCATGCGCCGCGCGTTGCACAATCATTTCAGCACGGTCCCGTTCGTTGTGGTCGTGCAGTGCGATGAGTTCTGGGCGCGCCTCAATACCGAGCAGTCGCAGCAGTTGTGCGGTGTGCCTGGTGTCTTCGGCTGCGATGGCGTCGGCGCTCGCGAGCGCTTCTTTGAGTCTGGGCGAGGCGTCGCCCAGGTTTCCAATGGGGGTCGCGGCAAGCCAAAGCATGACTCCATGGTATGCCCGAGCGTGGGTGCTCCCTCGCCAGGGAGAGAAACGCTCAGGACTACTCAGGCAGCCGCCTGGCAGAATAGAGGATTATGAGTGACCAGCAGCAGCAGCCTTCGCCCGACCAGCAGTGGATTCCGGTCGCACCACCGAATCCCTACGCTGCCGATCAGCAAGCAAAGAGCAGCAAGGCACTGGCTATCGCCGCTATGGCGGTGGGGTTGCTCGCACTGCTCACTGTCATCGTGTCGGTCGCATACTTCAGCGGTCCGGTCGCGATCGCCGGTGGCGTGCTTGGCCTCATCGCAATTGTGCTCGGCGTGATCGCCTTGGTGAAGAAGACGCGGCCAACCGGTGCGAGCATCACCGGTGTGGTTTCGGCCGCCGTCGCGGTTGTCGGAGTGACCGCGCTGCTGGGTGCTGGCGCTATCGTCTCTCCACAGGGTGATGAGAGCGCTCCTGCGGGAGAGTCATGGACCCCAGAGACTGCTCCGAAGTCGCTGATTGACTGGCCAGCAAACATGGAAACCGGCAGCATCGTCTTCGAAGGCCCCGGTGCCCCCTTGCCACGTGAGTCTGCGCCGCTCACCGCTGGAACAGCGCCGCAAACACACCAGGTCGACCGCGCTTCCGGCAATGACATCATGATTTACGTCGACTACCGCTGCCCGCACTGCCTTGAGTTTGAAGAGGCAAATAACGAGTTTCTCACTTCGTTGATCGCTCAGGGCAACACGAGCGTTGAAGTTGTTCCATTGAGCTTTATGGATCGCTATAGCGAAGGCAGCTACTACTCGTCTCGCGCATCGGCCGCACTGGCGTGCGTGGCAGAGAACCAGCCCGATTCAGCATGGGCCGTGCATAATGCGCTACTCAGCCGAGCCATTCAACCTGGCGCCGGAAGTGGTCCCACGAATGAGGCATTGATCGATGCGCTGGCGCAGGCAAGTGGCGGGATCAATAGCGCCGCCGAGTCTTGCATCACGAGCGAATCATATGTGCCATTTGCGCAGGCGCTCACCGAGTGGGTCTTCCAGAACCCTGTGCCGAACGCGCTCGACGCGGATCTGCGCATCCAAGGCACCCCAACGGTACTCGTGAACGGCAAGGTATACGAGGGTGACGCAGCGGACACGACCGCGTTCCAGACCTTCTTCAAGGAGCAGGCGAACTGAAACCCCTCTTTCAATTCACAGGGCTCGGCTACTTTCCGCTCGCTCTCCTCGCCCGAGCACCATACGCGATGATGGTGGTCGGCGTGCTTACGCTCGCCGTTGCCGCTCGCGGATCAGTCGAGCTTGGTGGCTTGACTTCAGCAACAGTGGGGCTCGGAGTCGCTTGCTTTGGCCCGCTGATCGGCGCAGCAGCTGACCGCTATGGCCAGCGTCCGACGCTGCTGCTCACTGGTGCGCTCAACAGCGTCGCACTCGGCGCGCTGGCATGGGTTGCGTTCAGCCCGCTTCCGGATTGGGCCATGCTGACAGGCTCATTCGTGGTCGGTGCCACTGCCCCGCAAATCTCCCCGATGTCTCGTTCGCGATTGGTGATGATCGCGCAGACGAAACTTCCTCGCGAACAGCGACCGCGCACGATCAATTCGACGCTCGCCTACGAGTCTGCCGCAGACGAAGTGGTGTTTGTGTTTGGCCCCGTGATCGTTGGTCTGCTTGCGACCGGGCTCGGTGCGTGGGCCCCAATCGCGGGTGCCGCGGTGCTCACTTTGGTGTTTGTGACTGCGTTTGCGATCCACCGCACCAGCCCACCGGCACGCACCTCGGCAGAAAGCGCGTCAGCGCTCGCTCCTGTGTCGGATCTTCGGAAACTCCCGCTACTGGTCACCGTGTTCGGTATTTTCACGGTTGGCTTGTTCTTTGGCTCAATGCTCACCTCGCTCACCGCTTTTATGCAGGATCGGGGTGTGCCAGAGCAGGCTGGTTTGCTGTACGGCGTGATGGGCGTAGGCTCCGCGATCCTCGCCATTGGAGTTGCCTGGTTTTCGCCTCGATTTACCCTTCGGTATCGATGGCTCGCGTGTTCGCTGTTGCTCGTGATCGGTGCAGTGCTGCTGCAAACCGTGCACGATGTGCAAAGCATGGTGATTTCGCTCATGGTGCTCGGCATTGGTATCGGACCTCTGCTGGTGACGCTGTACGGTTTCGGTGCGGCTCGCACCCCAGCGGGGCGATCCGCGACGGTCATGACGATGCTCGGTTCTGGCGTGATTGTCGGCCAGTCCCTTGCCGCGGCGATCACCGGGATTGTGGCAGAGTCTGTCAGCACGCAGGCTTCGTTCTTGGTTCCGCTAGTTTCGGTCGCGCTTGGGCTGTTCGCTGGCTTGCTGAACTGGAGGCTGACACCCTCGGGCCAGCACCCATCGGCAACGGGGAGCATGCAGATCCCCTAGTGGATCAGCGCTGCCCTGCCGCGCCGCCGCGAATTGCTGCCGCGGCTCGGACTTCGTGAGTGGGGCTTCGTGAGTGGGGCTTCGTAAGTGGGGCTTCGTAAACGGGGCCTGCCAAGTGGCGCCTGCCGAGTGGGGCACTTTCCGCTGCTTCGCTGAGGGCGCAACCGTGTTCGAGCAGTGCTGATCCCGAAGTGGGAGAATGGAAAGATGTCGCTCGCACCTCTGACCACTGCCGACGCTTTCTCGCTTCGTGCAGAGTTTCCTTACTTCGCGAACCCGCCACTCAATGGCGGCGTGCCGGTTGCATATCTTGACTCGGCGGCTACCTCGCAACGTCCCCTCCGGGTGCTCGACGCGGAGCGCGCGTTTCTTGAGCGCGACAACGCTGCGGTGCACCGGGGCACAAGCCAAGCAGTCGGCACCGCGACCGAGCGTTTCGAAGCGGCGCGTGCTGCGGTCGCTGACTTTGTAGGAGCGGCCACTCCCGAGCAAATCGTATGGGCAGAGGGTGCCACTGACGCCCTCAACATTGTCGCCTTGGGCATCGGCGAGGCAAATGCCGGGCTGGGAGTGCGCGGGTCCGAACGGTTTGCACTGGCTCCGGGCGACGAGATCCTCGTCACTGAAGCCGAACACCACGCGAATCTGATCCCGTGGCAGCGTCTTGCGTCAAAAACGGGGGCGAAATTTACCTTCATCCCGGTGGACGAGCACGGTGTCTGGTCGATTGATGCGGCTCGCGAGGCACTGAACAGTCGCACTCGAATTTTTGCGTTCACACATGTGTCGAATGTCACTGGTATGGAAGCGCCGGTTGCTGAACTGGTCGCGCTTGCCAAGGCAGTGGGTGCGATTACGGTGCTCGACGCGTGCCAGTCTGTCCCGCACATTCCAGTGAACTTTGACGAGCTCGGAGTCGATTTCGCCGCGTTCTCGGGGCACAAGGCACTCGGCCCCAATGGCATCGGTGTGCTGTATGGCCGGCCAGAAATGCTTGCCGCGCTGCCCCCCGCACGAACCGGCGGCAGCGCGATTACCAAAGTGACGATGGAGGCGGCCGAATTCATGCCGCCACCGCTGCGTTTTGAGGCGGGAACACAACCGGTGTCCCAGGTCGTAGGCCTTGGCGAAGCCGTGTCATTCTTGAGCGATATCGGCATGGAGCGCTCGGCGGCTCGCGAGCATGAACTCGTGGCGCGTCTGGTCGAGGGCGTGCTCGACACCCCCGGCCTTCGCCTGCTCGGACCTCAGGGCACAGCGCACCGTGTCGCGTTGGCTGCGGTCTCAGTCGATGGACTGCACGCACACGATGTCGGCCAGTATCTTGATGAACAGGGTGTGCTGGTGCGAGTTGGCCACCACTGCGCGCAGCCCCTGCACCGTGCGCTCGGAATGGCTTCGAGCACGCGCGCGAGTGTGCATGTCACCACTACCGAAGAAGAGATCGATCGTTTTCTCGACGCGCTGCGCGGCGCACAGCGCTATTTCAAGACGGAGGTTGCCTGATGAGCGGGCTCGATTCTCTTTACCAAGAGGTCATTCTTGATCATTCGAAGCGTCCGGTGGGAAAGGCCGAATTCTCGGCCCCCGAGGGAACGCTCTCGGCGTCGCACCACGAGTTCAACCCGAGCTGCGGTGATGAGATCACCCTGAGCGTTGCGGTGTCTCCCGAAAGCGGCAAGATCGAGGTGCTGTCTTGGGAAGGCCAGGGCTGCTCGATTTCTATGGCCTCGGCTTCTGTGCTCTCGCAGCTGGTGCGTGACGATTCGCTCAGTATTGCTGAGGCACGAGAGCGGATCGCTGCGTTTCGCGAGATGATTCAGTCTCGTGGCGCGATCGAACCAGATGAAGAGCTGCTCGGCGATGCGGTGGCGTTGCAGGGTGTCTCAAAGTTTGTCATGCGCGTGAAGTGCGCCATGCTCGCTTGGGTTGCGCTTGAGGCTGATATCGCCCAGGTTGAAGCGGATCTTTCGGCGGCCTAGTCCAAAATCTAGCCACTCGCGCGAGAAATCGTGCGAGTTTCTCGCTCACAAGCACGCTCCCCCGGAGAGCCCTCCCTGCGGCTGTGCATAACTCAGGAAGTAGCCGCGGCCTAGCCGAGACTGCTCTCATGACAGATACCGTCCTACGCTGCGAGAACGCAGCCGACCTCATTGCAGCGCTCCCTCAACTCACTGGGTTCACCGACCAACACAGCGTCTTTGTGATGCTCTTTCGTGGATCACGCGCACACAGAGTGCTGCGCTTCGCGCTCCCCGAAAGTGACACGAAGCGCGCAGGCGAGTTGCTCGCTTCGGGGATCATAGACATGCTCCGAGACAGCGGTGCTGGTAAGGCCGGGCCAGCCGTGATCATTCACACCGCACAGGCCTTCTCCACACTCGACGAACACCCGTGGCACCGCTTCACGGAGTGCTTCAGCGAACAGATCCGCGGTGAGGGTTGGACGCTTCGAGAGTTTGCACTCGTCGCTGCAGATGGCTGGTGCACACTGTCACCGAAGCACACGGCCAAGAAACGCTCGCTCACCGAGCTGAATCGCGATCCGCTCGGTTCGCAGGGCACCAAGACCCCCACACCAGCGGGCGCTCCCCTCGTCGCCTCTTTCCCCACCCTTGCCTCGCTCAGCGCCCCCGCCGCCCGCGAAAGCGAACGTGCCGCGGCGATCGAATCGTGTCTGCAACGAATGAGCCAGCACCGGGCCCGCATCGATACACCCCCAGATGAGTCACGGGCCCTCCAACAGACTCGTCGAATCGCGCGCGCCGCCGAACGATGCTTCCGCGCGCAGGCAGATAGTCAGAGCGGCACACCGGCTGAGCCAGCAGAAGTCGCACGCCTCATCCATGCCGCACAGCACAGCGGGTCATGGCTCATCATCGCGCTTACAGCGCTCACCAGTGCCGAGTGTATTGCGAGTGTCGCCGCAGAGTTCGGGGCGGTACGACTCTCGACGATTGCACCCCTCGAAGAGGCAGCGCCTGCGAAGACCGCACCTATGGAAGCAGCGCCTATGGAAGCCGCGCCGTTGGAGGCAGCGCCGTTAGAGGCCGCACCTCAGTGGAGCATCGAGGGACTGCTCCGCGCGCTCGCAAGCGAACTCCCCGATCGAGCACGCCTGCGCAACGTGATTGACGCGTGCAAAGATGCCGCGGCACACGCGCCTGCCCACTTCCAAGCGCCCGTGATCGCTTTGCTCGCCTGGGCGTGGTGGTTGCTTGGTATGCAGTCAGTCGCGGTGGCAGTGCTCGCACCGGTGGTTTCGGGACCGCAGCAGAAGACGGCTCCCGCCGCCGAAGCAGGCACTCCCGCCACCGAGGCCGCCGATGCAGGGCCTGCTGCCGCACGACAGACCGCTGCCGCCGACCTTGCGCTCCTCGTGCAGCGGCTGATTGCGCTCCCGCCCGAAGCACACCTGCAGCAGCTCAGCCGAGAGTTCGCAACTCCTGCGAAGCAGGCGGCTTAGGCATGCGGTGGGGCACCCTCCCCGGTTTCCATCGCTCACCTTCCGAAGCGGCGGAGCATACGGCTATCGTGCGAGCGCCGCGCGTGTCTCTGCGGCAAGCACGTGAACGATCCGTTCGATCAATTGCGAAGAGAGCGGCTCGGCCAAAGTGAAACGAAGCGCAGTCTGTGCCAGCTCAGGCGACATCCCAATTGCCAGCAGGACCGGCGAGGGCTCATCCTTGCCTGCTGCACACGCAGAACCCGAAGACGCAGCGATGCCCACAGCATCCAGCGCGACCAGCAGCGACTCACCGCTGACTCCGGCAACCACAAAGGAGGCGTGTCCGGGCAAGCGTTCGCTGGGGTGCCCCGTGAGCGCAGCACCCGGCACCTCGCCCAGCACCCGACGTACGAGGGCATCACGGGATTCGGCGAGCGCGGCCGCGCGCGAGCCAACGCGAGCGGTACTCGCTGCAACTGCTGCCGCAAAACCGGCAATCCCTGCCACATTCTGCGTTCCAGAGCGACGGCTCTGCTCTTGTCCGCCACCATGCAGCAGCGGTTCGATCGGAGTCCCGGCACGCAGCAGCAGCGCCCCAGCCCCCTGGGGCCCTCCGAACTTATGACTCGCAATGGTCATCGCGTCTACTGCCCCCGGCCATCCCTCAACGGCAAACGACACGGGCAACGAGGCTGCCGCCTGTACCGCGTCCGTGTGCACCAGGGCACCAGCTTCATGGGCCAGGCTGACCACCTCGGCAATCGACTGCACCGTCCCGATTTCGGCATTTGCGAGCGCCAGGGTCACCAGAGTGGTATCTCTGCGGATCAATGTCGCGGCTGCCTGCGCATCAATCACTCCCGTGTCATCAACGGGAAGGTGTTGTACCTCAAAGCCGAAAACTCGTTCCAGAAAGGTGCAGGTCTCACTCACCGAAGGGTGTTCCAAGGGCGAAGTCAGCACATGTCTTCCCCGAGGATTCGCGAGGGCGAGTCCAATAATTGCCAAGTTATTTGCTTCAGTGCCGCCAGAGGTGAAGATGACTTCACTTTCTCGCGCGCCAAGAGATCGTGCAATCGAACGGCGGGCCGCGGCCAGGTGAGCCTCAGCGCGGTGACCAAAGGAGTGCACGCTCGAAGGGTTCCCTGGCCCCTCATCGAGCACGGCAACCATCGCGGCCCGTGCTTCGGGGCGCAACGGTGCCGTCGCTGCGGCATCCAAGTATCCGTCAAGTTTCGACACTACGACTTGCCCGTCTCCCCGCCGTGAGTGTTGCTGCGCTGCACTCCTCCGTCCTTGGCAGAGGGGATCGGCTCAGCCGCGTCAAGCCCAAGGTCAAGCGCCGTCACTCCATGGGTGATCCGACCGACCGAAATCACATCAACCCCGGTCGACGCGATCGCGGCAACCGTATCGAGGTTCACTCCGCCGCTGGCTTCGCAGATCGCGCGACCCCCAACCAGGGCAACGCCCTGCTCCAACTCCGAAAGCGTGAAGTTATCGAGCAGCACCCCCGTCACATTTGCGTCGAGCACTGCCGCCAGTTGATCGAGCCGATCCACCTCTACGATGATCGAGGTGGTGTGCCCGGCACGGGCACGCAGCTCACGCAGGGCGTCGGTGAGCGCAGGACCGCTCGTCGCCCCCAGGGCGGCAAGGTGATTATCTTTCACCATGATGGCGTCACTCAGCCCGAAACGGTGGTTCCGGCCTCCGCCAGCCCAGACCGCATGCTTCTCAAGCGCACGCAGCCCTGGAGTCGTTTTGCGGGTGTCGGCAATCACCGCCTTCGTGCCACGCACCGCATTCACGTAGCGGGAGGTCAGCGTAGCGATTCCACTCAAACGCTGCGCGAAGTTCAGTGCCACACGCTCAGCAGTAAGAATGCCGCGAGCAGGGCCAGAGATCACCGCGAGCGGATCTCCAGCTTGAAAAGAATGCCCCTCCGGCACGAGCTCAGTGACCGAGATACGAGGATCAACCTGCCGGAACGCCTCAACCACGAGCGGTCCACCAGCAAACAGTCCGGGTTCGCGCGCATTCAGCACCGCGGTGAACTCGGTGTCTTCTGCGATTGTCAGCTGAACCGTCAGATCACCCCAGGGAGCATCTTCTTGGAGTGCGAGACGCACCGAATCAGCGACAAGTTGGTGAGTCAGCATACGAAGGCACTCCTCGAGGGTGTTGTCAGCGGCGGGATCCCGCCGGTGGACCGCCGAGCGAAACTCCGACGGTGCTGTTGTGCAGGGTCAACATCTGGAAAGTCACTGCGCTGATGAGATCCACGAGACTCGGTGCGTGCAGCGGCAGCGGCAGCGATCATGCCTGCGAGTTCCGCGGTCATCCCCTCATGAAGTGCCGCAAGCTTTGCGACCGCGGCGATTCCATTGGCGTCACGTTCGATTCCGAGCCCCGCAGCAATTGCTACCGAGAGCTCTTCGCCTGTCTCAGCAAGGTCTTCGACCTCCGAGAATGCTTGCCGCGGTGGCAGGGGTTCCGCCTGCTCAGCAAGTTGCACCAGTGTCGGGCCCGCCGCCTGTGCAGTCCCCGCAGTCCGGGCGCCCTCAGCTTTCCGCGCAATACCGGCTGCCGCCTGTGGATCTGCGAGCGCCGCTCGCGCCGCGCGGGTGCCAAACACCAAGCCCTCAAGCAGAGAGTTCGAAGCAAGCCGATTCGCTCCGTGCACCCCGGTGCACGCAACTTCGCCAGCCGCAAATAGGCCAGGCACGCTCGTGCGAGCGTCAAGGTCGGTAGCGATCCCACCCATTGTGTAGTGCGCGGCCGGAGCAACCGGCACGCTCTCACGAGTCCAGTCAATGCCACGATCCCGCAGCTGCTGCGTGATCAACGGGAAGCGACGCTGCAGGGTGCCGCGTCCACCGAGACGTTCAATCTCGGTGGCATCGAGCCACACCTGAGTCGCACCGCTGTCACGCATCGATCGATGCACGGTACGCGACACTACGTCCCGGGGAGCGAGCTCCGCTGCCGGGTGGGCAGAAGCCATGAATCTGTTGCCGCGCTCATCACGGAGCACGGCTCCCGCGCCTCGCACCGCCTCAGAGATAAGAAAGCCGGTTCCGGCAAGCACCGTGGGGTGAAACTGCACGAACTCCAGGTCTGTCACCACTGCACCGAGGCGAGCGGCCAACACGATGCCTTCACCGCGTGCTCCGCTGTGGTTCGATGTCTCGGGATAGAGCGACGCATACCCTCCGCTCGCGAGCACCACCGCCGCAGCGCGTACCGCACTCAGCTGCCCGTCGGCACCGCGCAGCACCGCACCCGAGACAACCCCGGCGTCGCCGAGCAGTGAGACTGCGTGTGCGCGCTCGGTCAACTGCACTCTGCCCGCCGCTACCAGGGCAAGCACCCGCGCGCGAAGATAGGCGTGCAGCGCAGCGCCGCTGCGATCCTCGCCCGCATGCACGATTCGGGGCATGCGGTGCGCTGCTTCAAGTCCGAGTGCCACCTCGCCAGCGGGGGTGCGATCAACCGCGAAGCCGCCAGCGATATGCGCACGCACCAGGGCCGCGCCCTCGACGCTCAGCACCTGTGCTGCGGCAGCATCTACGAGTCCGGCCCCCGCGGCGATGGTGTCTTTGCTGTGCGCCTCCGGACTATCTGCGGCACCGAGCGCGGCAGCGATTCCGCCTTGCGCAAGCGCCGTGTTGCCACCACCCAGAGCAATCTCCGCCATGAGTGCAGCATCAGTGGCGGTTTCCGGCGCGCGCAGCACCCCGGGAGTGACGAGCATCACGTCAGCATGGAGTGCTGCCGCTTCGAGCACGCACGAGAGTCCGGCGACTCCCGCACCAATGACGAGGATCATGGCTTCGCAGCGAGCATGCGTTCAAGCGCAACTCGTGAGTCTTCAGCCACCGAATCATCGACACTGATTCGGTTGGGGGTCTCGCCGCGCACGAGTGATTCCAGGGTCCACGCAAGGTAGGCGGGGTGGATTCGGTACATGGTGCTGCACGGGCACACGACCGGGTCGAGACAGAAGATCGTGAGATCGGGGCGTTGCTGTTGCAGGCGATTGACAAGGTTGATTTCAGTGCCGATCGCGAGCACGTCACCGGGCAGCGCCGCTTCCACCTCTTTGCGAATGTATTCGGTGGATCCTGCACCGTCGGCGGCGTCAACCACGGGGGCCGGGCATTCCGGGTGCACGATGACTCGAACACCGGGATGCTCTGCACGGGCGCGCTCGATCTGGTCCACGGTGAATCGCTTGTGCACGGAGCAGAAACCGTTCCACAGAATCACCCGTGCATTGAGCAGGTCTTGGGCGGTGTTCCCGCCGAGTGCCAGGTGTGGTCGCCAGAGCGGCATCTGTGCTTCGCTGATGCCCATCGCTTTTGCAGTGTTTCGACCGAGGTGCTGGTCAGGGAAGAACACCACTCGCTGCCCCCGCTCGAACGCCCATTCCAATACGGTGTGCGCGTTTGATGAGGTGCAGACGATGCCGCCGTTTCGTCCGCAGAACGCCTTGATCGCTGCGGAAGAGTTCATATACGTGACCGGAATCACCGCTTGCCGACCGTCACTTGTCGTGTGTGCTCCCGCTGCGGCGAGCGCATCCGTGAGTTCTTGCCAGCACTGTTCCACTTGGTCGATCGTTGCCATATCGGCCATGGAGCAGCCTGCGGCGAGATTTGGCAGGATCACGGATTGCTCTGGCCCCGAGAGAATGTCTGCGGTTTCGGCCATGAAGTGCACACCGCAGAAGACGAATGATTCTGCTTCGGGGTGCCGTTTCGCGGCTTGGGCGAGCATAAAGGAGTCGCCCACGAAATCGGCGTACTTCACGATCTCATCGCGCTGGTAGAAGTGGCCAAGGATCTGTACCCGGTCGCCGAGGGCTTCTTTCGCGGCAAGGATCCACTGATCGAGTTGTTCTTCGCTCGCACTCGTGTATCGCTCCGGGAGGGCTCCCTGGCGTGGCGCAGAGCTGGGCACTGCGTCCTCGACCGATGCACCGGGCCCGTAGCCGGGATCACGGTCGATCGCCCAGGGGTCCTTCGCCAGACCGGAGTCGCAGCTGGAGGCACCTGTGGACTGCAAGATGAGTGGCCGTCGATGTGCTGGCACTGCTTCCACCTGCGCGCTCGTCGTGTGGTCGAGCTGCGCATCGGCCACTGCTTCGGCCGCTGCGGTACGGCGAATGAGTTCTGCGACGCTGGTCATGTCTGGCTCCTGAGGGGATTCGCCCAGAGTTGGTCTGGGGTGTGGTCTGTCGTTCCCGCGAATCGGTACAGGCGGGCTGGGCGGTGTCGTGCGCCGCTGGTCATTGTTCCGGTATCGATCAGGTGTCCCTGAGCGAGAGCTTGTCTGCGGAAATTTGCTGGGTCGATGGTTTCACCGAGGATCGCTTCGCGGACATCGCGCAGCTGTGCGAGGGTGAACTCTTGCCCAAGGAAGTGAAAGGCGACGGTCGAGTAGGCGGTTTTGCTGCGCAGACGGTCGAGCGCGTAGGCAACGATGTCTGCGTGGTCGAATGCGAGGTTCGGGAGGGCATCGGCAGAAAACCAGGCCACATTGAGGTCGGTGTCGCCCGGGTGGGTGTCTGGATCGGCTGAGTCTTCTCGCGTGTGTTCACCGTAGAGCGCCCAGTAGGCGATCGTGACGAGTCGTTGCGCTTCAGCGGAGCGTTCGACTGCGCCGAAGCTGTAGAGCTGTTCGAGGTAGCCTGGGTCGCTCTGTGCGGCCGCGCGGAGTGTTCTGAGGGCGGTATCTACGAGCGTTTCGTTCCAGGGGATCGGCCCGCCGGGGAGCGCCCACTGTTCTGCAAATGGTGGCCGGGTGCGGCGCACGAGAGGAAGCCAGAGTGTCGCCGTATCGTTGGGACCTTTGACCGCAGGAGTCGTGGGAGCGATGCGTGCGCCTGCCGGGGGGCGCAGCGCGAAGGCGACGGTGGAGACCGCCACCGCGGGAGGCAGCAACCTCCGCTCACTCACGCTCATGCTGCGATAGTTCATGATCTCCCCAATTGAAATAGTTATAGTCAAAGTGACTATAACTGCGCACGCTTTAGTGTACACCCGAACAGCGCAGCCAGAGAACCCGTACCGCGCACACGCATCAGGGGTTCATGCGTCGGGTTCGCAAGCAAGAATCTCGGTCCCGGGACTCATGGGCGAGCTCGCAGACGTGGCTCACGCGCGAGGGCCGAAGTGCTCACTTCCCAAGGAACAACTGCGCAATCCAGAATCCGAGCACGGCGCACATCAGCGCCAGGAGCATCTGTCCAAGACCGTGCACCAGCGCCGCCACGGGACGCCCTCCGCGAATCAGACGCACAGTGTCTGCGCTCGCGGTACTGAATGTGGTGTACCCGCCAAGGAGCCCAGCACCAAACAAAAGCGCATACGGACTCGCAGCCGACACCACCCCAGAAAGCACGCCGATCAGGAGCGATCCGCTGAGATTCACCGCAACAATACCCAGCGGCAGCGGCGATCCGCGAAGCTTTCGAGCCAGGCGAGCCGTCACGAAACCGTCGACCACGAATCGGGCTACCGCACCGATGCCGCCAAGGATCGCCACACTGAGCGTCAAGATCCACTGCTCAGCCATGACGCTCATCTCCCGAGCGCACCCTGTCGCGATGCTCGCGATACTTCCGCACCCGGCCACCAAGCAGCATCCCGCACCAGCTGAAGATCACACCAAGCACGACGCTCGCGAAGGCATAGCCCACGCCAACCCAGACCTCTCCATCCGCGCGCAGCAAGACGACGGTTTGCGCAATCGCGCTATAGGTGGTGAAGCCACCGAGCACGCCGGTTCCTATAAACAAGCGGATCGACTGTGCGCGCGAGGATTCTCCACCGTGACCAGCCAGCGCCTCGACCAGCACGCCCATGAGGAATGCGCCGAGCATATTCGCAACACTCACGGCAGTCGGCAGGCCGTTCACGGGGGGCACGAGCACCATGAGCCACTCGCGCGCCAACACACCCGCAATGCCCCCGAGAAACACGAACATGATGAGACGAGGACGCAGATAGGCAACCGTGTTCCTCTCTCGCTCATCACTCATCTGCCCATTCTTGCGCACGCGATCTGCGTAGGTGGCGGCGAGCGGGGCATCTCAGCCCACCTCCACCCGAGCTTTGTGGAAACTCGACAAGAGTCCTCCGGATTCTTCTGTCGAAATTGGACAAGCCTGAAATTTGATTTCTCACTTCCTGAAACTTCGCTGAAAATCGCAGCTACGACCTTTGTCCTTTGGATCGCTGCTGGCAACGGAGCCTGACGCGCGGACACGAATACACGGAGTTCTCAATGACGAGTACCAACACCCACGAACACGGCTTAGGAGCGAAGATCGCCATTGGCGTGCTCGCTCTGCTGCTCGCTTCAGTCCTTGCCCTCTTCTACATCACTCACACGGGAGTAGCTTCTGGCGCGAACCAGCTCGCCAGCGGAACTGGGCAAGCAAGCGTCGGCGCTAGCGATCTCGCGTCGGGAGCGGACAAGCTCGAATCGGGGGCTTCCGATCTCGCATCGGGCACTCAGAAGCTCAATAGTGGCGCGGTCACCGCTGACGCGGGTGCCGCTCGCCTCACTTCGGGCGCCACCACGCTCCACACTGGAGCCACCACGCTCGCGGCGGGCACAGACACGCTCGCCTCAGGCAGCTACGAACTCGCGGAGGGTGCCGCCAAACTGCAAAACGGCGCAGGGTCGGCAGCGACCGGCGCAGCAGATCTCGCCGCTGGCGCACAGAAGCTCAACGCCGGCGCGCAAGACCTACTCGCCGGAGCGAACCAGCTCTCAGCTGGCTCCACGAGCTTGCAACACGGTCTCGAATCAGCATTCAGCGGCAGCAACACCATTGCGAACGGGCTGAAAACACAGGGCTCCGCTCCCCTGAGCGCTGGGGCTGGCTCCCTTGCCACCGGCGCGGCCACGCTCAACGGCGGTCTCAACAACTTCGTCTCGGGCAACTCGGGGCAGAACCTCACCACCCTCGCCAGCCTGATCGCCAGCATCGATCCGAACGCTCCGGATCCCACGACCCTGGCCACCATCAAGGCACTGTCCGCCGGACTCAATAGCAACACCCCTGCGCTGCTCCAGGGTGCCGCAGAGGTCAACGCGGGAGCAGCAGCTCTCTCGGCGGGCGCGAGCAGCCTCGATGCGAACCTCAGCAGCTACATCAATGGCGGAGTCTTCGCTCAGAGCCAGTGGCCGGGCACCGCAACGCTCGCCATCGCGCAGCCCACCGGAAACAAGGCGGTTGACGATTCCTTGCCGATCCTCGGCGCAAAGAAGCTCACCGCGGGCACACAGTCGCTGTCTGCGGGTGCGCTCACCCTGTCGAATGGCACGCAGGATCTGGTCGCTGGGTCGGCTCGTCTCAGCGCAGGCAATGGAGAACTCGCTTCCGGTGCGTCCTCGCTGAACGCGGGCGTCCAGAAGATCAGCTCGGGCGCGACCGATCTGAATCTTGGCGCACACACCCTCGCTGAAGGTGCCGGAACGCTGAACACCGGCGTCTCCTCACTTGCGGGAGGCATCTCGACGCTGAAGGCCGGAGCCCACGACCTGAACGCTGGCGCGAGCAAGCTCTCCTCGGGTGCCACCGATCTCTCAGACGGAGCAGATTCCCTCGCCGCTGGCAGCGAAGAAATCAATGTCGGGGCTGGCACGCTTGCATCAGCGAGTGCGGGAATCACCCCGATGACCCTGCCCTGGGTGCTCGGCATTGGTCTGCTCGGGCTGATCGGCGTCGCCGCATGGATTGTGCACCGTGTGCGTCACGCGCAGCGCGTCGACGGACTCGACGAACTGTAGACCGCACTGATACGAGAGGAGGGGTGCAGTTCGAAAGAACTGCACCCCTCCTCTCGTATGCGACGCACCGCAGCTGGTGCGGATCTCGCAGACCCTCGCTAGTGAGCGAGCTCGATACTGCGGCCAGGGATGGCTGCGAGCAGATTGCGAGTGTACTCCTGCTGAGGGTGCTCAAACACCTCATCAGTCGTTGCTTGTTCGACGATCTTGCCCTGCTGCATCACACACACGCGGTCAGCGATCAAGCGCACCACAGCAAGGTCGTGCGTAATGAAGAGGTAGGTCAGCCCCAGATCTCGTTGCAATTCAGCAAGCAGGTCAAGGATCTGCGCCTGCACCAGCACGTCCAGCGCCGAGACTGCCTCATCAAGCACGAGAATGTCCGGCTTCAACGCGAGCCCGCGAGCCACGGCGACGCGCTGACGCTGACCGCCCGAAAGCTCATTCGGGTAACGAGTAGCCAATTCGCGCGGCAACGCCACCTGATCAAGCAGTTCAAGCACACGTTCACGACGGCTCTCCCGATCACCCACACCGTGAATGTTCAGAGGTTCCATAATCGTGTTGCCAATATTCACCAGCGGATCAAGTGAACCATAGGGGTCCTGGAACACCGGCTGCAATTTGCTGCGCAACTCGAACAGCTCTTTGCGCCCGAGACCCGCAGTGTCTTTTCCATCGATACGAATCGTGCCCGCTGTCGGTTTCTCGAGCTGCAGGACCATTTTCGCGATCGTTGATTTGCCTGAGCCAGACTCACCCACGAGGGCCATCGTCTCACCGCGGCGAATTTCAAAGCTCGCGTTATCGACCGCCACAAAGTCTTCGCTACCGAAGTTGCCCTTGCGCAGCTTGTATACCTTGCGCAGTCCCTGCACCTGAACGAGTGGAGCACCTGCGGCTTCAGCATCAGTTCGCGCCAGCTCAGAGACATCGAACGATGCCGTCGGGGCAGCGGGAAGATCTGCTGAGCTGCCAATTCGCCTTGAGGCAAGACTTGGCGCGGCCGAAACCAGTCGCTTGGTGTACGGGTGCTGGGGATTCTGCAGAATCTCGCGGCTCGGCCCCGATTCGACGATATTGCCCCGGTACATCACCACAAGCTTCTCGGCACGCTCAGCAGCCAGCCCCAGGTCGTGCGTGATGAACACCACGGCGGTGCCCTTCTCGCCCGTCAGCTTGGCAAGGTGGTCGAGCACGACTCGCTGCACGGTCACGTCAAGCGCCGAGGTCGGCTCATCGGCGATCAACAGCTGCGGGTTCGCAGACAGTCCAATACCGATCAGCGCGCGCTGCTTCATGCCGCCAGAGAACTGGTGCGGATACTGACGCATACGCTTCTCAGCGTCTTGCAGACCCGCCTGCTCAAGCACCTCGACGGCACGCTTCTTGACGTCTCCGCGGGTCTTTGCGACACCGTTGGCACGGATCGCCTCTTCGACCTGGAACCCTACGGACCACACTGGGTTGAGGTTCGACATTGGATCCTGAGGAACCAATCCGATCTCGCGTCCGCGAATTGATTCCATGGCTCGCCGGCCAATGCCAACCAGCTCGGTGCCGTTCCAGTTCACAGAACCGTCGGTGATCTTGCCCGTGCCAGGCAGCAGGTTGATCACCGCGTGCATCATGGTCGACTTGCCCGAACCGGACTCACCCACGATGGCAACGGTCTCTCCTGGGAAGACCTCAAGGTCCACCCCGTGCAGTACCTGCTTGTAGATTTTGTCGGTCTTGAACGCGACCTTCAGGTCGCGCACGCTCAGGAGTGGCGTACGTTCACTCATCGACGTGCCCTCGCTTTCGGATCGAGTGCATCGCGAACAACCTCGCCAAGCAGAATAAAGCCGAGCACGGTCACCGACAGCGCGAGCGACGGATAGATCAACGGCATCGGGTCAGTGCGGAGGGACAACTGGGCGGAGCTAATGTCGTTGCCCCAGCTGATGAAGTCTCCGGGAGGCAAGCCAACGCCGAGGAAGGAGAGCGTCGCCTCAGCCACAATGGCCGAGGAGAGCGAGAGCGTCGTCACCACAATCGCGGGAGCGAGAGCGTTCGGCAGCACGTGCTTGACCAGCGTCGAGAAGCGCGACAGCCCGAGTGACTCGGCAGCCATCACGAAATCGGCGTTCTTCACGCGCAAGATCTCACTTCGCACGATCCTGGCGGTGATCGGCCACGAGAAGCCACCAATTGCGAACGCAATCACCAGTGGGTTGCGATGCTCCGACATCACGCTCATCACGACGACCGCAGCGAGGATGTATGGAATCGAGAAGAAGATGTCGCCAGCACGGGAAAGCACCGTGTCAACGGTTCCACCGAAGAAGCCCGCGAGAGCTCCCATGATCGTGCCGAAAATGAAGGTGATCGTGATGACGATCAGACCGACAGAAACTGACGTTGAAGTGCCGTGCAGAATGCGCGAGTACACGTCGCAGCCCTGCTTGTTGAAGCCAAGCGGGTGACCGGCGCCTGGTGCGCCATTGGAGTTCGCCAATGAGCAGGCACGCGGATCCACCTGGGTAAAGAGCCCGGGGAAGAGCGCGACCAAGGCGACGACCAGAATAATGAATGCCGAAATCCAGAACATGGGACGGCTGCGCATATCGCGCCACGCGTCAAGCCAGAGGTTGGACTTCTTTTCTTTCACCTGCACTGCGTCCACAGCAGCAACTGGTGTCTCGTCGATCGGCGCAACAAAGTGCGGAATCTTCGCAGCGCTTTGCTGTGCGCTCATGTGATTGGGTTCAGTCGACTCAGGCATAGCGAATCCTCGGATCGAGTACGGCATAGAGAAGGTCGACGACGAGGTTCACGCCGAGGTAGATCAGCACCATCACCGTAACGAAGGAGACGACCGTCGCGTTCTCCCCCTTCAGGATGGCGTTGAAGAGCACATTGCCGACGCCCGGAACGTTGAAGATGCCCTCAGTCACGGTTGCGCCAACCATGAGCACACCAAAGTCGGTAGCGGTGTTGGTGATCGTCGGAATCAGTGAGTTGCGCAGTACGTGCACAGGGACCACGCGATTGCGGCCCAGCCCCTTCGCGTATGCGGTGCGCACGAAGTCTTGGTTCAGGGTGTCAATTACTGACGCTCGAGTCAATCGCATGCTCGTTGCGTACAGGCTAATGCCGAGCACGATTGCTGGCAGAAGCAGATCCTGGATCGGCGCTCCCGAGCCCACAGTTGGCTTAAACCAGCCAAGTTTCAGGCCGAGCCCGAACTGTGCAATGAAGGCAATGACGAAGATCGGGATGCTCATGAAGAGCAGACCGATAATGAGGTTGACGTTGTCGAACAGCTTGCCCTTGCGAAGGCCCGAGAACAGACCGATGACGACAGCCAGCACGAGTTCAATGGCAATCGCCATTGCAGCAAGCTTGATCGTTACGGGGAAGGTTCGAGCAAGGATCTGCGAGACCGGCTCACCAGAGAAGCTGATGCCAAAATCGCCGACGAAGATGCCCTTGAGGTACAGCAGATACTGAATGATGAAGGGCTGATCGAGGTGGTATTGCTGGCGAACCCGCTCAAGCACAGCTTCGCTCGGCTGCTTGTCGCCGAACATCGCGGCGATGGGGTCGCCAGGCATGGCAAAGACCATGAAGTAAATAAGAAAGGTGGTTCCCAGGAGGACTGGAACCACTTGTAGTACTCGGAAGAGGACGTATCTCAACAAGAGCTACTCCTCCCCTGCACTGAATGAGTAAACATGTTGCGTATTCCCTCGCACTTTTGGAGCGCACGCACCTTGACCGCTGTGTCAGGTGCGGTGCGGAAGTTGACACCCCGCGCAAAACGGATCACGTCAGCAAACGGGGTAAGGCCCCGAGCGTACTCGCTCGGGGCCTTGAAGAAGTGAATTACTTCTTGACGATCTCGTTGAAGATCGGCACAGAGTTCCAGCCAAAGGCAACGTCCGAGACGCCCTCGCTGTGCCCACCGGTCGCACCCTGGTACCAGAGCGGGATCGAAGGCATGTCCTCGAGGAGGATTTCCTGAGCGGCGTGCAGCTTGGCGATCGACTCATCGTGATCGCTGGTCTGGACAGCTTCGGTCAGGAGCGTGTCGAATGCAGGGTTCGCGTAGAAACCGTGGTTCGAGCTTGCGCCGGTGAAGTACAGCGGCTGCAGGAAGTTGTACGCACCTGGGTAGTCAGCCTGCCATCCCGAACGGAATGGTCCGCCGACAACGTCATTCTCGCGATCATCGAGGAATGCAGCGAAGGTCGGGTAGAGCTTCGGAGCAGCGGTGATACCGAGGTTGTTTGCCCACTGGTTTGCCACAGCTTCGATCCAGACCTGGTGAGGGCCGTCCGAGTTGGTGGCGACCTCAAGGGTGCCTTCGAATGGGCTGATTGCGTCGGCCTCAGCCCACAGTTTCTTGGCCTCTTCAGGGTTGAACGAGAGCTTCTCGACGCCCTTCAGGTCTTCGGTGTAGCCGTCAACAACTGGCGAGGTGAAGTCCTTCGCTGCGATGTTGGTGCCCTCGAAGATCACGTCGATGATCTCGTCACGGTCGGTTGCCATCGACAGAGCGGCGCGACGGAGCTTGCCCTCTTCGCCGGTGAAGTGCTCGAGGTTCTCCGAGATGGTGAGGGTGGTGATCAGGGCGCTTGCCTGGTTGATCGCACGATCGCCGAGCTCGTCCTGGAAGACACCAAACGAGGTGTCTGGGATCTGGTCGAGCACGTCGAGGTTGTTCGCGAGAAGATCGGTGTAGGCAGCGTCAAGCGTTGCGTATACCTTGAACTCGATGCCCTCGTTCTTGACCTCGCGAGGTCCGACGTAGGTGTCGTTCTTCACCAGGCTGATCGACTCGTCGTGCTTCCACGCGTTGTCGCTAGCGAACTTGTAGAGGCCGTTGCCAACTGGGTTCTGGCCGAAGGCCTTCATGTCTTCAAACGCAACGTCTGGCAGCGGGTAGTACGCCGAGTAGCCGAGACGGTCCGGGAAGTCCGGGGTTGCCTTGATGGTGAAGGTGTGATCGTCAACAACGACGAGACCCGACATTGCCTCGAGTGGCTCCGACTCGCTGAAGCCTTCGATGTCAGCGAAGAAGTACTGGTTGCCCAGTGCGTTCTCAACGTTTGCGGCGTAGTTCCACGCGTCTACGAAGTTGTGAGCCAGCACGGGGGTGCCGTCGCTGAACACTGCATCATCGCGCAGCTTCACGGTCCAGTTGACGCTGTCTTCAGACTCGATTGACTCTGCAACACCCATCTGAGTTGATCCGTCTGCTGCGTAGTAGACGAGACCTTCCCAAAGCGCGTCGACAACCTTGCCGCCGCCAACCTCGGTGGTGTCCGCAGGGATAAGGCCCTTCTGCGGCTCAGTTGCATTGACGGTGATAATGCCGTTCGCAGTCTCTCCGCCGCCGCCGTTGCTGCCCGATGCGCAACCCGCGAGAGCCAGGGAACCCGCAGCGGCAAGGGCGATAAAGCCCAGACCGACCCGTGATCGCTTCACTGATCTTCCTCCTAGATTTTTCCACATACAAGAAAGCTGCAATGAACTTTTCATGACATGGAGATGGAATCATACGAGTGTAGTCTAGCTTTTCAGCACACCTGTCCCGCGCCGGTTGTGCAGACGCAACAGAATCGTGACAAAACGCGCGGATCGCGATCGTTGGGTATCAACTACCCCGAAACAGTGCTCCTCCAGGTCTCCCGTCGCACCGCCTGTACCGCAGGATCCGGGACCGGCAATGACGCCAGCAAGCGTCGCGTATAGGGATGCTCAGGCGAGCCAAGCACCTGCTCACTTGTGCCGACTTCGACCAATTCACCCTTCAGCAGCACCCCCACCCGATCAGCAAGCGCATCAACAACCGCAAGGTCATGCGTGATGAAGAGCGAAGCAAAGCCAAGCTCGCGTTGCAGCTCAGCAAACAGTTCCAGCACCCTCGCCTGCACAGACACATCAAGCGCGCTCGTCGGCTCGTCGGCAATGAGCAGCTTCGGATCAAGCGCAAGCGAACGAGCAAGCGAAGCCCGCTGACGCTGCCCGCCCGAAAGCTCATGCGGGTATCGGTTCCCGTATGCCGCAGGCAATTGGACTGCCTCAAGCAGTTCATTCACCCGCGCCCTCGCCTGATCAACGCTTCGGGCAATCCCGTGCACAATCAGAGGCTCAGCGACGCACTCAGCAATCGTGAATCGAGGGTTGAAGCTGGTCGCCGGATCCTGAAACACAAACCCAATATCCCGGCGAACCCCTCGAAACTCACGCTCTCGGAAGCCCAGCATTTCCACCCCGAGCACATTCAGCGATCCGCCACTCACGGGGGTCAACCCCGCAATAGCTCGCCCAATCGTCGACTTACCGGAGCCTGATTCGCCGACCAGGCCCAGCACCTCCCCCGCAGCGATCTCAAAATCAATCGACTTGATCGCGGTGAAACTCGGCTTGCCCAGGCGTCCGGGGTAGACAATCTCCAACCCGCGCGCCTGCACGAGGGGCGCCGACGCTGGCTGCTGCGCCCGCTCAAGCGCACGCTGCTTCGCGCGAGCTCGCCCCTCTCCGCCCAGTTTCGGCACGGCTGCGAGCAAATCACGAGTGTAGTTTTCACGCGGTGCAGCGAAGAGATCCGCCACGGAAGCCCGCTCGACCACCTTCCCCTGAAACATCACTGCCACTTCATCGGCCAGGTCAGCCACCACGCCCATATTGTGGGTGATCAGCATGATCGAGGCACCAAACTCATCTCGGCACTGCCGCAGCAGATCAAGAATCTCGGCCTGCACGGTCACATCGAGTGCCGTCGTGGGCTCGTCAGCAACAATCAATCCCGGATTCAGCGAGAGCGCCATGGCAATCACGATGCGCTGCTTCTGCCCGCCAGAAAGCTGATGCGGGTACGCATCGACTCTGGACTCAGGATCGGGAATACCTACCTTGCGCAGCATCTCGATCGCCTGCACACGAGCTTGCTTCTTCGAGATCTTCTGATGCGCCCGGAGCCCTTCGGCAATCTGCCACCCGACCGGATACACCGGGTTGAGCGCCGTCGAGGCCTCCTGGAACACCATTGCCACATCGCGGCCACGCGCGGCCCGCAATTGCGCGGGCCCGAGCGTGAGGACATCCTGGGTATCACCAGTAGACGAATTCGACAGCAGCACCACGCCACGGGTTGCAGCGGTCTCAGGCAGCAGACCGAGCACCGTTTTTGCGGTCACCGTCTTTCCTGATCCGGATTCACCAACCACCGCGAGCACGCTTCGCGGTGCAACCTCGAGGGACACCTGATCCACCGCTTTCACGGGGCCGCGATCCGTCGCGAAAGTTACTTCGAGGTCTCGAATATCTAGCACACTAGTCATCATTCTTACCCTCCTGAGTGGGGGCCGGTTCCGTGCCGGGCACGGAAGTCGAGGTCACGCGGCCGCTGCCAACTTTTGCGCGGCGACGCAGTCGGAGCCGGGGGTCGGAGAGGTCATTCAGGCTCTCTCCGGTAAGCGTCAAACCTGTCACGATCAACACGATCGCAAGGCCAGGCCAAAGCGCGGTCCACCAGATTCCACTCGTCACATCGGCGACGGCTTTATTCAAGTCATAGCCCCACTCCGCAGCGGAATTCGGCTCGATACCAAATCCCAAGAAGCCGAGACCGGCCAGAGTGAGGATCGCTTCAGATGCGTTCAGCGTGAACACCAAGGGAAGTGACCTCGTCGAGTTCCGGAACACATGCTGGAACATGATGCGCCAGTGCGATGCGCCGATCACACGAGCAGACTCCACAAAGGCTTCTGACTTCACCCTGATCACTTCGGAGCGGACCACACGCAAATACTGCGGAATGAACACCACAGTGATCGAAAGCGCTGCCGACCAGATGCCGCCCCAGAGACTCGACTGGCCGCCAGAAATCATGATCGACATCACAATCGCCAGAAGCAGCGACGGAAACGCGTAGATCGCGTCGGCGATCATCACGAAGATGCGATCAACCCAGCCGCCCAGATACCCGGAAATCAATCCGAGCAGTGAACCGAGAAAAATCGAACTCACCACGGCGATCACAATGACCAGCAACGCCGTCCGAGAGCCCCAGATCACACGCGACAGCACGTCGTATCCGGCAACCGTAGTGCCGAAGGGATGCGCCGCAGAGGGAGGGGTTCGTGAGCCGAAGTCGCCGTCAGGACCCGCCAGCTGGTTGAAGTCATACGGAGCGATCAGCGGCGCAAAGATTGCGAGCAACACAAACAGAACGATCAGGCTCAGACCCGCGAGCAGCATTCCCCGCTGCAGTCCCACCGATTGGCGCACCTGGCTGATGAGCGGCCAGCTACGCCAGCCACGCTGATCCCCCGCGGGCGAATCGCCCGGTGCACCGCCGCCAAGCGCAATTGCCACGGTCGAAGTTTTTGCTTGAGACACGTCAATACCTCACTCGTGGATCAATCAGAGCGGCCAAAATATCGACGATGAAGTTGCTCAATGCAACAATCACCGCAAGCAACGCCACGATGCCCTGCACCGCGATGAAGTCGCGCGCGCTCAGGTAGTGCGCCAACTGGAATCCAAGGCCCTTCCACTCGAAGGTCGTCTCGGTGAGCACTGCGCCAGCGAGGAGCAACGCAATCTGCATCCCAATCACCGTGATGATCGGGATCAGTGCGGGCCGGTAGGCGTGTCGAGTCACCAGGCGGAACTCGCTCACCCCTCGCGATCGGCCAGAGTCGACGTACTCCTGTCCGAGTGTGCCGATCATATTCGTGCGCACCAGACGCAAGAACACTCCGGCAGTCATCAAGCCAAGCGTCAGCGCCGGAAGGATCGCATGCATGAGCACATCACCGATAGCTTCGGCGCTGCCCAGCCTGATTGCGTCAATCAGGTAGAAGCCAGAAGGGTGGGGCATCATCTGGATCTGCAGTTCCGTTGCAATCGATGCTCGGCCAGTGGTTGGCAACCAGCCAAGCCAAACGCCAAACACCAGTTTCATCAGCAGACCCGAAAAGAACACCGGGGTGGCATAGGTGAAGATCGCGAAGACGCGCAGCACCGCATCCGGCCCGCGGTCACGATAGTAGGCGGCCAGCATGCCGAGCGGAATGCCGACAACAAACGCCACGATCAAAGTGAAGAAGGCGAGCTCAAGGGTTGCCGAGCCGAAGGTCAGCAGCACCTCGGTCACGGGACGATGGTCGCTGATCGTGGTGCCGAAATTGCCTGTGAAGATCTGGCCCAGATACTCGAAATACTGCACGATCACGGGGCGGTCGTATCCCGCATTGTGGATACGTTGAGCAATTTCTTCGGGCGGAAGTTTTCCACCAATTGAAGCGGTGATCGGGTCACCGATGGTGCGCATCAAGACGAACACCATGGTCACGAGGATAAAGACCGTAGGGATGACGAGCAGCGCCCGCCACAGCACATATCGCCCAAATCCGCCACCGCTCCGGCGCCTCGTGGCGTCAGGGGCTGGCGTGAGCGTAGGGGTATCAGTAGTCATAGCAAGAACGACGCACAGGGAGAAGACCTCCCGATCCTCTCCCTGTGCGCAATTTGGATTAGTTCTTGGTAATCGTGCCGAGTCGGAACTTGAACGATCCGTCGAGCACGACACCCTCGATCGCGTCAGTCGTCACTGCGACCTGCGTGCCCTGGAGCAGTGGCAGCGTCGGAACGTCCTTCGCAATGAGATCCTGAACCTGCTCGATCAGAGCGGTGCGCTCGGCAGGGTCTGCCGTGACGCGCTGCTCGTTGATGAGTGCGGTGACCTCAGGGTTGTTGTAGTGGTTGTTGAAGAAGCCACCGTCGATGAAGAACGGCGTCAGGAAGTTGTCTGCGTCCGAGAAATCAGGGAACCATCCGAGCTGGTAGGCAGGGTATGCATCCGCTGGGAAGTCTGCACTGTACTGACCCCACTCGGTCGACTGCAGATCCACTGCGAACACACCATCAGTCTCAAGCTGTGCCTTGACCTGAGCGTATTCCTCTGCCGAAGAATCGCCGTAGTGGTCAGGGTTGTACTGCAGCTGCAGCTTCACGGGCATCGGGACTCCGGCAGCCTCAAGACGTGCCTTCGCTGCGGCGGAGTCGGGACCGCCCTCACCGTCACCGTAGAGCGGCTTGAAAGCTTCGGTTGCACCGGTAAAGCCCTGTGCCACCTGGCTGAACAATGGAGTGAAGGTGTCCTTGTACACCTGCTCGGCGATCTTCGTGCGGTCGATCATGTCAGCAGCTGCCTGTCGAACCGCAAGCGCCTTGTTGGCATCTGCTTCTGCGGTGCGCGCACCAAATGGCTGCGTGTCAAAGTTGAACACGATGTAGCGGATCGCTCCGCCTGGACCGTCGACCACCTTCAAGCCGTCGGTCGAACGGAACTTCTCAGTGTCTGTCGCCGAGATTGAGCGGAAGGCAATATCGACAGCCTTGGTCTCAATAGCCTGGCTCAGGTTCGACTCGGTAGCGAAGTACTTCACGTTTACCGAGTCAGTCTTTGCCGCGCCCCACAGACCCTGGTAATCAGGGTATGCCTTGTACGAAGCGAGATTTCCCTTGTCGAAAGCCTCCAGCGTGTACTGACCGGCGAACGCCTTTCCAGCAACAATCTCAGCATCGCTTGCGAGCTTGTCTGCAGGGAACACGTCTTCATCGACAATCGGGGCGACTGGAGTGGAAAGCACCTGTGGGAAGGTCTGGTCGTTGCCCTGCTTCAAGTGGAAAACCACCGTGGTGTCGTCAACCGCTTCGACGCTTTCAAGATTCTCAAGCAGGCTTGAGGGGCCACTCGGATCAGCGATCGTGATCTGTCGCTCAAATGAGAACTTCACATCTGAACTCGTGAGGTCGTTTCCGTTTGCGAATTTCAGGCCGGGCTTGAGCGTCACGGTGTATTCGTTGTCGCTCGTGAACTCAGCAGTCTCGGCGATATCAGGAGCCACATCGCTCGACCCAATGACGTGGTTCATCAAGAATGGGTAGACATTCGTCATCACTGCGAAAGAACCGTTGTCGTACGAACCTGCCGGATCGAGAGCCGTGACCACGTCAGTGGTGCCGACCGTAATTGATCCGCCCGAGGCGCCGCCGCCACCGTTGCTGCCCGATGCGCAACCTGCCAGAAGCAGTGCGCTTGTCGTTGCCAAGGCGAGAACGCCGTAGCCAGTACGTGAAAATTTCACTCTTGTCTCCTTTGGAGTAACAAGCGTCAGCGTTCTCGAGCGCCGATGCTTTGTTGGAACTCCAACATCCTACCCACTTGCGGTTGTGCGATACAGTGCACCGCAGGATTGTGACAGGATTGTGAGCGGATCGAGATATTCGTCCAGATTCTCTCAGTCTCTGCTCTGCTTCCCTGAGCGACTGAGACGCTACGCTTGGCGCGTGAAGTCAACTCCTGCAGAGCCCCAGCCCGACGCACCAGCGGGAATGCTCCGGGCACAGCCGACCCCACTTCAATTGCGTTGGGAACTGGGCATTGTGCTTGCACTGAGTTTCGGTGCTGCCGGGGTCCGCGCCATCGTGAGCATTATCGAAGCGCTGAGCAGCGAAGTGGCATTGGCCTCGCAAACAGCAACGATCAACCGTCCGCTCGCGAACAAAGAGACCTTTGATCTCATCTACCAGTTGCTCAGCTTCACATTTGGCCTGGCACCGGTCGCACTGGTCGCGTACTTGCTTTGGCGACAACGCCCACCGCATCTGGCTTCACTTGGCCTTGGCGCGCTACCGGGAATGACACGCACGTGGTGGCTACGCGAAAGTGGCTACGGCTTTGTGCTCGCCGCGGTGATCGGGATCCCCGGCTTGGTCTTCTACGTCTTTGCCCGCGAAATCGGCATCAATGTCAATGTGGTGCCAGCCGCACTCAACACCTACTGGTGGACCGTTCCCGTGCTCATTCTGATGGCACTGAAGGCAGCACTCGGCGAAGAACTCATCGTGGTGGCCTATTTCTTCGACCGCATGAAACGACTCGGCGTGGGTCCGGTAGCCACGATTCTCGCGAGCGCACTGCTGCGTGGCAGCTACCACCTCTATCAGGGCTTTGGCGGTTTCATCGGCAACGTCATCATGGGCGTTGTCTTCGGCTGGGCCTACCACAAATGGGGAAGAGCGCTCCCCCTCGTGATCGCCCACCTGATTCTCGACATCGTCAGCTTCGTGGGATATCCACTCGCGGTGAGCCTCTGGCCACAGTTCTTCGGGTTCACCGCTGGCTGATCCTCGGCAAGCGTGCAGCGGATCAGCCAGCGGGTCCGGCTCAGCTTAGGCGGGCTTTGCGCTCTTCGCCATGTAGTCGAGCACACCCCAAATGGTGTCGTATACGGCTGCGTCTGCCGGATCCGTACAACGCGGTTCGGGGCGAATGACCTCGAGCTTGCCGTCCTCACGCTTCAGCAGTCCCCAGGCAGACTCGGCCTTTGCCACGGCGCAAGCGTCTGAGATGCCAGCGGCCACGGGCAAGGAATCAAACATGGCACGGGTATCACCATCAAAGAGCGTGTAAGGCGTGCTGCCACCAAGCTTCTCTGACACTTCAACCGCCATGTTCCACTGGCCGATGCGCAGCGTCCAGGTGCTTCCCGGATCCACCACTGGAGCCTCGTGAGGATTCGCTGGCTCTTCTTCTTCGGGCTCAACCGGTTTCGTGGTCGGCTCGGTAGTCGGTGCGGGTTCGGTCGTCGTAGTCGGGGGCGGAGTTGCGGTCGAGTTGTCGTCACCGCGCACGCCGTTGATCACGAACATAGACGCGACCAGCGCGATGATGGCTCCGCCGCCCACGATGATCCAGGGCACTGCCTTACGCCCACGCGACTCGCCGCCCGTGACAGCGATCGGCTCGTAGCTCTCGTCATACTCGATTTCGGTTTCCGAGGACACCAGATCCTGCGAGAGCAGGGCGAATGGGTTGTCGTTCTCTGAGGTCACGGTGTCGTTGGGCCTGGTTGCGGCAGGACGCGAAGCTGCTGCGGGGAAAGCCCCGGGGTTCCCCGATGAGGCTGCGACGGCAGCTGCGGGAGCTGAAGCAGCCGCGGCGGAAGCCGCTGATCCGCCTGCTGGCGCACCAGCCGTGCCCGAAGCCTGGTCCGAGAGCACATCGAAGGGCTGGGTTGGAGCTGGTTCATCAAAGGATTGCCCGGCACTCGCGGGTTCTGCGGCAGGCTCGGTGCGGAACACGGGAGGAAGATCCTGACGTGCCCGTGGCTCAGGAGAGAACCCGGGAAGAATCAGCGGAACGAGTTCTTCTTGCGCCGCGGGAGATGAGTGCGGCGCAGGGGCACTCGGCTGCACGGGAACAGCCGGTTGCGCTGGAACAGCCGGTTGCGCTGGCGAATCCTGCGGCACGGACTGCACCGCCGGCGGCGTCAAGTCAGCACTCTCAGGCGCCTCGAAAGCGAATGGGTGCGGCTTCGAAGCGTGCCCCGATTCGCCAATCGGTGCGCCTCCCGGTGCCTCAGCCGGAGACTGCTCGGCGGGAGCGCCCATATTCATCAACTCTGCGAAGCTCGGCACACCGCGTCGAGGGGCGGACTGAGCATCGGGCGCTGTGGGCTCCGCGACCGGTTCGGCTGGAGCTTCGACCTCTGGACTTGGAGTTTCGTCGGTGTCACCGACAGTTGCCGAGTCGAGAAATGCGCGCAGTTCTTCGTCATTCACCCTGACAGACTACATAATTCCGCCGAGAGTCATTGCTTCGAGCGTGGGATTGCCCGTATTCCGCGCGCGCCTTGAGTGCTTACTCAGCCGACGTAGCGTCGCCTCACCCCAGGTTTGTGATGAGATTGATGACCGTTGCGATGATGCCCGCACCAAAGAGATAGCCGAGCATGGTCTGCGCGATCACCACGCGGCGAATCACTTTTGCGGTGACACTCGTGTCTGCGACCTGATAGGTCATGCCGAGCCCCACCGAGAAATAGGCAAAGTCGGTGTATTCGGGTAGTTCTGGCTGGTTGAAATCGATCCCTCGACCCCCTGCCTGGTAGAACAGCCTCGCGTAGTGCAGCATGTAGTTCGTCTGAATCAAGAGCCAAGAAGATGCCACACTCAACACGGCAATACCCGCCAGCACGTACGCCTCTGCGCCGTGCGTGCGCTGCGCCTGTATTGCCACAACACTCACGGCGGCAAGACTTGCGACACTTCCCGCCGTGGCCACGAGACGGGCAACACGACGCCCGGGGTCCTCCACCGTGGCGTGTTCGCGCGTGGTCGCGGCATCCATGTGCCACACCTCAAGCAACACCCACACGCTCGTCACCAGCGCGAGCGCGGCCCACCCGGCCAAGAGCGAAGCGGCATACCCCAGCAGCGGAGCAACACCCGCGCCGACGCCAATGCCGCACAGCGCGGCGATGATCCAGCGAAGTCGAACGATCGCTCGAGAACTCAACACCCGCTACGCCCCGTCGTGCTCGGCCCGAAACACATGCACAAGCGCATTCGCGTGACCGTGACCCATGCCCCGGTCTTTCAGAAACTGCACCTGTTCCATGTGTTTCTTGCCCGCAACCTGACGGAGCTCGTCGATCCACTCATCGATGGATTTGCCGTATTTGGCCTCAATTGACGGAAAATACGACTTCGGGCCTTTCACCTGTTCAGACATCACCGGCTCCTCTCCCACTGCGTGAACTCACACTACGCCTTCGGCTCACGCACACGCCAGCACCGATCGCGCCGTGTGAGCGCACAGCGGTGGTCATCGCGCGAGCGCACCTCGATGGTCATCGCTCAGCAGAAAACTGCGTAGCGCCGAGATCACTTCTTCGGGCTTTTCTGAATGCACCCAATGCCCGGCATCGCGAATCGTCATGCGCCGGGTTTTCGGGAACAATGCGCGCATCGTCGGAACATCGGCCTCGGTGACATAGTTCGAACGGTCCCCCCGAATCCAAAGCACCGGGCCGTCAAAGTGCGCCGTGATCTCTGGAAAACCCATCACCGTTTCGAGTTGGCCGTAGAGCAGCGCCAGATTCGGCTCCCACACATAGCGCCCCTCACGATGCTTCAGATTTTGTAGCAAGAAGCCACGCACAGTGTCGTTCGGGATCGCGACCCTGAGTGCCGCATCCACCTCTGGCCGGTGGGAAAAGCTTGGGAGATCCAACGCCGAGAGCGAGCCAAGGAGATGCTGAAACTCGCCGCGCGATGCGGCCGATCCCACGGGCGAGATATCGACCACCACAAGCTTGCGCACCACATCCGGATGACGGAGCGCCAGCACCATCGCCACCTTGCCCCCCATGGAGTGTCCCACCACATCAACCGGACCGTTCGCCGCGAAATCACTGCGCAACTTGGCGGCAACAATGTCGGCCATTTGTTCGTAGTCGAAGCTGTCTGTCCAGTCCGAGCGGCCATGGTTCGGCAGGTCAACCAAGAGGCTCTCTGCCTCAGGCAACAGTCCAGCGGCGATGCGGGTGAAGTTCTTTCCTCTCCCGAATAGGCCGTGCAGAAACACGACACGTCTCGGCTCAGAATCGCCCTGCCCCACGGGCTGATCCGGTGCTGTCGGTGTGGCACGTGTACGAGTGGTGTGCAGGTGGAAGTCGCGCATTTCGGTCACCTCTCCACGCTACCGCTCCGCGCCGCGCTCGTTCTCTTCGTCGTCTTCTTCGTCGTCGTCGTCTTCGTCGTCTTCGTCGTCTTCGTCGTCACCGTCGAGTCGTGCTTCAAGCTCAGCAATCTCGCCGCGCACAGCTTCGATGACCTCTGGGTCGTCTTCCCAGAGGTCTCGGAAGTCGGAATCGGGTGCGATCATCTCGCTGAGCAATTCGATCCCACGTTCGAGATGCTCGTCCAGACGCTCAAGATCGCCCGGCCACACGTAGACTCGCCCGAGCACCGCAAGCAGATAAGCCGCGGCACGCACCTGATCGTAGTCATCATCGTATTCAAACGCAGCGTCGATGCGCGCATCGATATCGATGCCTTCAAACACCTCACTGAACCAGTCAGCTGCGCCGTCGCTGTCCCACGGCTTGCTTCCCCATACGCCCATTCCGATCTCCCCTTCGTTGAGCCGCGCCATGAGCAGGGCGGCGTGTGATGTACGTTACCCGGCAATTCGCACGGGTGGGTAAACATCAGGCACGCGCTAGCCGTCACCCGCCTTGCGCGAGCGCAACTCGGCGTTCTCTTCAGATGCAAGCTTTGGCGCTCCCGGGAGGGCGAGACACGCGCCAATCGCGACCACTGTGAATCCGATCGCCCACCAGAAAGCCTGATCAAAGCCACCGATCAATTCGGCAGGCGTGCCTGCTCCACCCGTAGCCGCTTCGAGCACGACTGCGATGATGGCCGTCCCGAAAGCTCCGCCCAATTGTTGCGCGAGCCGTGTGATGATACTCGCGTGTGGCACCTCATCACGTTCGAGGCCGAGATAGGCGACAGCCATCACTGGGATCATGACCGCTCCCAAGCCGAAGCCTCGCACGAGCAGCACGGCCATCAACCACCAGCCCGAAGTCTTCTCGTCAGCGAGCGCAAATGGCACAGTTGCGACACCCACCACGAAGAAACCAGCTAGTGCCACCAGGCGCGCGCCCAGAGCATCCGTGAGACGGCCCGCCATCGTGCGGCTCAACAGGGCACCCACTCCCTGCGGGATCAGCATGAGGGCGGCCGTCAGCACGTCAAGCGAATGCACGAGCTGGAAGAACAGCGGCAGAAGCAGCATGCCGCCATAGAGCGACGCCCCCGAAAGGAAAAGCACGGCTGATGCTGAGGCCACTGGCCGGTGTCGCAACAGCCCGATATCCACGAGCCGGTTCGCGGGGCGCCGTGTGTGCGCGAAGAAGAACCCCGCGAGAAGCGCAATACCTGCCGCTGCCGGCAGCCAGACATCGTGACGGGTGAACCCGCCTTCCTGACTGACGTTTGACATGCCAAACAGGATTCCGACGAGCGCTGGGGAGAGCAGGAGGAGCCCGACCCAGTCCAATGCGGGTGTTCCGCGCGGCTCATCTTTGGGAAGGAATCGCCAGGCAAGCAGCAGCCCGACCGCACAGAAGGGCACGTTCACCCAAAAGAGCCACCGCCAGTCAAGCCAATTCAGAATCAGCCCGCCAATGGTTGGTCCAAGGATCGGGCCAAGGGCCGCTGGCAAGCTCACAATCGCCATGAGTCGCCCGAGTCCCGCCCCACGAGGCACCTGCTGGATAGCGAGGGTCGCCATCAGCGGCATCATGAGGCCACCGCCGAAGCCCTGCACCACGCGGAACCCGATCAGACTCTGCGCATCCCAGGCGAGGCTGCACGCAATCGAGGCGACAAGAAAGAGCGCGAGGGCGGCCAGCCAAAGCCGTTTGCCGCCGAAGCGCTGCTGCGCCCAGCCAACGATGGGAATAGCAACACCGAGGGCGAGAAGATAGGCCGTGGTGACCCACTGGATGGTTGACACTGGCACCTGGAGATCCTGGGCCAGGGACTTCAGCGCAATACTCACGATGGTGCTGTCAAAGATCACGGCGAGGCCACCAACGAGCAGCACCAAAGCGGTAATGATCGCGGATCGAGGCACTGCGGGCGCGGTGTGTGGATGCGACATAGCAAGCTCCTAATTAAGATACAGTGCTGTATCTCTGGGGAGAGTGTACGCCGATGAGATAAGATACACAAATGGATCTTGAGCCAAAGGCGCGACGTCGACGCGGAGCGGAACTTGAAGAGGCGATCCTCGGCGCGGCCTGGGAGCAACTTCTCGCAGGCGGCTACGGCAACTTCACGGTAGATGCCGTCGCCGAACGCGCCGAAACCAGCAGATCAGTGCTCTACAGACGATGGCCTGACCGCAATACACTCCTGGAAGCCGCACTTGCGCACGGGCTCCGCCAGGGCATTGTGTCCGCACCCGACGAGGGCAGCCTTCGCGCAGACGCAATTGAACTTCTCGCACGCTCAAACACCACTCGCGGTCAATTGGCACCGCTCATCAGCGTGCTGCTCGGCACCTATTTCGCAGAGACCGGCAGATCCTTCGCCGACATTCGTGAACAAATGCTCGCCGGACGCACAAGTGGCGCGTGGGACGAAATCCTTGATCGCGCGATCCTGCGCGGAGAAGTCGACCCCGCTCGACTGACTCCCCGCATCCGCACCGTTGCCTTCGATCTGTTTCGACACCAGCTATTCATGACGCTCTCCCCACTCGCACACTCGGATATCGTCGGAATCGTGGACGAAGTGTTTCTGCCCCTCGTGGCTCCGCAGCAACCACGGACGAAGCCGCAGGCTTGACGCTCAGACTGCGGGCGCATAGGCCCGGCGGGTCACAACCACGCAACAGCGGCGGCATCCGGCGACAGGTGACGGCGGCAGGCGACGACAGTCGACAGCGGCAGGCGACGCACGGCGAACCGCGCCAAGACACACAGCCGAGCCGCCTCAGCTGCACGCTTACGATTCAGGCGTCACGGATTCAGCCTCAAGCTCCCTCTGAAGCCACTCGTTTCGCTGCGCGATAAGACGCTCCATGTAGCGCGCGAGAAACAGCTTCTCCACACAGCGTCCGAGCACGCCACATGGCGCGCGAAACTCAATCCGATCGACCATCAGAGTCGTGTCGCCAGCAGCAACGAACTCATGCTCGTGCCACCAGCGCGAGAATGGTCCAGAAATCTGCTCATCCACAAAGTGCGTCGGCCGCTCGAAGCGAGTGATCCGCGAAGTCATCCGAAAGCGGATCCCAAAGTGCCTGGCACTCCAGGTCACGGTCTCACCGAAGCCGATCTCACCGTTCGTCACGCCAGCCACAGCATGCTCGCGTGACCTTCCCATCGACTGCGTGTGGGCATCGATCGAAAGGCTCAGCGCAAAACACTTCTCAATAGGAGCTGCGATACGCGTGGTCAACTCAAACGAAGACATTTGAGCAGTCTAAGCGACACCTATCGTTTACGATTCTTGCGTGCGACTGCGCAGTTCGCACAGGTCACGCAGAAATGCGCGCTTCACCGCATCGGGCGCATGTCTGCTGCGGTCCGCACAACTGCGCCCAGGATCGAATCAGTGTGCGCGCTTCACCACACTGGACTTCAGCTGCATATTTCCGAATCCCGGCACGCGCGCATCAATGTCGTGCCCGCCCGCGCCACCTGCGTTCAGGCGAATACCCGTCACCTTGGTGCCGACCTTGATGGTGCCACCACCGCCGCCAGAAACCTTGACCGTTTTCACGAGCGTGACGGTGTCGCCGTCCGAGAGCACATTGCCGACAGCATCACGAATGAGGTCGTCTGCACGCTCACCAGCAGCGTCAGAGGATTCCGCGCCGCTCGCCTCAGCCGACCACTCATGACCGCACATGGGGCACACCAGCAAGGCGCCCTGCTCGTAAGCGTACGGCTCAGCGCACTCCGGGCACGGAGGCAAGGCATCAGACATTGAAACGCCACTCGCAGACGTCGCCATCTTGCATGACGTACTCTTTGCCTTCCATGCGGGCCTTGCCCTTGGCACGTGCTTCGGCTACCGAACCGGTCTCGACGAGGTCAGCAAACGAGATGATCTCGCCCTTGATGAAGCCCTTTTCGAAGTCGGTGTGAATAACGCCAGCGGCCTGAGGCGCAGTCGCTCCCTTGCGGATCGTCCACGCGCGGGCCTCTTTTGGTCCGGCGGTGAGATAGGTCTGCAGCCCAAGCGTGTCAAAGCCGACCCGAGCGAGCTGGTCAAGACCGCTTTCTTCCTGCCCGATCGAAGCGAGCAATTCGGCAGCTTCTTCGGCATCGAGTGCGATGAGTTCGCTCTCAAGCTTGGCGTCGAGAAAGATTGCCTTGGCCGGTGCGACCAGGGCTGCGAGAGTGTCGAGACGATCCTTGTCGCCCAGCACACCCTCATCAACGTTGAATACGTAGAGGAACGGCTTGGCGGTCAGCAAACCGAGCTCGCGGATTGGCTCAAGATCGAGCGAGGTCTGCGAGAGCAGGGTGCCCTCGTTCAGAGCAGCAAGCGCCTCTTTGGCCACCGCGACCACCGACGCGTCGATCTTCTTGCCCTTGAGTTCTTTTTCATAGCGCACGAGCGCCTTGTCAAGCGTTTGCAGGTCGGCGAGGATCAGCTCGGTGTTGATCGTCTCCATGTCGCTCGCGGGATTCACCGCACCGTCAACGTGGATCACGTCTGGGTCGTCGAAGCCGCGAACGACCTGGGCGATCGCATCGGCTTCACGAATGTTCGCGAGGAACTGGTTGCCGAGCCCCTCGCCTTCACTCGCGCCGCGCACGATTCCAGCGATATCGACGAAGCTGACGGGAGCCGGCAGGATCCGCTCGCTGCCGAAAATCTCGGCGAGCTTGTCGAGACGAGTGTCGGGCAAATTCACCACACCGACATTCGGTTCGATCGTCGCGAAAGGATAGTTTGCCGCGAGCGCATCGTTATGGGTGAGCGCGTTGAACAGGGTCGACTTGCCGACATTCGGCAGACCTACGATTCCGATAGTAAGAGCCACGGGGAGTAAGTCTACCTGGCACAGTTGACGGATCGTTGCCCGCGCACCCAACACACCGCGCCGCGTGCGGATGAAGCAGCCATGCTCTAGCCGAGTGCCGGTGGCCAGACGCCGATCACGAGAGACAGCACAATGATCGTGACGAGCTCGTGGGCACAGTTGAGCACCGTGAGCCGTGCTGGTCGCCCCTCGAAGGCATCATGCGTCACGAATCGCGCCGCGGTGAAGCCCGCCCAGAAAAGCAGCCCGGTGATGAGGGAGGAATACAGGAAGAGGCCGCCGTAGAACTGCCAGGCGATGTATGCGGCCCCGGCGAGCACCCAGCACGTCACGAAGCTCACTACGAGCGTCGCGAGGATCGGCCCCACCGCACTCTTGCCGTCACCCGGGGTCACACCGGTGAGTCTCATCCATGTGGTGCCGAACACTTTCGGCGAGTACCAAATCGTTCCGACGATCATGGTCGACAGTGTCGCGGCGACGACCGCGAAGTAATTGATTTCGGGGACCATGCCCACTCCCTTGTGCGCGAGCGATGTTTCGCATCGCCGATTTAGTGATTGCTGTGGCTACATTCTTACACCCGCATGCGACATTTCGGGGCGTGGTGAGCGTGGTGAGCACAGTGAGCGTGACGCGCGGCTCCGCACGCGGGGAAGGAGCGCGCGGGAAGGAGCGCCGGGAAGAAGCGCCGCACTGGCACCACGGCAGAAGCGGCAGAAGAGGGACACAGCCGCGACGGCAGAAGCACGGCGGGACGGCACGCCACGAGGCCGCAGGACCGCGCGCTTGTCAGGGGTGTGTGGAAAAGTAGATGACGTGCCAGTTGATTTCACCGCTATTGATTTTGAGACCGCGAACAGCCACGCCTCATCGGCATGCTCGGTGGGACTCGTGCGTGTTCGCGACGGCAAGGTTACCGATCGAGCGCGGTGGCTCATCAAGCCCCCGCCCGGGCATGACGAGTTCTTGCCGTTCAACATCAAGATTCATGGCATCACCCCCGAGATGGTTGCGGACGCGGCAAGCTGGGCCGAGCAACTCATCGAGTTGCGAGAGTTTATCGGTGACGATATCGCGGTCGCCCACAACGCGGGGTTTGACATGGGTGTGATCCGAACGGCTTGCGCCGAAACCGTCATGCCCACCCCAAAGCTTCGCTATCTGTGCAGCGTGCAGGTGTCACGAAAGACGTATGACATTCCCTCGCATCGACTTCCCCTGGCTGCCGCGGCGGCAGGCTTCGGAGAGTTTTCGCACCACGAAGCCCTTGCCGATGCAGAGGCATGCGCATCCATCGTGATCGATGCGGCGCGACGGCATGAGGTTGACGATGTAACAGCACTCGCCAAAGCGACCGGGCTGCGCATTCAGCTGCTGAAGGCGATTCCGCTCAAGCTGTAACGCGATCCCGCTCAGACCCTCGCGGGTTCCCGCCACATGGTGGTGACGAGCGGAGCCCCTTCTGCCGGAATGAATTCGCCGTGCGGCGCAAAGCCCACCGAGGCGTAGCGGGCCAGGTTCGCTGGGTTGGTCGATTCCAGGTAGGCGGGTGCACCAAGCTGATCGAGAGCTGCCAGATTGTCGCGCAGCAGCGCCATCCCGATCCCCCGCCCTCGGTGCGCGTTGGCTGTCGCCAAAAGGCTGAGGTAATGAGATTCACGCTCGCGCGGATGGTTCGCCTCGAATTGCTCGAACGCCGCGAAAAGCACTGCGGCTCGCTCGGCACAATCGCGCTCAACGAACGCAATGAGTGCGGCCTCGCGTTCGGCGCTGAGTTCATCGAGCCCGGCGGGGATCCACAGCGTCACCGCTTCGGCGTTTGGCGTCATCCAAGCGGAACCATACTCGATTCCCTGTGCCATGACGATACGAAACCAGCTGAGGTGCCGTTCACGGCGCAGCGTGGCGTCACCACCAAACGCCCATCCCCAGAGCGGGTCGTCGTGAAACCCGTCAGCGAGGGTCTCGCAGACCCGCTCAAGGTCGGCTTTGGTTACTTGCTGCAGCCCAGACTTCATTGCCTTCGTCATGGGCCTCAGCTTACGCGGTGATTAGCTCCAGCGGTCGGGGCGCTGGTCGGTGACCACGCGGCGGATCGTGCCGGAGAAGGAACGCATGACCACACTCTCGGACCGCAGGAATGGCCCGCGCCGCTGCACACCGTCGAGGAAGTCTGCCGAGGTGATGCCGGTGGCGACGAAGTAGCAGTTATCGCTAGCGACAAGATCATTCGCGTGCAGTACACGGTCAAGGTCGTGCCCTGCCGCGAGCGCCTGCTCACGTTCAGCATCGTCCTTTGGCCAGAGTTTGCCTTGGATCACACCGCCGAGTGCCTTCACCGCACACGCGGTGATAATGCCTTCTGGGGTGCCGCCGATGCCTACGGCGAGGTCAACACGGGAGTTCCACTGCGCGGCATTCACACCCGCTGCGACGTCACCGTCCATGATCAGGCGGGTGCCAGCTCCTGCCTCACGAATGTCAGCGATCAGCTGTTCGTGGCGCGGACGATCGAGCACGGCGACGCGAATATCGCTGACATCAACCTTCTTGGCGCGGGCGAGTGCGCGAATGTTTTCACCAATGGGTCGCTCAATATCAACGATGCCCACGCCCTCTGGACCGCACACGAGCTTGTCCATGTAGAACACTGCCGAGGGGTCGTACATGCTGCCACGATCCGCGACCGCAATGACCGAGAGCGCGCCTGGGCGACCTTCGGCGGTGAGTCGGGTGCCATCGATGGGGTCGACGGCAACGTCGCACTCTGCGCCTTCACCGTTGCCGACCTGCTCGCCGTTGTAGAGCCAAGGAGCGTCGTCTTTTTCACCCTCACCGATCACGACGGTGCCGTTCATGTTGACGGTGGAAAGGAATCGGCGCATCGCGTCGACAGCGGCGCCGTCTGCGGCGTTCTTGTCACCGCGTCCGATCCAGGGGGTTGCCCGGATCGCGGCAGCCTCGGTTGCGCGAACCAGCTCCATGGCCAGGTTGCGGTCGGGTTGCCAGGTGCCGAGCGAGTCGTGTTCAGTCATGGGTATAAGCGTATCGCGGCTGGCGGGTGCGTGCGGCGCAGGAGCGACTGCTCGACTGGGAATGCGCTTAATCTCTTCGCGCTGACGCGAGTGCGAGAACGGCGCACTCCCAAAATTGTCAAGCACGCTTGACATGAATGTAAAGGAAGCTATACATTTTCACCTATGACCGCCCCACCAGCCCAAGCCACACTCACCCCCACCACGCCCCTCACCCCCACCCTGCGCATCGTTGGCCTACTTGCCCTGCGGCCCGCGCTGATCCTCGCAATGGGGCTCGCACTCATCGCCGCACAGACCTCATTGATGTACACAAACGCGCTGATCGTGCTGATCGACATCATCACCCTGCTCGCACTCGCGCTCGCGATGAAGGCAGAAGGGAGCACGCTCCGCGCGCTCTTCGCACCGTGGCGCTGGGTGGATCTTGCCTGGGGCGCGCTGATGCTGGTGATCCTGCTCATCGGATTCGTCGCATCAAATTTCGCAGCGAACCTCATTGTCTACGGCGGAGCCCCACCGTTCTCAACCGAACTTCCCACCGTCCCGCTCTGGGTCGGACTCATTGCCCTGATCGTGGCTCCGGCAAGCATCGCCGTCGCTGAAGAAGCGCTGTACAGGGGCTACGCCCAACCCCGGCTCGCCAGAAGCATCGGCCTGGCTGGCTCTCTGATCCTCGTGGCAGTGATCTTCGGAATTCAGCACATCGGTTTCGCGCTAGGCTCCCCAGAAGCGATCCTTGCGAAGGTCCTCACCACCGCATTCGCGGGCCTCATCCTGGGTGGCCTCATGATTTGGATGAAGCGGATCGTTCCGCTCGCGCTGGGTCACTGGGGCCTCGACCTCCTCTTTCTCGGACTGCCCACCTTCGCCCTCGCCATCGCCTGACCAACGACATTCCAGGAGTTCCCATGCAATCCGAACCGCGCCCCGCTGACGCTCCCACTCCCGAACCCGGCGAACCGCACACCGACCTCACGGCTGCACGCACCACGCGAAAGAGTCCCCTCACCCGATACCTCACAAGGTTCAGCATCGGCATGGTGCTGTACCTGATCACGCTCTTTCTTGCGGTCACACTGCGCAACCAGGGGATTGGGAGCTGGCAGCCAGCATTACTGACCTTCCCGAGCGTCGCGATCATCACCTGGGCGATCATTGCCTACTATCGGGAATCAGACGAGTTTCTCCAGCGCAAGCTTGGCGAATCCTTCATCATCGCTTTCGCCATCGGAGTTCCCGTGGTGCTCGTGATGGGCCTTCTCGAGTCGCTCGGCGGCCCGCACATCAACGGCATGGTGTCGTTCGGGGTGCTCATGACCGGCTGGCTGATTGGATCACTCGTCTCGGGGATCCGTTACCGCTAAGGAGTCGGCATGCAGAACACCATTCGGGCCCGCCGCAACGCAAAACAGTGGTCACAAGCAGAACTGGGCACCCGACTCGGAGTTTCTCGGCAAACAGTCATTGCCATCGAGAACGGGAAGTACGACCCCTCCCTCCCCCTGGCGTTCCGGCTTGCCGCCGTATTCGAAGCACCCATCGAAGAACTCTTCATCCCAGAGGACACGCACTGATCCCACGGCCACCGCTGGTGTCTCGGGCGAGATACAGACCCGTGGCGGCTGAACGGCCTAGACTTGACTCCAGGATCCGCAAGCCAGCTTGCCCGCCAACATAGAAAGGCACCCCTCATGCCCGTCGCAACTCCGCAACAGTACGCCGCTATGCTCGACGCCGCGAAGACCGGCGGGTTCGCATTTCCCGCGATCAACGTCTCAAGTTCGCAGACACTGAACGCGGCACTGCAGGGCTTTGCCGAGGCGGGCAGCGATGGCATTCTGCAGGTGAGCTTCGGCGGGGCCGACTACTTCGCAGGTCACACGGTGAACAACCGTGCCGGTGGTGCCATCGCATTTGCGAAGTACGCAGAAGAGGTGGCGAAGGCCTACGACGTGACCGTTGCGCTGCACACCGATCACTGCCCGAAGGATCACCTCGACTCCTTCGTTCTGCCGCTGCTGGCCGCGAGCGAGGCTCGTGTCGCCGAGGGTGGCCTGCCCTACTTCCAGTCGCACATGTGGGACGGCTCAGCTGTGCCGCTCGCCGAGAACCTCGAAATCGCTCAGGGCTTGCTGCCTCGTATGGCCGCTATCGGCATCATTCTTGAGGTAGAAATCGGCGTGGTGGGCGGCGAAGAAGACGGCATCACTCACGAGATCAACGATCAGCTCTATACGACGCTTGAAGACGCTGTTGCGACCGTAGAAGCGCTCGGCCTTGGCGATCAGGGGCGTTATCTCACCGCGCTGACCTTCGGCAATGTGCACGGCGTATACAAGCCCGGTGGAGTGAAGCTGCGCCCCGAATTGCTCAACGAGATCCAGCAGGGTCTGGCCGCAAAGTACGGCACTTCCGCGAAGCCTCTCGACCTCGTATTCCACGGTGGATCAGGTTCGTCTGCCGCAGAGATCGCCGAGGCTGTTTCGCACGGTGTCATCAAGATGAACATCGACACCGACACGCAGTACGCGTTCACTCGTCCAGTTGCCGACTACATGTTCAAGAACTACGACGGCGTGCTGAAGATCGACGGCGAAGTGGGCAACAAGAAGCAGTACGATCCGCGCGCGTACGGCAAGGTGGCAGAGACCGCCATGGCTGCTCGCATTGTTGAAGCTGCGCAGCAGCTCGGCAGTGCAGGAAAGTCTGTCAGCGCGTGACCTCAGCCAACGATCCACGCCCGCGCCCGCAGTACGGCGAATACGCCGACACTGCGGCGCAAGCTGCGGCAGAGGCCGAGCAGTCAACAGCAGCGGAGAGCGCCAGCGACACTCCGGTGCCCACGAGCGGAACCGAGCAGGCCTCCACTCTGCCACCGCAGCAGGCAGCGAGCGCAAGCTCTGCTGTTCCGGCAGCGCCGCCTGCCGCCGGTCCGATCCCCGGAGTTCCGCACAATCTGGGTGTTCGCGGTGGCGGAGACGGTCAGCGCACGGGAAACTCGGCTTCGCAGCCACAGTCGCAGCCACAATCGCAGTCGCAGCCGCAATCCCAGTCGCAGCAGCCCGGCGATCCCTATCGCGGGCAGGCACCAAGTGGCTACGTGACTCCGCAGAGCCAGCAACCCTCGCCCCAAGCACCGCAGGCACCGCACTTCAATGCGCCCCAGGCTCCCCAGCCCGGCGCGCAACCGCAGGCAGGTGCACCGTTCGACGCCCCGAAGCCACGCCGAGCTGACCGCATCATCACGGTGCTGCTTCTCGTCGTCGGCGGCTATTTCGCGCTCACCATGGCGCTCTCGCTGTCACAGCTCGGCCTTGAATTCAGCAAGATCGCCGACAGCCTCGGCCTCGAAAGCTTCAGCCCCTCGCCCGCACTCAAAACCACTGGCACCGTTGGCGCGATCCTCGTGCTGGCAATCTATGCGCTCGTGCTGATCTTCTCGATTCGCCGAATGCGAAGCGGCAAATTGACGTTCTGGGCACCCTTGGCGGCGGGTGCACTCGCATGGATCATCTTTTTCGTGCTCTTCACCGTCGGACTCAACCAGTCTCCCGAGCTGTGGCAAGAATTGATGCGGATCGCCGCTGACCCTCAGGCAACACAAGAGTTGCTTGATAGCCTCAGCACCCCAAGTGCCAACTAGGGAATCGAGCCACCGAACCCGAACGTTCGCACCAGAACAGATCAGAAGCGCAGTACGCTGAGGGAATGAGTACACCGACGTATCCAGGCAGTGAGACTCGACTCTCACGCGGCACAGTGACCCGCTATGCAATCGGTTCGCTTGGCACTGGCGGTTTTGCCACGCTGCCCGGGCTCGTGCTTGTCTACTACCTCACCGACACGCTCGGAGTCGCCGCGCTCATCGCAGGCCTCATCGTGACCGGCGCGAAAATCTGGGATGTCTTCATTGACCCGATCATTGGCGGCATCAGCGATCGAGCGCTTGCGAAACGAGGCACACGAAAAGGCCCCATGCTGCTTGGCGCGATCGGGCTTCCCTTCGCATTCGTGCTGACCTTCGCCGTGCCGACCGGACTCGCGCCCGGGGCGAGTGCAAGCTGGGTGCTCATTGCGTTTGTTGCCGCAGCAACATTCTTCAGCCTGTTCCAGGTGCCCTATGTGGCACTGCCCGCCGAACTCACCGATGGCTACCGGGAACGCACGCGATTGCTCACCTGGCGTGTGGTGATGCTGACGGTCGCGATCCTGCTCTTCGGAGCGGGTGGGCCCGAGATCCGAGCGCTGTTCCCGGAGAACCCGCCACTTGGCTATCTGATGATGGCCATCGTTGCCGCGCTGCTACTTGGCCTCGGACTGTCGATCGCTTCGTCAGTCGCCCCCAAGGTTCCGCCGCTCCCCGCCGATCACCCGCGCAGCACTGCACCGGTCTTTTCCCTCTCGCACTATCGCGAGGGGCTGGCCGTGCTGCGCGAGAGTCAACCGTTTCGCGCGCTCCTGGCAACGTTCATGCTGCAAGCCCTCGCAACGGGGCTGATGCTGGCGGGAGCCCAGTTCGTCGCGACCTGGGTGCTGCACGACGAGAGCGCGGTGACAGTGCTCTTCGCTTCATTGATTGCCCCCGCGCTGCTCGTGGCTCCGCTCTGGCAGAAAGCCGCCGACAAAGTGGGCAAAGAGCGCTCTTTCAGAATTGCGAGCATGATCTTCCTTGTCGCAGCGCTGACGCTGACAGTTTCGGTATGGCTGCCGGGCTGGTGGATCGTTGCGCCAGTGGGCGTCGCTGGTGCAGCCTACGCTGGTATGCAGACCCTGCCGATGGCTATGCTCCCCGATGTGATTGCAAATGACACCAAATCACGAGCGCAGGACGCGCCAGATGCTGGGTCACGCGCGGGAGTGTTCGGCGGGGTGTGGACCGCAGGTGAGACCGCTGGCATGGCGCTCGGTTCCACCGTGTTGACCATCATGCTCGCACTCACCGGCTATATCGAGTCAGTCGCCGGAGTGACGACCACACAGCCGCCCGCAGCAATCGCAGGTATCGCACTCTCGTTCAGCCTGCTGCCTGCGATCCTCATGCTGCTGAGCCTGTTCACGCTCGGCAAGTACCGTATTCGCGAACACGACGTTTCTGGGGCGCCCGCGCCCACCGCACCCGCTGTTCCTCCACACACTGAGGCATCATGATTGATCAGGCACTTATCCACGGCTCCGATTCGGCGACGGTTCTTGACCGTCTGCGACGCCTGCGTGCAGCCGATGCACCGACCCACGGCGGCCGGGTGCTCTCGTATGTCTACGACTCGGGTATTGGTGAACTTGATCGGCTGGCGAGCGAAGCCGCCGAACTCTGTCGCCCGCTCAACGGTCTGGACCCGACGACCTTTCCTTCGATCGCGGCGATGGAACGCGACCTCGTCGCCTTCATGCGTCGTGCATTGAACGGAGAGAAGCAACGCTTTGGCGGCAAAATCGTCGGTAGCGTGACCAGCGGCGGCACCGAAAGCTGCCTGCTCGCAGTAAAGACCGCTCGCGATCTTTGGCGCGAGGATCACCCAGATCGTGCGCGGGAGCTCGCTCGAGCGGGACGAAACCCGAGGCTTGTGGTTCCCGCAACTGTGCACGCCGCCTTCCACAAGGCCGCGCGACTCTTTGATCTCGATCTCGATGTGGTGCCTTGCGATCCTGACGGGTCAGTGCGAGCCCGATCGCTCATCAAGCGCCTTTATGAGGATGTGGCGCTTGTGGTCGTGTCGGCTCCGGCGTACCCGAGCGGATCGATCGATCCGGTTGCGGCGGTGGCGGAGGCGGCCCTCACTCACGGGATTTCCTGTCACGTGGATTCCTGCTTTGGCGGGCTTTCGCTGCCGTGGTGGCCGGGAACGCCGGTCTGGGATTTCCGGAACCCCGGCGTGACGAGCATCTCTGCTGATCTGCACAAGTTCGGATACGCCCCGAAGGGCGTATCCGTGCTCTTGCACCGTGGCCGAGTGCGGCATCGGAAGCAGTTCTTCGCGTTGACGCAGTGGCCCGGATACCCGGTAGTCAATCCAACGCTGCTCGGCTCTCGTTCGGCTTCACCGCTCGCCGCGGCCTGGGCAATTGTGAATCGGCTTGGGGCTGCCGGGTTCCAACAGCTCACTGCCTCGTGCGCGCGCTCGGCCGTGTCAATCACTCAAACGATTGAACAGATCCCTGGCTTGCGGGTGTGGGGGAACCCGACTGGCCCGTCAATCGCGATCATCGCCGATACGAGATTGCCCGAAGCAGCACAGGTCGATCCGCATCTGCTCGTCGACGAGATGGCTCGGCGCGGAATACGCATTCAGCACCAGCCAGGAGTGGCGCAATCTGATGGGTCGAGGCTTCCGCACAGTGCTCATTTGACGATCACGCCGGTCACCGAGAAGCTGCTGCCGGAGCTTGCCGCGACCATGCGCGCGGCGGCTGACGCGGTGCGCGGCACCCCTCGCCCCTCGGTGGGTCTGGCACTCACAGCCATGCGGGTACTCGGATACCACGAGGATCGCGTGCCCTCCCCCGCCGCAGCGTGGAACATTCTGCGCCTCGCCGGGGCAGCTCCCAAGGCCGCCGATGCAGAGACAGCGCCGTTGCCAGGCAGAATGGCTCCGCTGATGGCGCTGGTGGAGGCGCTGCCCGCGCCCGTGGGTGAGGCGCTCCTCACTGAATTGCTCGCCCGAATCAGTGAGGCGTAGCGGCCGTTCCTCGCGTTGCGGCGAGAGTCGCGTGAGAACACGGCAGCGGGTTCGAGCGTCAGGCCGACAGCGGGCCCTCAGCCCGGCAGCGGGCGTCAGACCGACAGCGGGCCCTCAGACCGGCAGCGGGCGTCAGACCGGCAGCGTGCGTCAGACCGGCAGCGGGCCCTCAGACCGGCAGCGTGCGTCAGGCTTTGCAGAGACAGAAGAGATGACCGACAGGGTCTGCAAAGACAATGAATGTGCCCTCTTCGCTCGGCTGCACTTCGTGCATTCTCGCGCCTGCCGCGAGCGCTGCAGCTGAAGCTGCTTCGAGTGATTCGACGTAGAGGTCGAAGTGCATCTGCTGAGGCACGTCTCCGTCTGGCCACTCCGGCGGGCGGTAGTGGTGAATCTGCTGACATGAAATCGAGAAGAGTTGCGGGGCTTCGTCTGGTGGGAGCACATCCACCCATTCGGGTGATTGCTCGTCGTAGTCGATCTGCCAGCCGAGCAGCTCGGCATAGAATTTCGCGAGCGCGAGCGCGTCTGGGCAATCGAGGGTGACCACGAATGACTTCACATCGATGTAACTCGTCATGGTTCGCAGTCTACGTCTGCGTTCTCGATTTGCACACCCCGGATGACTGCCGGGAAGCGCTTATGCGCTGCGGCGAATCGCGGTGTGCAGGCTTTCCATGGTCGCGTCGAGTTGCCCGGCTTGTTCTGCCGCGTCGCTGAGTCCTTGCAGCAGGTGGTCGGGAACTTCGGTGTCGTACTTGTAGTAGATCTTGTGTTCGAGGCTCGCCCAGAAGTCCATCGCGATAGTTCGGATTTGAACTTCGACGATGGTGGGGACGGGTCCGCTGGAGAGGAACACCGGCACTTCGAGCAGCAGGTGCAGGCTACGGTATCCATTTGGTTTCGGATTCTTGATGTAATCCTTTACCTGGTACACCGTGATGTCGCTGTGCGCGGTCAGAAGTTCAAACACTCGATACACATCTGCCATGAACGAGCACACCACTCGCACACCGGCGATGTCGGTGATCGTGCTTCGCACTTGCTCGGTTTCGAGGGGCACTCCCCTGCGCTGCATTTTCTCGATGATGCTGTCGGGGTCTTTTAACCGCGAAGAGACGTGCTCGATGGGGTTGTATTCGCCAGTCTGAGTGAATTCTTCTTGCAGAATTTTCAGCTTCGTCATGATCTCATCGATGGCGAACTTATAGGGCATCAGGAATCGAGTGAGATTCTCGCGCACCTCGCGACGCCCTTCGATCAGGGCCAGGTCGATGCTCGAAAGATCTATCGGTCCAGTCAGCGGCCTGAGTGCCACTGACGCTGAGGGGTCGTCGGGGGAAGGTTCCGAACGGTCACCGTTGATCTCTATTTCGGTCACAAGTCTGACGCTACCTGATTCGGGTGGGAGTCGTGTGAGAATATCTCCTTCTTACGCGTGCGGCGAACTGGGAGCGCCTGCTCAGCTTGTCGGTCTTCACTCGTAGAATCGCAGCATGACACCTCCCACAGTTCCAGCTTCTCCGGCTACCAGGGATGCCCCGTGGCCGGTCGGTCTGATGAGCCAGAAGATCAAGGAGTGGATCGATCGACTTGGCCAGATTTGGGTAGAGGGCGAGATTACTCAGTGGCAGCTTCGTGGCGGCCATGTCTACGGCAAGCTCAAAGATGTGCAGCAGGACGCGACAGTGAGCTTCACGGTGTGGCGTTCGGTTGCGCAGAAACTCACCGGCGAGTTTGCGCAGGGCGACCGCGTCATCGCGCTCGTCAAGCCTGATTTTTGGGTCAAGGGCGGTTCGCTGTCTGTGCAAGTGTTTGACCTCTCTCATGTCGGCCTCGGTGAGCTGCTCCAGCGCCTTGAACAGTTGCGTCAGCAGCTCAGCGCCGAGGGCCTGTTCGACGCGTCTCGCAAGCAAGCACTCCCGTTTCTGCCGCAGCGGATCGGACTGGTCACCGGTCGGGACAGCGACGCCGAGAAAGATGTCATTCGCAATGCCACCCTGCGTTGGCCTGGGGTGAAGTTCGAGGTGCACTACGCAGCGGTGCAGGGTGAACGCGCCGCCGCTGAAGTCACCGCCGGGATCGTGGCGCTCGACGAGAACCCTGAGGTTGACGTCATCATTGTCGCTCGAGGAGGCGGTGATTTTCAGCATCTCCTCCCGTTCAGTGATGAGCGGGTGCTGCGTGCCGCGGCGGCAGCGCGCACGCCGCTGGTCAGTGCAATCGGACACGAGGCCGATCGTCCGCTGCTTGACGAGGTGGCCGATGTGCGTGCGAGCACCCCCACAGACGCGGCCAAGCGAGTCGTGCCAGATGTCGGCGAGCAGCTTGCAGGTATTGACCAGGCACGCAGCAGAATGAGCGCTCGGCTCGGTCAGCTGCTGTCACACGAAACGGATCGAATCATGCAATTGCGGGCGCGACCTGTGGTGGCAATGCCTGAACGATTCGTTGATGAGCGCGCCGAGGATCTCGTGCGTTGGATCGCCCGGGGCGCAGAACTTGCTGACCGCGCAATCGAGGATCGCGCGAATGCGCTTTCGCACACTCGGGCAAGGCTCTCTGCGCTCTCTCCGCAAGCCACGCTGGAACGCGGCTACGCCATCGCTCAACTCGTAGAAGCCGATGGTGCGCTTGGGGCGGTGCTGCGCGATCCCGCAGATGCACCTGAGGGCGCCACGCTCCGTCTCTCCCTGGCTGCAGGAAAGCTCGCTGCCGTGTCGCGCGGCAACGAGCCTTCCTCCTCCCTCTTTGACTGAGCTAACGCGCCTGCGCGCCAGCTTCGACCGGGGGTGTCGGCGGTGGTTCCTCGTCGCTCGTAGCTTTCTTGCCGAGCTTCGCCCAAGATCCTCGGATCATCTTCTGGATCGAGCTGTCGAGCGCAACTGCGATGATCAGGGTCGCACCGACCAGGATGGTCTGCAGGAACGGTGAGGCTTGCAAGAAGACAAGCCCCGCGCGCAGCACCCGGAAGAAGAGCAGACCCGCGACGACACCGCTGATCCGCCCAACGCCACCTTCGAAGGCGACGCCGCCCAGCAGCACGACGGTCAGCACCTCAAGCTCAAGCCCCGAACCAATCGTTGGGTTCGCCGATTGCACCTTTGCTGAGAGCAGCATTCCGGCGAATGCTGCGAACGCACCCGAGGCTACAAAGAGCAGAAAACGTGAGCGCTTCACGTGAATGCCCATCAGTCGGGCCGCTCGTTCGTTGCCTCCGATTGCGCGCACCTCTTTGCCGAACTTCGTGTGGTTCAGCACGTACCAGCCGAGCAATATGACCGCTGCGAGTGCGACGATCTGAATGGGAACGGGACCAATCTTCAGCGTGCCGATCGCCCGGAATGCGTCTGGAAGATCTGAGCGCGGGATGGTCTTGCCGCCAGAGAGCAGCAGTGCGAATCCGCCCCACACGCTCAATGCGCCAAGGGTGACCACAAAAGAGTTCAGTCGCAGGTAGGACACCAGGAACCCGTTGAGTGCTCCAGCAGCCATTCCGGTGCCGATCGCCACCACGAATCCGAGCAGGGTCGATCCGGTGCCACTCATCGCAAGCCCGCCGGTGATCGCCGCAGCCGAGGCAACCGCACCGACCGAGAGGTCAATGGTTCCTGACATGATCAGGAAGGCGGCCGGAATTGCGATGAGTCCGAGTTCCGTCGCCTGCATCAAGATGCTCTGGCCGTTTGCGAATGAGAAGAAGTTTGGTCGCAAGATCGAGAAGACTGCGATGAGCACGATCAGTGCGAGAAAGATGCCGTTTCTCGCTGCGAAAATCTTGAGACGTTCAGCGTTCATGGGGGTGATCCTCGTTGTGAGTAGGTAGGTGTGGCTCAGTCGCTCGCGTGCGCCGCGAGCGAGAGCAGTGAGCCGAGCAGGCTCTCGTTGAATGCGGAGGTTCGCGGCACTTCGACCGTGCGGTCTCCCTGCAGGGTGTACGCGCGGTCACACATGCTGGCGATTTCGTCGGATTCGCTCGATGCGACAATCACGGCCGCGCCGGAGTGAGCCGCAGCTCGTGCGGCCTCGACGATGTCGAGTTTTGCTCCGACGTCAACGCCCTGAGTCGGCTGCGACAGGATGAGCAGCGTGGGCTGCGCGGGGTAGAGCCAGCGAGCCAGCAGGTGTTTCTGACGGTTGCCCCCAGAGAACTGCGAGACGGCAGCCTCTCCCGCTGGGCCTCGAATGTCCAGTGCCTCCCTGGCACGCTGATAGATTTCGACGCCCGAGCGTGCTGACACCCACCAGCCCCGGGAGCGGCCTTGGGCATACCAGGGCAGCATGACGTTATCGACACCAGTTTCTGTGGCGATGAGACCTTCAGTGTCACGGTCCGGCGGGACGAAGAACACTCCTCGCCGGATCGCCTGATCGGGTGATTTGAAGCGAACCGTGGCACCTTGAAGTTCGTACTCGTGCGCCTGTGCTGCCGCGCCTGCGAGTTGCGCGGCGAGGTCGAATTGCTCTCCGCCTGCCATGCCGAAGAGGCCAACCACTTCACCCGCGTGCGCGACGACGTCTGACTGCCCGAATTGGACGCGGAGAATCTCGTCTCCGGCCTCCACGTGAGTGAAATCCAACGAACGAAGATCTGGCACGAGGGCTTCGGCGAGCTTCGCTGGAGTGAAGTCGGAGGCGGGGCCGTCGACCACGAGTTTGCCGCCTCGCAGCACGACGATCCTGGTGCAGACTTCGAGGATGTCTGGAAGCCGGTGCGACACATACAGTACCGAGACACCGCGTGCGGCAAAGTCTTGAATCAATGCGTGCAGGGATTCTGTTTCAGCTTTTCCGAGCGCGGCGGTCGGCTCGTCGAGCATCAGCACTTTCATCTCGCCCGAGAGCAAGCCACGGGCGAGATCCACGAGTTGACGCTCGCCGAGACCCAACGTTTCGACGGGCATGTCGAGGGGCAGATCCGCGCCGACCGCGGCGAGCGCGGCTCGTGCTCGTTCCACGCGAACCGCTCGGCTGGGTGCTTTTCGGGCAAGGAAGAGGTTGTCGAGCACGCTCATATTTGGTGCGAGTGCCGGTTCCTGGTGGATCACGGTGATGCCGAGATCGGCGGCTTGGCCTGGGGTGAGCTTGCCATTGATGTGGGTGCCGTCGACGGTGAAGCTGCCGGAGCTTGCTCCGATCACTCCGGTGGTGACGTTGAAGAGCGTGCTCTTTCCGGCTCCATTGTGTCCGAGCAGGCCGACGATCTCGCCAGGCTGCACTTCGAAGCTAATGTCTTCGAGCGCCCGAGTCGCACCGAAGTCAACGGTGACTCCGTCGAAAGCAAGCCTGGTGTCGGTGTGTGCCATGTTGCTCCCTTCCTCTCGTGTGATGCAGGTGTGTGGTGCGTATCCGAGTGTGCGTGCCGACGCAGCCGACGCTGACACGCACACTCGGTGAGGGACGTGGTTACTGGTTTGCGAGCAGGTACTGCTCAGCGTTCTCGCTCGAGACTTCGGTTGTCGGGATGACCGTGTCTTCGACGCTTTCTCCGTTCGCCGCAGCGACCAGCATCTTGGCGTTTGCCTCTGCGATCTGCCTGGTCACCGGGATGAAGGCGTAGCGCCAGAAAGAACCGGGTTCGGCGATGATCTTCAGTTCCGCGTCAGTCGCATCAAGGTTGAGCAGCAGCATGCTGTCATCGGTGGGTGAGACTCCGGAGTCCACGAGCGCCTGGTACGCCCCAAGCGCTGGATCGTTGGCGATAGCGAGCCACACCTTGGTGTCAGGGAATGCGTTGAGTTGGTTCTGCGCGGCGGCATAGCCGTCATCGAGGTTCAGTACCTTGTGCTCGTTGATATTGAGATTCAGCCCAGCCTTGTTGAGGGCTTCCATCATGCCCTCGCCACGGAGTCGCCCGAGATCGGTGTCTGGGTAGCCGAGGAATCCGACATCAACTTTGGCGGTTCCGTAGGTTTCCTTGATCCACTCGGCGGCACGCTCGCCAGCCTTGTACCCGTCGGCTTTGTGGTCGAGCACCACTGCTGCGGTCACACCTTCCCAGGTGCTGCCATAGCCAAGCACGGGGATTCCGGCGTCCTGTGCCTGCTGTGTCACCGCAACCATTGCGTCAGACTGTGCGGGGTATCCCATGATCGCTTTGATGTCACCGCGTACGATCCAAGATTCCCAATCGGCGACCTGTGTGTTGACATCCCACTTCGGATCATCGGTGACGAAATCGTATCCGGCTTCGTTGACCACGTCTTCCATGAAGGGAAGCATGTCGTTCCAGATCTGAATATCAAGACCGGCGAAGCTCATTGCGACTGCGCCCTTGGAGTCTTCTGATCCGCTCCCTCCGGTAGCGCCAGAAGCGCATCCGGAAATGGCAAGTGCTGCGACTGCTGCGAGCGATACTGCGCTCAGCGTACGACGTAGGTGTTTCATGTTTCGGCTCCTTTGCTCGAGCAGCAAACGTCGCTTCAATTTCACTCAGATCAGCCATTGATCGTCGATTGAGCGGACCCGCTGCGTCAGTAGCGGGAACGTTCCTGCAAATGCGATGTTAGCACGGTGCACGAAATGTTTTGCAAGAAGTTTTCGCAGCATTTTTCTGCGCGGCACCCCCGGCGTCACGAATGCGTGCCGCCAGCAAGCGAACGCCACGCCTCGTCACGCATCTCCAGGCTCAACAAAGTCGCCGCTCAAACCGCCACGAGCGCGCAGTGAGCAGCAGCGGTTGCCGCCCGGGAGCAGGAGCAATGACACCCCGGGGGCAGGAGGTGTTACGACCCCGGAAGCAAGAGCCTTGGCGCCCTCCCCGGCACCATCAGTGTCACCTCGTGGTTCACGCGGCACTCGAACTCCGTCAACTCGCCCTCGATCACTTCCGTGAGCATCTGGGCCGCTCTTCGCCCGAACGACTGCGCATGCAACTCAACCGACATCAAGCGTTCCAGGCCAAGTTCGGTGACCGGATCGGCGGCAAGCGCCGCAACCCAGATTGTGCGGCCATGCCGCTCGGTGTATCGCTGCGACAGCGGCCCGGCAACGCCCTGCTGCACCACAAGCAGCCCGTCCACGTCGCTCGCTTCGCCGAGCGACTCAACCATCGAGTCGATCTCTTCCGGGCTCGGCCAAAAACTGGTTTGCAGCACCAGCGGCTCGATATTCTGCTCCCGCATCCGCGCCAGGTAGCTATCGAGCGCCTCTTTCGCCCAGAGCGGTGCAAACTCTTTGCTCAGGGTGACAATCGCGGGTCGCCGCACACCCTCAAACTGCAGTTGTTCGAGCACGAGCGGAGTGAATCGATCTTGACCGCCGGAGTATTGGCCCTGCACCAGACCGCGCTGCTCTGGCGAAAGCGCCCCCACTGCTACGAGAGGCACACTCGACTTCGCGCTCTCGGCAATGAACGGGTCATTCGGCGCGGGATCGAGCACCAAAATGCCGTCCGCCCAGAGGCTTCGGCGGCGAGGATGCCACCGATTCTCGGTGAGCACCGTCAGATCGAGGTCCAGATCCGCCGCGTGCTCCATCACGCCAAAGACGAACTGCATGTAGAAGTTTCTGGCATGGCTATTGGGAAAAAGGTGCAGGCCGATGCTCTGCGATTTGCTCCCACGCAGCCGTTGAGCGGCTTGATTCGAGACATAGCCGAGTCGCTCGGCAGCATCGGATACTTGCGTCTTGGTCGCTTCAGAGACGCGGCCATTGCCGTGGAGCGCGGAGGACACTGTCGTTTTCGAGATGCCTAGCTCACGCGCGATATCAACAATTGTTACCGGCCTGCGTTTCACGCCTCCAGCATAGTGACGCGGCAGAGTTTCGCAGAGGATCATTTCTGCCGGTGGCCCAAGACCACCGGCAGAAATGCCATATTATTCGTCGACCACCATGCCGAGCGCGCGCGCCAGCAGCGCTGACTGTGCAATCGTTTCTTGCTGCGCCCGGGTCAGTTCGTGCGCGGGCGACTCCCCTACTGAGATATCTACCGGATCTGCCACTCCGGTATCTCTTCCGGTGAGCGCTTCCAGTACGGCAAGCCCGCAGAATGGGACGTGCACGGGCGAGTATCCACCCTCGTGCGAGAAGACGATCTTGCCGCCGCAGACCTCTCCGGCCAGCGCGACAAGCCGTTCGGCCATCTCTTTGAACCCGCCAGCGGTCACCGTCATCCGCCCGAGCGGGTCGAACGCTGAAGGGTCGAATCCGCTCGACACCATGATCAGATCCGGCTGGAATGCCCGGATCGCCGGGATCGCGACGTTGTCGACCACCTCTAGGTAGGCGCCGTTTCCACAGCCTGCCGGGAGCGGCACATTGATGTTCTTCCCCAGCCCCTCGCCCTCGCCCTGCTCTTCTACAAGCCCACTGTCTGTCGGGAAGAGCCGATCCTGGTGCACCGAGATCGCGAGCACATTGGGATCGTTCCAGTAGATTTTTTGCGCGCCATTTCCGTGGTGCACGTCATAGTCAAAGATTGCGACGCGTTGCACCTTCCCAGCGGCGCGAAGCGCTTCGATGGCGACCGGAACGTTCGCGAATAGGCAGTAGCCGCGGCCCTGATCGGGTTCGGCATGGTGCCCTGGCGGGCGCACAAGCGCATAGGCATTGTCAACGAGGCCGTCCATCACCGCCTCGGCTGCCGCGAGCGTACCCCCGGCAGCCAACTTCGCGATCTCATACGAACCTCGCCCGAATGGCGAAAAGCCATCGCCGGCATCCCCTCCGGCATCGTCGGACTGGGTTCGGATTCGATCCACGTGCCCTGCAGTGTGCACCCGCAACAGGTCTTCTTCGGTGGCCTGCCTCGCCGGAACACGAGTGAGGTTGCCGATCATTCCGGAGACTTCCACCAGTGCTGCCATGCGCGCTTTGGATTCCGGACTTTCAAAATTCTTGTAGGGCTGCACAAATCCGCCCGAGGGGAACAGTCCGGCGTGGGTGCCGGTATCGTGCCAGGCGTATCGCTCATCCCAAACGTAACCGGTACGTCGTTGGTTTTTCATCTGCAGCTCCTTTGCTCACATCAGGGGTGCCGCCGCGCTGCTCGGCTTCGAGAAAGTGTCGCGACCGAACAAACGCGGGAACGTTCCCGCATCTGCGATGTTACCGTACCCACTGCTCCGCGCAACCCCATACGGACTCTGACAGCGGCGCAAGGTAAGCTTGTCCTTATGTCAGACAACGGCTCGCAGTCGACGAGCGATACGAGCGATACGAGCGCGCTCAGTTACGAGCAGGCTCGCGACGAACTCGTGCAAGTAGTGAACCGGCTCGAGCAGGGCGGTGCCACGCTCGAAGAGTCACTGCGACTCTGGGAACGCGGCGAAGCGCTCGCTGCCAGGTGCGAAGAATGGCTGCTGGGCGCCAGAAAACGACTCGAAGCCGCCCGCTCAGGCGATCCGCTAGATGCCGATAGCAAGCTCGAATCTGGCACCGGCACAGAGAGCCCGATCGGAGGCGACCGCTAGACATGGCGGAAAAGCACAAGCGACCAGTCATTGTCGCAGAACTTGGCAGGCCCGAAACCGCCGCCGAGACTGCCTCACGCAAGGCCGAACAAAGCCGCCTCTACAAGCAGCGCAAGACAGTCAATAATCTCGTCTTTTCGCTCCTCGTGAGCGTTGCCTTGATGGTCGTCATCGTGCTGATCGTGCCTCGTGGCACCGATCAGTGGAGCGATTTTGAGGTCAACGTGGCCGAGGCCGCCGCACAGAATGAGGCGAATGCCGCGCGCCCGCTGATCGCACCCGATGTACCGGAGACATGGAAGGCAAAGCAAGCCTTGATCCGCTCCGAAAAGGGCACCGACATTCTCTACTGGTACATCGGGTACACGACAGAGAACCACGCCTTCGCAGCGGTGACCCAAGCTTTCACCAAGGGTGGCGAAGCAGTCAACGACACCTGGATCGGGCAGCAGCTCGAAGCCCAGCAGCCGACCGGAAGCGAAACCATCGGCGGGCTCGAATGGACCGTCTACGACCATCCCAAGCGAAACGCTGACGAGAGCAACGTCATCTTCGCGCTCCAGACGCAGGTCGGCAACAACACACTCCTGGTGTATGGCACCGACCGTCCAGAAGTGCTGCGCACCCTCGCAGCCGATATTGCGGCCCAGGCGAAGACGCTCGGGCTCGACCAAAGCGACGCTGTCCCGTCACACACTGACAGTGCCGCATCTGACAATGAGAAAGAAGCCGCATGAGCACTGCGCAACGAATCTCCCCCCAAGTTGCCTGGGAAACCTTTATCGCAGGCAATGAGCGATTCATTTCTGGCATTTCTGAGCACCCGAACCAAAACGTTGAACGACGATCTGAACTCGTGAATTCACAGTCACCAGACGTCGCCCTCTTCGGCTGTTCAGACTCTCGCCTCGCGGCAGAGATCATTTTTGACTGCGGTCTCGGCGATCTGTTCATCGCCAGAAACATGGGCCATGTCGTCGCAGAGTCAATCACCGCCTCGATGGAATACGCGGTGCAATATCTCGGTTCGGCACTGATCGTAGTGCTGGCACACGACTCCTGTGGGGCCGTAGCCGCAGCAATCGAGCAGTCCAACCGCACTCCCTCAGAGGTCACCGACTCAGTCGCCAACACGCTCGCGCCGGTGCTGCCCTCGGTGCAGCAGTATTGGTTGCGCGAGCACCGCGAGACCCCCTACGTCGAAGCTTCCTCAGTGGATGCCGACGCTATCGGGCGCATCCACCTGCGAGCCACCGTCGATCAATTGCTGCGATCATCGCAGACCCTGCGCGACGCGGTAGATCGCGGCGATGTCGCAATCGTCGGCTGCCAGTACAGCCTCGTCGAAGGCCGAGCCGTGCCCTACATTTCAGTGGGCAAGCTCAAGATTGATCTCGCAGAGAGCGACAGCAGCAGCTCAGCTGCCTAACGAACCCGTCCCATACACGTCTCAGAAATCTACAAACAAAGGATGACAGTGACTGAAATCGAGTACCGCATCGAGCATGACACCATGGGTGAAGTGCGCGTGCCAAAGAATGCTCTGTACGCTGCGCAAACCCAGCGCGCCGTAGAGAACTTCCCGATCTCGGGTTCGGGCCTTGAGCCCGCTCAGATCGTGGCACTCGCTCGCATCAAGCGTGCCGCAGCAATCGCGAACAAGGATCTCGGCATTCTCGATGGCGCGATCGCAGACGCAATCGTCGCTGCCGCCGATGAGGTTATCGGTGGCGCACACCATGACCAGTTCCCGGTAGATACCTACCAGACCGGTTCCGGCACCTCCTCGAACATGAACATGAACGAGGTGCTCGCCACGCTCGCGACCAAGCACCTTGGCGCACCAGTGCACCCGAACGATCACGTCAACGCATCGCAGTCATCAAACGACGTGTTCCCCACTTCGGTGCACATCGCCGTGACCGGCGCGCTGATCGAGCAGCTCAAGCCAGCGCTCGCGCACCTCGCGACCGCGCTTGAAGAAAAAGCTGAGCTGTGGAAGAGCGCAGTGAAGTCGGGCCGCACCCACCTCATGGACGCTACCCCGGTTACGCTCGGCCAGGAGTTCGGTGGTTTCGCCGCGCAGATCCGCTACGGAATCGAGCGGATCGACGCTGCCCTCCCCCGAGTCGCAGAGGTTCCGCAGGGCGGCACCGCAGTCGGCACCGGCATCAACACTCCGCTCGGCTTCCCAGAGAAGGTCATCTCTGAAATCGCCGCTTCGAGCGGACTGCCCATCACCGAGGCACGCAACCACTTCGAGGCGCAGGCGAACCGTGACGGTCTCGTCGAAGCATCGGGCGCGCTGCGCACGATCGCTGTGTCGCTGACCAAGATCAACAACGACATTCGCTGGATGGGCTCGGGCCCGAACACGGGTCTGGCCGAGCTGCACATCCCTGATCTGCAGCCAGGCTCCTCGATCATGCCTGGCAAGGTGAACCCGGTGGTTCCCGAGGCTGTGCTCATGGTCTGCGCTCGGGTGATCGGAAACGACGCTACGATCGCATGGGCTGGCGCCTCAGGTTCGTTTGAGCTCAACGTGCAGATCCCTGTCATGGGCACCGCGCTGCTCGAATCAGTGCGTCTGCTCTCGAACGCCTCGATCGTGCTGGCAGACAAGACCATCGCCGGTCTTGAGGCGAACCTTGAGCGCGCTGCGGCACTCGCAGGCATGAGCCCTTCGACGGTCACCCCACTGAACCGCCTGATCGGCTACGAAGCTGCTGCGAAGATCGCCAAGCACTCAGTGGCGAAGGGCATCACCGTGCGCGAGGCTGTGATTGACCTCGGCTATGTTGAGCGCGGCGAGGTCAGCGAAGCGGATCTCGACAAGGCACTCGATCTGCTCTCGATGACCCACCCAGGCGTCGCGAAGTAGTGTGCACCGGGGTGCGTTGCTGCGTTGACGCAGGAGCGCACCCCGAACGCTCTGGCGTGTCTGTCACGCCCCGTGTGCCTGTCACGCCCCTCGGGCTGGCGAGGACGTGTGGGGCGCGAATCTCATCGGACTCGCCCTAGCCGCCGGAAAGCATCCCTCTCACCGTGCGAGCAAGCGCACGCGAAGACGAGGGATGGAACATGCCCGCGAGCACATCTCGGTACATCCGGGCAAGTTCGCTATCTGCCTGGAACCCCCGCGCCCCAAGCAATCGCATGGCCACCTCGACCGCTTGCCTCGCCTCGTCAGTGACTTGGTTTCGAGCTGCGGCGAGCGCGAGAAACCAGTCCTCACGCGCACGAAGCTCGTCTACGTCTCGGGCGAGCACCACGAGCGCATCAAGACTCTGTCGGTGAGCCAGCACGGCAGTGGTGAGTCTCGCAGCAACATCTGGATCTTCGAGTTTGCTGGTCACGCTGCCGTCGGGGAGTGTCACAGGGGCAGTCGCAGCACTGCGTGCGAGCTCCAGCGCGCGGTCGGCGATCCCGGCATACACGGCCGCAGTAAGAATCGAAAACGACGAGAAGATGCCGAGCACGAGCGGATCACTGCCGTCGAACGGTTCGATCTCGGCTGCCACATCAGCCTCGTTCATCGGCACCCCCTCAAGCGAGGTCGTGTAGCTCTGGGTTGCGCGCATCCCGAGCGGGTTCCAGACACCCGGGTGGGCAATCTTGCCTTCGGCAAGGTTTCCGGCGTTGTCACGGCGCACAAAACCAAAGACGAGCCTGCCTTGCGCCGTCTTTGCGTGCACCCCAAGGCGGGTCCAGACTGGCGAGAGCGTCGTGAAGATCTTGGTGCCCGTAATCGAGTACCCGCCTCCTGCTCGAGCCGCTGCTGTGCTGAACGCGTCCATCAGCACAGCCTCATTGCCTGCCTCGCTGATACCGAACGCGAACACTTCACCCGCAACTGCATCGCGCAAGACCCAGTCCAGCGTGCCAGGATCGCCCGCTGTTGCGCGGTGTCGCAAGAATGCGGCGACCTGCACCCAGACCAGATGCATATTCACCCCGAGGGCAGTCGCTGGCGCGTGCGCGGCGAGACGCCGCTGCGCGACAACGAGTTGTTCGAGGCTGAGCCCCGCACCGCCCAACTCAGTGGGCACGACCGCGGCCAGGTAGCCGCTTCGCTTCAGATCTTCGAGATCCTCGGTGAAAAAGACATTGGCTTCGTCGTACCCGCTTGCTCGCTCTCGAAATCTCGTGAGCAACTCTGTCGGGAGCAGGGCATCGATCTGTGCATCAGCCATGCCACCAGCATACGGCCCTGCCCCGACAAGTTGGCGCGAACGTTCCGCGCCCAAGCTTCACTGACGAGCTGGTGTCAGCTTTCCAGCAAGCTCGTCACCAAGTCAGCGATCTCACTGCGTTCGCTGCGCATGAGGGTGACATGCCCGAAGATCGGGTGCCCCTTCAGCTTCTCGATGACTGCCGCTACGCCGTCGTGTCTGCCCACCCGAAGGTTATCGCGCTGCGCCACATCGTGTGTGAGCACCACCTTCGAGTTCTGGCCGATCCTGCTGAGCATGGTCAGCAGCACATTCCGCTCAAGGGATTGTGCTTCGTCGACGATCACGTAGGCATCATGGAGCGAGCGTCCGCGAATATGCGTGAGTGGAAGCACCTCGACCAGGCCGCGCGCTTCAACTTCTTCAAGCACATTCGTCGACACGATCGAACCGAGGGTATCGAATACCGCCTGGCCCCAGGGATTCATTTTCTCTTGCTGATCGCCGGGAAGGTAGCCGAGTTCTTGCCCACCGACCGCGTAGAGCGGACGAAACACCATGACCTTGCGGTGTTGCTGCCGTTCGAGCACTGCTTCCAGGCCAGCGGCCAGCGCGAGCGCCGACTTTCCTGTGCCAGCCCGGCCACCGAGCGAGACGATCCCGATCTGCGGGTCAAGCAGGAGGTCGATTGCGAGTCGCTGTTCGGCACTGCGACCGTGCACGCCAAACACTTCGCGGTCACCGCGAACGAGGCGCAGCGAGGCGTCACCGTCGACGCGGCCAAGCGCCGATCCTCGCGGCGAATTCACAATCAGTCCTGTGCCGAGCGGGATCTCCTTGACGCTCGCGACGGGTTCCAGCCGCTCGTCGTCCCAGAGCGCAGCCATCTGCTCTTCGCTAATGTCGATCTCTTCAACGCCGGTGTAGCTGCCGTCGCCCGCGAGTTCGGCACGGTACTCTTCGGCGCCCAGGCCGAGCGCCGCGGCCTTCACGCGCATTGGCAGATCCTTCGACACCACCGACACGTCGAGCCCCTCTGCGGCCAGGTTCTGTGCGACCGCGAGAATGCGGGTGTCATTGTCTCCCAGACGCATGCCGCTCGGTAGGAGATCTGGATTTGAGTGATTCAGTTCGACGCGAAGCGTGCCGCCCTGTTCGCCCACGGGCACCGGAAAATCGAGCCGCAGGTGTCGTTCGCGAAGCTCATCGAGCAGCCGAAGGGCACGGCGAGCAAAGTAGCCGATCTCAGGATCGTGCCGTTTCTTCTCAAGCTCGGTGATGACCACAACGGGCAACACGACCGAATGCTCGGCAAAACGGAAGAGCGCGCCCGGATCACTCAGCAACACTGAGGTATCAAGCACGTAGGTGCGTTCTTGCTGAGGCAGCGCCTCGTGGGTTTGGCGGTGCTGCGCGGCATCGCGATGATCGCCGCTATCGGGAACGTTCTGAGACCCGATCGATGAGTGCTTGGTGTCGGCCACGGTGACTCCTTCTGCCCGGTGCCCCGACCCCTGGTGAAGCCGAGGCGGCTTCAGCAAGAGACCCCGCAAAGCGTTGCTTTGTCCCGAGCGGGTCTCCCGCCCATCAGACGCGATGTCTGATACCGCACACGCTACGCCCGAAAGTTCGAGATTTCGTGCGCCGACACACCTTCCCTACGTGAACGTTGCGTAACCGCTCGGGGCCGGGTTGCCGAGTGTTGCTCGCCGACGCCCAGTGCGGGGCTCAGCGCGAAGCGCCCAGTCGCGCGCGTACTGCCGCGGCCCGAGCGCGAATATCTGCCGAATCCAGGGTCAGGTGCGTTCCTTGCGCATAGACGTGTCGTCCACCGATAAAGACCTCTCGCACGTCTTGACCGCTTGCCGAGAAGGCAAGAAACGAAGTGAGCGATCCCATCGGTGTTGCTCGTGTCGTGCTCAGATCGATCGCAATCACATCGGCGAGGCGTCCCACTTCGAGCGCTCCCGTGTCAGGGAAACCGATTGCCTCGGCTCCGCGCCTTGTCGCAATGTCGAGCACGTCGGCAGCTTTCACGGCCGCGGCATCGTGGCGCACGCCCCGGTGCAGAATCGTAGCAAGTTTGATTTCTTCAAACATGTCGAGCGAGTTGTTGCTCGCGACCGAGTCGGTGCCGAGGGTCAGCCGGACGCCCGCCTCAAGCATCTCTGGGAGCGAGGCCACCCCGCAGCCGAGTTTGAGGTTCGACACCGGGTTGTGGCTGGCTGCGGTGCCGGTGTGTGCGAAGAGCGCGATCTCTTCGGGGGTCAGGTGCACGCAGTGCGCGGCGAGCACACTTGCTTCGAAGAATCCGAAAGAATCCAGGTGGGCCGCCGGGGTGCGTCCGTACTGTTGCGTGATCTGCTCGACTTCAGCGAGCGATTCTGAGACGTGAATGTGGATCGGGATTCCGTGGCGTTGCGAGCGTTCTGAGATGTCGCGAAGCAGCTCAGGCGAGCAGGTGTAGGGGGCGTGCGGCCCGTAGGCGAGTTTGATCTGTTCGTCACCCGCGAAGCGGGCGGCCAGCACTTCGGTCATATCGAGCGTTTCAGCACCGTTGAGGGGGCTCACCCCTGGAAACCCGACGGCCTCGTTGGTGAACATTGCCGGTGCGGCAAGCACCCGCATGCCAGCAGACTTCACCAGTTCGAGGAGGCCTTCATCCCAGTGGTACATGTCGGCAAATGCCGTGGTGCCGTGTGCGATCATTTCGAGCATGGCAAGTTCGAGGCCTGCTACGACATCGTCTCTTGTGAGTCCCTGCTCAAACTGCTGCACTGCGGCAAGCCACGGCATGAAGCCTTCATCATCGCTTACCCCGCGCTGCACGGTCATTGCTGAGTGGGTGTGCCCATTCACCAGCCCTGGCATAAGCGCGTGACCGCTCAAGTCGTGCGTCACCGTGCTCTCGGGACGCGCGGTCCCGATGTAGGCAATTCGCCCGTCGTCATCGATTTCGAGCTCGACGTCGGCGATTTCTCCGTTCGGGGTGAGCGCCACATCAGCGCGAAGAATCTTGGTCATGCGTGTACCCTAACCTGCGAAGTGGTCTGTTGCGCGGATCAGGGCGTCAACGATCCCCGGCTCGCTTGCGGAGTGTCCGGCATCTGGAATCATGTGAAACTCTGCCTCTGGCCAGGCACGGTGCAGATCCCACGCCGTCTGTGGCGGTGTGCACACGTCGTAGCGTCCCTGCACAATCACCCCGGGGATGCCTCGCAGCTTTTCTGCGGCATCGCGGATCAGCTGTCCGTCTTCCATGAACCCGGAGTGTGAGAAGTAGTGGTTCTCGATGCGGGCAAACGCCACTGCCGCAGCTTCGTCTTCACGAGCGGCAGCGATGGCCTCGGCGTCTGGGATGAGGCGCACGGTGGAGTTCTCCCAGACGGTCCATTCGACCCCGGCGGGCACGTGCACTGCGGGGTCGGCGTTGAAGAGGCGACGGTGGTACGCGGCCACCAATTCGCCGCGTTCGGCTTCTGGGATCACTGACAGGTACTTTTCCCAGGCATCCGGGTACAGCTGCGAGGCGCCCTCCTGGTAGAACCAGTGGATCTCGCTTTCGCGCAGAGTGAAGATGCCCCGCAGCACCAGCGCAGTCACTCGATCGGCGTGGGTCTGTGCGTAGGCCAGCGAAAGCGTTGACCCCCACGACCCGCCAAAGACGAGCCACGCATCTATCCCGAGATGTTCGCGCAGTCGCTCAATGTCTGCCACGAGATGCCAGGTGGTGTTTGTAGACAGGTCTGCATCTGGCGCGCTCGCGTGCGGGGTGCTGCGACCGCAGCCGCGCTGATCGAAGAGCACGATCCGGTAGCGCTCCGGATCGAAGTATCGGCGCTGGTCTGGGCCGCAACCTCCGCCTGGCCCCCCGTGCAGAAACACGGCAGGTTTCCCTGCCGGGTTTCCGCACACTTCCCAATAGATCTCGTGACCGTCACCCACCGGCAACATGCCGTGCTGAGTGGGCTCAATCGGTGGGTATAGTTGGCGCAACTCGGAAGTCATGCACCCACCCTATCGGCGGGCGCGCTTGCGCAGTTCTTTCTCGTGGATCGGCCAGGTGCCCGCAGCAATCTGGGCGTCGACGTAGTCGCGGGCCTCTTGCTGATTCTCTGCTTCGATACCGGTCGCAATCTCAGCCCGCAACAGTTCGGGGGTGAGCTCAAACGCAGCAACGAGGTCGATTGCTTGCTCCCGGATCCGCCCGATCAGGCGGTCGATGTACGCGGTCACAGCCTCTGCGCGTGCGCCCGAGAGTCGCCCGTTGATCAGATACCAGTCGAGGTGCTTCTCGATCAGACGGAACCCGAAGAGGTCACGCAGCCAGGTCATCACGGTGAGAGTGTCGCCGCTGAATCCGCTGAGCGCTTCGGTGAAGGCTTCCCACTGCAGCAGTTCTGCGTGGGCGCGAGCGGCGTCGATCAGTTTCGCCTGTTGCGCGTTGAACGCAGCAGCGCCCGCGACCGCGCGATCCTCGCGTGCGACACCCTTGGTGGCGTCCCGCATCGCCATGGCAACCTGGGCCACCATCGTCTCAACGCGATCGGTGAGCAGCGCTCGCTGCGATTCTGGGTCGCGGATCCCTTCGACTGATCGAGCTCGCTGGCCGAAGTCTGCGATGCTTTGACCCATCTGACGGAGCCCGAACCGAACGGCTCCCTCACCGATTTGTCCGGCGACAACCTTTGCCATGGCCGCAGCGTCGGCATCCTTGAACTTCGCCGCATAGTCGGTGAGGAGACGCTTGCCGACGAGTTGCAGCAGGATGTTGTTGTCGCCCTCAAAAGTGACGTAGATGTCGAGATCTGCCCGCCAGCCGGTCACTCGGTTCTTCGCCATGAATCCCGCGCCGCCGGTTGCCTCACGAACCTCTTGCAGCGTGTCGAGTGCCGCCCAGGTTGAGAGGGGTTTCAGTGCGGCGGCGAGGGTTTCGAGATCTTCGCGATTCTCGTCGGTGTCGTTTGCTCCCGAAAACACCTCATCGAAGGTTTCGAGCAGTCGGTGGCTCGCGAACTGCATCGCGTAGGTTTCGGCGATCAGCGGGAGGATGCGGCGCTGATAGTGGCCGTAGTCGAGCAGCACCGTATCGCGACCGTCTGGGCCAGGGAATTGGCGTCGTTCGGTGCCGTAGCGAACCGCGATGGCGAGCGCACCCTTCATCGCGTTCACCGCTGCTCCGTCAAGCGAGACGCGCCCCTGAACGAGCGTGCCAATCATGGTGAAGAAGCGACGCCCGGGGCTTTCGATGTGTGAGGAGTAGCTGCCATCTGGCTCGACATTGCCGTAGCGGTTCAGCAAGTTTTCGCGCGGAATACGCACATTGGTGAAGTGCAGTCGCCCGTTGTCGATGCCGTTCAGGCCGCCCTTCACTCCATCGTCTTCGCTCCCGACGCCGGGGAGCATTTCACCCTCTGAGGTGCGAATAGGCACGAAGAAGGCGTGCACACCGTGATTCACTTCTTTGGTGATCAACTGTGCAAAGACCACGGCGGCTTGCCCGTGCAGAGCAGCGTTTCCGAGAAATTCTTTCCACGCTCCCTTGAACGGGGTGTGGATCACGAACTCTTCGTTCGCTTCGTCGTAGGTGGCTGTGGTGCCGACCGAGGCCACGTCGCTGCCGTGACCGATCTCTGTCATGGCGAAAGCACCGGGGAGTTTCAGCGACATCACATCTGGTAGCCACTTCTTGTGGTGGATTTCAGTGCCGAGGTGCAGAATCGCAGCTCCGAAAAGACCCCACTGCACGCCGCTCTTGATCTGCATGGACGGATCAGCAAACACCAGTTCTTGGAACGCCGCGATGTTTCCGCCGTGGTTGTCGCCGCCACCGAGAGACTTCGGGAAGGCACGCTGGATCGCTCCCGCCTCGACGAGCAGGCTCAGCTGTTCGAGCACACGCTCACGGTGCGCGTCCATCGACTGTCCGGGAATCGTCTGGAACCTTGGATCAGAGGCGACAGCGCGGCCTTCCAAGCGCTCTTTTTTCCATTTGCCGTAGAGTGCGTCAGCGACAACTCTTTGGTCAATCTTTGGGGTGCTGCTCATCGCGATGCCTCCAGGCGTTTCTACGAGCGAATACATCTAGTGTTTCAACGCTAGGTCCGTTCGCATCCGAAGCCAAGGCATCCTCGGTGTTCCCACAATAAACGCGCGCAACCCTCGGCTCAACAGTTGTGCGAAGTATCCAAATTGAACGGAGCTTTACTGGAGCAATTCGCTAGTGAACGCAAAAAGGGAGAGCGCCTCGCTCTGAGGCACTCCCCCAATGGCATGTCGTCCGAGCAAGCGACAGCTGTTCACTCCCTATGCGTGATGCAGGCGCGCAAATTCTTCGGCTGGAAACACCGTCTCTTCATCGCCAAGCTGGTGGGCAATCAGAGTGGCCTTCGCAGCTTCCTCAAGATTGAGCACACGCCGATACGCCATGTCGGTATCGCTTGCAACCACAGTGCACCCGTGATGCTTCATCACCACACAATTGTGCTTGGCAAGTTCCTGAGCCGCCGAGTCGGCGAGCTCATCAGAACCATTGGGGTAAAACGGTGTCTCCCCCACCGAATGCACATAGTAGGCGTGATCAAGTGTGAGCAATCGAATCTCGTGACCGAGTGTGCTCATCAATACCGCGTGCTGCGGGTGCATATGAATCACCGTCTGCACATCTGGGCGCGTAAGGTATGCCCGCTGATGCAGTTTCCATTCGCTTGACGGGCTCGGATGCCCAGCACGCACCTCACCGTCGAAGCTCACGACCGAAAAGCTCTCTTCGGTGAGCCGGTCGAGCCAGGCGCCCGAAGCGGTGATTGCAAAGCTTTCATCGTCGAGCCGCACCGAGAGATTCCCCCCGCTGGCAAGCACAAGCCCTCGCTGAACCGCGTCGCGTCCAACCTCGCAGAGTTCATTGATCAGAGCCGCACTGTTCTCACTCATGTTGTTATCCCTTCGACGAACGGTTGGAGACCACAAATGCGAGCACCAGCGCAATCAGCAACACAATGCCGTTCAATGCAGCCTTCACATTGAAGTCGAGACCAAGCAGGTCCAGACCAACTCTCAACATGCCGAGGAACAACACACCAACAACGGTTCCGGGCACATTTGGACGCAGGTCTCGGTGCATCGACGCACCAATAAACACCGCGGCAATACCATCAAGCAGATACGAGAATCCAGCCATCGGCGTATAGATACGCAGACCCGCGCTCAGCAGTACACCAGCGATAGCTGCCGTCACACCCGCGAAAACATAGACCCACGCGCGGTACTTATTGATATCGATGCCAGCAACCCGAGCAGCACTGTTCTGGATTCCCATTGCGTTGATGCGCGAACCAAACTTGGAACGGTTCAGCAAGAGATAACACAGCACCGCGACCACAATCGCAATCAATACCTGATTTGAAATGCCGAGGAGGTTGCCATTGGCAAGCGCCTGGAACCCTTCCGGGGCCTGACGGAAGTTAATGTTCGCGCCGCCGCCAGTGCCGATCTGCTGCACGCTGCGACCAATAAAGAAGGTGCCGAGCGTCGCCAAGAAGGGTGTAACCCCGATGTTCACAATCAAAAACGCGTTGACACAGCCGATGAGTGCACCACCGAGCAGACCGCAGAGCACCGCAACCGGCCAGGGCAAGCCGAAACTCACCATTGCGACGACCGAGAACCAGGCTCCGAAGTCGAGCGAGACACCGACGGAAAGATCAATTCCGCCCGCAGCAACCACGAGGGTCAACGCTAGCGCGACCAGCATCAGCAGCGCACTGCCCTGCAAAATGTTCGCGAGATTGCTCGGCCCAAGAAAAGCAGGTGCGCGCACACTGAAGAAAGCAAACAGCACCAAGAATGCGAACACAAATGCGTAGCGCAAGAGCAGCGAGCTCCACCGGTTTGCCACCGGCACGTCAATGCTTACGGTTGAAGTTTGGGTAGTCATTTGCGCTCCCGATTCTGCAGTGCTGCCGCCGCGACGACAAGCAAGATGAGGGCGCCCTTGACGCCTTCAACCCAAGAGTTGGGGACCCTATTCAAAATGAGTCCATTTGACATAAACGAAACCAGAACGGCACCGAGCATTGCACCCGGCACACTGACCACGTTCCGTGCAGAGAACGCTGCGCCGATAAAGGTGGCAAGCACCATGTCAACCAGCAATCGCTCATCGATTCCTGGGCTACTGCCCGAACCACGGGCCACCAGCAGCACTCCGGCGACCGCAGCGGTGACCGCAGCAAGCACGTAGGTGCTCGCCAGCAGCTTCTTTACCGACATCCCGGATGAGATTGCCGCGTCACGACTGCCGCCGACTGCCTGCACCTGAGCACCATATGCTGTGCGATGAATCAAGAACCACAGCAACAGCACAACCACGGACGCAATCAGCACACTCACCGGAATGCCAAGCACTTTGTCATCGCGCACAAACACGATGGCCTCGTGCATCACGTTGATTCGTTTGTTGCCGCTGAGCACACGGTTGATGCCGATCACACTGACATAGGTGGCAAGTGTCGCAAGTATCGGGCTGAGGCCAAGTTTCACCACGAGATAGGCGTTCACCAGACCGACCACAAGCACTGCACCGAGCGCCGTCACAAACGCAAGCCAGAACGAAGATCCTGGATTTGCCAATTGTGTGCTCATGATCACGGTGGCCATCGCTGCCGCACCTGGAATCGACAGGTCGATCCCACCTGAGATGGGATCGTCACCGCCGCCAATCACCACAACGGCAAGACCGCAAGCAACAATCGCAATGGGTGCTGCCTGCACGATGCTCGACCAGAAGTTGTTGGCGGTGAGCACGGCAGGTGAGTTCAACGCTAAATAGCCAAGCAGCACCGCGAACACGAGGAGCGATCCTCGGCGAAGCAAGAACCTCTTTACGCCAAGCAGCAACGGGTGCGCCGAAGCTGATTCTTTCGTTGTCAAGGAAACAGTCACAGCTACACTCCGTCTGCGTCAGGAGCGCTTACGCTCGCGGTCATCACTTCGACAAGTCGGTCACGGTCAAGCTCGGTCGAACTGTAGCTCCCAACGATCTGGCCACGCACCATCACCTCAACCCGATCGCAGAGCCCAAGCAATTCGCTCGGGTCGTTCGATGACACCAGCACCGCGGTTCCACGAGAAGCTAGTTCAGCGATCAGGCGATAGATTTCTGCCTTCGCACCGATGTCAACGCCAACGGTTGGCTCATCGAGAATGACGACGTCTGAGTTGGTCAGCAGCGCTCGCGCGATCACCACTTTTTGCTGGTTTCCACCGCTGAGCAGGCGAACCTTCCGCTCGGTGTCGGCTGGCCGCACATCAAGTTCTCGCACCATCTGAGCAGCGCGAGCTTCGACCTGGGTTGCGCTCGTAAACACCCCACCGACCACGGCGTCGTCGAGCGTCGACAGATTAATGTTGTCGCGCACAGAAAGATCAAGCACCAGGCCGTCATGACGGCGATCGCGTGGGATCAGCACCATCCCGCGCTTGAGCGCGTCAGCGGGCGAGGCAAATCGAACTGGCTTGCCGCTGAGTTTCACTTCGCCGAGCTTCGCGCGGCGAAGACCGATCAGGGAATCAACCAATTCTTCGGTGCCCGAGCCAAGCAAGCCAGCAAGTCCGAGCACCTGTCCGGCGTGGATCGTGAGGTCAACTTCAGTGAAGGCAGTGCCATCACCGAGGCCTCGCACCTCGAGCACAGGAGTGTCGTTGGGCACACTGTGCGGAGGAAAGAGCTCCCCGGCGTCGCGACCGGTCATCAACTTGATCATCTCTCGAGCCGAATGTTCGGCGACTTCTTCGAGTCGGGCGACGTCTGTGCCGTTTCTGAACACGGTCACTCGGTCACACAAGTCGGTGATCTCGCCGAGGTAGTGCGAAACATAGAGGGAGGCGACACCCTGGTCGCGCAGTCGTCGCACCGCGTCGAGCACCTGCGCAACCTCCACAGCCGCCAGCGGCGCGGTCGGTTCATCGAACACGATCAAACGCACATCGTCGTCTGTCAGTGCGCGGGCAACCTGCACCAGCTTCTTCTGGGCCGGGCTAATGTCACGAATCAGTGCGTTTGGATCGAGTTCGACACCGAGCTGTTCCTGCAAGATCTGTGTGGCGCGAGCACGCATCTCGCGCTTCTTCAGGCCGGCGCGTCCGCTGAGTTCATGTCCCATAAAGACCGATTCAGCAACCGTAAAATAGGGCACCAGGTGCAATTCCTGATGGATAAACCGGATCCCCAGCTTGTGCACCGCCTGCGGGGTCAGCCCTGGCACCGCCACACCGTCGACAAAAATCTCGCCGGCTTCGGGGGTATACACCCCCGCAAGCACCTTAATGATTGTTGATTTTCCAGCACCGTTTTCACCGACAAGGCCGTGCACTTCACCGGCACGAATCTCGAGGTTCGCTTCGCTGAGCGCGCGTACGCCAGGAAAGATCTTTTCAATACCACTCATGTGCAACACAGTTGCTTGTGTTGAAGCCATCTGGTTCTCCGTTCGGGTGAGCGGCAGCGCTCTCAGCTTTGAGAAATGAACCTCAAAGCTGAGAGCACCGCACTGCCTCGCGACTTACGTGAGGGCTTAGTAGCCCAACTTTGCAAACACGTCTTTCGCGCCTGTGGCTCCGTCTACGGGGAAGATCTCCACGTAGCTCTGACGCTCGACATCACCAGTTGCAAGGTAAGTTGCTACGTTCTGGGCGGCGACAGTAGCGATCTTGCGAGGCTGCTGAGCGACGTTGCCGATGAATGGGCTCTTGGGCTCCATCATGATTTCGAGGGTGTCTGGTCCTGCGTCGATCGCGGTAACGACCACATCGCTACGACCCGACTCTTCGATTGCCTGAACCACACCGATAGCTGGCTGATCCCAACAAGCGACGTGAATCGCATCGATCGTGCCAACTGGGTAGCGCTCAAGCAGCGTCAGTGTCTGTTGACGTGCGTCCTCTGGAGCGTTCGCGAATTCTTCCGCGAGCTCTGGCTTGAGGAGTTCGATTTCTGGGTAGTCAGCGGTGAGCTTGTCGGCCCACGAGTTGTAGCGATCCCCACAGAATGACAGCGTCTCGCTGAAGGCGTTGAATACTGCGACCTTGCCCGTGCCCTCGAGATAGTTCCCAAGGATTTCGGCAGCGGCTTCGCCAGCGGCAACGTTGTCTGACTGACTGTTGTTCACCACATTTGGCGAGTCATGGTCCACGCCGAAGACCGGAATACCAGCATTCTTCAGAGCTTCGAGCTTTGGCTCGACCGCATCGTCACCGAGGATGGTGATCACAGCATCCACACCCTGACTCAAGAAGATGTCGTGGTTTTCGGCATGCAGGGTGTTGTCGCGGTTGCCGTCAGTGGTCACGACAATGCCGCCAAGACGCTCGACCTCGTCAACTGCGCCCTGGAATGCTTCGCGATCCCAGAAGTGCTGAGTACCGACGACTGCGATACCAATTGTCTTGCCTTCCAGCGACAGATCACCGTCTGTACCCTCGCCCGAAGGTGCCGCTGAGCCGCCACCTGAACAAGCAGTCAGAGCAAGACCAACTGCGACCGTGAGCGGCAGCAGGTACTTTCTAATGCCTCTTTGCATCTCGATTTCCTTACGTATTCGGAACGAGCAACGTGAACTTTTGTTCAGTCCTCTGATAATTATGCTCGCTTCGAGGTAATGTACTATCCAAGCAACAACTCGTCAACCGCAAACCGCGGCTCGAGCCTCAACGAAGGAGAACAAGGTGGTTCAGCCTGGGGTAAGCACAATCGGCCTGCACATCGTCGACATACTCGGCCGACCTGTGACCGAGATTCCCAAAGGACAGGGAATCGCCTTCCTTGACGAAATTCGCATGACACCTGCTGGCACCTGTGCCGCAACGGCACTAAACCTCGCTCGACTTGGCCACCGCACAGTTACCTTCGGCAGCGTCGGCGATGACGAACTCGGCTTCTGGCTGCGTGAGCGACTCCAGCGCTTCGGGGTTGACACCACGCACCTAAGCTCAAGCGACGCTATGCCCACTTCGGCCACCATGCTGCCGATCCGACCAAATGGTGAGCGGCCAGCCCTGCACGTGCGCGGCGCAAACACGCTCATCACCGAAGAGTCGATTGACTGGAACGCGATCGCAAGCACCTCTCACCTGCACATCGGCGGCACCTCGCTGCTTCCAGGCATTGACGGCGAGCCCACTGGTCGAATACTGAAAGAAGCAAAGCGGCTCGGGCTCACCACCTCACTCGATCTTATTTTCGATCCATCCCAAGACTACGAAGCGCTGCTCGGCCCTTGCTACGAATGGCTCGACTACTTCCTCCCAAACGACGAAGACGCGCTCAGCATTTCGGGGGCCAAGTCCGAGCTCGATGCCGCACACTATTTCATCTCGCGAGGCGTAAGGAATGTAGCCATCACGCTCGGCGCGAAGGGCGCACTCTTCGCGGGCAAAGCGGTCGATGCGTTCACTATCGGCGCCCCGAACGTGCAGGTCATTGACACGACCGGCTGCGGCGACGCGTTTTCTGCCGGACTAATTTCAGGAGTCATCAGCGGACTCTTGCCGCAAGAAGCCGTTCGCCGGGGTATTGCGTGCGGTTCACTCACCGCAACAGGGCTAGGTTCAGATGCCGGAATCACTACACTGGAAGCACTGGAACGCTTCTGTCATGAGCAGGTTCCCGCCGAGCAAGGAAATCCACAACAATGATCGAACGGGTAGCAAAGCTCTATTACGATCACGGCCTTACCCACCAGGAAATCGGTGATCTGCTCGCCCTGTCACGAATCAAAGTCACCCGATTGCTCGCCGAGGCGCGCGCCTCCGGCATCGTGGAAATCACCGTGCACACTGACGCAAGCCCCTTTGTCGACCTTGAGCTCGAACTCATTCAGCGCTACAAGTTACGCAGCGCGTGGGTCGCACCAGCGCTTGCACAATTTCCGGAGCGCGCTGACCAGGCGATCGCGCGCACTGCGGCTGACGCGCTCACGAGCATCATCACCAAGCGTTCGGTGGTCGCAATGGGCCTCTCAAACATGGTCGGCATTGTCTCAGCTGGGCTACCAAAGCAGCCACTCGGCGGCGAGTATGTCCCCGTCTCCGGCAGCCTGGCCGGCCCGAGCGACGGCTCGTCACCAGCCGAACACACGCTTCGTTTCGCGGCACAATTTGGCGGTCAGGCCTATCAATTGCCAGCCACAATGCTCGCGCAGACCGCTGCGGCTGCGCGGATGACTCTCGAAACCCCACAGATCGCCGACACCCTCTCGAAAGCCGCTCGGGCAGATCTATTAATCGCAGGACTTGGCAGCCTCAACGGCGACGCTGGGATTCTTTTCCATTCGCTCAGCCAAGCTCAGCGCAAAGAACTGCGAGATCTTGGCGCCGTTGGCGACATTGCTGGCCGCTATTTCGACGCAAATGGTGTTGCTGTGACGAGCGCAGTTGATGATCTCATCGTTGGCCTCTCCCTCGAAGAAATCATCGCGATTCCGGAACGACTCGCGGTGGTACGTGGTGAGCACCGTCTACCGGTGACGCGCGCAGCCCTTGAGAGCGGCATCGTCACCTGTCTCGTTACCGATAGCGACTTCGCCCGCGCGCTACTGAGCTAGGGCATCGGCACAGCCGCCGACTTGATCACGCGTCCTGGGCACCGCCGCCCGAAAACGCCCCCCCTGAGAAGCAGTCACGCAACCGCTGACACCGAAAGCAGTTGCATCGACGCCCCGGGTCAGGATACTGTCGAACTCTCAGGTCGAACATTTTATTAATAGAAAGAACAAATGTTCAGATGATTCAGAGTACTCAAGGGAGCGCGCTCGTCGGCATTGACGCTGGCACAACGAGCGTGAAAAGTGTACTTTTTACGCTCGATGGATCCGTGCTCGCCACTGCCACCCGCGAAGCCCAACCGCTGCAGCCGGACCTCGGCGCCTCAGAGATGGATATGGAATTGGTCTGGCAGCTCACGCTGGAGACGCTTCATGAAGTACTGGCGGAACGTGGAGAACGCCAGATCATCGCAATAGGCGTCACCGGCCAGGGCGACGGCGCATGGTTGCTCAACGAACACGGCGCAGCCGTTGCTCCAGCAACGCTATGGAACGATGGTCGAAGCGCTGCCCTGATTGCCCAGTGGCACACCGGGCGCGAAGCAGTACAGCAGGCAACCGGCTCCCCACTGTTTTCCGGCGCACTGCCAGCGATCTGGGAGCGCGCAAAGCAGCACTATCTTGATGCCAACGCAACCACGCACCTGAATTGCAAAGACTGGCTCCGCTTTCGCCTCACCGGCAACATTGCCACCGACCCCACCGAAGCCTCACGCACCTATCTCGACGTGTCCACCGGCAGCTACTCGACCCAGCTGGCTGACGCCGTCGGCCACCATGATGTCTTTCGCATGCTGGCCCCGGTATTGCCATCGACCGAAGTCGCCGGCACGCTCCTCCCAGACATCCAGCGGGAACTCGGTTTGCCTCAAGCTGTGCCAGTTGCGATTGGTGCAGTCGATACTGCAACCACCGGCGTCGGGCTCGGAGCGCTCAACGACGGCGACTCTTTTGTGATCTTTGGCACCACCGCTGTGGTCTGCATGAACCAGAACGATGCTGATCACCGAAAACACCCTGATTCCATTCTGCTGCGCACCGGTCGCGACAACCAAGTGCTTGAATCGCTCGCGCAAATGTCTGGCATGCCCAATCTGCAGTGGGCTCGCAATACCCTCGGATATGCAGAACAGAGCTGGGACGAGATTGAGGCAGCAGCCACTGTAGCTGCGCCACACACCGCAACCGGGCTTGTGTATTTGCCCTACACCGCGCCGAGTGGTGAGCGGGCTCCATTTGTTGATCCGCACGCTGTTGGCGCCTGGGTGGGCGCTCGGGTATCGACCACACGCGTAGACATGATGCGAGCCGTGTACTGCGGACTCGTGCATTCCGTGTACGAATCGCTCCTCGCACTCGGCGTGAATGACGCGCCAGACAGTGCCGAGATCGCAGTGAGTGGAGGTGGAGCGCAATCAACGCTGCTCTGCCAGCTCTTGGCCGACCTCACCGGGAAAACTGTCGTGAGACAGCGTGAGAGCGAGGTCGGCGCGCGTGGTGCAGCGGCGCTTGCACTTGCCGCAGTCAACCCCACACGCACTCTGCACGAAGCGGTCGCCAGCATGCAAGCGCAACGCGACCGGGTCTTGCCAAGGGCCGAGCACCACGCACAGGCGCAACAATCATTTTCCACCTTCGTTCGAATGCGAGACGCAATTCGTTCTGAATGGTCGACACTGGCCCTCAACGCAGCACCAGCTGATTCAGAAAGTACAGGTAGGCAGTAATGACACGACCAAATATTCTCATCACCGCAGCATTCGATGAGCAGCAGGTGTTGCGACTGCAAGAAGCACACGACGTCGTTCAGATTGAGGCAACAAGCGCTGGTGCCTCACTCGCAGAGATGAATCTCAGTGAAGAGTTGCAGGCAGCAAATGTGATCATTGCGGAGCTCGACATGGTTGATGCGGCAACGCTTGCGCTTGCCCCAAATCTCGAGCTTGTCGTCTCTTGCCGCGCAAATCCGGTCAATGTTGATCTCGAAGCGTGCACAGCACGAGGTATTCCCGTCGCCACTACCCCAGGACGCAATGCCGTTGTGACAGCGGACTTCAGCTTTGCGCTGTTGTTGGCAACCGTGCGCAAAGTCAGCGAGTCGGAGCGCTGGCTTCGATCCGGCGCATGGAGCCCAGAACACACCTTCGAGCCATACGAGCGTTTCCGCAGTATCGGCCTCGCCGGTCGCAGCCTCGGAATTGTTGGCGGTGGAAATGTTGGCCGCCGCGTCATGAAGCGTGCGCTCGGCTTCGATATGAATGTCTTGGTCTACGACCCATTCTTGAAAGACGGCGACCTCGGCACCGACGCAAAGGTCGTTGACCTGCACACGCTGATGCGCGATTCAGATGTGGTGTCAATTCACGCACCGCTCACCCCGGAGACGATTGGGCTGATCGGAGCCGAAGAGCTGGCGCTCATGAAGCCATCAGCGTTTCTGATCAACGCAGGCCGAGCTGCCATCATCGAAGAAGCACCACTCTTGCAGATGCTTCGTGAAAAACGAATCGCCGGCGCCGGTTTCGATGTCTTCCACGAAGAACCCGTATCAATCGACTCAGAACTCTTCACACTTGAAAACGTCACCCTGACGCCACACATCGCGGGCGCTTCAGATGATGTGATCGGTGAGCATTCGCGCATCTCAGCAGAGATCGTTTCTGCTTGGCATGCAGGCGAACCCATTCCGTTCCTTGCAAACTCTGCCGCACTCGGTGCAGTGAAGTAACGACGAACACGCCGAAGCATACGAAGGGGACGCTCTGATGCAGAGCGTCCCCTTCGTATGTCAGATTTCAAGTCCGTAGATATTGGGCTCGGGTACGAGGAGCACGCCGAACTCTTGCTGGACGCGCTGCACCACGAGGCGCGCCAATTGGGCGACGTCGTCGGCCGAGGCCGCACCGCGATTCGTGATTGCAAGCGTGTGCTTTGAAGAGATGGCCGCCCCTGAGCCCGGCAGCCGCATTCCCTTTGAAATGCCAGCGTGCTCGATCAGCCATGCCGCAGAAAGCTTGAACTGACGTTCGGGCAGTGGAGCGGGGACCGGGATCGCCGCACCGAGTTGAAGATCCTCGAATGAAATCGCGACCGATTCCGGCGCGGCTGCCGTCACCTCAAAGCGAGGGGCATCACCCGGCAGCGTGCGCGCGAACTGTTCAGAAACAATCGGATTCGTAAAGAATGATCCCGCGCTCCAAGTGTCGTGATCAGCCGCGTCAAGCACCATTCCCTTCGACGCACGCAGACGAAGCACCGCAGCACGCAGCTCGCGAAGCGAGACTCGGTCACCGACTGCTACCCCAAGTGCCCCGGCCAATTGCCCGTAGGCCACCGGGCCAGAAAGTCCGAGCTGAGACACCTGCAACACGAGGTCAATGGAGAGCACAATCCCCGCCAGCCCTCGCTTCATCACCGAGTCGCGGTAGCCAAGACCGAGGTCGGCGGCAAGCAGCCGCTGCACTTCACCGCTGTGTGCATCAAGAAACTCAATCGAGTGCAGCACATCGCTCAGCTCTGCGCCATATGCGCCAATGTTCTGCACCGGCGCAGCACCAGCGAGGCCGGGGATCCCCGATAGCGCTTCGATACCGGCCCAACCCTGCTCCACACAGAACTCGACGAGTGCGTCCCAGTCCTGGCCAGCTTGCACACGAAGCCGCACCTGGTTGTTCTCGGCAAGGGAATCATCGACGACCTGATGCACCCCCTCGTTGCGCACGAGCAACACAGCGCCGGGGTAACCTTCGTCGCAGACGATCGTGTTTGATCCACCGCCAAGCAGCAGCCACGGATCGCCAATGCCCCACAGCTCAAGCGCGTGCTGCACGAGCTCATCCTTGCTGCGAGCAATGAGCGCATGCTCGGCGGGCCCGCCGACACGCATCGTCGTCAGCTCAGATAGCAGCACGCTCACGCGAACGACACCAGCAGCTGACTCTTGCCGAGCACGGTCTGGTCGGCGTAGACGACTCGAAGATCAACCCGAGCGGTGCGCGCATCGGCATCAATCGCGCCAATCGTTGCGCTCACCGACACATCGGCGCCGCTTTCTCCGTCCACCGGCACGGGCCGAGTGAAACGCACCTGATAGTCAAGGATTGAGCCGGCATCGCCAAGCCACTCGGCCACCGCAGAAGAAGCAGCCCCCATGGTGAGCATGCCGTGCGCAAGGACACCGGGCAACCCGACCGACACCGCGACATCATCGCGGTAGTGGATCGGGTTGAAGTCTCCAGAAGCTCCGGCATAGCGCACGAGCGTATCTCGTGAGAAGTTCATTGATCGTTCGGCGATCACGTCACCGATTGCGAGGTTCGCAAATACAGGAGTAGTCATTATTCAGCTGCCCTCACTACGAGCGTCGAAATAGCAGTCACCACGTGAGCGCCACCAGCGTCGCGAATCTCAGTTGACGAGGTCACCATGCTGTTTCCGCCGAGTTGCTTCACGCTTGTCACCGTCATCACTCCGGTCAGCTCATCACCCGCAACAATCGGACGAGTGTAGCTAAACCTCTGGTCGCCGTGCACAACCATCGAAAAGTCAACGTCTGCATCTGGATCACCAAGCAATTGCTGCAACGTGGCATCTTGCACCACGATCGCAAACGTTGGCGGAGCTACCACGTCTGCATACCCGGCGGCACGAGCAGCCTCGACATCATGATGCAGCGGAGCCTGACTCAACACTGCACGCGCGAACTCGCGCACTTTTTCACGACCAACCAGATACGGGGCAGTCGGAGGATACACCTTGCCCTGAATTTCTATGTTCACCACCCGACCAGTCTACAGAGCAGCCAAAGATGTGCCCTTCGTCAACAAACACAAATAAGCCTTGTGGAACATATCCAACGAGAAGGGGGTGTACTGGAATATGCTGGAACTCATGTCGCGCATCCGTAAAGTGCTCATCGCCAACCGCGGTGAGATTGCCGTCCGTATCATTCGAGCCGCCGCAGATAGCGGCATCGCCTCGGTCGCGGTCTACGCAGACCAAGACCGCGATGCCATGCACTCGCGTCTCGCCGACGAAGCGTACGCCCTCGGTGGCACCACAAGTGCCGAAACGTACCTCGTCATCGACAAGCTGCTCGCAGTCGCTCGCCGTTCCGGCGCCGACGCGGTGCATCCGGGGTATGGCTTCCTCGCTGAGAACGCCGACTTCGCTCGCGCCGTCATCGGGGCGGGCCTCACCTGGATCGGTCCAGGCCCAGAAGCAATTGAGCGGCTTGGCGACAAGGTCAGCGCCCGTCACGTTGCAGAAAAGGTAGGCGCGCCACTCGCCGCAGGCACGAGCGACCCGGTTGCAGGTGCTGACGAGGTGCTCGCGTTCGCCGATGAGGTGGGACTTCCCATTGCAATCAAGGCAGCTTTCGGCGGTGGCGGTCGCGGCTTGAAAGTCGCGTATGAACGCGAGGAGGTCGCCGATCTCTTCGAGTCAGCCACCCGCGAAGCAGTAGCTGCATTTGGTCGAGGCGAGTGCTTCGTTGAGAAGTACCTCGAGAAGCCTCGCCACGTAGAGACGCAGTGCCTCGCCGATCAGCACGGCAACGTGGTAGTCATCTCGACCCGCGACTGCTCACTGCAGCGTCGCCACCAAAAGCTGGTCGAAGAGGCACCCGCGCCTTTCCTGAGTGACGAACAGAACGAAGCTCTCTATCGTGCGTCGAAGGCCATTCTGAAAGAGGTCGGCTACGTCGGCGCGGGCACCTGCGAGTTTCTCGTCGCTCTTGACGGCACCGTCTCATTCCTTGAGGTCAACACCCGCCTCCAGGTAGAACACCCCGTCAGCGAAGAAGTCACCGGTATCGATTTGGTGCGTGAACAGTTCCGTATCGCAGAGGGCGGGGTCATCGACTACGCCGATCCTGTAGCGCACGGCCACTCATTTGAGTTCCGCATCAACGGAGAAGACCCGGGCAATGGGTTCCTCCCGGCCCCCGGCCCAGTCACCCTCTTCAAGGCAGCAACCGGTCCGGGCGTTCGCGTCGACACGGGCGTGGGATCGGGCGACGAGGTCTCGGGCGCATTCGACTCAATGCTTGGCAAGGTCATCGTGACCGGCGCCACCCGCGAAGAAGCACTTCAGCGTGCTCGCCGCGCCCTCGATGAGTTCGAGGTGCAGGGTCTGCCCACCGTGCTGCCCTTCCATCGCAAGATCGTGCGTGATCCAGCGTTCACTGCTGAGAACGGCAACTTCGGTGTCTACACGCTCTGGATCGAGAGCGAGTTCGTGAACGACATTGAGCCGTGGGAGGGCGAAGTTGGCGCGCTCGCGGTCGAAGCGAAGCGTCAGACCGTTGCCGTTGAGGTCGATGGCCGCCGTGTCGAGGTGACCATGCCTGCGAATCTGATCCCCCTCGGTGACCAAGATGTCACTCGGGGACCGGCACCGCGTCGTTCCCGTTCCGGTTCGGTCGCGGGCGCGGGCGGAAACGCCGTGGCAGCACCTATGCAGGCCACCGTCGTCAAGCTCGCGGTTGAAGAAGGTCAGCGAGTCGAAGCTGGGGAACAGCTCGTGGTGCTTGAGGCGATGAAGATGGAGCAGTCCATTCACGCCCCGCACAGCGGTGTCGTGAGCGGAGTCGACGCTCCAGTTGGCCAGACGGTGCCTTCAGGCCACGTGCTCCTGACTGTCGAGCCCGACTCCGAATAACGCGTTCTCGGCTGCGCGGGATCACCTTCGAGCCGAAACCGCATGCGAAGCGAACCCCCGATGCCATCTGGCGCGGGGGTTCGCTCGTTCTGCGGCGAGTCTCATCGGCGGCAAGACCGTGCCTGCGCGAGCGTTCGAATCGAAGGAATGATTCTCTCGGCTCACGCGTTGCATCAAGCATGACCTCAGTGCCGCTCTCCCTGCTCGACCTTGCAACTGTCGAATCAGAGGGGAGGATCGGTGAGGCTCTCGCGCATTCGGTTGAGCTTGCCCAAGCAGCCGAGGTCGGCGGCTACCGGCGGGTCTGGTATGCCGAGCATCACAACATGGCCTCGATCGCTTCCAGCGCCACGGCAGTGCTCATCGCGCATATTGCGGCGCACACCAGCACGATCAGACTCGGCGCGGGCGGCATCATGCTGCCAAACCATTCCCCGCTCGTCATCGCGGAACAGTTTGGAACTCTCGCCGAACTTCACCCACACCGCATCGACCTCGGTTTGGGGCGTGCGCCGGGCAGCGACATGGCGACCTTCCGTGCGCTGCGTCGTGAACTTTCAGCGAGCGAGGCCTTCCCCAGCGACATTCGTGAGTTGCAGCAGCTGCTCGGCGATCAGTTGCCCCGCACCGCGGTGAACGCTTACCCCGGTCGTGGCACGAACGTGCCGCTCTATGTGCTGGGTTCGAGCATGTTCGGCGCCAGCCTTGCGGCTCAGTTTGGCCTGCCCTACGCCTTCGCCTCACATTTCGCCCCGCAATTGCTCACCCAGGCCGTCGCGCACTATCGCGCCACCTATCAACCGAGTGAGGCGCACCCGAGACCATATGTGTTGGCGGCGGTGAACGTGGTGGCGGCCGAGAGTGATGAAGCGGCAGAGGCGCTTTTCACGCGAGCTGAGCTTGACCGCGTGCGGCGTTTTCTCTCGCGGGGGCGCGAACAAGAGCTCACCGTCGACGAGGCGGGGGCACTCTTTGACAGCCCCGGTGGGCAGCAGATCCGTGAGATGCTCCGGTACACCGCGATCGGTGGCCCAGAGCGGGTGCAGAGTGAACTTGCGACGTTCGCGGCACACGCTGATGCTGACGAACTCATTACGGTCCACCCGGCACCCACTCCTGAAGAGCGGCTCACCTCGGTCAGGCTCACCGGGAGCTCAGCGGAGTGATGCGGCGCGCCTCCTAGCGGGCGCTCCACCCTCCGTCGACGAGCAGTGACGCACCCGTCACGAGCGAGGAGGCGTCACTCGCGAGAAACACGATCGGCCCCATGACTTCGCTTACCGTGCCCGGTCTCCCGAACGCGATCTGTGAAAGAAACCACTCGCGCGCTCCCGGACGTTCCAGGATTGGCCCGGTGAGTGCCGTTTCGATGAATGTGGGGCAGATGGTGTTTGCGCGGATTCCGTGCTTCCCCATATCCCAGGCGAGTGACTTGGTCATGCCTTCGAGCGCGTGTTTTGTTGCTGAGTACACGCTCCGATCCACATTGCCGACGACTCCCATCTGCGAGGAGACGCTGATGATCGAGCCCGCGATCCCAGCGTCTCGCATGGTCCGTGCCGCTGCGCGAGCAACATAGAAGGCTGCTTTCACATTGAGCTGGAACAGCACGTCGATGTCTTCATCGGTGACGTCAACCATCGAGGCGAGCCGGTTGGTGCCCGCACTGTTGACCACCACGTCGAAGGGTCCGTGCTCCGCGAACACCGCATCAACCGCGCGTGAGTCGCGCACATCGAGGCTCACCGCTGTCGCGTCGTGTCCACTCGCACGCAGTTCGGCACACAACTCTGCCAGCACATCTGCTGACCTGGCGGCCGCATACACCTTGGCACCGCTCTGTGCGAGCGCGACCGCACCCGCGAGCCCGATCCCACTGCTTGCGCCGACGACGAGGGCGCGCTTTCCACTCAGGTCAAAGCCCGAGAAACTCGGTAGTTCGAGAGCCACCGTTGGCTCCTCTCTTCTTCATCTGTAGCTGGTTACGGCACGGCAGGCAGTCGCAGCGAGGTTAGTCCGCCATCCACTGTCACCGCGGTTCCCGTGGTCGAGCCGGCGAGTGGGCTCGCGAGGTAGGCGACAGCTTCAGCGATCTCGGCTGGTGCCACCAGGCGGCCGTGCGGTTGCCTGGCTTCGAGCTGCGCGCGCTCCCGCACGGGGTCGTCTGCTTGGTCGAGCAAGCGCTGCACCCAGGGGGTGTCGGCGGTTCCGGGGTGCACCGCGTTGAATCGGATGCCCTCTCGAAGGTGATCCGCTGCTTGTTGCAGGGTGAGCGAGGTGAGCGCGCCCTTCACGGCACCGTAGAGTGCGCGTCGACTCAGCCCGACAATTGCTGCCGCAGAGCACATATTGATCACTGAGGCTGAGCTTGATTCGCGAAGGTATGGCAGCGCCGCTCTCGTGACGCGCACGGCACCGAGCACGTTGATGTCGAACACCCGATGCCACTCTTCGTCGTCGTTGTCTTCGATGGTGCCCTGCGCACCCACGCCCGCATTGTTGACGAGCACGTCGATTCCACCGAGTTGTTGGGCGGCAGCCTCGACCGCGCGGCGCACGCCTGCGTCATCGGCGATGTTTGCTTCGACGAACGCGAGCCCGTCTGCCAACGGCGGGTTCAGATCGAGCACGGCGACGCTGGCGCCCGCACCTTGCAGGCGGAGGGCTGCGGCAAGGCCGATCCCTGATGACCCGCCGGTGACGACGACCCTGATGCCCTGAAAGTCTGTGCCGCTCATGCGCGTGCCTCCTCGCGGTGGTGTGCCACGTACAGCTGGCGCTGTCGCCCAAGCCCCTCAACCTCAATCTCGACGACGTCGCCTGCACCGAGGTACGGGAATCGGCCAGAGAGCGCAACGCCCTGCGGGGTTCCGGTCAAGACCAAGTCGCCCGGATCGAGGGTCATGTATTGGCTGAGCTCCCACACGATATGCGCGATGTTGAAGATCATGTCTGAGGTGTTTGAATCTTGTCTTGCTTCGCCGTTCACCCAGCTGCGAAGGCCAAGGCGTTGCGCATCAACTTCGTCGGGGGTGACGAGCCACGGGCCGACCGGCGAGAATCCGGGCGCTGACTTTCCTTTGCCCCATTGCCCGCCCGAAAGCTCTAGTTGCCAGGTGCGCTCTGAGAGGTCGTTGACCGTAACGAACCCGGCGATATGGTCGATGCTTTGCGCGGGATCTTCAAGTTCGCTTGCGGTCTTTCCGATGACGATCCCGAGTTCGACTTCCCAGTCGGTTTGTACGCTGCCGCGAGGGATGGTGACCGGATCGTTTGGCCCGACCACCGTGTTTGGCAGTTTGTGAAAGATCACCATGTGCTCGGGTGGTTCGGCTCCCGATTCTGCTGCGTGTGCGGCGTAGTTCATGCCGACGCAGATGACCGCTCCCGGTTGCGCGATGGGTGAGCCGATGCGGAGCTGATCTGCGTTGGCAAGTTCGGGTAGCTCGTGTGCGGCGAGCAGTGCGGCTGCTTGTTCTTGGCCTTGGCTGAGAAACGCACCATCGATCCGCGCGGTGAGTGCGCGCAGGTCGTAGGCGGTGCCGCCGTGCAGGAGCACGGGGATCTCGTGGCCGCGCTCGCCGAGTTGTGCGTATTTCACTGGAGTTCCTTTCCTTGGCCGGAGTCGTGTACGAGTGCGCGCAATAGTTCGCTAATGCCGTATTCCCATCGGGGCAGTTCTTCGCTGCGTCCGACCACGTTGCTCAGCGCACCGAGCGCTTCCGATTCGATTGTCACGACGTCGCCGAGATGGTGGGTAAAGCCGGCCCCTGGTTCGTCGCGGTCTTTGGTGGGCGCGAAGAGCGTTCCGGTGAACAGCACGAATCCGTCTGGGTATTGGTGGTGGTTCCCCCAGGTGGCGCTGACGAGCTCTTCGAATGAGCGGCTGATTCGCGCGACTTCGTTTGATCCGCGAAGCTCGAATCCGTCTGTTCCGGTCACGGTGAGGTGGATCGTCATGCTGCGGGCGTCCTCGATCGTGAAGTGTTCGTCGAAGAGCCGGATGAATGGTCCGAGCGAGGTGGAGCGGTTGTTGTCTTTCGCTTGACCGAGCAGGAGCGCACTACGACCTTCGATATCGCGCAGGTTCACGTCGTTGCCGAGGGTGACTCCGGCGATGGTTCCGTCGCCGGTCACGACGAGCACCAGTTCGGGTTCGGGGTTGTTCCAGCTCGACTTGTGCGGAATTCCGATGTCGCTCAGGCTGCCCACTGATGAGAGCACGGGTGCTTTGGTGAAGACTTCTGGGTCGGGTCCGAGGCCCACTTCGAGGTATTGGGACCATAATCCCTGTTCCATGAGTCGTTCTCGAATGCGGGCGGCAGCTTCGCTTCCGGGGGTGACTGCTTGCAGGTCGAGGATCTCCCCGCCGATTCCCTGTCCGACAATTTCGGCACGGATTCGTGTGGCTGCGGCGGCGTCGCCGTGGCTGCGTTCTTCGATGAGTCGCTCAAGCATGCTTTCGGCGAATGTCACTCCGCAGGCTTTGATCACTTGTAGGTCGATTGGTGAGAGCAGCGTGTAGCTGGCTTCTGTGTCGTGTTCACCGCCGAGCAATTCAACGCTGCACAGTTGATCGAATGCTTCTGTGTGTAGCTTTCTGGCGAGTTCGGGCAGCGCGAGTATCTCCGCCACGGTGGGCGCGAGGGTGCGGAGGTCGAAGACCTGACCCTCGCGCACGAGCACGGGGATGGGTGCCCCGTGCTCGTGCGCGACTCTGCCGATCAGCAGAGCCGACGAGTCTTTCGGCAGGATTGACGAAACTGTCGGTGTGGCAGTCATCGTTTATCCGCGATTCGCCTGGACCGATTCGCGCAGGCCGGTCATGTAGCCGATCGCAAAGTGTCGGCTCAGTCGCCCGTAGCCGGGAACTTCTTGGGTATCGCCTGACATCAGTGGCACGTGGTCGCTGCGCATGACTCCGTCGAAGTTCACGTCTTGGTACGCCTGCATGCAGGCGAGCATGTCGGTTTTTCCGTTGTCGTGGAAGGTTTCGACGAAATGCTCTGGGGTGCCTGCGACATCACGGAAATGCGAGAAGGCGATTCGTCCTTCATTGCCGTACTTGCGAATCGCGGCGGGAAGATCCTCGGTCATGAGCGTGAAGTTGCCCTGGCACAGGGTCATTGCGTTCGCTTCGGAGGGGAACTCTTCGAAGAGACGATCGTATCCTTCGAGGCTGCTCATGATGCGTGAGATGCCGCGTACCTCTGGCACTGGTGGATCGTCTGGGTGCATGGCCAGGCGCACTCCGGAGTCTTCGGCCACTGGCAGCACGCGCTCAAGGAACCAGCCGAGGTTTTCCCAGAGCGTCTCGTCTGGGACTTTGCCGTACTTGGTGTAGGCCTGATGGTCGAGGGTGCTGTGTCGGTATCCGGCAACGAGCGCTCCCCCACGGCCCGGTACTGCCTGCTGGGTGCGCAGCCATTCGGTTGCGCCGTTCCAGTTGTAGCACCAAGTCGGGATTCCGAGACGGCCCATCGCCTTGATCATTTCGATCACGTTCTCGACCGCTTCTTCGCGGCCACTGGTGCCGAAGCGGATCGAATCGAGGGCTGGGCTGTCTTCGATGACAGCGATGTCGAGTTCCCATTCGGCAAGCTTTTCCTGGTGGATCGCGAGCGAAGTGTACGACCAGGGGTTGTCGGTGGGAGGCAGGCTGCGCCAGTCGGCTGAGCCGCGGGGCAGCGAAGATACCGCCTTGGTGATGTTCATCTGTTGCAGGTTGCGCCAGAAGTCGAGTGGATCTGCGCCCGTCACCATTTCCGAAAACTGAATCATGTTTTCCAGCTGCTTTCTTGTTCGTTTCTGTAGGGAGTTCAGTGAATGTCTGAGGATTTGAGACTTGAGAGGAAACGCGCGGTGCGTTCGTGCTGCGGGTTGCGCAGGAGCGAATCACCCTCACCCTGTTCCACAATCAGTCCGGCATCCATGAACACGATGCTGTCGGCGACCTGTGCGGCAAAGCCGAGTTCGTGGGTCACCACGATCATCGTGACGCCGTCGTGCGCGAGGTCTTTCATGACGCCGAGCACGTCTTGCACGACCTCTGGGTCAAGCGCCGAGGTTGGCTCGTCGAACAGCAGCACTTTGGGTTTTGTGGCGAGGCCGCGTGCGATTGCGACGCGCTGCTGTTGTCCGCCTGAGAGCTCGCTCGGGTATCTGCTTTCGAACCCTTTGAGGCCCACTTTTTCCAGCAGTTCGTGTGCGTGCGCTTCGGCTTCGTGGCGCGAGACTTTCTGCCGCCGCCTTGGCGCGAGTGTGATGTTGTCTAGCACGGTCATGTAGGGGAACAGGTTGAACTGTTGAAACACCATGCCGACTTCGTCGCGCACTGCGCGAATGCTTGATTTGCTTCCGTCGAGTTCAATTCCGTTGACGCGGATCTCGCCGCCGTCGTGTCGTTCGAGGGCGTTGATGGTGCGGATCACGGTCGATTTGCCTGATCCTGATGGTCCGATCACGGCGACCGTCTGGCTCTCGAACACTTCGAGATCCACGCCACGCACTGCGGTGACTTCACCGTATTTCTTGATGACACCTTTGAGCTGCACGACCGGTGTCTTCGTCGTTGCTGACATATTCAGTCCGTTTCTTTCTAACGCTGATTGGCGAGTTCGGTTCACGCCGAGAAGGCGGGAGCTGGGGCCCGGCTGCTTGACTTCGAAACGCGTTTCTCAAGGAAACGGCCGAGCAGAGCGACCCCGCGGTTGATGACAAAGTAGGTGAGCCCGAGCACGAAGAACACCAGCCAGGTCTCCCCCGTCGCTTGACGCACGGTGAGGGCAACTGTGGTGGCTTCGACAACGCCGATTCCGCTTGCAAGTGAGGTGTCTTTGATGGTGACGACCCACTGTCCGACCATTGATGGCAGGGAGACGCTGAATGCGGGCCGGGCTTCGATCGACCACATGCGGGTGAAGGTGCCAAGTCCGAGTGCCGCTGCGGCTTCGATTTGGCCTTTCGGCACGCTTTCGACGCCTGCACGGATGTTCTCCGATTGGTATGCGCCGATGAAGAGGCTGAGCGCAATCACCACGGCGGCGGTCATGCTGATGCTCAGATCCATCGCCGCGCTCACTCCGAAGTAGAGCAAGAACATGAGCACGAGCGGCGGAATGGATCTGAAGATCCGCACATACAAGTTGATTACGAGTCGGGCTCCGGTAAACCATTTGGGCGCTTCGACGCGTTTTGCAGACAGAAACCCGCACACGACACCGATGATGGTGCCGCCGATAATGCTCATCACGCTGAGCGCGATCGTATATAGGACGGCGTTGAGAAACAGTCCGAGATAATCCACGATGTTCGTCATTCGATGTTCCTCCTATGCGCCTCGTAGAATCACGCGCTCGCCAAACTTGTTCCAACAGAAGTTGATGACTTGAACGATGATGATGTAGACGATCGCGACGGTAATAAAGGCCTCGAAATACCTGAAGGTGGTCGAGCCGATCTTGTAGGCCAGTCCGGTGAGTTCGCCCGCTCCGATCAGCACGGCGAGCGAGGAGCCGAGCACACAGGCCACGAATTGGTTGCCGATTGCGGGGAATGCGGTGCGCAGCGCCTCGGGCAGCAGCACTCTGGTCCAGAGCGTGAACTTGCTGAGGTTGAGGGCGTCTGCGGCTTCGTATCGTCCCTTCGGAATCGCGTTGAGACCACCTCGATAGATCTCAACAAGATATGCGGTCGAATTGAAGGCGAGCGCAACGACGGCGGCAACCCATGAATCGGTTTTGATTCCGATCTGGGGCAGCGCGAAGAAGACCACATAGAGCACGAGCAGGATGGGGATATTGCGCAGCACTTCGACGTAGAGCCAGGTGGCCCAGCGCAGCGCAGCAATATTGCTCATGCGTGCTGGCAGCAGCACAGCTGCCAGCACCGCACTGATCACAAACCCTGAGATGCTGAGCATCAGGGTGAGTCCGAGCGCTTCAAGAAAAGCGGAGGCGTACGGAAGTAGTACACCAAAGTCCAAGGTCACAGCGAGAATTCCTTAGTTTTATTCACAGGCGAATTGATGCTGGCGAACTTAGAACCAGGTGGGTCGCGCTTCTACTGGCATCTCGAAGCCGAACCACTGCTCAAAGGTTGATTCGAGCTTGCCGGATTCGTGGTATTCGATCAGGAAGTCGTTGACGTAGTCAGCGAGTTCGGTGCTGCCTTCTTGCAGTCCGACGGAGATGTGGTTGGTGCCGAAGGTGCCGTCGAGGATCTTGAACTTGCCTGGGTTCTTGTCCATCAGTGGCAGATAGTAGAACGGGTTCTGCGTCATCGCGTCGGCTTGTCCGGATTTCACGGCTTCGAGGCAGTCGTCGGTGCTTGGCAGGAAGAGTGTGGAGACATTTGGAATGTCTGCTGGCACGAGTTCGCTTGAGGTGCCTCCCTGCTGGATGCAGGCGGTGCGTGACGCGTCGTTGAGATCTTCGTTGCTGTTGATTCCGCTGTCTGCGAGCACCATGTACTGGCCGGGGTTGAGCACGTAGGCGTTTGAGAAGTCGATGACTTCGTCGCGTTCTTCGGTGTAGCTGAACTCACCGATGGTGACGTCAACTTTCTTTGATTGCAGCGAGGCTACGCGACCGGGCCCGTCGACGGTGGTGAATTCGACGTCAACGCCGAGCGAGTCGGCGAGGGCGGTGGCAAGATCCACATCGAAGCCTTCTTGCTTTCCACTTGAACCGACGCTGGTCCAGGGTGCGTCTCCGGTGAGCGTGGCAACGCGCAGCACTCCGGCTTCTTGAATGCTCTCGACAGTAGGAACGCTTGCGCCACCCCCGCTTGCGCAACCAGCCAACAGTGCAAGCGCAGAGATGGCAAGCGCAGACACACCCAGCTTCCGGGTAACTACTCGATTCCTATTGAACATGAGCGACCTCCTTTGGTCTTCATCTTTTGAGGATTCCGTGATCGTCCATGAACACGGGCGAAGTGCTTTTTCAGATGTTTGTGCGACTTCCGCAGTTAGAATACTTGCATACTTGCATACAAGTGTAAAGTGGCTGTTATGACCGACTTTCACGTTGAGGTGGGGCCAAGGGCCGTCGCACCTAGATTTGTGAGCTCCAGAGCTCGAGCTTCAGATTGGGTTTTTGATGACCTCGCCGGACGCATCTGTCGGCTAGATCTCGCACCCGGATCGTCAATCTCAGAAAGCGACCTCTCTGAGCACTACGGAGTGAGCAGAACTCCTGTTCGCGCCGCAATTGCATCCCTCGCAGAAAATGGCCTGGTGCGCGTCACCCCGCAGGTGGGAACACGGGTTTCATACATAGATCTCGAAGAGGTCGAGCAGGCTCAATTCATTCGCGAAAGCCTCGAAATGAATGCGGTTCGATACGCATGCTCAGCGAAGGATCGAGATTTCACGGCGATCGACCGCACCCTGCAAGAGCAGCATGACATCGCAGAATCCGGCAACCCCGAAAACTTCTTCTCCTCTGATGAGGCGTTTCACCGCCAGACATTCGAGCTCGCCGGGTTTGGCGGCGCCTGGTCAGTCGTTGGTCGCAGCAGGTTTCAACTCGACCGGCTCCGCCGCCTCAGTATCGGATTGCCGCAGCCCCACAAGCTCGATGACCTCTGCGAGGAACACGAAGCGATCCTTGCCCACATCAAACGCCGAGAACCAGAGGCAGCCCTCGAAAAGCTCAACGCGCACATCCGCCGGTACATCATCGACGGGCCGATCTTGCGCGAGGCCTACCCGAACTACTTCACCGGTTCACCGCGAGACTAAGCGGATCAGTCCAAGCGGAACCCCGGCAACAGCGTTCGGCGCTACTTTACGGTGACCGATCCGACCATTTCCGGGTGCACAGAGCAGTCGTACAAGAACTCGCCCGTCTCAGTGAACACGTGCGTGTATTCGCCAGTCTTCTGCAAGTCACTCACGAAGCTGCCGTCTGCGGCAACGACGTCATGCTCCATCACACCCTTGAACACCCAGCGCACCGCCTCGCCCTTGTTCACGACGACGTTTGCGGGTTCGAAGCGGTTGTCAATCGCCGCCACGAGCACGACAGCTTCGACGCCTTCGTCAGAGGGCACAATGTCTGGCTTCTTCTTGCCACACGCTGCGAGCACCGCAACGCACGCCGCGGCAACGAGGCCGCCAAATGCCCGCCTGCCGAAACTGCCGCTCACTGTGCGCTCCGGTGCATTGCACGCGCTGCATCGGTGATCGCACCCGTCATCGACGGATACACCGCGAACGCAGAAGCGACCTGATCCACCGTCAGACGATGCTCCACCGCGAGCGCAAGCGGGAAGATCAGCTCGCTCGCGCGGTGAGCCACGATCACGCCGCCAATGACGGTGCCTGATGCCTGCCACGCGAAGAGTTTCACAAACCCGTCAGAGAGGCCGATCATCTTGGCGCGCGGATTCGTGTTCAGTGGGATCGTGTGCGAGACAGCTTTCGCGAGATCGCTGTTATCGGCAAGGGAGCGTTCGTTCCAGCCGACGGTCGCGATCTCGGGGTAGGTGAAGACGTTCGCGGCGACATTGCGCAGGTCGATCGGTCGCACGAAATCGCCGAGCGCGTGCATGATCGCGGTTCGACCCTGCATCGAGGCTACAGAGGCGAGCGGGAAGAAATCGGTGCAGTCGCCCGCCGCATAGATCGAAGGAACTCTCGTGCGGGCCACCTTATTCACCCGAATGTGCCCGCTCTCGGTGAGTTCGACTCCCGCTGAGCGAAGGCCGAGACCTGCCGTGTTTGGCACCGAGCCGACGGCCATCAGACAGTGTGAGCCTTCGACAGTTCTTCCGTCTTCGAGTTGCACCAGCACGCCGTCGTCGGTGCGGGTGACGGAGGTCGCTCGCGACTTTGACATGACGTTCATGCCCAGCTTGGTGAACTCGCGCTCAATGACGGCAGCGGCGTCTGGGTCCTCACCGGGCAGCACCTGCTCACGGCTCGACACGAGAGTGACTTCTGAGCCGAGGGTGCGGTACGCGTTTGCGAACTCTGCACCCGTGACGCCAGAGCCCACCACGATGAGGTGTTCGGGGATCGCCTGCAGGTTATAGAGCTGCTTCCAGGTGAGAATGCGCTCCCCGTCAGGCTTCGCGCTGTCGAGTTCGCGGGGGCTCGCCCCGACCGCAATCACGATGGTGTCGGCTTCGACGCGGTCGAAGTCAGTGCCGCCGCCCTCGTGCCCGGTCGACACGACGACTGCGTTCACACCGTCGAGTCGTCCTTGGCCCTGCACCACGCGAACGCCCGCTTCTTCGAGGCTGTGCAGCATGTCGATTGACTGTGCTCCGGCCATTGCGAGGAGTCGTTTGTTGACGGCTGCGAGGTTCACGGTGGTCTCGGGGCGCACGGGTTTGCCGTCGCCGCCCGGAACAAATGTCTGCACACCCAGACGTCCGGCATCGCGCACTGCCTGCACACCGCCTGCGGTGGCAATCAGGCTCTTCGATGGGACGACGTCGGTGAGCACTGTAGCTCCGCCCACTCCGGAGCGTTCAATCAGCGTCACGTCAGCGCCAAGCTGGGCGCCAGCAAGGGCAGCTTCGTACCCGCCTGGACCTCCGCCGAGTACCACAATTCGATGCTTGCGATCTTGCGTTTTAGCCATGGGATCAGTCTACGGCGTGGGGCTGATGAACGTTGCCCGCGCCCCTATTTTTCGGGCGCAGAAGTGCAAAAAGATGCGACTCAGAGCCTCCGCGGTGTTTTGTCTACCGCTATGGGCATCTAGCACACCCTAAGATCGTTACTAATTTGGCTTACTCGGCGGGCTGCAATGGATCGCAGCTCACGAAAGGATCGCGCAATGACGCTTCTCGGCAATGCTTCCCCAGACTTCGCAGATAACAACGCCGCAATTGGGGCGCCTTCCGAGCCAGACACCGTCATTCAGCCAGCCGCGCCGTCTCAGCGTGGCCACGGAGAACTCGAACGCGATATGGGCATGCCAGCGAGCACTTGGCGGCTGCGCAGCGACGCCTGGGAGTACTTGCGTTTCGGGGTGAAGCGCATCGCGCTCGGCAGCGACGATGAGGCTGCACTGACCCGAGACGGCGAGATCGCACGCAATCTGCGCGCACTCGAAACCATCGAGATGTATTGGGCGGGATTCGGCCAGCGCTACGTCCGCAATATCGCAGAACTCCTCAGTGCCGGCGAATATCAGATCGCCCTCGAACGCATCGGTCGTGTGGTGCAGCGACTTCGCGGCTCGACCGTTCCAGAAGATCCCCGTGACGAGATGCTCGAAGAGTCCGAGAACGCCGAGTTCTACGACGACGCAGATCCTCGCCCGCGCTTTGAGGTATTGGTGATCGATGAGACCACCGTGAACGACCGCGATTCGATGCGCGCAGAAAACTTGCGGCTGCGCTCTACGGCCGATCAGTTCATTTATGACTTTGTTGTGGTGCCCTCGGCAGACGACGCGATTGCGGCGCTGCTCACCAACCCGAATATTCTTGCCTGCATCATCCGCCCCGGTTTCAGTGGCCGCAGCACTCAGGCACTGAGTCGTGATCTGCGCGACACGATTGCGCTGGCTTGGGATTCGGCAAATGTGCCCACTGCACCTGCCTCGAGTTCGCTCTCATCGGTGCAGCGCGTGGTGCGCCTGGCCGATGTGCTGCACAGCATCCGCCCTGAGATCGATCTGTATCTGATGGCCGGTGCCAATATTGAGGATCTTGCCGGTGCGCTGTCGCGGCGGTTCCGCCGGGTGTTCCGGCGCGAGGATCAGCTTGAACTGCATCTCTCGCTGCTTCGGCGCGTTTCGCACCTCTATGACACTCCGTTTTTTGCCGCGATTCAGGATCATGCTCGCCGCCCGGTCGGGGTGTTCCATGCGCTCCCGGTGGCGCGTGGCGGCTCGGTGGTGAATTCGAAGTGGATCAGCGACCTCGCTGATTTCTACGGTTTGAATCTGCTGCTTGCTGAGACGAGTGCGACCTCTGGCGGCTTGGATTCGCTGCTGGCTCCGGTGCACACGCTGAAGAAAGCTCAGGAGCTCGCGGCGCGTGCGTTTGGTGCGAAGCAGACGTTCTTTGTGACGAACGGCACCTCGACCGCGAACAAGGTCGTGCATCAGGCGATGGTTTCGCCGGGCGAGGTGGTGCTTGTTGATCGCAACTGCCATAAGTCGCATCACCACGCGATTATGCTCACGGGTGCCCGCCCCGCGTACCTTGAGGCGTACCCGCTGAACGATTACGCCTTCTATGGTGCAGTGCCGCTGTCGAGTATCAAGCAGATGCTGCTCGATTATCGGGCGGCGGGTCGTTTGCACGAGGTGCGTATGGTGACGCTCACGAACTGCACGTTTGATGGGATCGTGTATGACGCGGAGCGTGTGATGGCGGAGTGTCTGGCCATTAAGCCCGATCTGATCTTCCTCTGGGATGAGGCCTGGTTCGCGTTCGCCGCGTTCCACCCGGTGACGCGTCGCCGCACGGCGATGGCGTCTGCGAAGCATCTCTCTGAGCGTTTGAAGACTTCGGCGCATGCCGCGGCCTACGCGGAACAGCAGAAGCGTCTTTTCGGGGCCGATGGCACTCCGGCACCCGATGAGGTTTGGCTGAGTGAGCGTTTGATTCCTGCGCCCGAGGCGAAGATCAGAGTGTACGCTTCGCAGTCGACGCACAAGACTCTTACTTCTCTGCGTCAGGGGTCGATGATCCACGTCTATGACGAAGAGTGGGTGCGCGATGCCCGCGAGTCGTTCGCTGAGGCGTATATGACGCACACCTCCACGTCTCCGAACTATCAAATTCTGACTTCTCTCGACCTTGGTCGTCGCCAGGTGGAGTTGGAGGGTTTCGAGTTGGTGCAGTGCCAATTGGATCTTGCAACGAGCCTTTCGCAGGCGATCGCTCGGCATTCGCTGCTGCGCAAGTTCTTCCGGGTGTTGACCGCGCACGATCTGATTCCTGAGGAGTTGCGTGGTGAGGGTTCGCCGATGCCGCTGCGACGGGGTCTTTCAGACATGTGGCGGGCTTGGGAGCATGATGAGTTTGTGGTCGATCCGAGCCGTATCACGGTCGAGATCACTCGCACGGGGGTCGATGGCGACACCTTCAAGCACGATTATTTGATGGATCGCTTCGGCATTCAGGTGAACAAGACGAGCCGCAACACGGTGCTGTTCATGACCAATATCGGCACTTCGCGAAGTGGGGTCGCGTATCTCATTGAGGTGCTCGTGAAGCTCGCCGAGCGCTTTGAGGAGCGTCAGGAGCAGCGCGATATGACGCAGCCGATCACGCTGCCGGGTGAGGTGCCAATGCCTCCGTTGCCTGATTTCAGTTCGTTCTCTGCCGATTATGCGAGCGACGCTGAATTGCCTGACGGCGATATGCGCACTGCGTTCTTCAATGGGCAGCGCCGCGCTTCGGTTGAATACGTGCTGCCTGCGCAGTTGCGTGAGCGGATCGCGAACGGCGAGACGCTGGTGAGCGCAGGGTTTGTCACTCCGTACCCTCCCGGGTTCCCCGTATTGGTTCCCGGTCAGGTGATCACCAACGAGGTGGTCGATTTCATGTCAGTGCTCGATACTCGTGAGATTCACGGCTTCGATGCAGAGCGCGGCTATCGCGTGTTGAGGTAACCGAGGAACACTTATGAATGCTCAGATTGACGTCGTTGTTGTCGGGGCTGGATTCGCCGGTCTTATTGCCGCGCGAGAGCTCGGGCATGCTGGCCTGAATGTGCTCACGCTTGAGGCGCGGGATCGAGTGGGCGGGCGCACGTGGACGGCCCCGAGGCTTGGTCACGAGCTTGAGCTTGGCGGCACTTGGGTGCATTGGGTGCAACCGCACACTTGGGCTGAAATGACCCGCTATGGTCGCTCGATTGTGCGGAGTCCGAAAGCTGAAGAGGCGCGGTGGATTGGTGCTGGCGGGGCCGCTCGGGTGGGCACGATTGACGAGTTCATGGCGTTGATTTCGCCCGGTCAGCAGCGGATCATTGACGATGTTCGTGAGGTGATGCCGCTCGGTGTGGCTCCCCTGCACGGCTCGATTGCCGCCTCAGATGAGCTCACGATTCAGCAGCGCATTGATGCGCTTGGTCTGAGCGATGAGGAGCGCAGTGCGAACGAATCGGTGTGGGTCGGCCATGTGAATGCGCCGCTCGATCAGACTGGCATTTCGAGCGCGTATCGCTGGGTGTCGGCTGCCGGAGGGCATTGGGAGCTCATGCACGAGGCCTCGGCGACCTATCGCGTTGATGGCGGCATGAGCGCGTGGACGGAGTTGATTGCTCAGAGTGTGCCGGGTGAGATTCGCTTGGGCTCCACGGTGGTAGCGGTGCGCCAGGACAGCGATGGTGTGCTGGTGTCGACTGCTGATGGCGAGCAGATTCGCGCGAGGGCATTGGTGTGCACCTTGCCGGTGAATGCGATCGAGTCGATCGAGTTCAGTCCTGAGTTGCCTGCGGTGTGGAGGCGGCAGTCTGCTGAGCGGGTGGCTTCTCAGGGCACGAAGGTGTGGATCAAGGTGCGCGGATCGCTGCCGCGGTTCTTTGGGTACGCTTCGGCTCAGCATCCACTCTCGGTGTTGAAGAGTGAGTTCATCGACGATGATTTTTCGATCCTGGTGGGTTTTGGCCCGGATCACACTGCGCTCGATCCAGATGACCTTGGTGCAGTGCAGGCTGCGGTCGATGCGATTCGCCCGGGGCTTGAGGTGGTGGAGACTGCTGCACACGATTGGGTGGCTGATCCGCTTTCGCAGAACACGTGGATGACGCACCGGCCTGGCCAGTTGACCCGGGATCTTGCTGAGTTGCAGCAACCGCATGGGGCTGTGTATTTCGCGACGACGGATAACGCTCAGTTGTGGGGCGGGTTTGTCGATGGGGCGATTGAGAGTGGTCTGCGGGAGGCGAGGCGGGTCGCGGATTCGCTCCGCTGACTGTTCCCTGCGAATATCACCAGATGTTAGTTAGGTAAGCCTAAACTAGAGGCGTGCAAGACAACGCTTCTCACTCTGATGACGCCAGACGTGAAGGACGAGCCGAAAGCGGCGACACCTTCACCACTCCCGCCACGAACTCGGAGGATCACCTGATCCACGACCACGGGCAACTTGATTGCATCTTGGCCGCAGGCGATATCGGCGATCTGCCGGGGCTGCGGGCATGGTGCGCGACACTCCCGATCGACAGCTACGGCCAGGTGTTCATCGAGGTGTTCTCTTCCATTCAGATCGAAGAGCTCCACACACCTCCCGGCGTTGGTGTGACCTGGATCTTGCGCGAAGGCAAACGAGATAGCACGAGACCCGGCATCGGCATTCCGCGCTGCGAGGCACTCGCCACCGCGGTCGATGCCTGGCTAGACGAGTGGTTCCGAGTGGACTCCTGCCTCACCAGGCACTTCACCATGTGGATGGGGGCTCGCGGAAGCAGCATCATGCACAGCTACTGGCTTCGCGTCGAGCGCGAAGTGGCCGAAGCCCGGCGCTGCACCAAGAACTAGGTAGTGACTTCGCACAGCTTGCACACTGCCCGCTCCCAGCGAGTTCATTGCCGAAGTGCGCATGCTGAACACATCTACTTTACGTTCTTGGGAGCACCCTCATGCGAAAGAGCGCAAAAACGCTCATTATCACAGCGGTCTGCGTCGCCGCCGTCGGCGCAATCGCCGCGGTCGGCGCACCAATCATCTACCGCGACTTCGTGGCGGCCCCTGCTGCTGAAGCACCGCGCCTCAGTGCCGACGATTCGGCGCTGCATTCAAGCGACGGAGACACCCTCAATCAGGCGGACTTCACAGGAGAATGGCTGGTCTCGGCTGGCTCTTACGCGGGATACCGAGTCGACGAAGTGCTCAACGGCACGCCCGTCACTGTGACCGGTCGCACCGAAGAGGTATCAGGCTCCCTCACGATCGACGGTCTCAGCCTGGCACGCGCCGATTTCGCGGTTGACGTTGCCTCCATTGCGACCGATAACGGGCAGCGTGACAACTATTTCCGCTTCGAAGTGGCCGAGACTTCGACGCATCCCACCGCCACATTCGTGCTTACCTCTCCCGTCTCAGTCACCGAGCTCCCAAAATCTGGCGAAGTGGTGACCCAGACGCTGAGCGGCGATCTCACACTCCACGGCGTGACCGTGCCCGTCAGTTTCACCGCCGAGATTCGAGCACACGCCCCAAACGCGAACCAGCGCGCGAGCGCCGAGGTCACCGGCCAGATTCCCATCGCCTTTGCCGACTTCGGCATGGCTGCCCCCAGCCTCGGTTTTGTCTCAGTTGAGCCGCAGGGCTTCATCGAGTTCAGTCTGCAGGCGCAGGCGGCGAGCTAGCTGTCACCGCCTCCCTCGCCCCGCTCAGGCAACTCAGAGCACAGGCAGCTCAGGGCACAGGCTCACCGCGTGGGCGGCTGAACTGCGCTCAGTTGCCCTCAGACGCCAGATCGCGCGCCTCCTGCGGCAGCTTCCGCACCCGAGCACGACGCCTTGGCCGGTCGGGGATCATTGAGCGCATCTCTTCAAGCTTGCCAAAGCAGAGCAGGCGATCCTCTGGTTCAAGCACCACATGCTTTCGAGGGTTCGGGATCACCTGCACTCCGCGGTGGAGCGTCAACACCGTGATGTCTCGATCCCAAAGGCCGAGGTCGCCAAGCTTCTTGCCCACATGTTCAGCACCGGCGTGCATGACCAGCTCGGCAACGCCGTAGCCCGTAGAGACGCTCAAACGCTGCCGCACATCGATCTCTGGGAACGCCACCTGATTCGCGATGTAGTCGATGATCGCACCAGCGACGTCGAGCCCGGTCGCTTGCTCAATGCCTTGCAGCCCCGGCGATGAGTTCACTTCCATCACGAGCGGCCCTTCGTCGCCCTCAAGCATGTCGACGCCCGCGACTCGCAGCCCCATGATCTGCGCGGCGCGCACCGCAGTCTGCTCGTATGCGGCGTCAATCTGCACCGGCTCTACGCTGCCGCCACGATGCACATTCGAACGAAACTCGTCTCCGCTTGCTTGGCGGCGCATCGCGGCCACCACCCGATCGCCAACCACTAGCGCACGAATGTCTTTGCCTCGGCTTTCAGACACGAAGCGCTGGATCAGCACATTCTGTCTGGTCGAGTGCAAGGTCTCGATGATGGCTTCAGCGACTTTCACCTCTGGGGCGAGGATCACGCCGATCCCCTGGGTGCCCTCAAGCAACTTAATCACCACGGGCGCTCCGCCCACGCTGGCGATTGCGGGCCGCACGTCTGCGCGGTTGCGCACGAACGCCGTTGCGGGCATCTCGATGTTGTGTCGCGACAGGATCTGAATCGCGCGCAGTTTGTCGCGCGCGTTTGAGATGCCGTTGGCAGTGTTGGGCGTGTAAACGTCCATTTGTTCGAACTGCCGCACGACGGCTGTGCCGAAATATGTGATCGAGTTGCCGATTCGAGGCAAAATCGCGTCGTAGTCGCTGAGCTGCTTTCCACGAAATCGCAGATCTGGTTCATCACCAGCGAGGTCGATTGCGAAGCGCAAGGTATTCAGCACGAGCGCCTTATGACCGCGTTGTTCCGCTGCTGCTTTGAGTCGCTGCGTCGAATACGCCTGGGGAGCGCGCGAAAGAATCGCCAATTTCACGGGGATACCTGCCAAGATAGAAGCGTGACCGAACCACACCATTCAAGCACCTTCACGGGCTGGCGTGAATGGGTCAGCCTCCCCGAAATCGGCGTGTCGTGGCTAAAAGCCAAAATTGACACAGGTGCGCAGACCTCAGCACTCCACACGACCAAGCTCGAAGAGTTCACCCGCGACGGTGTGGACTGGGTCAGATTTGCCGTGCATCCCTGGCAAGACAGCGAGTTAGACGAGGTGCTCGTCGAACGACCTGTGCACGATCGACGCACGATTCGCAGTTCGTCGGGGCACTCCCAGGATCGCCTGGTCGTCATCATGCACATTGGTCTGTGCGGTCAGGTGATTCCCGCAGAGGTGACGCTGACCAGCAGAGACGAGATGGTGTTTCGCATGCTGATCGGCCGTCAGGCGCTGCGCCAGGGCTATGTCGTTGATTCGGCGGCGTCCTATCTTGGCGGAAAGCCTGGCAGCGCGGTGCGCAAGCGCAACCGTGGCCGGGCGTAGGGGCGTCATGCGCATCCCGTCGTCGCTGTGTCTGGGCAAGTCACCGTGTCCAGGCAAGTCACCGTGGCCAGACAAGTCACCGTGTCCAGGCAAGAGACGGCCCAGAAAGGTACGCTGAGAGCATGTCGGTTTCTGATCTTTCCGCGAGCACCCAGAACTATCTCAAAGCGGTGTGGACCCTTGGCGAGTGGTCAGATGTCCCGGTCACCCCATCCTTGATCGCTGAGCGCACCGAGCTGAAGCTCTCTTCGGTGTCAGATGCCGTGCGCAAACTGACCGCTCAGGGCCTGCTCAACCACTCCCCCTATGGCGCGGTTGAACTCACTGAAACTGGTCGCGCCTATGCGGTGGCCATGGTGCGCAGACACCGATTGATTGAGACTTTCCTGGTGCGCATGCTCGGCTACGGCTGGGATCAGGTGCACGACGAAGCTGAGCATCTTGAGCACGCTGTCAGCGATTTTATGATCGAGCGAATCGATGATCTGCTTGGTCACCCGACTCGCGACCCACACGGTGATCCGATCCCGCTGGCTGATGGCACGATTGTTTCGCCCGATGCGGTGCAGCTCAGTCAGATCATCCCCGGAACGCGGGTGACGGTGGAGCGGATCAGTGACGACGAACCTGATCTGCTGCAATTCTTTGAGGATCGCGGGATCGTGCTCGGCGCGCAACTGCTGGTGCGCGAGGGTGCACCGTTCTCGGACTCGATTGAGGTGCTTCTCGACGGCCAGGAGCAGGCTATCGCCCTCGGTCAGCTCGCCGCAGCAGCGCTCTACGTGTCACGGGATTAGTGCTTCGAAGCGAGTGAGCCGCAGGTGGTCTGCCTGCTCTCCATCACGCGAACGCGCAACTGCATCTTCTTCTTCGACAGCTGCCACGAGCTTCCCGGCACGCCCTTCTTTGTTGTGTCTCTACCACCACTTTTCATGCGGCAGAGTAGTGGCCCATTGAAGTTGAGCGGATCAGCACCAAAGTTGAGTGCCGTCACCCCCGCGTAGTGGTTGCCCCTCACCACACCCCAGAGGCACCCTAGAACCTGACTTTTGCTCATACGAGTCTCCTGTCACCAGTCATCGGCACACACCGTTGACTGGTTTCAGGATCTCTTGACCGCTTCAGGTGTGA